>Ga0209023_10003206_pt1 | contig 19715 bp, 16 predicted proteins | sample LakOneMetagenome_FD_187468 | JGI IMG/M metagenome (GOLD analysis project Ga0209023, IMG submission 187468) | Freshwater and sediment microbial communities from Lake Erie, Canada (SPAdes) (version 2) | ecosystem: Environmental > Aquatic > Freshwater > Lentic | place: Lake Erie, Canada...
AGAATTATTCTGAAACTTTCAGGTATATCGATACTACAACTGCAGGTAATAATCCGAAACAATTCCTGCACCTGAACCCTTATGCAGGCGGAGGTTTTGACGTTACTTATATCGCGTACAAAACTTTGTTTGGGAAATTTGACCCTAACAGGGTGTCGGAAACGTTCAAAACTTTTGAAAACAACAGGCTTATACTATCACGTCGTTTGGGAACCAAGAACCCGTATAGCCAGCAAGGTGGCGGGCAGCAGGCCAATGGCTATTATTATGGATATGGAAAATATGCAGTGGATGTTTTAATACCGTCATTCATTGCAGCTTATACCGGGCAAAGCCCCGAAAAAGTATCGCTGATAAAACAAAACAATCCAAATACAAAATCAAATCCTTTCAGGGGAATTTTGCCGAAACCAAACTGGAAAATTGATTATAACGGGCTTAGTAAGATAAAAGGACTGGATAAGATATTCACCAGCTTTACATTGACCCATGGGTACAATGGTAACCTGAGTATGAATGGCTTTACATCGGCATTGCTTTACCAGGATGTTTCGAGGTATGGTTATCCTTCCTTCTATGATTCATCGCATAATTTCATACCATACTTCCTGGTGCCGAACGTTACCATACAGGAACAGTTCTCGCCATTGATAGGTTTTGATATGATGTTTGTGAATCAGATGCAGGCCAAATTTGAATACGTTAAATCAAGGCAATTAAGTTTAAGCTTATATGACTACCAGCTTAGTGAAGTAAGGAGTACTGAATTCACTATCGGTGCCGGATACCGTAAACGTGGCCTGCCAATGCCGTTCGGTTTAAAATGGCCTAAATGGTTAAGTTCTAAAAATGCAAGTTCCAAAAAATTGGAGAACGAGATCAACTTCCGTATCGATTATAAGATAAGGGATAATGTAACTGCCAACAGCAGGCTCGACCAGGATAATAATTTCGCAACAGGCGGCAGTAGGGAAATTACAATCAGCCCGACAATAGATTATTTCCTGAATAACAGGATCAACATAAAACTATATTATGACCGCAGGAAAGTGATCCCTTATATTTCTTCCAGTGCACCAACCACAAACACAAGGGCAGGTGTTCAGATAAGGATATCGTTGTCACAATAATATTATTAATTTACTGCTGACAGCCTGTATCATTTAATTAAAATAAAAGTCCCGTTGAATTTCAACGGGACTTTTTATTTGCATATTTTTTAAATTATTTCCTGTTCTTAACGTATTTAAAACATTTAAAAATCAAAACTTGTTTAGCTTGCAAAAAAACTTTTTTATGAACAGCAGTATTCAGCAACTCGAAAATATTATCTCAACATATATTTCACTACTGGAAAAATTAACAGAAGAAAATGCATCGCCAAAACCTTTGCCAGACAAATGGAGTAGAAAAGAGTTGGTTGGCCACATGGTTGATTCAGCGCAGAATAATATACGTCGTTTTATTGTAGCCCAATACGAAACAAATCCTGCTATCAGTTATGCACAGGATCATTGGGTTGCAGCAGCAGATTACCAGCATTACCCGATACAAGACCTTATTCAGTTATGGATATTGTTGAACAGACATTTAGTAAGGGTATTAAAAAATATTCCTGTTGATATGTATTCTAATGAAGTGCTGACCGGCAGCCGTCATAGTATTGAATGGCTGGCTGCAGATTATAACAAGCACTTGCTACATCATCTTCACCAGGTATTGAACCTGAAAGAAGTTGCATACCCGTAATTATCAAGAAATTTAATCTTTTACAAAGATCTTAAAACGGTCAAAACAATATTTCATTAAAAGTTCCCTGTCATCAGGATGTGCTATATCGATGAGTAATTTTGCACGTTGCCTTAAATTTTTCCCGAACAGGTATGCAACACCATATTCAGTAACGACATAGTGTACATGCCCTCTTGTTGTTACAACCCCGGCCCCTTCTTTCAAATGAGGAACGATCCTGGCAAATCCTTTATTGGTTCGGCTGTTTAAAGCAATAATAGGTTTGCCGCCTGCACTCAATGCAGCCCCACGCATGAAATCCATTTGCCCGCCAATGCCGCTGTATTGTAATTGCCCGATACTGTCAGCACAAACCTGGCCAGTCAGGTCAACTTCAATAGCACTGTTTATTGCGATCACTTTTGGGTTACGCCGTATTACATGCGGATCATTTACATAATCAATATCTAAAAATGCAAAGGCGGGGTTATCATCTAAGTAGTCGTATAATTTCCTGCTGCCGATGGCAAATGAAGTAACACTTTTATTTGGATGGATTAATTTCTTTTTATTATTGATCACATCTTTTTCCACAAGGTTAATGATACCATCACTCAGCATTTCTGTATGTACACCCAGGTTTTTATGGTTATTTAAAAACCGTAATACTGCATCAGGTATTGTTCCTATACCCATTTGAAGGGTACTTCCATCATCGATCAGGTCAGCGATGTTTTTACCAATGATCATTTCTGTTTCACCTACTTTATTGGTATAACTTTCTTCAACAAGGTCTGATTGATAAAAAACCATTTTGGTAAAGCGGTCTGTGTGTATCATCCCGTCACCATGGGTTCGAGGCATCAGGGGATTCACGAGGGCGATGATCTGTTTTGCGCTGTCAACAGCTGCACGGGCAATATCAACTGAAAGGCCCAATGAACAATAACCATGTATGTCAGGTGGTGAAACCTGTACAATGGCAATATCAAGTTCAAGGATCTTATTCTTAAACAGGTCAGGAATATCACTTAAAAAAACCGGGATAAAATCTGCCCGCCCTTCTGCAACCGCATTCCTGATGGGAGCGGAAACAAAAAGTGAATTGATATGAAAACTTTCCTGGTATGTAGCTTTATCAACTTCAATATCTCCTTTGAGGGTTATGGAAACAAGTTCAACATTTTGTAAACGGCTACTTTCTTTTGCGAGTTCATGCAGAAGGTATAGCGGTGTGCAAATACCTCCATGAATAAAAACCCTCATGTCGCTTTTGATAATGGACAGGGCTTCGGCAGCAGGTACGTAATTATAAGGGTGAATCATCTGGTTAAATTTTTCATGCAAAAAAATGATATTTCAATATTACAAAAACAGAGTTTAGTCATGTCTCTATATGATTATTCTCTTAATAGAAATCTCTTGCATAGCAAAGTTCATGGATTACCGGTAAATAAGAACCCCCGAACAGGTCCGGGGGTTCTTATTTATTTTGATGGTCATTGCCATGCTTAAAGCTATTGGCAACCACCTGTTGTCTTAATTTTCCTTCACAACTTTAATGTTCTTTTTTTCTGTTCCGGATATCACCTGTACGTTATACATCCCTGTCATAAAATCGTTTCCAAACCTGTACTGTTGTTTGCCAACTCCTTCTGCCTGGTAAACTTTTCTTCCCAAAAGGTCGGTTACAATAATGGAAACCTTTTCCTTACTGTCATAACCCTGTAGTATAAGTGTAAAGTCTGCCTGGCTTGGATTAGGATATGCCTGAACATTCAGTACAGTTTTTTCTGAAACTTTTACATGGTTGCCCCTCGAGCTGGGATTTATATTACCGGCGAATGTTGGTGGGCAAATAGGGCCAACTGCAATACCATTTAACACTCCGATACAGCCTTTTAAATCTTTCACAAAACCTGTGTAAGTACCTGCAGCTACATTGGAGAATGTATTGCTGTTTTGATAGGTATTACCGTTGATGCTGTATGTATAAGGTGCATATCCACCTGTTCTGAATAATTGTATCGAGCCATTGGCGGTTGCACAGTTGCCGGCTGCTGTTGCAGAAGCGGTAACAACGATCGGGTTGAGTGAAATGTTAACATTGGTTTCCCCTGTACAGTTCTTGAAATCTTTTACTGTGATGGTATAGTTGCCTGCGCCCAATCCTGTGAATGAATTGCTGGCCTGGTAAGTGGTGCCGCCATCAATACTGTAAGAATACGGGGCCTGGCCGCCACTTGGGTTTACCTGGATAGAACCATCATTTACACAGGTGCTTGTATTTACTTTGCTTACAGAAACAGTGAGTGCTGCACCCTGTGCCACTGAAAGATCCTGCTGGCCAATGCATCCTGCGGCATCTTTTACATAAGCCGTGTATGGCCCTGCTGCCAGTCCTGTAAAGTTGTTACTTACCTGGAATGGCCCTGCTGCAGATGTTATGCTGTATGTATAAGGAGGAATGCCGCCCGACCTGAATATCTGTATCGATCCGTCTGCACTGCAATTGCTGGCATTCCTTACAAATGGGGAAACCACTATTGCAGGGGCTGAGTTAACAGTAACTGATTTGGATGTGATGCATCCGCCGTTATCTTTTACCCATACAGTGTAAGGCCCTGCCGCCAATCCTGTGAAAGTATTGCCTGACTGGAATGGCCCTGCTGAAGAAGTAAGGCTCCAGGTATAGGGAGCCAATCCTGCATTGCCATAGAATATCAATGAACCTGTATTGCCACAGCTACTTGAAACACTGCCACTGTTCGTGATCGTTACCTGGTAACCGATCTCAATGTGAATATTGCTGAGTGTTACAACAGCACAACCACCGGCATCGGTGATGGTAACATTGTAAAAACCATAATTCAGACCAGTAACTGCAGACACATTACCCGGGTTGGGATATTGTGTTGTTGCAGGGTTTCCTGATCCTGTAACACCTGTCCATGCATAAGTATAAGGGGCAGTTCCTCCTGTAGCCGTTACCGTGATGGTTCCGTTTGGAGTACCGCTGCACTGGCTGAGGTTTGTTTTAACATATGTTGCCGTGAAAGTTGAAGAGCCTCCAACATTCACTAAAATATTAGATGACACACAACCTGCAGCTGAAGTGGCAACAATGGTATGGTTGCCTGCAGAAAGGCCGGTAATGGTAAATGGATTTGTTGCATATGATTGTGAAGATCCTCCATCAACAGTGTATGTACCGGATGTACTTGCAGACAATGTAATGGCTGCAGTAGCATTTGCGCCATTACCACATGTTGTTGGCGTTGTTGTGCCTGAACCGGTAAGTTGTGCTACAGAGCCAACACTTACACCAATGAGGTCGGAAACGCAACCTGCAGCTGAAGTGGCCACAATAGTATGGTTGCCTGCAGAAAGCCCGGTAACTGTAAACGGATTGGTATTGTATGATTGTGAACCTCCGCCATCAACAGTGTAAGTACCGGATGTACTTGCAGACAATGTGATCGTTGCTGTTCCATTTGTATTTCCGAAGCAGGTTATTGGGGTAGTTGTACCAGAGCCGGTAAGCGCAGCTGTTGTTCCTACACTTACCACAATATTAGAAGATACGCAACCACCAGATGTAACAGTAGCAACAATGGTATGACTACCTGAAGTAAGCCCGGTTACTGTAAATGGATTGGTACCGTAAGCCTGTGAACTTCCTCCGTCAACAGTATAAGTACCCGGGGCGCCTGAGCCTGCACCCGTTAACGTTATACTGGCTGTACCATTGTTTCCGCCAAAGCAGGTTGGCGCTGTTGTTGTACCCGAACCTGTTACCGCACAGGCACTCGTTACCGTAAGCAATGCACCTGTTGTGTTTATGCTGCTGCACAAATTGGTTCCAACACAGCGGTACAAATTGCCGCTTTGCGAAAGATTGGTAGTAAAGATCAATGGGCTTGAAGTTGCCCCTGCAATGTTATTATAAGTTCCTCCGCCATTTGTACTTACCTGCCATTGCAATGTTGGTGTCGGTGATCCACTAAATGAAGCGGTAAAGCTTGCATTGCTTCCGGAAGGAACAGACGTATTGGAAGGGTTACCCGCAACAGTCGGTGCGGTGTTCACCGTTAGCAGGGCACCCGTTGTGGTTGCCGAACCGCATGTATTGGTTCCCACTGCACGGTATAATTTTCCATTGTCACCTGCAACTGTTGCAAAGGTCAGGGGGCTTGAAGTAGCGCCTGCAATGTTATTATAAATTCCTCCGCCATTTGTACTTACCTGCCATTGTATGGTTGGTGTTGGTGTTCCGCTGAAAGAAGCTGTGAAACTTGCATTGGCGCCTGCACAAACAGCCGTATTTGACGGGTTGCCTGTTACAGCAGCTCCCGGGTTGATTGTGACGCTTACTTTAGCAGGGGCAACATCGTTGTTCGGGATATTATCCACCACCGCATTTACACTTCCTGTGCCAGCTGTGCCACCGGCAGTAAATAGTACGGTTGCGGTACCATTATTCTGTATAGTTGACTGACCTCCCGATAGAGAGCCCAGTGTTGGATTTACAAAACTGATGGGCTGGCCTATCAGCGTGGAGATATTACCGGTAGTTACAGCTTCACTGGCAGAGTTGGAAAGGAAGCTGGCTGTTACAGTTGCGCTGGCACCTGTACAAAGTGGATTGGTTGAAATGGAAGTTTTAAGTTGCAGCCACTTGGTAAGGTTAATGGTAGCTCCGGCAGCAAGTACTACGGCATCATTACCGGCTGGGCCACTATTCGCTCCCCACCAGTTATTTTCTGCATTTATTACTTGTGAATTGCCGCCTGCAACTGCAAGTGTATTTCCATTTGTTGGAATGTTTGCTGAATTTCCAATAAAGCGGCAGAAACTCACATTCAAAGTACCATTTGAGAGCATAATGGCCCCGCCCTGTGAGGCCGTTGTTTGATGGTTATTAACGAACGTGCAATTTGTTACATTATGGGTTCCCCCGGCGCCGGTAACACTTAATGCACCGCCACTGCCCCCAGTGTTGTTGCCGGCTGAGCCACTGATGTTACCCGTTGAATTATTAATAAACTTACAGTTAGTAATAGTGGCTGTTGAGGTTGTTTGAATACTGACCGCACCTCCGCCACCACCGCAAAAATTATTATTAAAATCGCAGTTGGTAAGGGTTACCCCGTTAACGTTAGCCGCACTGCTTAAAAAAGCACCTCCGTTCCCAACCTGAATATTAAAATTATTAATGGCCACATTGGTCATCGTCGTATTCGCATTTGTTCCTCCCGCCTGTACACATCCTCCTCCACCCGAAAGAATCGTGCCCACAGGTCCGGTATAATTCATCGTGAGGTCATTGATATTAAAGGTAACGGCGCCGGTTCCGGTTACAAAAATCCTTGCAACAGTTGTTTGATTAATGGTGAGTACAGCTTTACCAGGGCCATTGACCGTGATATTGTTTCCCAATGCTGCACTACCCACAGTCATTTGTCCCAGTGTAAGGTTGATTTGAGTAATAGATCCCGGGATCGTAATGATATGTGTACCTGCTATCGCGGTTGCTGCTTCCATTGCCGAACGCAAAGTCGTTTGTCCCCCAGCGTCAAGTCCGCCGGAAGCATTGGCCGGGGCCGTCGCATGTGTATCTCCATTGGAAGTTACAGTGAAATTTTGTGCCTTGCCAGGAATAGCAAAAATTGAAAATATCAAAAGCAGCGAAATGCCGGTTTTGATATTTCTTAAAATACCAGTTGATTTTTTTTCCTGAAAGTTATAATTGCCCATAACAAATTATTTAATGATGATGATTATAAAAAAAAATAATTCTTCCTGTTAAAGGAAAAACTCCAGCGGTAAAAATGGTTAGCAAAATAACAGCGGTCATTTAATGACCGCTGTTATAAATATTAATTAATTCCTTGCAGGATAAACTCCCTGCAATGCGATACAATAATTCAATACAAGGTATGGCGACAAATTGTTGTGTGGCGCACCTGATCCGGAAGGCGTAATCTGTGTAGGGTTCATGGGAACCGTGGTTCCGGTATTACCATCACTGAACATTACCAATCCCCGGTCAGCGCCTGGCGAACCCAGTACTTTACCTCCCGGTCCCGGGCTGTCACCGGCATCATTGTAACAATTCACCCCATGCGAGTGAGGGCCGTTTTGATTTGATGTCAGTGAAACAGTTTCTGATCCTGACATTTGGCCAATGCTATAGAAAGATAAGCCGGTTCCTTGTCCCTGGCCAACCTGTGCCCGTCCTTGTAAATTGGGTAAACCAAAATTGGTGGTTCCGTTACCTCCATAATTTGTACCCAGTAATGAAAATAAAGCAGTATTGGATGCTATCGCCAAAAGTTGTCCCTGGCAGAAGGCCCAGCCCAATGGGGCAAAATTGCATCCGAAGATTCTAATTTCTCCTATGAATGGATCCATGATAATATTTTTTATTAATTAATATTTTAGTTTCTTGAAGGGAATATTCCCACCAGTGCTATACAGTAATTTACTGTCAGGTAAGGCTGAACATTTGGGTGCCCCTGGCCACCGCTGCCGTTTGCAATAGTGTTGCCTGCCATTGCAGTACCATTCTGCGTGGTACTAAACAAAGGAAAACTACCGCTTTTTGCCAGCAGGTTGCCATCTGCGTTAGAGAGGTCGGCAGCATTGGTACTGGCTATCATGTTATGTGTATGAGCCGCCATTTCTGTTCCTGTCAATGAATGAGCTTCTTCACCCGCTCGTTGGCCCTGGGAATAGACTCCCCCGCCGGAAAGTTGTCCCATACTAATCGGGGTTCGGCTTCTTAAGTCGGGTAGTTGAAAAGTTGTTACCCCGTTTCCGCCATAGGTGGTGCCTAATAAAGAAAATAAGGCCTGGTTCTGGGCTATGGGTAATGTTTGTCCATTACATTGTGCCCAGTTCTTTGGGGCAAACGGGAATGCGAACATTTGTATCTCTGAAATATATGGATCTAATGCCATGGTAATTTTTTTAGATGATGATCAATTAATTCTGTGTAGGATATATTCCTTCCAATGCAATTACATAATTCAATGCCTGGTAAGGCATGATGTTATCATGTGGCTGCCCGCCTGGTGAATTGCTGATGGCATTCGATTTCATGGTTGCATTAGCAGTTGCGAAATATTCAAGCAGCTGCGATTGTGCCCCAAGAAAATTGTTGGTTGGGTCATCAGTAGTACCTGTAGCGGAATTGCTTAATACTCCGTGTGTATGAAGAGGCATTTGCTGTGCAGTCAATGTTACTGTTTCAGTACCGGCAGCTTGTCCGATAACATAATTGGAAAGCCCGCTGCCTTGGCCCTGGTGAATAGGTATCCTGCTGCGAAGGTCTGGTAATCCAAAAGTGTTTTGACCGTCGCCGCCATACGTAGTACCGATCAATGTGAAAAGTGCTTGATACTGTGAGATAGGTAAAAGCGAACCATCGCAAAATGCCCACCCAAGTGGTGGAAACGTGCCACCGAACATAATGATATTGCCTATGAAAGGATCTTGCATAAATAAAATATTTAGGGGTTATAAATAAATGAAGGGGAAGAAGACCAATTAGTAAATGATTCCATTTTAGTTGGATTATTATTTCTAAAAAAGGTCTTGTAGTTAAGAGGTATGAAATCTGCAAATAATATTATTGGAAAGCAAACTACTTTAATGTGTTGTACTATATAAGAACCGTAGTTTCTTCCTGATAAATATTATGCATTGCCTGCAAGAAGATGATAATGTAAAGTAGAGAATATTTGTTTCAAAATATACCGTATTACTACGTAATTATAATGCCGCATAAAAATTTTGAAAAGCATGGAGTGCAGTAAACTGCGGGTAATTGCCAGGTACTTTAAATATTATCGAACATACTGCCAGCGGGTATTCCGAAATCTTTTAAGCGTGATGCCATTAAAAATCCTTCTTCATTATATACAATGCTCACACAAATGGTCTGGTTGCCGGCAGTGGCAACCGTTAATCCTGTTTCATCAATTGAAAGTATTGTTCCGGGTACACTGCCAGTTATTGCAGGATGAGTTACTGTAGATGCTTCCAGAAGCCTTACAATGTTATTGTTCAGTTTTGTTACGGCGCCCTTGTTCCATGGGTTACATGCATTGATGAGACCAACAATGGCCGGGGCGTCCATTGTTTCCCAGTTGATGCTTATATCTGCAGCTTTTTGTCTTTTGTAATAAGCAGCCTTCGTTTCGTCCTGTGGGCGTGAAGGTATATTTATATCAAAGCCGCCCATCTTCATCAATGTGCCAACAAGCCTGCAGGCAAGTTCGCCCAGTTTTGAAGTAAGGGTACCATATGTATCGTTAATGCTTAAACGAACTTTATCTGATAATACTACCGGGCCGGTATCAAAACTATCATCAGCTTTGTGTATGGTCAATCCTCCATACGCTTCCCTGTTCTTTATTTGCTGGAATATGGGGTCGGGCCCGCGGTACGATGGGAGCGGGCCGGGGTGCAGGTTGTAAAAACCTTTTGGAGGAATGTTGTAAATATCTTCCGGCAATTTGTAAGTGAACGTGAACATCAGCCCGATCGTTGGCTTATGTTTCTTCATTACTTCCTGTAACCGTGGCACATAATCATTTTTGCCAACGGTAATAATATCAGTAGCGCTATTGTTCAACAGCAGTTTAACCTGCTCTGTAAAATCTGTGCAATGTTCCGGTATAACAACTGCAGCAAGTTGCCCGTGAAAAAAAAGGTCACGCATTACAGGGATGGCGATCCTGCTTCCGCAAAGAAGTATGGCTTTTATTTCACTCATTGTTTAATAACATAAATAAGTATTCAGCCAGCCGGTAACAGCACCTTCTGTTGGCTCAGCTGTAAATGACTTCCATTCCTTCTCAAGATTTGTAAGGTATGTTGTTTCCGGAATGCTTGAGCCTGCTTTTAGCTGGTACTTTATCGCAGGTGCCATATAGATCAGCGTTTCGGGATCAAGTTTTAATTCACCGCGTGGCCCGTTCAATACTGTTGATGTTAAATGGGCAACTGCCTTATCGCCGTTTGCAGCATAATCCTGCAGGTGTTCAATGATCTCGTTCAGTATCATGGCGGTTTCCCATCCTAAAAGGGAAAAGATCGTTACGGGGCGTGTGGAGGTTTTCTGAAAAAGATGATTGGCATCATTTTGCAGTTCCGGTTGCCATGGTAAATATCCTTCAATGGAATAAGTTGATCGGTTTTCAATATCAATGGCTGATTGCTGCTGTAACATCATCGGTGATGCAAAAAGGTGCAATGATGAAGCTGCCGGGTATTTATTAAGCAGTTTGGTAAAGAGGCTAGCAGGTAATTCATCAAACACGCAGAGCAGGTTCTCACAGTCAGGATTAGCTGCCAGGAAACCGGTGAGGTTGTTTATATCAAAAGAATCGTTGTAAGGCTGGTTGTTGATATAATTGTACATCATATTCCCTCCCTGTTGTAAAAAATGTTTTACCATGGCGGCAGCATGAAGGTAACCGCAATCATAGTAAGTTGTTGCCAGGGCTGCACTACCATTGCCTGAGCTGGCTGCCAGCGCACCGGAAAGCCAGCAGAGAAAGGCATGCTGCAGGTTCAGCCGGATAACGGTTGGCTGCGGCACCCAGCTAATGGGGTAATTGGCGCCCGGGTTTACAACGATCATCAGTTTGCCGGTTGCCTGTACAAGCGGGTAAATGATATGCAGTACTTTTTCATCAACATAAGCGATCAGTATATCCACATCATCTGCTATCAATAATTTCTCAGCTTTCAGGCACACATCTTTTTCCGAAGCACCAAAACCTACACTCTCTCTTTGAAAACTTACTGTTGCTGTATGTTGTTTGAGTTTCAGATAACTGTTTAATCCATCCATGAGGTCCAGCCCAATGCCAGGATGTGCGCCGGATATCGGAAAAAGAATTCCTATTTTCATTAGTGATACTTTGATGCTTAGGGATAAAAGTAAATGTAAAATAATAAATGTAAAATAAGGAATGTAAAACCGGGTTGATGAAAATGCTTTTGAAACTGATCATGCTGCCGAAAAAATAACTTTAAAATAAAATTGTTTTTTATTGCAACATTATCAGTCCCGCAGCCATTTGATCATGTGCGGATATGGTTCAACATTCATTTCAGCTGCATTTTTTTCTTCCACTGTGAGTCCGATCCATTGCAGCACCGGTACACCGAAATATTTTTTGTTACCGAAATTCTCTGCAATATTTTTTCCGCCGCCTTTATAACCGTGCTCATGAAAAACGAGCAGCGGGTCGATGTTTAAATGCACGCAGGCTGCATACGACCAGGCGATGGCCATCATTTCCTCTGCTTCCCGTTCTGGCCGTTTTTCAATAGTGGCAGCGTTCAGCAATATGCGTTCAGGTGCCGGTACCACTGCAATGTGGCCTGCTTCGTGCAGTATATCGCCGGGATATTTCAATTGATCTTTGTCAATAATGATCGTACCGTTTTCTATGGATAGCCCGGGCAAAAAACAATCAACATCAATTTTTCTGAATGCTGTTTCAATACCAACTTCATGTAAGAAAGTAATGTACCTGTCCAGTTCGTTCAATTCAATATTATTATTACTCATTGTGTATTTCTTTTTGCAAACAGATTAATTACAGGAAGAAAAGCCGGGGCGAAAAATTATTTATCAATATATAAATTAATGTTTGAATTTATTTTTATTGTAACTACATTTAGTAGAATAAAAAATTTAATATGAATACAAGAAGAAAATTTCTGCTCCAGGGCAGTTTAGCAACTACTGCTTTTCTTGCGGCCAAACCGATCAGCACCTTTTCAAATACGGTCTCTGTAGTTACAGGTCAGCCTGTGTACAACAACAAAATTGTTTTCATTCATACAGGGAATAACGGGAGTGCAAAACAGCAGCAGGTTTTGCATAATGTAACCAGTATTGCAAAAGCTGCGGGCAGTGTAGTGTTATTACATGCAGGCAACAGCAAACGAACTATGGCCCCGCAGTTGAATTACGATGCAACCATGGAACCTGGCAACGATCTGTCTTTCTTAAAAAATAATTATAAAACATTTTACAAAGGAGATATCAAAGTTGCAGTAATCACCGCCAATGAAGGAGAGGCAGATGTGATCAATAAAATAAGTAACCTGTCTGCATATTTAAAAAATGAAAAGCAATGCAACATGGTTGTTTGCCTTTCGCAACTTGGGTATAAGAATAAAAATAAAATCGATGATATAACACTGGCAGAGAAATCTACAGGGCTCGATATTATCATCAGTGGCCATGCTGTTAACCACTTTGCACATACGGCTGTTGTATTGAATTCAAAGAGGCATGAAGTGATCATTCAGCCAGCTTCTGCCAATGCTGTTGCATTTGGCAATATTGAAATGGTTTTTGATAAAGACCGTAATAAATACTCAGTGGCCATTAATAACCTGGTTGCTGGTAATACCAGTATAAGTTAATAAGAAACAATTTATTTCCGGGTTAAGTAAAAAACTGTTTGCATAAACAGTTGCCTGCATTTTTTTTACAGGTAGTAAACTTGCTGTAACTGTTCCACATGATCATATTAACTGCCAACAATCATCATGATCAAATACCTGCAATTGCCTTTTCAGTTCGATGTTGCCTCAATGCTCCGGGAAGTGGGGCAACTGGATAAAGCCAACTGGAAAGAACATTACCAGAAACTTCATTATACCGGGGACTGGAATGCCATCCCATTAAGAAGTATCGGCGGGGCACATGATAATATTTATATCTCTCCATTGGCAGACCCTGATTATGCCGATACCATTTATCTGGAACAATGTACATACATAAGGGAAGTGCTGGAAACTTTCAAATGCCCCCTGCTGGCAGTGAGGCTGCTGAAATTGGATGCAGGAGCAATCATTAAAGAACACCGCGACGCCGAACTTAGTTTTGAGCACGGTGAAATAAGGCTACACATTCCCGTTATTACGCATGAAGATGTTGAATTTTATCTCGACAAAGAACGGATGCACCTGGAAGAAGGAGAGTGCTGGTACATGAATTTTAACCTGTTGCATAATATTACCAACAACAGTCCGGTGAACAGGATCCACCTTGTTATTGATGCCGTGGTGAACGACTGGGTAAAAGAAATTTTCAACAGCCCGGGGGTTACCATAAAAAAAGAAATTCCTGATGCAACAGAAAAATACAGCCCCGCAGTTAAAAAGCAAATGATCGCCATGCTCCGTGATATGAATACGCCCGTTTCAAATAAAATGGCTGATGATATGGAAAAGTAGATGGATATTCCATGAGTGATATTTACAGTGACCAATTAACAATAAGACAAGACGAAAGGTAATTCTACTTATACTCTTTCCGTACTACCACGCTTGCAATAAAATAGCATACACGATAACTTTAATATTTATCCCATCATTTAAATATTACTACAATGGAAAAGAAAAATTTATTCCTGCTGTGTGTTGCAGTTTTAATGATAACAATCTTTAGTTTTGGAACAAAGCACCCGGAAACAAAAAGAACTTCACCCTGCTATGATTGTTTTGCAAAATACCAGCAAGTTATCATCAACTGTAACAATAGAGAAAAAGAAAACCTGGCAAGGGACAGCGCCTGTTTATTCAATTGCAGCCATCAGCCCCAGGGTAATGAGAAAGAGTGTATAAGGATTTGTGATAGCATGTACCAGGTCAATTTAAAATCGATACAGGCTGCAAGGAGCAGGGCAAGAACAACCTATATACATTGTATATCTCTTAAGAGGACTAATTTGTAATTGCTTTGAACCCGGCACCGGCGCAAGTGTTCTCATCGCAATATGTAAAAATACCCGGATCATAAATGGGAACATATGTGCCGGTTATGAGCGGCATCCTTCAATTACTGTAAAGGATGATCATACATGTAGGTAAATTGTATTGATAGCTATATATTTTCATGTTATCCAATTTTTCAACTAACTCTATTTAACCTGTACCGGAAACTTTAACCAATTATGGCAACTTCACTTAAACAGCTACGCAAACAGGCAGAAGAATTATTCAACCAAAAACAGTATGATGATATCATAGAATTGCTTAGTGACGGTATTCTAGAAAAATACAACGATGCGGAGTTGTATGCCTGGCGGGCAAGGGCACACGAAAGAAATAAAATGCCTGATGAGTGCATTACCTATGCCCAAAAAGCTATTGAGTTAAACCCTGGATATTGGATGGGCTATTTTGCAAGAGGTAATTCATGGTACCACAAAAAAGAATATGATAAGGCCATTGAAGATTATAGCAAAACTATTGAGCTAAGCCCGAAAAATGCTATAGCATATAGTAACAGGGGTAATGCATGGTATGACAAAAAAGAATATGATAAAGCCATTGAAGACTGTAACAAAGCAATTGAACTAAATCCATTATATGCTACGGCATATAATGGCAGGGGGCTTATATGGTATGACAAAAAAGAATATGATAGAGCCATTGAAGACTTTAATAAAGCTATTGAACTAAATCCAGGATATGTTGCAGCTTATAATAACAGGGGGCTTATATGGTATGATAAAAAAGAATATGATAAGGCCATTGATGAGTATAATAAAGCTATTGAATTAAACCCGGAATATGCAATAGCATATGGTAACAAGGGACTTGTACGGTCAGACAAAAGAGAATATGATAAAGCCATTGAAGAATACAACAAAGCAATTGAGCTAGACCCTTTATATGTTTCTGCATATAATAACAGGGGAAATACGTGGTATGACAAAAAGAAATATGATAAGGCGATAGAAGACTATAACAAAGCTATTGAACTTGATCCGGAATATACTTTCGCATATAATAACAGGGGAAATTCGTGGGCTGACAAAAAAGAATATGATAAGGCCATTGAAGATTATAACAAGGCTATTGAACTAAACCCGGAATATGCTGATGCCTATTATAATCTTGCTCTAACCGAAAATGATTCAGGAAATATAAAAGCGGCCATCGAGCATTTTCAAAAATCAAAAGAATTTGGACATAGGGTAGAAGATACAGAATACTGGATAAACGACCTAAGGGAAAAGCTAACTGTACCCCTGGAAGATGAAATTAATAAAGGGCTTCAAAAAATAAAGAATATTGTAAGTGCCATACGCCATAAGTCGCTGGTAGAAAATGATGTAAAAAAATTGGTGCATTATAGCAAACTGGTTGTGGCAGACATTATTACCGGCGACAGGCAGAGTAAGCTTCACTACAGCAATGTTATTTATATGAATGATCCCCTGGAAGGAAAAACATTCATTGATTACCTGGACGATGTTAAACTGAAAGCCTGGTTCGAACGGGCATCTTACAAAAATGAATCTACCATATTCCTTGGTAGTTTTTTACCGGTAAATAGCAGGGATCAAGATGGTAACGCAGAAGATCAGTTGCTGATGTGGCGTACCTATGGCAAAGATGAAGATGGCAAAGATGCGGCCGGTTGTAATTTTGTAATAGACAGGCAGTTTTTTGAAACCGAAGAAACCAGGGGAGGCACGCCAGTGCCGGAAAGTTTTGAAGAAATAAAGGCAGCTATTGAAAAGGGGGATGTATTTACTGACGGCAACAGGAACAGCCTGCTGAAAATTCAATACATACGCGGCAATGAGATCCTTCATGATAAAGATAATGTGATAAAAGAGCTAATAGATTACCTGAAAGAAGAGATAAAAACGCTTACAGAAAAAAATGCCAAAGAAACCACAGACCGGAAAGCGAAGGATTTTACCGATAGCCGCATTTTTGATGCATTGCAGGAGATGTGCCACCTTTTTAAGGCTGCAGATTATTCATTTGAAAAAGAAGTTCGCATTATCAGGTCCGAACCACGGAACAGCAGAAGCATTGAATACTATAAAGGGCCCGATGGCGAAGAGTTAAAACCGCCTAAAAAATTCTATGTAAGATCATCTAAACGCATACTTCCATATATCCGTAAAATATACCTTGGCCCCAAAGTGTCTAAAACATCACACTGGAGCCTGCATTTTGATTATTCCATCCGCAAGGAAGAAAGGGAATTAAGGGAACTGGAAGACCTGCAGAAAAAAGACAGCGCAAAACTTACTGAAACAGAAAAGAACCGCCTTGATTCATTGAATGAAACATACCGAGGTGTTTTAACTGGTTCCGAAGAAAAAATAAATGCAAGCCAGGTAGAGATAATACCATCTTCCTGTCATTTTATATAAACTCAAACTGATACAAGTGTTCTGCAGGGTCACTTTTGACATTTTATGATCACAGGTCTGCGACCGGCTTAAGAAATATATAACCAGTCAAAGACTGACAGCATCTAAGCATCAAGTTACCCCATCAGCATTATATATAATACTTAGATTTTAGGCGGGAGCAGTTGCGCCAGTAGAGGGATTATAACCCAGCCTGTCCGCCGCCCAACAAATATTCCGAAACCGCTTTGGAATAGGCCGACAGGTTTTGATCACCTTTTTGTTCGTACAATGCTTTTAATAAAGGGTTGGCAATGATGTTTTGTGCAGACAGGTGTGGAGCGGTAAACCTTTCCCTGGCGGCTGCCTGTTTTTCTGTTGGTATCTTATTGTAACTGCCGGGGGCTTTGCGGGCAAATGTTTTACCATTGCGTTTGTAATAAACCTTATCAAGCAGTTTGCCCGAACCGCCTTGCCACAACCATTTTTCTTTTTTCATTTTCATGGCAGGTAATTTGTTGTTATAGCTGTGTAGACTGTTCATTTGTTACAACGATAAACAGCCCACTGTTAAAAAAACTTTAATTGCGTTATGCGTTACCGGTAATACGCAAACCACACCTCACCTAAACATACGGAGCACAAGCGGACAATACACGGACAACACCCGAATCAATAGCCTATTCATTCGGGTGTTGTCCGTTTGGTTTCCGTGTGTTGTTAAAGTGGTATTGGTTGGAGTGGGTGGGATATATTGATAGGTACTTGAAAATGGGTATTAATACGTGTGGGGGGAGAGGGAATTGAATTTATATTTGGGTGATACAGCTTATGACTGAAAAGTGCTGTACACTTGCGTAAATGAATAATTAACGGCAAATTTCCCTTGCCTTGGTTGGTGTTCTATTTTAAAATCCTTAGTCCCGGCCTTCTGTTTTCACCAGCCGGTTACATCATAAAAAATGTATCTTTTGCGGCCCCGGCCTGGTGTTTTCACCAGCCGGTTACGACCATAAAATCGTGGCTGGTCAAAAGACCAGGCCACGGCAGCAGTATTCAATCTCCATGCGCCTGCCATGTTTTACCAGGAAATGATTTTATTATCTATAAAATCATTTTGCAACCAGGTTTATTGGCTAAGGTTTTGTTTACTATTTTTTTATGAAGATATTTAGTTGCGATAGTTTTTAATGAACCTATTAAACACTACATCATCTGTGATTTCTATAAGTTTTTTTAATAATTGTATAACAGGTACATACATTAATAGGTGCATCTTTGTATTGGTTTTTCAATAGGATATTGGATTTAAAGCGGGGCTGGATTTTTATCCTGGCCCTTTTTTATTTTTTGATCATTAATATATGCTGATTACTGGCTTCATTAATGCAATATGGCATTTATGTAATTTTTATAAATCACATTGTAACATTTATATTTTCAGATCTCACAATCTTTGTGTTCTATATTTTCTCTTGGCAGTTATTTTTTGGATAATGCTGGCCTGATCTTCATTCAGGGCGTTGCTTTTTTATTCCTGTAAATAGAAATGTTAGTAGTAAGCAAATAAAATGGTTTTTTCTTTTTAGGATCTTACCATTAAAAGCATTTGTCTATTAGGTTCCCTGAGATGATAGTGGTTCGCTATTGCTGATTTTTATTTATAGATTTTCTTTTTGTAATCGAAAATTTACGGAACCATTTTTGATTTAAAATCTCTAATGGATTTATCATAAAATAAATTGATCATCATCAAAATTCTTTTATATGAATATTTTAAAACCCTTCACCTCTTTTTTATTGATGGTTATTATTACCACCAATGTTTTTTCCCAACAACAAAAAAAAGATACGCTTCCTCCTCCTAATGCAACAAAATCTTCCATGAACTTCAGCAATGTAATTGGTTGGAAAGATGGTAAAATGCCGCTGGCACCCAAAGGTTTTGTTGTTACAAAATACGCTGAAGGATTTCGAAATCCCCGTTGGATGTACGTTTTACCTAATGGCGATGTACTCGTAGCAGAAAGTAATTCAAATTATACATTTGTTCAAAAAGCCGGTGCTGTGGTGATTGGTGCAAATAAAGCTGATGACCTTTCCCATAGTGCAGACAGGATAGTTTTATTGCGAGACAATAATAAAGATGGTATTCCTGATGAAAAAGATACTTTGCTTACAGGCTTGAGTCAACCTTTTGGAATGCTGGTAATAAACGACTGGTTGTATGTTGGAAATACAGATGCCCTGGTTCGTTTTCCATACAAGGTTGGACAAACAAAGATACCGGCAGCGGCACAAAAGATCATTGATCTTCCTGCGGGGAAAAACAACCGCCACTGGACAAGAAACTTAATTAGCAATGCTGATAACTCAAAGATCTATGTTGCCGTGGGATCGGGGACCAATATTGCAGAAAAAGGTATTGAGAATGAGATCCTGCGGGCAAATATCCTGGAAATGAACCCTGATGGATCGGGTATGCGTGTATATGCATCCGGATTGCGTAATCCAGTTGGAATGGATTGGGCACCTGGTACTGCTGTTTTATGGGCAGCCGTTAATGAAAGAGATGAATTGGGCGATGACCTGGTGCCGGATTATCTTACCGGTGTAAAACCCGAAGGATTTTATGGTTGGCCTTATGCCTATTATGGTCAGCATATTGATCCAAGGGTTAAAGAGCAAAAGCCGGAACTTGTTGCAAAAACCATTGTGCCCGATGTAAATCTGGGTTCACATACTGCTTCTTTAGGGTTGGTTTTTTAAAGAAAGAAATCTTTCCCG
>Ga0209023_10003207_pt1 | contig 19715 bp, 12 predicted proteins | sample LakOneMetagenome_FD_187468 | JGI IMG/M metagenome (GOLD analysis project Ga0209023, IMG submission 187468) | Freshwater and sediment microbial communities from Lake Erie, Canada (SPAdes) (version 2) | ecosystem: Environmental > Aquatic > Freshwater > Lentic | place: Lake Erie, Canada...
GCCGTCGACGAGGTTCTTGGTGTCGCCGCCCGGTTCGATGCCAATGTATTGCTCGCCCAGCAACCCTGCGGTCAAAATCTTGAGCGACGAATCTTTCGGGAACTGATAGTTTTCGTCCAGATCCAGGCTGACATTCGCCTGGAACGTTTTATCGTCGAAGCTGATGTCGCCAACGCGACCCACCACGACACCGGCGCTCTTGACTGGCGCCTGTGGTTTCAAGCCACCGATGTTGTCGAATTTCCCCGTCACGACATAGGTGTCGGTGAAGGAAAGCGAGCTCATGTTACCGGCCTGGAGAGCCAGGAACAGGACAGCGGCCGCGCCCAGCAGAACGAAGAGGCCGACCCAGACGTCGATGATTTTACGGTGCATAGTAATTCCTAGTAGTCAGGCCATCTGTGCGCGGCCAAACGAAACGATTCTTATTTGTTGAGTTGTTTACAGCTTATTTTTACTGCGTGAACATCAGCGCGGTCATCACGAAGTCCAGGCCCAACACCAGCAGCGACGCGATCACGACGGTGCGGGTGGTGGCGCGCGCCACGTCGGCCGGGGTCGGCTTGGCGTTGTAACCCTGGAACAGCGCAGTGAAGGTCACGGCGATACCGAACACGAAGCTCTTGATAATGCTGCTGACCACGTCACGGTTGACATCGACGCCGGCCTGCATCTGCGACCAGAACGCGCCTTCGTCAAGGCTGAGCAATTTCACCGCCACGAGGTAGCTGCCCACGATACCGACCGCCGAGAACACGGCGGCCAGCACCGGCATGGCAATGACGCCGCCCCAGAAGCGCGGCGCGAGGACGCGCTGGATCGGGTTGACTGCCATCATTTCCATGGCCGACAGCTGCTCGCCGGCCTTCATCAGGCCGATCTCGGCCGTGAGCGAGGTACCGGCACGGCCCGCGAACAGCAGTGCGGTCACCACCGGGCCGAGTTCGCGGATCAGCGACAGGGCCGTCAGCGAACCGAGCTTTTCCTCGGCGCCAAACTGGATCAGGTTGACGTAGAACTGCAGGCCCAGCACCAGGCCGACGAACAGGCCGGAGACGATGGTGATGACCAGCGAGTAATTGCCGATGAAGTGGACTTGCTCGGAAATCAGCGACGGACGGCGGAAGGCGCCCGGCGAAAAACGCAGCAGATTGAAAAAGGCGCGCGTGGCAAAGCCCAGGGCTTCGACGCCTTCGCGCGCGGTGCGGCCAGCCGCTTCCAGGAAACGGATCATCGCTTCGCTCCCAGTCCCAGGTCGTCGGCCAGCGTCTTGCCGGGATAATGGAAGGGCACCGGGCCGTCCGGTTCGGCGTTCACGAACTGCTTCACGTAAGGATCGGTCGAGACACGCAGCTCTTCCGGCGTGCCTTCGGCCACGATCTTGCCGGCCGACATGAAGTACACGTAGTCGGCGATGGCAAAGGTTTCCTTCACGTCGTGCGAAACCAGGATCGAGGTCGAACCGAGCGCGTCGTTCAGGTTGCGGATCAGGTTGGCGGTGACGCCCATCGAGATCGGGTCGAGGCCGGCGAAAGGCTCGTCGTACATGATGAGTTCGGGGTCGAGCGCGATCGCGCGCGCGACGGCCACGCGGCGCGCCATGCCGCCTGAAATCTCGCCCGGCTTGAGCTTATGGGCGTTGCGCAGGCCGACGGCATTCAGCTTCATCAGCACGAGGTCGCGGATCAGTTCCTCGGACAAATCGGTGTGTTCGCGCAGCGGGAAGGCGACGTTGTCGAAGATGCTGAGGTCGGTAAACAGGGCGCCGAACTGGAACAGCATGCCCATGCGGCGGCGCAGGCGGTAGAGACCGTCCGTGCGCAGCTCGTGCACGACCTCGCCGCCGACCCGCACCTGGCCGCGCTGCGGACGGATTTGTCCGCCGATCAGGCGCAGCACGGTGGTCTTGCCGCAGCCGGACCCGCCCATGACGGCAATAAGCTTGCCGCGCGGGAAGTCCATGCGCAGGTTCGACAGGATCTTGCGTTCGCCGTAGCCGAACTCCAGATCGCGTATTTCTACAAGGTTAGACACAGGGGGTAATTGGTTTTGGGGAATCCCGTATTGTAGTGCAGAAACGGCAACCGCTGCTTGAGGCCCCTCGGTTTCCACCGGACTTGCGACGTGCAATTACAACAAAAATAACCCAAAAGTCAGCTATTTAATGTTGTAAGTAATTGTTTTTCCTGAGATATGCATATACAACAACATTTCTATTAGTTGTCGCACATCAACATTTTCCAACGGCAGCGAGTTTTGATCGGGATGGCTGACCTCACTCGTCCAGACTCTGCTGACCGTTATGGTGACGAAATCGATATGTTCAACGGGCACTGTAGAAACACTTCATCCTTGGGCCTGCGCAATGCCGAAAAAATTCCTTAAGGAAATAATAGTTACGCGTAGTCATTAAGCGCTGCTACACCAGGTCGGTGTGGTAACACTATATTCGGGAGTTTCTCATGCGTCATCAGCGTGTTGTCCTGCTTGCGCTTGCCCTGTTCAGCGCCGCTTCCGCCCAGGCGGCTTCCCTGTCCACCGAACCGGCATTCCAGCGTCTTACGGTGGAACAACTTTATACGGTCCAAGGCGACTATCAGCTGTCCAACGGGCATCGCATCACGCTTACCGAATTCAATGGCCGGCTGTATGCCATGCTCGGCAAACGTGACCGGCGCGAACTGTTGGCGACCGGCGAACATTCCTTCAGCACGCGTGATCGTACGCTGAACCTGCGCTTCGAGCCGAACGCCGACAGCGACCAGATCGTGTTGACAGGTGCCGACAGCACAGACCGCTCGCTGGCCCAGGCCTTCAGCGATGCCCAACGCAATCTACAGGCCTCCTTGTCGATGCACCGTCAGCGCTGAGCAAAGCCGGCTGTCCGGTTCATTCGAGGTTTTCAGTCACAAAGCAAAAAGGCACAGCGCAAGCTGTGCCTTTGTCCATCCAGGATTGAACGCTTGGTCAGCGCGGCAGGACCGACGAACCCATCAGGAATTCGTCGACCGCGCGTGCGCACTGGCGCCCTTCGCGGATCGCCCACACCACCAGCGATTGACCGCGGCGCATGTCACCGGCAACAAAGACCTTCGGCACCGAGGTTTGATAAGCGCTTTCGCCCTCGACGGTTGCCTTGGTATTGCCGCGGGCATCTTTCTGCACGCCGAAGGCATCCAGCACCTGCTGGACCGGCGACACGAAGCCCATGGCCAGGAAGACCAGGTCGGCCTTCAGTTCGAATTCCGAGTCCGGCACTTCGGTCATCTTGCCGTCTTTCCACTCGACGTGGCAGGCGACCAGTTTTTCCAGCTTGCCGTTCTTGCCTTCGAAGCGCTTGGTGGCCACTGCAAAATCGCGCTCGCAGCCTTCCTCGTGCGAGGACGAGGTGCGCAATTTCGTCGGCCAGTAAGGCCAGACTAGGGGTTTGTTCTCCTGTTCCGGCGGCATCGGCATCAGTTCGAACTGGGTGATCGATTCGGCGCCGTGACGGTTCGAGGTGCCGACGCAGTCGGAACCGGTGTCGCCGCCGCCGATGACGACCACGTGCTTGCCGGTGGCCTTGATTTGATCCTTCAGTTTGTCGCCGGCGTTCACGCGGTTTTGCTGGGGCAGGAAGTCCATCGCGAAATGGACGCCCTTCAGCTCGCGGCCCGGCACCGGCAGGTCGCGCGGCTGCTCGGCGCCGCCGGCCATGACCACGGCGTCGAATTCGGCGGCCAGGTCTTCGGGGAAGATGGTGTCGCGCGCCATGTTGCTGACGGCGGCCGGGAAGTCCTTGCCGATCAGGACGCCCGTGCGGAAGGTCACGCCCTCGGCCTGCATCTGTTCCACGCGGCGGTCGATCAGGGTCTTTTCCATCTTGAAGTCGGGGATGCCGTAGCGCAGCAGGCCGCCGATGCGGTCGCTCTTCTCGAAGACGGTGACGTCGTGGCCGGCGCGCGCCAGTTGCTGGGCGGCGGCCAGGCCGGCGGGGCCGGAGCCGACCACGGCGACTTTCTTGCCGGTTTTATGTGCGGGTGGTTGCGGCACGACCCAGCCGTGTTCCCAGGCGGTGTCGGCGATCTTGCGCTCGATCGACTTGATGCCGACCGGGTCGTTGTTGATGTTCAGCGTGCACGAGGCTTCGCAAGGGGCCGGGCAGATGCGGCCGGTGACCTCGGGGAAGTTGTTCGTCGAGTGCAGGTTGTCGATGGCGCCACGGTAGTTGCCGTGGTAGACCAGGTCGTTCCAGTCGGGGATCTGGTTGTTGACCGGGCAGCCGGTGTTGCAGAAGGGGATGCCGCAGTCCATGCAGCGTGCGCCCTGCACCTTGGCTTCGGGGTCGCTCAGGGTGAGGACGAATTCCTTGTAGTTCTTGATGCGGGCGGCGGGGTCGAGGTAGTGCTCTTCCTGCCGTTGAAATTCCATGAAGCCGGTGATTTTTCCCATGTTGCTGTTCCTTTATTCGATGCCGGATTCACGCTCCGGTCGTCTGCGCGGCAGAGCACGCCATGTTTGAACGCGTGGACGGCAAAGCCGTCCACCCTACGGTTGTTCGCTCTTATGCCGCGAGTTCGATCTTGTCGTTGGCTTCTTCCATGCTGCTGTTGTGCATTTCTTCGAGTGCGCGCTTGTAGTCGGTCGGGAAGACCTTCACGAACTTGGCACGGCTGGTGGCCCAGTCGTCGAGCAGGTTGCGCGCGCGCGTGGAACCGGTGTGCTTGAAGTGACGCTCGATCAGGCGGCGCAGGATGACCTCGTCCGACTCGCGCTCGCCGTTGCGGGTCTGGCTGTGCCAGCCGGAGACGTCGCCCTGCTCTTTCGTCGACACCACGCGCTCGAGATTGACCATGGTCGTGTTGCAGCGGCTCTCGAATTCGTTCTTCGGATCGTAGACATAGGCCACGCCGCCCGACATGCCGGCTGCGAAGTTGCGGCCGGTTTCGCCCAGCACCACGACGGTGCCGCCGGTCATGTATTCGCAGCCGTGGTCGCCCAGGCCTTCCACCACGGTCACGGCGCCCGAGTTGCGCACCGCGAAGCGTTCGCCGGCCACGCCGTTGAAGAAGGCTTCGCCGGCAATCGCGCCGTACAGCACCGTGTTGCCGACGATGATGTTGTCGACTGCCCAGCCGCGGAACTCGGTGTTCGGACGCACGATGATGCGCCCGCCCGACAAGCCCTTGCCGACGTAGTCGTTGCCCTCGCCCACCAGGTCGATCGTGATGCCGGCGGCCAGGAAGGCGGCGGCGGACTGGCCGGCCGTGCCCTGCAGCTGGATGTGGATGGTGTCGTCCGGCAGCCCGGCGTGACCGTAGCGTTTGGCGACTTCGCCCGACAGCATGGCGCCGACCGTGCGGTTGACGTTCTTCACCGGCGAGATGAAGGAGACGCGCTCGCCCTTTTCCAGCGCCTGCTTGGCCTGCGCGATCAGCTTGTGGTCGAGCGCGCGGTCGAGGCCGTGGTCTTGCCCGTCGGTGTGGTACAGGTTGGCACGGGCATCGGTCTTCGGCTGGTAGAAGATGTTCGTGAAGTCCAGGCCCTGCGCCTTCCAGTGCGACACGGCTTTCGATTTATCCAGCAAATCGGCACGGCCGATCAGTTCGTCATAGGCACGGATGCCGAGCTGGGCCATGAGCTGGCGTGCTTCTTCGGCAACGAAGAAGAAGTAATTCACCACGTGTTCCGGCTTGCCCTGGAACTTGGCGCGCAGCACCGGGTCCTGGGTGGCAACGCCGACCGGGCAAGTGTTCAAATGGCACTTGCGCATCATGATGCAGCCTTCGACCACCAGCGGCGCCGTGGCGAAACCGATCTCGTCCGCGCCGAGCATGGCGGCAATCACCACGTCGCGGCCGGTCTTCATCTGGCCGTCGGCCTGCACGCGGATGCGGCTGCGCAAGCCGTTCAGCACCAGGGTTTGCTGCGTTTCGGCCAGGCCGAGTTCCCACGGCGTGCCGGCATGCTTCACCGACGACAGCGGCGAGGCGCCAGTACCGCCATCGTGGCCGGCAACCACCACGTGGTCGGCCTTGGCCTTCGAGACGCCGGCGGCCACCGTGCCGATACCGACTTCCGACACCAGCTTCACCGAGATCGAGGCGTTCGGATTCGCATTCTTCAGGTCGTGGATCAGCTGCGCCAGGTCTTCGATCGAATAGATATCGTGGTGTGGCGGCGGCGAAATCAGGCCCACGCCCGGCACCGAGAAGCGCAGCGAGGCAATGTATTCCGACACCTTGTGGCCCGGCAGCTGACCGCCCTCACCCGGCTTTGCGCCCTGCGCCATCTTGATCTGGATCTGGTCGGCAGCGTTCAGGTATTCGGCGGTGACGCCGAAGCGGCCGGAAGCCACCTGCTTGATCTTCGAGCGCAGCGAGTCGCCCTCTTCCAATGGAATGTCGACGGCCACGCGATCCGAACCCAGCACCGAGGCCAGGGTTTCGCCCTTGCTGATCTTGATGCCCTTGAATTCGTTCAGGTAGCGCAGCGGATCTTCGCCGCCCTCGCCGGTGTTGCTCTTGCCGCCGATGCGGTTCATGGCAATCGCCAGCGTGGCGTGGGCTTCGGTCGAGATCGAGCCCAGCGACATGGCGCCGGTGACGAAGCGCTTGACGATTTCTTTCGCCGGCTCGACTTCGTCGATAGCAATCGCCTTGCTCGGATCGATCTTGAACTCGAACAGGCCGCGCAGGGTCAAATGGCGGCGCGTCTGCTCGTTGATGAGCTGGGCGTATTCTTTATAGGTGCTGAAGCTGTTGGCGCGGGTCGAGTGCTGCAGCTTGGCGATCGCATCCGGCGTCCACATGTGGTCTTCGCCGCGCACGCGGAAGGCGTATTCGCCGCCGGTGTCGAGGGCGTTGGCCAGCAGCGGATCGGCGCCGAAGGCCAGGTTGTGCAGGCGCAGCGCTTCTTCCGCCACTTCGAACAAGCCGATGCCTTCCACCGTCGACGAGGTACCACGGAAATATTTATCGACCAGCGACTTGTTCAGGCCAACGGCCTCGAAGATCTGCGCGCCGCAGTAGGACATGTAGGTGGAGATGCCCATCTTCGACATCACCTTCAGCAAGCCCTTGCCGATGGCCTTGGTGTAGTTGTACATGGCGGTATCGGGCGCCATTTCGTGCGGCAGGTGCTGGGCCAAATCGGCCAGGGTTTCCAGCGCCAGGTAAGGGTGGACGGCTTCCGCGCCATAACCGGCAAGCAAGGCGAAGTGGTGGGTTTCGCGGGCCGAGCCGGTTTCCACCACCAGGCCGGTCGAGGCGCGCAGGCCGCGCATCACCAGGTGCTGGTGGATGGTCGAGGTCGCCAACAGCGCCGGAATCGCGACCATGTCGCCGGACAGCGCGCGGTCGGAGACGATCAGGATGTTGTGGCCGGATTTGACCGCGTCCACGGCTTCGGCGCACAGCGAGGCCAGCGAAGCTTCGATGCCTTCCTTGCCCCAGGCGACCGGATAGCAGATGTTCAGTTCGTAGGACTTGAACTTGCCGCCGGTATGGATGCTGATGTTGCGCAGGCGTGCCATGTCGTTGAAGCCGAGCACGGGCTGCGACACTTCCAGGCGCATCGGCGGATTCACGTTGTTCGTGTCGAGCAGGTTCGGTTTCGGCCCGATGAAGGACACCAGCGACATGACCATGCTTTCGCGGATCGGGTCGATCGGCGGATTGGTCACCTGCGCAAACAATTGTTTGAAATAATTGTACAAAGGTTTGAGCTTGTTCGACATCACCGCCAGCGGCGAGTCGTTGCCCATGGAACCGGTCGCTTCCTCGGCCAGCACGGCCATCGGCGCCATCAGGAATTTCAGGTCTTCCTGGGTGTAGCCGAAGGCTTGCTGGCGGTCCAGCAGCGTGATCGCCGCTTTCTCACCCTGGGCCGGGGTGTCTTTCATGCGGTGCTGGGCCAGCTGCGATTCGCTCAGCTTGATTTCGTTCAGCTTGATGCGCACCGACTTGATCCACGCCTTGTACGGCTTGGCGTTGGAATAGGTGTCCTTCAGCTCCTTGTCGTCGATGATGCGCCCTGCTTCCAGGTCGATCAGGAACATCTTGCCCGGCTGCAGGCGCCATTTCTTGACGATGCGCGATTCCGGGATCGGCAGCACGCCCGATTCCGAAGCCATGACGACCAGGTCGTCTTCCGTCACGACATAGCGTGCCGGACGCAGGCCGTTGCGGTCGAGGGTGCCGCCGATGTGGCGGCCGTCGGTAAAGGCCATCGCCGCCGGGCCGTCCCAGGGTTCCATCATGGCCGCGTGGTATTCGTAGAAGGCCTTGCGGTTGTCGTCCATCGAGGTATGGTTTTCCCAGGCCTCGGGAATCATCATCATCATGGCCTGGGCGATCGGGTAGCCGGCCATGACCAGCAGCTCGAGCGCGTTGTCGAAGCAGGCGGTATCGGACTGGCCTTCATAGATCAGCGGGAACAGCTTGTTCAGGTCCTCGCCCAGCACGGCCGACTTCATCATGCCTTCGCGCGCGCGGGTCCAGTTGAAGTTGCCCTTCACGGTGTTGATCTCGCCGTTGTGGGCGATCAGGCGATACGGGTGAGCCAGCGGCCATTCCGGGAAAGTATTCGTCGAGAAGCGCTGGTGCACCAGGGCCAGTGCCGAGACGCAGCGCGGGTCTTGCAGGTCCTTGAAGTAGACGCCGACCTGGTCCGCCAGCAGCAGGCCTTTATAGACAATGGTGCGGGCCGACATCGAGGGTACGAAGAATTCCTTGCCGTGCAGGAGTTTCAGGGCCTGGATGGCGTGGCCCGACGACTTACGGATGACGTACAGCTTACGCTCGAGGGCGTCGGTAACCATGATGTCCGGGCCGCGGCCAATGAAGATCTGTCGGATCACCGGTTCCTTGGCGCGCACGGTGGGCGACATCGGCATGGTCTCGTCGACCGGCACGTTGCGCCAGCCCAGCACGACCTGGCCTTCGATGCGCACGGCGCGCTCGATTTCCTGTTCGCAGGCGATGCGCGAGGCGTGTTCCTTTGGCAGGAAGACCATGCCGACGCCGTATTCGCCGGGCGGCGGCAGTTCGACGCCCTGCTTGGCCATCTCGTCGCGGAAGTACTGGTCGGGAATCTGGATCAGGATGCCGGCGCCATCGCCCATCAGGGCATCGGCGCCCACCGCGCCCCGGTGGTCCAGGTTCTTCAGGATCATCAAGCCCTGGTCGATGATGGAATGGCTTTTGTTGCCCTTGATATGGGCGATGAAACCGACGCCGCAGGCATCGTGTTCATTGGCGGGATCGTACAAACCTTGGGCAATCATACTCGGCTCTCCACAGCTTTTTCAGGGGGTGAAGGCCGAGAATAGTGCAATGCAGCAGACGCATCAAGCAGAACAATTAGGGTCGGAGTGGAATTAACCGCTGACTTCACGCCCGAGTTTTTAATTGGGGACAGGTCTGATCAATGTTTGTCGGCTTGTTTTCTGGCGATCTTTATTTGAATGGCTGGCTTTCTTGCGACAGGAAATTGCCGTTGCCGATTTTTTGATCAGTCCGCTAAAACCTGTGCATGCTGCTTAGCAGGGCGGCCTCGCTTGGCCGGCAGGATGCGGCGCCCACTCTTCTGTTCGAGTGCTATCTTGAAGGCCTGCGTACCCAGCGGCTGGCCTTTCTGGACGCTGTTGGCGATCAGCGCCAGCTCGTCAGGCGCGATGCCCTGCTGTACCAGGTCGGTGTAAGCGGCTTCGCGCTGGAAGGGCGTGTTGCCGAGTGCCCAGAACAGGGCGTGCTCGGTGATCACCGCGTCGGGACGCAGGCCGGCGTGGTGGGGATAGCTCGACCAGGCGTACTGGCCCGCTTCCACGGCCTGGCCCGCGCGCACCGGCGCCAGCTCGATGAAGCGGCTGCACATCAGGAAATGGCGGTCGGTATCGACTACGGCGGTGCGGAAGCGGCCCTCGAACAAGCCGCCGGCGCGGGCGTACTTGGCGTTGTACCAGGGAACGTAGAGGCGGCCGATCTTTTGCATCATGGCGGCCAGGCTGTCTTCGTCGGGCGGAGTGGCCAGCAGGTGCAGGTGGGTCGGCAGCAGGGCGTAGGCGTGGATGGCCACCTTGTAGAAGCGCGACGCTTCCTTCAGCCAGCCGAGGAATCTGGCGTAGTCCTCGTCGTCGCGGAAGATCCGTTGCGGGTCGTTGGCGCGCTGGAGGATGTGGTGGGGCTGCTTGGGGAGGATGAGGCGGGGTTGGCGGGCCATGGCGAAGACAGAAAACAGTTCGGATGACGTATTCTAGCGTCCCGGAAGTGCTCTGTCCCTATTTATCAAGCCAGGCCTGGAAATCGTGACCGACTCTGTCCCCGTAGGGTGGGCACTTGTACCCACCATGCAGAAGGTGCGGATTGACACCGTTTCCAAGAACAGAGCGCCTGCGCTTTTGTAGGGTGGACACCTGTGTCCACGCGGTGCAACGGTTCCGTTTCGAAAATGCGTTTCCACTATTCCACGCCGTACCGCGTGGACTCAGGAGTCCACCCTACAAAACTGGTGGGTTCCAGAACCCACCCTACCATCAGGCCAGGGTAAATCCAGCCGACAAGCTGTATCCTTCACCATACGCACTGCGCAGCGGCAAATCCTGCCCCAGGCCCGTGCGCGCCTTCTTGCGCAAGCGATACACCAGCATATCCACGCGCCGGCTCGCATCCGGATCGTCGCCGCCCATGCCGGCGACGATGGTCGCGCGCGGCACCGGCCGGGTGTTGATCGTCAATAGGTGCAGGAAATTGAATTCCTTTTCGGTCAAGTCGATCACCTTGCCGCCCAGCTCGAGCTGGCGCGCACTGACGCGCAGGGTCCACTTGCTCGGCAGCGGCGCCGGTTCGCTCGGGCGCACGCGGCGGCCCAGCGCTTCGATGTGGGCAGCCAGTTCCGGGAACTTGATCGGCTTGGTCAGGTAGTGATCCGCCCCCAGCTGCAGGCCGAGGATACGGTTGTCGAAGGCAACCCGGCCGGTCAGCACCAGCAGCCCGATCTCGGGATACAGCTGGCGCATGCGCGGGATGACCGTGAAACCGTCTTCGTCGGGCAGGCCCAGGTCGAGCACCACCACGGCGGCCGGGGTGCGCGTGAGCGCCGCCCACATGTCGCTGGCGGAGGTGGCAACCGTGACGTCATGGTCGAGTTCGCGCAGGAAATCGGCCATGTCGCCGGCGTAGTCGCCGTTGTCTTCAACAATCAGTATCTGTGTCATGGTGGGCCACGTTCTTGGTTTTACTGGTGCCTGCCTGTCGCGGCAGGGGCGTCCGCCGCCGGCGCAGCGTGATCGCTACTCGCCTGCGGCCGTAGTGGCGCTTTCCCGGCGCCGGCCACCGGCAGCCAGATGCGGAATTCGGCGCCGCCCGCAGCCGGCGACACCAGGCTGAGCACGCCGCCATGGACTTCGACGATCGAGCGCGCCATGTACAGCCCCAGGCCGCTGCCCGGCAGGCCGTCGGCATTGCGGCCGCGGAAAAATTTCTCGAAAATGCGCGCCTGCTCGTCGAGCGGCACGCCGGCGCCATGGTCGCGCACCGCCAGTTCGATGCCGCTGGCCGCAAGGCGGCCGCGCAGCAGGATCGGCGTGGTTTCGGGCGAAAACGCCACGGCGTTGTCGACCAGGATCTTCAGCGCCAGGCGCATGCCGTCGGGTTCGCAGCGCAGCATGTCCGGCAATTCGCCGACCTCGACGCTGGCCACGCGGCCGGCAGCGCGCACCAGGCCGGCGGCTTCGTCGAGCAGCTCGCGCGGCGCGACCGAAGTGGGTTTGCGTTCGCCGCCGATCTCGGCCATGCGATCCGGCGACAGGTAGTCGTCGAGCATGGCGATCAGGCGGTCGGTGGCCACCGCGATCTTGCGGTAGCGCTGGCGGGTGGCGTCGTCGGCGTCCTGGCAGGTTGCTTCCAGGCGCTGGACGGCGCCGTCGATGGTCGACAGGGGCGTGCGGAATTCGTGGTTCAGCATGCTGGCGAAACGCTTGCGCTCGGCTTCGCGCTGGCGCCGCGGCGACAAGTCGCGTACCTGGCCGACCAGCGTGACCGGCTCGCCGCCAGCGTCGCAGACCAAGGCCGACAATACTTCCACCGGCACCAGGTAGCCATGGGCGCCGCGCAATTCGGTTTCGCGGACCAGGCGCAGGCGGCTACGGTCGCCATTGCGCAGGCGCCGCACCCGTTCCGGCATGCCGGCGCACAGGGCCGCGAGAGCGCTGCCGGCATCGCCGAGCTGGGCGGCAATGTCGGCCGGGCTATAGCCAAGCAACTGTTCAATGGAAGGGCTGACGTACAGCAGGGCGCCGCTGGCGCAGTCGATGCTGAATGCGATGTCGCCGCCGATTTCGGCGATGACGCGGAACTGCTCGGCCAGTTCCGCACCGGCCGTGCCGGAGGGGAGAAGGCTGGCGCTGCAATTCATCACATAACACCTGATTAAAAGTTGAGCTGAGGAAATGACCCCAGCCAGGAAGTATATCGCCGCCGGTACTTGTTTGTATAGCTGAGTGTTGCAGCCCTATTCATTAACTAAAATTGCCATATCTACAAACTGCTTAAATGTTGTTAAATAAACAGGCTGATATGCCAAATCCTATTCGCTTTGCATACTTTTACACCGTGCAGATGTCAGCACGATGAAATGCATGGCCATTTGCCCCGCTACTTAGCGGCAGGGCAAATAAAAACGCCCGCTGGCGCGCGGGCGTTGCACGACACCGTGTGGTTTATTGCTCGTCGAGCGGCGCGAAGATCGCTTGCAGGTCTTCCTGGGTGAGCGCCATCTTTTGCGATTCGCCCTCGGCCAGGATCGACTGCGCCAGTTCCGACTTCTTCTGCTGCAGTTGCTGGATCTTTTCTTCCAGCGTGCCTTTGGCAATCAACTTGTACACGAACACCGGCTTGTCCTGGCCGATACGCCAGGCGCGGTCGGTGGCTTGCGCCTCGGCCGCCGGATTCCACCACGGATCGTAATGGATGACGGTATCGGCCGCGGTCAGGTTCAGGCCAACGCCGCCAGCCTTCAGGCTGATCAGGAAGATCGGCACCGCACCTTGCTGGAAGGCGGCCACCTGGGCCGAGCGGTCGCGCGTTTCGCCGGTGAGGATGGCGTAGCGGATGCCGCGCGCCGCCAGTTCTTCCTCGATCAGGCCCAGCATGCTGGTGAACTGCGAGAACACCAGGATCTTGCGGCCTTCTTCCAGCAAATCGTCGACCATCTGCATCAGGTCGGTCAATTTGGCGGACACGGCGGCCGTATTCTTCTTCGACGGCATGGATTTCACCAGGCGCGGGTCGCAGCAGACTTGCCGCAGTTTCAGCAGCGCCTCCAGGATCACGATCTGGCTGCGCGCCACGCCCTTGCGGTCGATTTCCTCGCGCACCTTCTTGTCCATTGCCAGGCGCACGGTCTCGTAGAGGTCGCGCTGCGGACCGCTGATCTCGATGCGGCGTACTACTTCGGTCTTTTCCGGCAGTTCCTTCGCCACATTGTCCTTGGTACGACGCAGCAGGAAAGGACGGATGCGGCGGTTCAGCAGCGCACGGCGCACCGGATCGTCCTGACGCTCGATCGGGTGGCGGAACTGGGTATTGAAGGTTTTTTCCTCGCCCAGCAAGCCCGGCAGCAGGAAGTGGAACTGCGACCAGAGTTCGCCCAGGTGGTTTTCCAGCGGGGTGCCAGTCAGGCACAGGCGGTGGCGGGCATTGAGCGAACCGGCCGTCTGCGCCGCCTTCGAGCGCGTGTTCTTGATGTAGTGCGATTCATCGAGGATGACCAGGTGGTACTCGTGCTCGCGCAACTTTTCCTCGTCGCGCGGCAGCAGGGCATAGGTGGTCAGCACGATGTCGGCCTGCTCGATCTGGTCGAACATGTCCATGCGTTCCTTACCTTGCAGCAGCAGCACCTTCAGGCTCGGGGCGAAGCGCGCGGCTTCTTCCTGCCAGTTGGTCATCAGGCTGGTTGGCGCGATGACCAGGGCCGGGCGGGTCAGGCGGCCGGCTTCCTTTTCGGTCAGGATGTGGGCCAGGGTCTGCACGGTTTTACCGAGACCCATGTCGTCGGCCAGGATGCCGGCCAGGTCGTATTCGCGCAGGAACTGCATCCACGACAAGCCGTCGAGCTGGTAGTCGCGCAGGGTGGCTTGCAGGCCGGCCGGGGCGGCGACCTTTTTCACGGCGCCGAACTGGCTCAGCTTGCGGCCGGTTTCGCGCAGCTGCTCGCCGCCGAACCAGCGCAGCTCCAGGCCGCGCGCCAGTTCTTCCAGGCGGCTGGCGTCGAGCGTCGACAGGCGCACGCGCCCCTTGATCTTGTCGTTGAAATAGAGTTCGCCGAGGGTGGACAGGATAGGCTTGACGCGGTTCCAGGGCAGGGCGACGCGCACGCCTTCCGGCAGGGTGGCCAGCATCTGGTCGGCTTCGCCATGGGCGGCCAGCACGGCCGGGTCGAAGTCCATCGGCGCGTTGCGAATCAGCTGCACCAGCACCGGCAGCAGCGGCACGCGCTTGCGGTTGACCACGATGCCCAGTTCCAGCTCGAACCAGGCCTTGCCCGCTTCCTCGGGCTCGTCGATCTCGGCATACCAGTCTTCCACCGGGACCACGTCGTAGCGGTATTTGTTCGACTTTTGCAGGTGCCAGCCGGCATCCGACAGGGCGTCGAGGTCGTTCTCGGCAAAGCGCAGCCAGTGCGCCTGGCTGTCCAGCTGCAGGGCGCCGGCGACGCCCGACAAGGGCGTGGTGGCGGGCTTGCGGAAGCCGAGCTCGGTCAGTTTATCGAGGGCCGCGGCTTCCGCCTCGGCATTGCGCTCGATGATCTCGGTGACGTCGCCGATCTGGCGCACCACGCGCTGGGCCGGATCGAAGGAGACGCGCTGGCCGTCGTAGTCGAAGGAGAGCACGGCAAAATCCTGCCAGCGCTGGGTGCCGGTATCGGCCAGGGCCACCGAGTCGAGCAGCAGGAAGGGTTGCGGCGCGACGTCGGTACGCAGGCGCTGGGTCAGCGGCTGAGGCAGAGGCATTAGTTCCTGCAGGCCATGGGCCAGCAGCAGTTGCGACACGCGCTTTTTATCGTTGCCGGTGAGGATGGGCGCCTGGGCGACCAGGGCTTGCAGTTCGGCCAGCGAAATATCCACACCACCACGGTTCAGTTCCAATGGGCCGCAAGACAGGTTGTCGATGTACCAGGGCGGATCGGTCGGCAGCATGTAGTCGATCAGGTCGGCGCCCGGGTGGGTGGCGCCGTTGGCCGGCTCCACCGACCAGCCCAGCTTGGCCGCACGGCCTTCGTCGCGCCAGGCCAGGTTGGCTTGCCGGGTCGGGCCGGCTTGCAGCGGATAGACCAGGCCGTTCGACATGTCTTGCCAGGAGTTGGCCCACAACAGTTTGCCCTGTTTCAGCAGCATTTCCAGCAGGATGGCGCCGACCTTGCCCTTGGGTTCGGTGGCGCTGGTGCTCTGCGAGGCGCCGCTGCGCATGGCGATGAAGAAGCGCACCAGGTCTTCGTCTTCACCTTCCAGGTAGGCCGGTGGGGCCGACAGCAGGGAGAACACCTCGTTCACCGGGCTGGCAGCGGCGACTTCGCCGTTCGGACGCAGGCGCGCCTTGCACAGGCAGACGGCGACGTGGCGGCCGCCGCTGGTCGGGGCCATGACGTAGACAAACTTGTACTGGACGGCCTTCGGATCGGCGACTTCGACGACCAGCTTCGGTTGCGGATGGGCGGCTGCTTCGACCCGTTGCAGCCAGGTTGTCACGGGTGCAGGCAAGGCAGGAGCGCGTGCCGGCGTCGCACGCGGCGCGGGGGCGTCGCTTGCGTGTTCGCGTGGGTAATCAACTGTGTGCATGGGTCTCTGGGTGGTGTGTGAAAAAGAACAACAAACGACATTATCTCTCATACGGACGGTTCAGTTTTGTTCGGAATCGCACGTAGTCTGGAAATCTTTACAGTATGAAATTTTGCGAATCCTTATTCCAACAAAAACAGCCAGGGTCAGGTCTGACATTCGGACACAAGCTCTGCCGTAATCTTCCATTTTGCGCGCTTTTCAAGCTTGTTCACAAGACAGCCTCACACTAAGGATGAGGCCGTGTCTAAATGTCAGACCTGACCCCGGCTGTGGACTTAGGTATCATGCCCGCCTGACCCACGGATTCCTGCACCATGCTGCCCTCCATCGAACAACGCCTCGCCACTGAACTCGCCGCCAAGCCGGCCCAGGTTGCCGCCGCCATCGCCCTGCTCGACGAGGGCGCGACCGTTCCCTTCATCGCGCGCTACCGCAAGGAAGCCACTGGCGGCCTCGACGATATCCAGCTGCGCCTGCTGGAAGAACGCCTGCGCTACCTGCGCGAGCTGGAAGACCGGCGCGCGGCGATCATCGAATCGATCACCGAACAGAACAAGATGACGCCGGCGCTGCTGGAAGCGATCGCGCTGGCCGAAGACAAGACCCGCCTCGAAGACCTGTATTTGCCATACAAGCAGAAGCGCCGCACCAAGGCCCAGATCGCGGTCGAAGCCGGCCTGGCGCCGCTGGCCGATGCGCTGCTGGCCGACCCAATGCTGAATCCGGAAGAGATTGCAGCGCAATACCTGCGCGAGGCCTTCAGCAACGCCGACGGCGTGAACAACCCGGGTGTGCCCGACACCAAGGCGGCCCTGGACGGCGCGCGCCAGATCCTGATGGAGCGCTTCGCCGAGGATGCGACCCTGCTGCAGTCGCTGCGCGAATACGTGCAGGAACACGGCGTGGTCGACTCCAAGGTGGTCGACGGCAAGCAGGACGAAGGCGAGAAGTTCGCGGATTACTTCGATTATTCCGAGCCGCTGGCGAATGTACCTTCGCACCGCGCGCTGGCCCTGATGCGCGGGCGCCGTGAAGGAATCCTCGACGTGACCCTGCGCCTCGATACCGAAGCCGAAAAACCGAAATGGGACGCGCCGCACAACCCCTGCGAAAGCCGCATCGCCGCGCGCTTCGGCATCAAGGGCCAGGGCCGCCCGGCCGACAAGTGGCTGCTCGATACCGCGCGCTGGACCTGGCGCGTGAAGAGCTTCATGTACATCGAGACGGAACTCATGGGCGCCCTGCGCGAAAAGGCCGAGGTCGATGCGATCGGCGTCTTTGCGCGCAACCTGAAGGCGCTGCTGCTGGCCGCGCCGGCCGGCCAGCGCGCAACGATGGGCCTGGACCCGGGCCTGCGCACCGGCGTCAAGGTAGCGGTCGTGGATGCCACCGGCAAGGTGGTCGACACCGCCACCATCTACCCGCACCAGCCGCGCAACGACTGGGACGGCTCGCTGCACGTGCTGGGCCAGCTCGCGGCCAGGCACAACGTCTCCTTGGTCTCGATCGGCAACGGCACGGCCTCGCGCGAGACCGACAAGCTGGCGCAAGACCTGATCAAGGCGCGTCCGGAACTCAAGCTGACCAAGATCGTGGTCTCGGAAGCGGGCGCCTCGGTGTATTCGGCTTCCGAATTCGCCTCGCGCGAACTGCCGGACCTGGACGTGTCGATCCGCGGCGCGGTATCGATCGCGCGCCGCCTGCAAGACCCGCTGGCCGAACTGGTCAAGATCGATCCGAAGTCGATCGGCGTCGGCCAGTACCAGCACGACGTGTCGCAGACCCAGCTGGCGCGCTCGCTGGATGCCGTGGTCGAGGATTGCGTGAACGCGGTGGGCGTGGACGTGAACACGGCCTCGGCGCCGCTGCTGGCGCGCGTCTCGGGCCTGTCGTCGAGCGTGGCGCAGAGCATCGTCAGCTACCGCGACATGCAGGGCGCGTTTGCCTCGCGTGCGGCGCTGAAAAAGGTGCCGCGCCTGGGCGAGAAGACCTTCGAGCAGGCGGCGGGCTTCCTGCGCGTGATCGGCGGCGACAATCCGCTGGATGCATCGGCGGTGCACCCGGAGTCTTATCCGGTGGTGCAGAAGATCCTGGGCGACGTCGGGCGCGAGATGAAGGCGGTGATCGGCGATACGTCCCTGATCAAGACCCTGAATCCGGCCAAATATGCGGATGACAAATTCGGCGTGCCGACCGTGACCGACATCCTGAAGGAACTCGAAAAGCCGGGCCGCGACCCGCGTCCGGAATTCACCACCGCCACCTTCAAGGAAGGCGTGGAAGAGATTAGCGACCTGCGTCCGGACATGATCCTGGAAGGCGTGGTCACCAACGTGGCGGCGTTCGGCGCCTTTGTCGACATCGGCGTGCACCAGGATGGGCTGGTGCACATCTCGGCGCTGTCGAATACCTTCGTGAAGGACCCGCACACGGTGGTCAAGGCCGGGCAGGTGGTGAAGGTGAAGGTGCTGGAAGTCGACCCCAAGCGCAAGCGCATCGCCTTGACCATGCGCCTGTCGGACAGCGCGCCGGCAGCCGGTTCGCAGCCGCAACAGCGCGGCGACCGCGACGACCGCAAGCGCGTGGCCCAGCACCAGAACCGCCAGGAACGTGCGGCGCCGGCAGCTGGCAACAATGCGATGGCGGCGGCATTCGCCAAGCTGAAGAAGTAAGCGATGGTGGACTGCGCGCCTGTCGATCCGGACGCCATTGAAGCACGCGGCCTGATCGCGGAACTCGATGCGGCGCTGGCGGCCATTTGCGGCGACAGCGGTGCACAGTCGTTCGACGCGAACGATGTGCGCGGGGCGCGTTCGGTGTTCCTGCTGGCGCGCGATGCTTCAGGCAATGCCCTCGGCTGTGGTGCGCTGCGGCCGATCGATGATGACGTGGCGGAAGTGAAGCGGATGTATGCGCGTCCCGGCAGCGGGGCGGGCGTGCGGCTGCTGGGCGAGCTGGAACGGCGGGCTTTAGGATTCGGCTACCGCGCGATCTGGCTGGAGACACGCAAGGTGAATGGCAGGGCGGTGGCGTTCTACGAACGGCACGGGTACCGGGTTATTCCGAACTACGGCAAGTATGTCGGGCGCGAGGATGCGGTCTGCCTCGGCAAGGTGTTGTAGGGTGGACTCCCGAGTCCACGCGGTACCACGGTTGATGGTCGAAACACCGCTGCAGGCAAGCGGACGGTGAAACCGCGTGGACACAGGTGTCCACACCCTACGCACTGTTCCACATTCGATCATCGAAACAGCGCCGCCGGCATGCGAACCGTGAACGGTGGGTTCGAGAACCCACCCTACACAGGCCGCCGGTTCATCACCCAAAAAACTGCGCCAGCTCCGGCACCCGCTTCACCAGGATCCCGACAAAATACAGCGCCAGGCAGCCCAGGCCGATGGTATTCATGCGCCGGCGCGTCATGGCCGGTACGCCGGTGCGCTTGATGTGCAGCGCATCGTGCAGCAGCACCGCGGCATACACAGTCAGCGCCAGGCCGGTCAGGAACACGCCCAGGCCATCGCCGCGCACCCCGCTGACGAGGTCGAACACACCGATGAAGCCGAGCACCGCGGCCAGCACGAAATTGAAGCCTGCCGAAGGCCCGGCGGAGGGACGTTGTTGTTGCATGAGCATGAAGGAAGAAGTGAAATCCGGGCGATCATACCGCAAGCTGTCGCCCCATCGAAACAAGCGGCCCCGAAGCCGGCCCCGGCCCGCACCGCGACAGTGGAATTCTTATAGAATGTCGCCATCCAACCCATTTACCTACGAAGGCAGAATCACATGAGCGACGTACAAACCTGGATCAAAGACACCGTGACCAACACCCCGGTCGTGCTGTTCATGAAGGGCACCGCGCAGTTCCCGCAATGCGGCTTCTCGGGCCGCGCCATCC
>Ga0209023_10003209_pt1 | contig 19709 bp, 25 predicted proteins | sample LakOneMetagenome_FD_187468 | JGI IMG/M metagenome (GOLD analysis project Ga0209023, IMG submission 187468) | Freshwater and sediment microbial communities from Lake Erie, Canada (SPAdes) (version 2) | ecosystem: Environmental > Aquatic > Freshwater > Lentic | place: Lake Erie, Canada...
CCCCCCCCCCCCCGGGGGGGTGGCCTGAGAGCCCTTATGAGGGCGCTATAGCGCGCCTTGGAGCGCGTATCAATTCAGAGACGGGGTCGAGCGTGTGTGCAGCGAATCACAGCACCTGATGCGTTCTACGGCGTCTACGATGTATTTACGGCATCTGTTTGTGCAGATACTCCTGTTTGTGTGGTGTTTGTGTGTCGTCCAGATGCGTAGTGATGCGCACGGCGATGCGTACCAGGACGAGATCCTGCAGCAGCTGGTCGACCAGATGACCAGGTCAAGTCGTTGGCCTGCAGTCGGTACGGCTTCGAAACCAGTTAACGGGACACCTACCGCGCTCCCGCTTGGTTGCGCACCGATTTCCTGCGGAAACCGGCACGCCCGGTTATCGGGGGTGTCCCCCCTTAAATCAAAACCCGGAACACCGACATGCCGGCGCCGCGGACCGCCCCATCGCTGCAGGCCGGGTTTTTCGAGGGATGAGTTGTAATGACGAGCGGCCGCCGCGTCCCGAGAGGGCGCGGGGTTTCGGCCAGCGTCAACGGAACGGCAGGGCCCAACGCCCTGGGCGCGTAGCGCTCAGGGTGAGCCGGTAGGGCCGGTCCGGTAGGACTTGGCCGCGCTTGAGCGCGGACAACCCGTAGCCCGGCGAAGGTCTGCCGGGCCGTCCAGCTGCCGTTGTGTTGTGGGGTTGAGTCTATGAGGCCGGGAACCGGCCGGCACCTTGTGCTACCGCCGTAGGCGGTTGCAGTCACTTTTCATAGTCAATGGAGAGCACCAGAAAAGGTGCAACATCCTAATAGGGCAAATAAGTTGCGAAAAAGTGAACGGAGCCTTATTTCTCTAAGGCTAGATTAAAAAGATGATTACGCACCGTGGTGCGTAGTACTGCGAACGGTGGTGCGTAGTACTGCGAATCGGTGTGCGCAGAGTTGCGCAAAAAAGAGGCGGCTGAGTAAGAACGATAACTGCAACCCTATGAGTTGCAATAAGGCCAGTGCAATACGCGCCATGATGCGTAGGTCTACGCAGCATGGGTGTATCGAATACCATTTGGATGCGGTTGAATACGTTGCAAATGCGCGATCTATGCACTACCATGCGTAACCATAGCATTTCAAGGTGACATGATGGGTGAAAATATCACGCTCCCGCAAGAGGATGGCCGTGGGAACAAGACGCAAGGCTGGCTGCAGTCGGATAAGGCAGCGCACCAGGCGATGTGGAAGTTGGGCATTCAGCATCCGATGGCGTTGTCAGTCCTGCATTTCATGGTGTCAAAGTTGTCTCGAGGGACCAACGGCGTGGTCATGAGCGCGGCCGCGATCGCTAAGCAAATGGGAATCTCACAGCGCACCGTGCAAAACACGATCGTGGTGTTGCGTGATTGCAAATTCGTCCAGGTTCTGAAATCCGGAAATGCGAACGTCTACATCATCAACTCGCGGGTGGCCTGGCAGGGTGAGCGAGGCGCGCGCTTTGCGTCCTTCAATGCCCAGATCCTGGTGGACGAGTCCGAACAGGCGCAACAGGTCGATGAGCTGATCCAGCAGGCCGACGAGATGCTGGCCGTGCCTCTTATGCACTTCAACGAGGAAATCCAACTGGATGCGATTGACCCGGCCGCGCCGGCGCCAGCGCAAGGCAGCCTGCTTGAGGATTAAACCGGACTGGCACCAGGCACCGCTGTCATGACAGACCAGGTCACCCTACTGTACGAGGGCCATGGCCGGCCGCTGCCGCGCCATCGCCAGGCCTTCCGCCTCAAGACGTATGAAGGGGAGTTTTCCTTGGAAGAGATGCATGTGCGGCTGTTCAGCCGGACTATGAAGGTGGCGCGCCTGGTCGACGCGCAAGGCGCCGACGTGCTTCCGCCTCTCTACCAGGCGGATTTCCTTTGGATGAAGAAGGGGATCGCCCGCGTAACCGGGATCGAGGTTGACGACCTGTCGCAAAACCGGACCTTGCAGACCTGGAATGTGCGCCTGGTGGGATACAGGGCCGAAGCGCATATTGACCCTCCTACCCTCTAGGCCGCTTTCTCCCCCATGTCGATCGTATAGGGCTCGAAGCGCACCACCTCTTCCCCGATCCACTCGTTCAACTGCAGGAAGCGCGTCTGCAGCGGCTGGATCTCGTTGCGGCCGAATACCTTGGCCGCCGTTGCCGGGTCGGTGAATCCGCCGGCGTTCTGCGGCACCACGCCGATCAGCTGGGCCGGAATCCGGTGGGCGGCCAGCATGTCGTCCCGGCTCACGTTCTTGATGTTGAAGAACTCGTCCTTTGCGGTCACCTCGCTGATCGGGATAAGCTGGATGCCTTCCTTCTTCCCCCCAGGCGCATACATGAACAGGTTGCGGAAATTGCCGGGCCCCTTGCTTTCCTTGAGCGCCGTGCGCAGCGCGGTCACGTCGGCCTCGGTCTGGGCCGCGTCGGTCATGTAGAGGATGAAGCCGGCATGACTGCCGTTCTCGTAGTAGCGGCGCCGGAACAGCGTGGCCGACTCGTTCAGCCAGGCCGAATGCAGTGCGCCCAGGTACTCGGGCAGGCCATACACCTCCTGGTTGATGTCCGGGGTCACCAGGTGGAAGATCGAACCGTTCTTGAATTCGTGGGGGTCGTTCGTTCCGTCCAGGGAAAAGTACTGCCCGGCCTCGAGGCCGCGGCGCATGTACTTGGCCAGCGGGGCCACCAGCTGCAGCGGGCCGTTCAGCCGGTTGTCTCGGCGCTCCACGTAGCCATTCCCGAACGTCATGTAGTCCAGGGCCAAGCGCCCGAACTCGGCGCTTGAGAGCAGCTTGTGCGGCTTGAAGGTCGACGTGAGGATGTTGGCCTTGAAGTACAGCGCCGAGCTGTGGTGCGCGCCGGCGCGGAACGACTTGGCCAGACCGGCAAAGGACACCGGCGGATCGTACCAGCGGCCGTTGGATAAGCATTCAAGGTAATTGAGGATCTCGGCCCGGTCCATGACCGGCGTCGGGTCGCCGAACGTAAAGGCCTCGACGGATGCCGGCGGGCTGGCCGGCGCAGCAGCTGGTGCAGCAGCTGCTGCACGGTGGTGGTGCTTGCGCTTCATGAGTAAATCTCCAGGATTGAGGTATTGGTGGCGGTCCCGCCTTCCAGTGGTTCGTTGCCCAGCGCGTGCATACAGGCCCAGGCCAGGTCGGCGTGCCCGGTCTCCTGGCTATAGCCGGCCGTGAACGTGACCTGGCGACCGCTGGGGGTCATGGTCTTGCGGATGGCCATGAACGACTGCGCCATGTCGGTCCAGCCGCCGTCCCACTCCAGGCGCCCGTTGCCGATGACGGACAGCGCCTTGAGGACCAGGCGGCTTTTCACCTCTGGCGAGTAGTGCAGGGCCACCACGGCTGGATAGAACTTCTTGACCAGCTCATAGACGCCGGCGCCGATGCCGGTTGTGTCGATCGCCATGTAGGTCACGTTGTACTGTGCGCACAGGTCCTGGATGCTCTTGGCCTGGGCCTCGAAGTCCATCCCCTTCCACTGGTGGCGGGCCAGCACCCGGAACTTCCCACCCGGAACCCGCGGCGGCGCCAGGATGACGCAGCCGGCCGAGTCGCCCGATCGGGCCGGGTCATAACCGATCCATACCGGGTTGTGGGCGAATGGCCGCATGGCGAACGGCTTCACGTCGTCCCATTCTTCCCAGGTGTCGACGCCGCAGCGCTGCAGGTCCGCGAACTTGAAGATGCCGGCGGTGTCGTCAATGAACTGACACATCAGCAAGTTGGCGTAGCTCTCCGCGCTGTACTCGAGGCGCAGCTCGTCCAGGTCGAACAGGTTGCACCCGGATTCGTAGGCGTCTTCCACCGTAACGATCTGGCGCCACTGGCGGTCCTCGCACCGGCGGCCCCGGGCCAGCGCTTGGTGGGTCACGTCCAGGTGGATCTGGTCCGCCTTGGCGCGGCCGGCGTTGAAGTGCTTGCCGGTCCAGAACGGATAGGCGCTGTGGCTCATGCTCGACGGTGTCGAGAAGTAGGTTTTGCGCCACTTCTTGTGCATGGCCATGCCCGAGGCGACCTTGTTCAGCTCGGGGAACTTGGGCACCCAGAAGTACTCGTCAAAGTAGAAATTGCCGTGGTAGCTCTGTGCGGTGCGCGCGTTCGTGCCTAGGAAGTACAGGTGCGCGCCGTTCGGCAGCACGATTGGATCGCCCTGCAGCTCGACGTCGCACACCTCCCGGGCGAACTGGATGATGTATTGCTTGAAGACGTGGGCCTGGCTCTTGCTGGCCGACAGGAATATCTGGTTGCGGCCGGTCTCCAGCGCATCAAGCAGGGCCTCGCGCGCGAAGTACCAGGTGGCGCCGATCTGGCGGCTCTTGAGGATGTTTCGCGTGCGCTGCTGGTCCTGGCGAAACCACACCTTCTGGTAGCCGAACAGGGAGTCCAGGAAGGCCTCCCGCATCTTCTCGACCTGTTCCTCGCTGAACTCGTTGCGCGGGGCCTTCTTGCGCGGCTTGGCGTCCTTGCGCTCCAAGTTCGGGTTCAGGTCGCTCTCGCGTCCGGTGTCCTCATACTTTTTTACGCGCGCCGACTGGCCCATCTGGCGCATCAGGAGGTCGATTTCCTTGAAGTCGATACCGTCCTTCTTCTCCTTTGAGATCAGGGCTATCAGGCGCGTCTCGACGCACGACTCAATGCGCTCGAGCAGGGTCGACTTATCCCACGCATCACGCTGTTTCCACGACTCGACCGTGGCGCGTTTCAGCCCGAAATGGCGGGCAATGGACGAGATCCGCCATCCCTGCCAATACAGGGCGCGCGCGGCCCGGCGGGGATCGAAATCGGGTTGTTCGGTGGTGGTGTTGTCGAGCATGGACGAAGCGTAGGGCCACGCGCGCGCGAGGGCGACAACTAGCGGATGTACTCGCCGCGAGTACATAACCCGCTGATTGAGTCAGCAGGCGCAACAGGACAACATGCCTATGGTCAACACAAATCAACCAGTTGGAGAACACATGATCCGCAAACGCTATACCCCGCTGTACCTGGCCGCTGCAGCCGTCGCCGCCCTGGCGGCCTGCACGGTCGACACCCAGGCTGCGACCGCCCTGCATGCGCCTGGTATCGACCTCGCCACGGGCCTCGGCCTGATGGGCATGACCGCGGCCGCCGGCGGCACCAGCAACCACGCCGAGAAGACCAAGTTCTTCCGCATCGCCAAGGAGGGCGCCACCACGGACGGCCGTGTCATCGAGCGCGGCTGGCTGGAGCAGATGGCCGCCAACTACGACCCGGTGAACACCTACGGGGCCCGGATCAACCTGGAACACTTCCGTGGCGTCGTGCCGGATGGTCCGTTCAAAGCCTACGGCGACGTGCTGGCCCTGGAAACCCGCGCCGAGGCAGATGGCAAGCTGGGCCTGTACGCCCAGATCAAGCCAACTGCCGACCTGGTGGCAATGACCAAGGCAGGCCAGAAGATCTATACCTCCTGCGAGATCAACCCGAGCTTTGCCGACACCGGCGAGGCCTACCTGGTCGGCCTGGCCGTGACCGACAACCCGGCCAGTCTGGGCACCGAGATCCTGGCTTTCGCCGCCAAGAACCCGGCCGCCAGCCCGCTGGCCAAGAAAAAGCAGGACCCGGCCAACCTGTTCAGCGCTGCGTCCGAAGAACTGGTGCTCGACATGGAATCGAAAGGCCTCGGCGCCGTGCTGCTGTCGAAGGTGCAGGCCCTGCTGCGCGGGGCCGCCAAAGACCAGGACCAGGCAGCGGACACGCGCTTCAAGGACGTGCATGAAGCGGTGGAAGCCGTCGCCACGCACAGCCAGGAAACGGCGACCGCCATGACCGCCGGCTTCAAGGAGCTGCGCGACCAGATCGCGGACCTCACCGCCAAGCTGTCGGCGGCGCCGGACGGCACCCCTACGCGCCCGCTGGTCACCGGCGGCAAGAACGAAGTCGTCACCGACTGCTAATCCATCAATACGCTTACCGGAGAGACCATGCGTAACGAAACCCGCCTCAAATACACCGCCTTTGCGGTGGCCATCGCTCAGCTGAGCGGCGTGGCCAACGCCGCCGAGAAGTTCTCGGTGGCCCCATCGGTCCAACAGAAGCTGGAAACCCGCATCCAGCAGTCGAGTGACTTCCTGTCGCGCATCAACATGATCGGCGTCACCGAACAGCAGGGCGAAAAGCTGGGCCTGGGTACGACCGGCACCATCGCCAGCACGACCGACACCACCAGCAAGGACCGCGTACCCACCGATCCAACCGACCTGATTGGCAACAAGTACCAGTGCCAGCAGATCAACTTCGATACCGCGCTGCGCTACGCGAAGCTGGACTCCTGGGCGAAGTTCCCAGATTTCCAGACTCGCGTCCGCGATGCCATCGTCAAGCAGCAGGCCCGCGATCGCATCATGATCGGCTTCAATGGCGTTGAGCGCGCTGACACGTCGAACCGCATCACCAATCCGAAGCTGCAGGACGTGGGCAAGGGCTGGCTGCAAAAGTACCGCGAGGAAGCGCCGGCGCGCGTCATGACGGAAGGCGCAGCCGTGGGCGAGATCCGCGTGGGCAAGGGCGCCGGCGCGGATTACGCCAACCTGGACGCCCTGGTGATGGATGCCGTCAACAACCTGGTCGACGAGGTGTATGCGGACGATCCCGAGCTGGTGGTGATCTGCGGCCGTGGCCTCCTGCAGGACAAGTACTTCCCGCTGGTGAACAAGGACCAGGAGAACACCGAGAAGATGGCGGCCGACGTCATCATCAGCCAGAAGCGCATTGGCGGCCTGCAGGCTGTTCAGGTTCCGTTCTTCCCGGCCAATGCCGTGATGATTACCCGCCTGGACAACCTGTCGATCTACTACCAGGACGGCGCCCGCCGCCGCGCCATGATCGACAACCCGAGGCGCGACCAGGTCGAAAACTACGAGTCGAGCAACGATGACTACGTGGTCGAGGACTACCGCGCCGGCTGCCTGGTCGAGAACATCACGACCGAGTGGGAATGATGAAGACGCCAGCGCAACGCCACTACCAACAGGTGACCGCGCAGCTGGCGGCCGCCTCGGCCGCAGCGGACGGATCGGCCAGTATGGCCGGCTCCAGCGCCTACGAGCTGATGATGGCCAAGTTGCACGCCGATCGCCGGCGCCTCAAGTCGGTGCAGTCGGTCGAGCGCAAGATCGACGTCAAACGCGAGCTGCTGCCCGACTATGACAGCTACGTGGCCGGCGTGCTGGCTGGCGGCCGCGGCGCCCAGGACGAAGTGCTGGTGACGGTCATGACCTGGCGCATCGACGTAGGCGACTTCGCCGGCGCGCTGGCGATCGCCGGCTACGCCCTGCAGCACGGCCTGACCATGCCGGACCACTTCGAGCGGCCATTGGCAGCTGTGCTGGCCGAGGAGATCTCGGACCGCGCTCTGGAGGCGATCAAGGCCGAGCAGCCGGTCGACGTCCAGCTGCTGCTGGAGGTCGCCAAGCTGACCGATCCGATCGACATGCATGACCAGGTGCGCGCCAAGCAGTACAAGGCGCTCGGCTTGGCCCAGCAGAGCGATCCGGCCACGGCCCTGCCGTTCCTCGAGCGCGCGGTCCAGCTGTTCGACCGTGTCGGCGTGAAACAAGACATTGCCCGGCTGCAGAAGCAGCTGGACGGTGGCGAGAAGGACGACGCCACCACGTAACGAGCCCCCCGGCCAGGGCGGCGCCGGCGGACGATGGGATGGCCATGCCTGATCCATCCGATGCCGGCCCACCGCCCACTTTCCCGAGACAATCCCATGAGCTTCATTGCCACCGAACCGGCGCCCGCGCCGCAACAGCCGCCCGAGGCCGCCACCGTGGCCAATGACGGCTTCTTCCCCGATATCGACCTCCCGCGCCTGCGCCTCACCGCGCGCCTGGACGGCACCGTGACCGACGAGCGCCTGCGCAATGCCGTGGTCGAGGCGGTCATCAGCGTCAACAACGAGCTGGCCGCCTGGAAGGCTGCGCAGCAGCTGGCCGGCGTGGTGTCCGTGGACCAGATGGAGCCCAAGGTCGACCGCGAGGCGGTGCAGCTGCGCCGCTACCTCACGGCCGTCTATCGCACGGTCAAAGCCGACCTGAACGAGCGGTTCCGGAACTTCGACGCCACCAAGAGCGGCGACGACGACGCCGACAAGCTCGAGGCGATGGTCGAGACCGAACGCCGCGCCGCCCGCTGGGCCATTCGCGACATCCTCGGCCTGTCGCGCACCACCGTGGAGCTGATCTGATGCGTGTAGTTACGCACCAGGGCGACACCGTCGACGCGCTGTGCTTCCGCCACTTCGGCCGCACCCACGGACTGGTCGAAGCCGTGCTCGAGCTCAACCCAGGGCTGGCCGACCACGGCCCGATCCTCCCGCACGGCCTGCAGGTGGATCTGCCTGACACCCCAACCCAACAGACCAACACCCAGCTGCTGAAGCTGTGGGATTAGAAAGGAGCCCATCGTGGCCGAACCCCTCCCATCATCCCTTGCGATCGCCACTGCCGGCGTCGGGCTGGCCAGCCTGTTCCCGGGCGTCGACGGCAACGCCCTGATAGGCGCATTCGCCGGCGCCGCGCTGCTGGTGGTCAGCAGCAAGGACCTGACGCTGGCCAAGCGCGCGGCGTACCTGGTCATTTCCATGATCGTCGGCTACCAGGGCGCCCAGGACATTGTCGGCCTGACGCCGATCCGCTCCACCGGCGTGGCCGCCTTCTTCGGCGCCGCCCTGGCCATCGTGATCGCGCTGCAGCTGATCGAGAAGGCCGGCGACCTGATCGGCTTGATTACCACCAAGAAAGGGGGCTCATGATGCCCAACCCCTTCGCTGTGATCGCCCTGGCGGCGTACATGGTGACCATCTGCGCGCTGCTGCTGTACCGCCGCGCCGGCGCTGCGCACTGCCACCAGGCGTCGTGGCTGGCCTGGCTGCTGCTGGTGGTCGCCGGCGGCTCGGCGATCGAGCTGCTGGTGTACGCCGGCCGCATCGGACCGTTCGAGGCAGGCCGTGCTGCCCTGCTGGCCCTGTTCGTCGTTCGCACGCGCGGCAACGTCGCGCGCCTTCTCTGGAGTGAAAAATGAAAATCCTTCTAAAACATGGCGACCGCGGCGAGGATGTGACCCTGCTGCAGCAGCGCCTGCAAAAGGCCGGCTATGCCGTCGTCCAGACGAGCGTGTATGACGACGCCACCGAGCGCGCCGTGATCGCCCTGCAGCTGGCCAACAACCTGGTCGATGATGGCGTCTATGGTCCGAAGTCGTTCATGGCCTTGATGGGCGCCACGCAGGCCCGGCACCTGTCGGCCGCCGACCTCGAGCGCGCGGCCGCCGCGCTGGACGTGCCGATGGCCACGATCCGGGCGGTCAACGAGGTGGAATCGCGCGGCCAGGGCTTCCTGCCGGATGGCCGGCCTGTGATCCTGTTCGAGCGGCATGTGTTCTACAAGCAGCTGAAAAAGCACGGTGTCGACCCGGCGCCGATCGCCGCCAAGTACCCGGGCCTGTGCAATCCCGAGCCTGGCGGCTACCGCGGCGGCACCGCGGAGGAATCCCGTCTCGAGCAGGCCAAGCAGATCCACATGCAGGCGGCCTACGAGTCGGCCAGCTGGGGCGCTTTCCAGGTCATGGGCTACCACTGGCAGGCCCTGGGCTACGCCAGCGTGATCGACTTCGTCAAGAAGATGCACGAGAACGAAGGCGCGCACCTGGATTGCTTCGTGCGCTACGTCCTGCATGTGCCCGGCCTGGCGACCGCCCTGAGGGCGCGCAAGTGGGCGACATTCGCCAAGGGCTACAACGGCCCGGGCTATGCACGGAACCTGTACGACGCGAAGCTCGCGCGGGCCTACGACAAGTACAGCGAACGGGAAAAGGTGGCGGCGTGAGCGCCCTGGGCGCGCGCCTGAGCGCGATCGTGGCCGTGCTGGTGATCGCCGGTATGGCCTATCTGTACGTCGACGGTTTGCAGGCCAGGCTGGCCAAGGCCGAAAGCGACGTCGACGTGGCCACCAAGGCGGTCAACGACGCCGCCGGCACCATCACGCAGCTGCGCGACCTGGCGCAGCGCCGTGAAGTGGCCGCCGCCAAGCTGGAAGGTGAGCGCAACGGGATCCGGAGCGCGCTGGAAGAACGTGAAATCCTGATGAGGAAACTGTTAGATGAAAACGCTGAAATTCGCTCCTGGGCTGCTGCTGCTGTGCCTGCCCCTGTTGCCCGGCTGCGCGAACACGGCCCCATCGTCGGCGCCGCGGCCTATCGTAAATACATGTCAGAAGGTGCAACCTTGCCGGCTGCCGGCGGTGAGAGCGACGACAAACGGTGAGCTGAGCGCGGCCCTGGACCGGGCCGAGGCGGCCTGGGCAGAGTGCGCCGCGGTGGTCGACGGCATCGTGGATTGCCAGGCGCGGGACGGTGGCCATGATTAAGCCGGCCGCGCTGCGCGAGGTGGTGAAAGCGGCCGTTCCCGCCTTGCAGGAAGATCCGTCCAAGCTCTTGGTATTCGTGGACAAGGGGCGGGTCCTCTCTCCCGGCCCCAAGGGGTTGTCCTTCGAGTACGGCTACACCCTGAACCTGATCCTCACCGACATCAGCGGCAGCGCCGATCCGGTGATGGTGGCCATCCTGGAATGGGCGGCAGTGAACCAGCCCGAGCTGCTGAAAGTGAACGATGACAGCAACGTCATTACGTTCGAGGTCGATCATGGCACCCACGATACTTACGACCTGTCGATCGAGCTACCGCTGACCGAGTCGGTCCGCGTGGCCCGGGACAACACCGGCGCGCTCAAGATCCGTCACCTGGTCGAAACTGCGCCGGACTGGATCGGCTGATGGACGACCTGCAGGCCTTCGAGAATTGGGCGGATCCGCTCCTGGCCAAGCTGACGCCGGCGGCGCGCCGCAAGCTGGCCATGGATGTGGGCCGCGCGCTGCGCCGCAGCCAGCAGAAGCGGATCGCAGCCCAGCAGGCGCCAAGTGGTAGCCCGTTCGAGCCGCGTAAGCCCAGGAAGAAGGCGGAAGACCGGCCGCGGGCGAAGTCGGGCCGGATCAAGCGCAAGGCTAAGGCGATGTTCGCCAAGCTGCGCACGGCCAAGATGATGACGATTGAGCGGGACGCTAATGGGGTCTCCATCGGCTGGAGCAACCGGGTTGCGCGCATCGCGCGCGTTCACCAGGAAGGCCTATCGTCCCAAGTGGCGCCCGGCGGCGTCATGTACCGCTACCCCGTGCGCCAGGTGCTGGGCCTGAGCCAGTCGGACCGGGACATGATCCGCGACATGCTGACCGACGCCCTGGCGCCCTGAGAGCGGTTCAGGCGGCCAGCTGGGGACGGACCTCAGTCGCGGCCAGGCGTGCATTGGTCGCCTGGTGAATTTCGCTGTTTAGCTCGCAGCCGATCCACTGCAGGCCTGCAGCTTTCGCCGCGCGCAGGAACGGGCCGCTGCCGGCGAACAGATCCGCTACCGTCCCACCCGGCGGCACCAGGCGCACGATCTGGTCTGCGATCTCGATCGGCTTTTCGGTCAAGTGCTTTTTCGGGAAAGCCAGCTTTGCCTGGAACACGCCCGGCAAATAAACATCCCTCTTGGGCAGGGCGCCCTTGCTGGCCCAGACGATGAACTCGGCCTGCTGGCCGAACCCGTTCTGGCGCGGGCGGAACCGGCCCGCCGTCTTATCCCATACCGCCACACCGCGCAGGATGAAGCCTGCAGCCTGAATCACGTCGGTGAGCGTCGGCAGCTGCCGCCAGTCGATGAAGCACACCACCAGGCCGCCCGGCTTCAGCGCCCGGTTTACTTCGGACAGCCAGGCGTGGCACCAGAACGACCAAGAGCGCTGGTCCATGTTGTCGCTGGCGAAGTCCAGGTACTTGGCGTTGCCCGAGATGTACTTCTGGCTGGTGGTCTGCGTGCGCTGGCCGACGTGGAGGCCGCCGGACGAGTAGGGCGGGTCGGTCAGCAGCATGTCGAGTGATTCGTCGGGCAGTTGGCGGGACAGCTGCAGCGCGTCGCCATGGTGGAGGTGGTTAAAGAGGAGCGGCGGTACCGCCGCCTCGGTGGTGCTGTTCATGTTCACGTTGTCCCATTCTGAAAAGTGTCGCGCACCCTTGCGCGCGAGAAACAACATTTTCGGCAGGACCGCGGCCTCTAGCGATACCTGGCTTATGTGCCCGCAGCGGGTACATAAGCCGATTGCTGCGCTACGCGCGCGTGAGGGGCAACATCGTGGAATGCAATCAAACGAACTTAACCGCCTCCTCCTTAACCTGGCACGCAAGGGCACCATCCTGGAAGTGAATCACCAGGCGGCGCTGTGCCGTGTCGCCAGCGGGGAACTGCAGACCAACTGGATTCCCTGGCTGGCGATCGCCGCCGGCACCACGCTGGCATGGCGGCCGCCGACCCAGGGAGAACAGGTCCTGCTGATCTCGCCAGGCGGCGACCCGGCCGAGGCCGTGGCCCTGTGCGGCATCTACTCGGCCAAGACGCCGGCGCCGAGCGATAGCCCCGACACCCACACCCACGTCTATCCGGACGGCGCCAAGCTCGAGTACGACCACCGTGCGCACCGCCTGACCGCCGTGCTGCCGGCAGGCGGCGAGATCCTGGTCGAGTCGCCGGCGACGGTGACCGTGCGCACCAAGTCGGCCCGCCTCGTGGCCGACCAGGTCTTGATCGACTCGCCCATCACCAGAATGACCGGGAAGCTCGACGTCGACGGCGCGATCGCCGCCGGCGGGAATATCACGACGCCGGCCGACGTGAAGGCCGGGGCCATCAGCCTGGCCAACCACACACACATGGAACAGGGTGACGGTAATGCCGTCAGCAAGCCGCAATGATCGGCCTGAACCACACCACCGGCCGGGCCCTGGAGGGCGCGCCGCATCTGAACCAGTCGATCGCCCGCCTTCTTTCCACGCCCCTGGGTTCACGCATCGCCCGCCGGGACTACGGGTCCGAGCTGTTCGAGCTGGTCGACGCGCCGAGCAACGCCGGCACCCGCCTGCGCCTGTTCGCCGCCGTCGCCACCGCACTGATGCGCTGGGAGCCGCGCCTCAAGCTCGAGCGCGTGGGCTTCTCGCTTGACGCAGCCGCACCAGGAACGCTCGTTATCGAGATCGAGGGCACCACCACGATCTCGCGCGAGCGCGTCAATACCAGCGTACCTGTCACCCTTGGGAGCCCTGCAGCATGAGCAACACCGCAATCGACCTGAGCCGCCTGGCGCCGCCCGAGCTGTTGGAAACCATCGACTTCGAGACCCTGCTGGCCGAGCGCAAGGCCGCCCTGGTAGCCCTGTACCCGGCCGACAAGCGTGCCGAGGTGACGGCCACCCTGCAGATCGAATCGGAACCCCTGGTGCTGTGGCTGCAGGAGAACGCCTACCGGGAGATGCTGCTCCGCCAGCAGTTCAACGACCGCGCCCGCGGCCTGATGCTGGCCTATGCGCGCGGCACCGACCTGGACCACCTGGGCGCGCTGATGGGCGTCGAGCGCCTGGTGATCGAACCGGCCGACCTGCTGGCCGGCAAGCCGGCGGTGATGGAAGGCGACGAAGATCTGCGCCGGCGCATCCAGATGGCCCCGGAGGGCTTTTCCGTGGCCGGCCCTGCCGGCGCCTACCGGGCCACGGCCATGAACGCGAGCGGCGCGGTGCTCGATGCCGCAGCTACCAGCCCGGCACCGGGCACTGTCCTGGTCACGGTCCTGTCCCGGGAAGGGAATGGCACCGCCGACGACCCGTTGGTGGCCGTCGTGGCCGCCGCAGTGAACTCGGAGACGGCGCGCCCGCTCACCGACAACGTCATCGTCCAGTCGGCCGAGATCCTGCCGTACCAGGTCGAGGCCACGCTGTGGACCTTCCCCGGCCCGGATCCAGACCTGGTGATGGCCGAGGCCAACGACCGCCTCGCCGCCTACCTGGAATCGTGCCACCGGATCGGGCGCGAGGTGGCGATATCCGGCATCCATGCGGCCCTGCATGTCAACGGCATCGAACGGGTCAACCTGGTCAAGCCGACTGCAAGCGTGCAGACCAACGACACCCAGGCACCGCACTGCACCGCCTCGAAGGTGATCTATGGGGGAGTGCATGGCTGACCTGTTGCCACCGAACGCCACTGAGCTGGAACGAAAGGTGGCCCAGGTCAATGCGCGCCTGAGCGATCTTCCCATCCCTCTAAGTGAGCTGTTCCAGCCCGAGGCCTGCCCGCCGGCCTGGCTGCCTTGGCTGGCCAACTACATGTCAGTCGATGCCTGGGAGTCATCCTGGCTCGAAAGCCAGAAGCGTGCGGCGATCGCCTCGAGCATCAAGGTCCACCGGCTCAAGGGCACCATTAGCGCGCTGCGCGAGGCCCTGGGCGCCATGGGCCTGCAGATCGAGGTGCAGGAGTGGTTCCAGCTGATGCCACGCGGCGCGCCGTTCACTTTCCGCCTGGTGGTCACCGCCGACCAGGTCGGCTTCGACAAGGCCATGCTCGACAAGATCGGCGGCGTCGTGGCCGATGCCAAGAACGCCAGGTCGCACCTGTCGGAGATTGTCCCGCGCGTCTCGACCATCGCCCAGACCCGCAGGGCCGTCGCTGCATCGGTGGGCGTTGAGGCCCACGTGCAGTTCGATATTGACGGCTTCCCACTGATGCTCGAGGCGGCGGCAAACGGCGTACGGGAGACCGAGGCGGCGGTCGATGCGCTCCATATCCAGGTGCACACGAAACTTCCCAAATTAATGGAAAACTCATGAGTCTTACAAGCAAAGTCGAGCAATTTAACAATGACTCGGACCTCGTTCATGTTTTCACGCATGGCGACAAGAACACCGTGATCCAGACCGAAGGCGGTCCTGTACCGTCGATGGCAAGGCTGGCCGATGGCATCCAGACGCAGCTCAGCGAGAAAATCGAGCAGCAGCGCGTGCTCGAGCAGCGCCTGGCTGCAAACACTGGTGCTACGCTCGTCAAGGCCAGCAGCGGCCGGACCGTGCAGCAGGAGCTGAACGGCAAGGCGAACATCAACGGTAGTAGCGCTCAGGACTTCAACACGAAGACCCTGTGGGCCGCTGGAAACATCTACGCCAATGCAGAGAACTTCTTGCAGCTATCCGGTAAGGCCGTAGGAGCGCCGACTATTACTGTTGGTGGTACAGACACAGATGTGGGGATGTACCTCGGCACCAAGGGTGGTGGCAGGTTCGACTTCCGAAACGCAGCAGGACAACACCTACAGGTCGGTGGGTTCAATGCTGCCAATCCGGTGGTCAACTCCACTCGAATCTACGGCGGACTCGCGGGTGGCAACCCGACATTCATTGCAGAGGGTGCGGACGCCAATGTAGGGATTGATTTCGGCGCTAAGGGCTCGGGAGACTTCTTCTTCCGTAGCAATGGTGGAGTTCAGTTCCAGATTCGCGGGCCTTTCACAGCAGTGAATAATTTTGCTGTCTACGGTGCTGCGGCAGGGGGGCGCCCAACCCTGGAGGCACGAGGCGCCGATACAGACATAGGTCTCGCCTACAACGCAAAAGGCACTGGCGATCATCTATTCGCGAGTGGTGGACGTACGGGCTTTCAAGTAGCGGGTACCGCAAACTCCGTGAACTACATCGTAGCCACCCCCTCGGCGGCGGGCACTAGCCCACGCTTGTCCACGGCTGGCGGTGACACCAACGTGCACCTAATCCTTGGTTTCAAGGGAACTGGTCAATTGTTCGTGGATGGCCCACTGAATCTTCGCGCTCAAGCCGGCATCACAGAGCGACGCCTGGCATTCCAGACCGCCGTGGGTAGCAACTACCTGTACGCCAGGGACAGTGACGGAGTGGTCGGCCTGTATGACGTCCCCGGTAACGCGTCCCCGTGGTACTACACCCCGGCCACCAAAACCCTGACCCTCGGTAACAACTCCAACGTCAGCCTCGTAAACGCGGTCCTCGCCAACAAGCAAGAGACCGATCTGGACAGTCTCACCGGTTCGAGATTCTTCGGCTTTGCTGGCACTGCTACGGGTGCGCCTGCCTCCAGTGGAGGTTATGACGCTGTGGGCCTGCAAATGTCCGGCGCTGGCCAGCGTACCCAGCTTGTCCTTGCCGGCGAAGCTGATGGCCTGATGGTGCGCACCGACGATAGCGCGGACAACACCGGTAACAACTGGGGTACGTGGCGCAAAGTGTGGGATAGCTTGACCCTGACCAAGCTGAGCCAGTTGCAGAACGATCTGCCGCAGTCCTCGGGCTCCGGTCGCTGGGTGCAGCTCGCGGACACGAACGCTACGACTGCCGTATCGGAGGTGGGCTTCTACAACATCTTCAGCCAGTTCCCTGAGTACGACGAGTTCCGGCTCGTGTTCGAGAACGCCAGGAACTCGGTGGTGAATGATGCCGTCATGGGTGTTCGCGTATCCACTAACGGTACTAGCGCTGTGACTAGCAGTACGTACTTCGGCGGCATAGACGGCGTCCACCTTTCTAACACTCTGTGGGGGATGACCTCGTCCTTCCTCCAAACGGGGGCGTATGAGTTCTTGCTACCACGCGCCCGCACCATTGCCGTTTCGTATTGGGCCACAGCAGAACGTTCAGACTCGTCCAGACTCGGTACAAATCGAACGGGGGGCAGCACGCTTGCGTCGAATCTCGTACTGACTGGGATTGGTTTCGTATTTATCGGCACTACCGGAACTGGCCGGTTCCGTGTCTTCGGGAGGAAATATGCATAAGGCCTACAAGGACGGCGAGCTGGTGACGCTCAGCCAAGAGGAGTTAGATGCTTCGACGGCAGCGGAGCTGGTCGCTGTCGAACAGGAGCGCTCCGAGTACATGCAGGAGTTCCGAGACATGCGCCGGGAACTGTTGAACGTATTGACCGGCATCGCAATTGCCGAAGGCCTGCTCGAAGAATTCAAGGTACTTCGTCAAGTGCTGCTGGATATCCCTCAAGTCGAGGAAGTGGCATCAGCCACTACGGCGGATGAAGCGAAAGCAGCTATCAAGATCGAATACGCCAAGGCTGTGGCCTTGGCACCTCAAGAATTTATCACTGCCTTTAAGGAGCTTGTCCAATGAAAATCCTCATCACCATCCTGCGTGCGCCGCTGATCCTGGCACTTTACCCTCTCTGGCTGTTCTACCTGGCTGTGATGGGCCTGCAGCGCGCCCGAGATGCCGGCACGCTCACGCCCGACGCGCGCAAGCTGGGCACGCCCCTGCTGTACCTGGGCCTGCTGATGGATTTCCTCTACAACGTGGTGGTCCTGTCGGTGCTGTTCCTCGAGCTGCCGCGCGAACTGCTGGTGACGGCCCGAGTCACTCGCCACAAGTTCCAGGGCCGCGGCTTCCGCAAGCAGCTGGCCACCTGGTTCTGCGACAACCTGCTGGACCCGTACGACCCTGACGGTTGCCACTGCAAGAAACCCGCTACGAACTGAGACCGACGATGAATTACCGAGCTATTCACACCCTCTATGGGCTGAAGCAGATCGCCAAGGCCGAGGCCACCGGCGTACCTATCAAGCTGACCGCCATGGCCGTGGGCGACGGCGGCGGCATCGAAATGACGCCGGACATAGAGATGACGCAGCTGGTGCGCGAGATCGCCGGCACGCGCGCCGCGCCGAACGCCGTATTCCAGGATCCAGCCGACCCATCCCGTTACACGGTCGAGCTGGTAGTGCCGGCATCAAACGGTGGCTTCTATGCCCGCGAGATGGCGATCTACGACGACGCCGGCGGCATGTTCGCGATCGCCAACCTGCCCTTGGTGTACATCCCAAAGGCAGGGGAGGGCGCGATCGCGGACGCCGTGTTCCGTATGGACTTCATCGTGACCAACGCGGATATCGTCAATATCGAGCTGTCGGCCGTGTCGGTCGTCACGCGCACCTGGCTGGCGGCGAACGTCAGCATGGCGGCGCTGCTGCCTGGCGGCCGTACTGGCCAGATCGCCCGCAAGCGCTCCAACCAGGATGGTGATATCGAATGGACGGACGCCGGCGAATTCACCGTGGTGGTGAACACCATCGAGGAGGAGGTGATACTGCTCGCCAACCAGGTCGTGGTCGACCTGAAAATCACCAGCACCGTGGGCCTGGCGGTCTACATCAAGACCAGCAGCGAACAAGGCGGCGAGCGCCTGTTCAAGCGCCCCGGCGCCGGGGGATGGACACCCGATCCGGTGAATGAATTCCGCTTGACCCTGGGCACAGCCTATGCAGCCGGCACACGCCTGATCGCGGTCCAGAACGAACCAGCCAGCCAGCTCACCGGCGCGCTGCAGGAAGATGCCAACCTGGCCGACCTGCAGGACAAGGCCAAAGCCCGGCAGAACCTGGACGTTTACAGCAAGGCTGAAGCCGACCAGCTGACCCCTGCCTCTCAAGTCGCCTACTTCGCGCGGTCGACCGCCCCCTCGGGCTGGCTCAAGGCCAATGGCGCGGCGGTGAGCCGGACAGCATACGCCAGGCTGTTCGCGGCGATCGGCACTAGCTGGGGCGCCGGCGACGGCCTGAATACCTTCAACGTCCCGGACCTACGCGGTGAGTTCATCCGAGGGCTGGACGACGGGCGCGGTGTCGACAAGGACCGCGCTCTGGGAACGATCCAGGCCAGCCAGAACTTGGCACACGGCCACACCGGCTCGACCAGCTCCAACGGTTCGCACTCGCACAGCTTTACCGACAACGGGCCGATCAATAAGGCTGGCAAGGACCTGGCTGCAGGCAATGCGCACTCGGGCATCTGGGGCAGCAATACGTCCAAGAGCACCGGTTCGGCCGGTTCACACTCGCACAGCGTTTCTGTTGGCGAAAGCGGCGGCAACGAGGCCCGGCCGCGCAACGTCGCGCTGCTGGCGTGCATCAAGTTCTAGGAGCGGCACCATGTCATCGAAAACCGTGTACCAGTTCGACGTCGCCGGCCGCTACCTGGGCGAGACCGAAGCCGACGAAAGCCCGCTCGAGCCGGGCGTCTATCTCCTTCCGGCGCGCACCACCGAGACGCCGCCGCCGGCGCGCGACACCTGGCCAGAGAACACCTGGCCACGCTGGAACTTTGTCGAGTGGGTCATGACCGGCTCCACCAATCCGCAGCAGCACGACGGCGCCGACGAAGATCCGCTGGAGAAGCTGGCCCGCTTCCTGCAGGCGAATCCCGACGTTCTGGCCGTGATGGACCAAAAAGCGACCAGCTGACCCCCGCGCATGCCCTTTTCAGCCGGCGACCCAGGAATGGGCGCCGGCTTTTTTTGTACCCGCTGCGGGCACATACGCCAGTTGGTGCGTCTCGCGCGTGCGCGGGGCAACATGGCTTATCCGATTTCCTATCGACCTGGCCACCCCGGCCCAATCCTCACCTGGAGAACACATGGCTATCACCGATCGCCACCATGGCGTGCGCGTCATCGAGATCAACGAGGGCTCGCGCCCGATCCGCTTCATTTCCACGGCCGTGATCGGCGTGGTCTGCACTGCGGCCGACGCGGATGCTGCCGCCTACCCGCTCAACACGCCGGTCCTGGTAACCGACGTTCAGGCGGGCCAGGCCAAGGCCGGCACGCAGGGCACGCTGCGCGGCACCCTGCGCGCGATCGCTCTGCAGACCAAGGCGCCCACCATCGTGGTGCGCGTCGAGGAAGGCGCTGACGCGGCCACTACCACCTCGAACGTGATCGGCACCACCAACGCCGAGGGCAAGTACACCGGCATCCTGGCCCTGCTGGCGGCACAG
>Ga0209023_10003210_pt1 | contig 19695 bp, 15 predicted proteins | sample LakOneMetagenome_FD_187468 | JGI IMG/M metagenome (GOLD analysis project Ga0209023, IMG submission 187468) | Freshwater and sediment microbial communities from Lake Erie, Canada (SPAdes) (version 2) | ecosystem: Environmental > Aquatic > Freshwater > Lentic | place: Lake Erie, Canada...
GTCGCCCTTTCCATGCTCACTCTCGTGCGAGGAGGAATGGGCGGCAGTGAGACGTACGCCCGGGCGCTCACTGAACAACTCAGCCGGACCGATGCGGTGACGGCCACGGCTTTTGTTCCGGCATCGGCCCAGGGCTTCAGCGAGGGGATTGCCGAGCACGTCGTTCACTCGGTGCGTACCGGCCCGAGCACCCGCGAGCGCCTGCTGGGCCTTGCTCACGTCACCGCTCGATCCGGCTCGATCCGGCGCAGCATGGCGGAGGCCGACATTGTTCATTTCCCGTTCACGGTGCCGGCGCCGACCCCGGTCCGCACGCAGGCCGCCGTTCAAACACTGCTTGACGTGCAACACCTCGAAATGCCGCACATGTTCAGTAGAGTCGAGCTCCTGTATCGCCGGCACTTCTACGAAGGCTTCGCAGCCAAGGCGGATGCCGTCATCACAATCAGCCATTTCGCCAAGGCGCGGATGATCCACAGCCTCGGCCTCGATCCTGATCGCATCCACGTGGCTCACCTGGGTGTCGACACCGCTCGATACACACCCAACCTCGGCACACGCGAAAATTTCGTGCTCTACCCGGCACGCGGCTGGCCCCATAAGAACCACGCCCGATTGATCGAGGCGATGACCCTGGCGCGCCGGGAGCGTCCCGACCTGCGCTTGGTCTTGACCGGAGGCGGGCTGGAGGGCCTCGGAGACCTGCCCGACTGGGTGGACCGCCGGGGACTCGTCTCCCAGGATGAGCTGCTGCGTCTGTATCAGAGTGCCTCAGCACTGGTCTTTCCCAGTCTGTACGAGGGTTTCGGCCTGCCCCCGCTCGAGGCGATGGCCTCGGGTTGCCCGGTCGCCGCATCGAATGCCGGATCATTGCCCGAAGTGGTCGGCGACGCGGCCGTGCAATTCGATCCCCACGAACCGGAGGCCATCGCGGCGGGGATCGTGCAAGCGATATCCCGCGGAGCTGAACTCACCCGAGCCGGCCTACTGCAGGTGCAGAAATTCAGCTGGGACAACTGCGGCGACGTTCACGAGCAGGCCTACCGGGCTGCTTATCACAGGAAGAATTCATGACACAGCGCGATGAGAAACAGCGTGCCCTGGTGACCGGCGCCAACGGGCAAGACGGTATGTACCTCGTCAGGCGCCTGGTGGCCGAAGGCCACGACGTACACGGTATGTGCCACTCTGCCGACGGGGCGGCCCGCTTGGTTGCCGAGGTCCCGGAGGTGACGGCGCACAGCTGTGACCTCAGTGACCCTCGCGGTATCGACGCCCTGATCGAACTCGTGCGCCCAACCATCATCTTCAACTTGGCCGGCAACACCTCCGTTGCCCGCTCCTGGGACTTCCCGGCAGAAACAGCCGATGTGCTCGGCGTGGGTCCGGTCCGCCTCTTGCAAGCCGCCTGGACCCTCGGTGAACGCACCGGCGAAACGGTCCGTTTCATTCAAGCATCCAGCGCGGAGATCTTCGGTGACGCCACCGAGGTTCCCCAAACGGAGCACACGCTGCGAGACCCCGTGACTCCGTACGGGGCGGCGAAGTCTTTCGCCCATGAAATGATCAGCGTTTATCGCAAGAGGGGCATGTTCGCAAGTTCTGCCATCCTCTACAACCACGAATCGCCCACCCGACCGGAATCTTTCGTTGCTCGCAAGATCTCCCGGGAAGTGGCTCGTATTTCACTGGGGCTTTCCGAACGACTGGCTCTGGGGAATATCGACGTCTTTCGCGATTGGGGGTATGCGCCCGACTATGTCGACGCCCTCGTGCGCATCTCCCGTGCCGGCACAGCCGACGACTTCATCGTCGCCACCGGTTTTGCGCACAGCGTGAGGGACTTCGTGGACACGGCGTTTGCCCACATCGGTGTGACGGACTCCAGCCGATACGTGGTCATCGACCCGGCTTTCTATCGGCCGGCTGATCCCAAGGAGCTCGTCGGAGATCCGCGCCGACTGAAGGCACTCGGTTGGGAGCCCAGTGTGAACTTCGAGCAGCTCGTCACCCTGATGGTCGACGCCGACATCGCATCTTTGCAGCAGCAGCTGCGCGACGATTCGTCCATTGATCGGTAAGCTCTATGGGTCGAGGGTTTGGCCGCAGCGGATGACCGCCTGCGTGCCCCGCCCTTCCAGTCACATAGTAGGGAACTTCATGGCTAAGCGTGCTTTCATCACTGGTATCACCGGGCAGGACGGGTCTTACCTGGCGGAGCTGTTGCTCGGCAAGGGGTATGAGGTTCACGGGTTGATTCGTCGGGCGTCGACGTTCAACACGTCTCGGATTGATCACCTGTATGTCGACCCGCACGATACCGGGGCGAAGCTGTTCCTGCACTACGGCGATTTGAGCGATGGTTCGCGCTTGTCGACGTTGCTTGCGGAGATCAAGCCGGATGAGGTCTATAACCTGGCGGCGCAGTCGCATGTGCGGGTGTCCTTCGATGAGCCGGAGCACACGGCGGATACGACGGGGATGGGTACGATTCGGCTGCTGGAGGCGGTGCGGATGTCGGGGATTCACTGCCGGTTCTATCAGGCGTCGTCCTCGGAGATGTTCGGGGCGACTCCGCCGCCGCAGAATGAGGAGACGCCGTTCTACCCGCGTTCTCCCTATGGCGCCGCGAAGGTGTACAGCTACTGGATCACGAAGAACTACCGTGAGGCGTACGGCATGTTCGCGGTGAACGGTATTTTGTTCAACCATGAGTCGCCGCGTCGTGGGGAGACGTTTGTGACGCGCAAGATCACTCGCGCGGTGGCGGCGATCAAGGCCGGTACGCAGGACCACGTGTACCTGGGCAACTTGGATTCGGTGCGGGACTGGGGTTACGCGGCCGAGTATGTGGAGGGCATGTGGCGGATGCTGCAGGTCGATGAGCCGGAGGACTTCGTGTTGGCGACCGGCGGTAACTTCACGGTGCGTGACTTCGTGCAGACGGCGTTCGAGCATGCGGGGTTGGACTGGGAGAGCCACGTGCGTTTTGATGAGCGGTACCTGCGGCCCACCGAGGTAGATGCCCTGGTGGGAGATGCGTCGAAGGCGGAGGCGAAGCTGGGGTGGAAGGCCACCGTGGACACCGCGGAGTTGGCGCGGATCATGGTGGATGCCGATATCACCGCGCTCAGCCACGCGGGCGGGCGTTGGATCGACGAGGTCAAGCTCGCCAGCTGGGGCACCAAGTAACCATGACCGGTACCGACGCACGCGATCACGTGGACTTCACGCCCGGCCCGCTGGATCGGACGGGTACGTTCTACGTCGCTGGGCACCGCGGGCTTGTCGGCTCCGCTATCTGGCGTCACCTTCAGGCGGAGGGTTTCAGTGACCTGAGCGGTCGGTCGTCGGCGGAGCTTGATCTGAAGGACCGTGACGCGGTGTTTGCGTTCTTCGCCGAAACCACACCCCGATACGTGGTGTTGGCGGCGGCGAAGGTGGGCGGGATCCTCGCCAATGACACCTACCCGGTGGATTTCCTCAGTGACAACCTGCGCATCCAGGTGAACGTGCTTGATGCCGCACTGAAGTACGGCGTGGAGCGGCTGCTGTTTCTGGGGTCCAGTTGCATTTATCCGCGGCTCGCGCCGCAGCCGATCAAGGAAGACTCCCTGCTCACCGGGCATCTTGAACCGACGAACGATGCCTACGCGATTGCGAAGATCGCCGGTATTCTGCAGATTCAGGCCGTGCGGCGTCAGTACGGGTTGCCGTGGATCTCGGCGATGCCGACGAACCTGTACGGTCCGGGCGATAACTTCTCACCGGTTGGTTCCCACGTTCTGCCCGCGCTGATCCGTCGGTACGATGATGCCGCCACGTCCGGCTCCGCCAGTGTGACGAACTGGGGCACCGGAACGCCGCGCCGCGAGTTTCTGCACGTGGATGACATGGCCGAAGCCTGCCTGCACCTGATGGAACACTACGACGGACCGGAGCAGGTCAACGTGGGCACCGGCCGCGACGTGACCATCCGGGAGATCGCCGAGACGATCGCCGATGTCGTCGGTTTCACCGGCAGCACCGAGTGGGACACCACGAAGCCCGACGGTACGCCGCAGAAACTCCTTGACGTGTCCAAGCTCGCCCAGGCCGGCTGGACCGCCCGCATCGACCTGGAAGCCGGGTTGCGTTCCACCGTGCAGTGGTACCGCGACAACGCCGACACCCTCCGACAGTAATTCGCAGCGACACTTGAAACCGAGGGCGTGGGCCGCTAGGCTGGCGTCGACGAATTCGGGGGAACCAATGCGAGGCCTCAACATCTTCACCGTCCTGACGGTGGCTGTTCTCCTCAGCGGATGCGCCGGTGCGCCTCCGGCGCCGGGTGCGTCACCGCTCGAGACCGCGAATCCGTCATCGAGCCCGAGTGCAGCTGCACCGTCCGAGCCGGTCTCTCGGCTCGGACTGACGTGTAATGACATGCTTCCCGCGTCACTGGTGGCGAGCGCAATCAATACAGGTATGACGACTACCGATGTGATGGTGAACCCCGCATCGGCGACACCGCTGGGGTACGCAGTCAGCCAGCTCGGAGGCCTCTCCTGCGAGGCCGGCGTAGGCGTCAGCACGGTGTCCGGCGGGTCGGAAGCCGGGTACAGTTCCGTGAACGTTCAGATCTTGCCGGGCGCATCCGCCCTGTGGGCGAGCTCTGAAGAGAAAAATCCGGCCGTCGTGTCGGGAGCCGGCGCACGATATGGCGACGCCTCCGCCATCACGTGCCTGGGCCAGAGTGCACAATCAGCGTGCTCGGCAGACATCCTTGCCGGCGACACCTGGATCGCAGTCTCAGCGCGGGGTATCAACGTTGCCGCGAGCGTCGGCGATGAAGCCCTGGCTGAACATGTTGACCCACTCCTGGCGAACATGGTGGCATCGGTGATGAAGGCCTCATCGCCCACGCCCGCGTGGACGGCGCCCGTTACGGCCAGTGGGCTTCCAGACGAATGCAGTGTCTACGCCACGGCGGACGAATTCCGGGCGCTGTTCGGCACCACCGAAGAAATCGCCATCGGCGGGGGAGACGATGGCGAGGGATCGGGACTCGACAATGCCGCGTGGTCTGCTGCCGGGGTGGAACGCTGCACGTGGGTGCCTGCGACCACGGGCCAAACGTGGCCTTTGTACGTGACCGCGTTGCCTGGCGGTGCGTGGGCTTTCGACCGGTCCTCCGCACTGATGGCCGCCGGTGGGTCTGTTCAGGCTGTTGCCGAGCCCCTCGCCGGTATCGATCGGGCCACGTTCGGATGCCACGTGTACTCCGGTACCTGCACCCTGGATACCGTCATCGCCGGTAACTGGGTGCAGTTCAACGCCGAGACGGCGGGCATCGGAGCAGCCGACGCGGTTCGTACACAACTCATGAAAGTCGCCGAACGAGCGGCAATTCGCTTCGCGGCGTAGCCGAGGTTCAGACGGGCGCCGACCACGTAGGAGGCGTCAACCGCACATGACAACGGCCTCTGGCGATGGAGGGTCCTGGGGGAATCCCCTGTTCTGCGGGACCGGTGATAGTCCCGGCTTCAGCCCCGGTGACTCAGGCTAACCTTGACTCTGACACGTGAGGAGTCGGAATGGGCGCTGGAATCGACAGGAACCGGGGTACCGGTGATGCATCAGGCGCGAACAACGAGGCGAGGCGCCGCAAAGTGCAGGTCGGCATCGTCGTGGCCGGCCTCGGCTTTGTGCTCGTGGTCGTGGCCCTCGTCGTGACGGTACTGATCGTCGGCCGGTAGCTCAGTTCGCGTCGGACTTGAATGCCAATGCACTGCGCCAGCTCATGCCCTGCGCGGCTTTCACCGTGCAGATGCACAGCAGCAACCAACCGAATTCCAGCAAAATGGTGCTTTCGGCGGAGCTGCTCACCAGCAGCACGACCAGGATCAGCGCAGGCCAGACGTAAACCAGCGAGCGCTTGTTCGACGCGAGCAGCCAGGATCGGACGAAGGCCAGTGCCAAGAGCACCGCGAAGGCGAGGAAGCCGATCAGGCCGACCTGGAAATATACATCTAGAAAGGCATTCAGACCGGATGCATGGCTGCGGCCGGTCGTGAAGTCGAGCCAGCCGTAGGGGGAGGTTTGGCTCGGCCAGATGCCGGCCCAGCCCCAGCCCTCGAGCGGATGCAGTTTGATGAGGCGCCACATCTCAGTCCACAGCGTGTAGCGCACCTCGAATTCACTGCCGGCGTTGAGCTGGGCGATGAGGGCGCCGCGGCCGAACCAGGTGGCTACCAAGGTGGCCAGCGTGAGGCCGAGCAGGCCCAGTTGGAGTCGCCAGCGGGTGGCGACGGAAGTGCGCCGCAGCAGGGTCAGGGCGTACGCCGCGATGAGCACGACCAGGCCGGTGACCACGATCACGGGCGAGCGGGTGAGCAGGAGGCAGATGGCGGCAAGCCAGAGGGAGGCGATGCCGCGACCACGGGGAATCGAGCGGGCCCGGAGCTCCACGGCGAAGGTGATCAGTGCGATCAGGGCGATCAGCCCGAAGACATTGCGAGAACCGAACACACCCTGCAGCGGGCCGAGCGCGGCGATATTGCCTTGAATCTTCAGGAAAGCGATCGGAAGATCCAGCAGGATCCCGGAGAGCACCTCCAGGGCGATGGACAGACCCAGGAGGATGCGCAGCACATCTCCCGTGGCGCGCACCACCTGAAATGTGTCGCGCACGAGGGCGACATAGATGGCGAGGAACCCGAACGAAACCTGATAGGCCACCCCGGCGAGCGTGAGCGTTGTGTACTCGCTCCAGACCATGGACAGGGCGCACCACCCCACGAAGATGATGATCGATATCGGAAGCAGCCCGTGCCACTCCACGATGGGCCGACGGGCGATGAGTGAGGCTGTGGCCAGAAGCACGAGCCCCACCACGATACCGAGCAGCCCGGACCAGCCCATCATGCTCCGCAGCAGATGCGTGCTGAACGCCACGGCCAGGATCACCAGGGTGAGCGATGCGGCGAACTTGGGTGAGGCGAGCACGCGCTTGATCGCCTCGAAGAGGGCGGGAGGAGTGTCGCGGGGGATCATGGAGTCTCCAATTTACCGGAATTCCACGTGATTACGGCATTGGTGCGGGCGTGCCCTGCTGGCGCTTGGTCATGACGGCCATCACCACAAGAAGCAGCCAGCCGTACTCCACGAGCAGCCGGCTCTCGGCGAAGCTCTGCGCGAGCAGCGCCGTCACGATCAGCAAGGGCATCAGGGCGGATGCCGCATACGGCGCCGTATCCGCCACGCCCGGCCGTGGGCGGTCGATGGCCAGGAACCACGCCCGCCACAGGGTGGAGAGCACCAGCGCGCTGAAGACCACGAGGCCGACAATGCCCAGTTGCAGCCACACGTCGAGCCAGGCGTTGTGGGCCTGCAGGTAGGTGACGCCGTTGCGCACGGCGAGGCCACTGAACGGTTCCGCCCAGGGCACCCAGTAGCTCACCCAGCCCCAGCCGAACGCGGGACGCTGCATCGCCAAGTCGGTGACGCTGCCCCAGATGTCGAAGCGGCCGGTCAGGTCTTCGCTCTTGCCCAGTGTCTCCAGCAAGAGTGGGAAGAACGCCAGCACGCCGGCGACACCCGCGAGAAGAACTGCCGTCGCGGCCACGTACACCGGTCTCCTCGACTGCGGGTCGACGCGTCGCGCCCAGAGGGCGAACCCGAGCGCCACCAGCACGGTGAGCGCGGCCAGCGTGATGGTGGCGGAACGGGTGAGGCCAAGGGTCAGCAGGGCGACCGCAAGCCAGAACACTCCCCAGCCGCGTCGCACGGTCTGAGCGGCAAGCTGCACGCCGAACACGATCACCGCGATCAGCGCGAGGAAGCCGAGCAGGTTGCGGTTGGCGACGATGCCTTCGATCGGTCCGCCCTGCAGCAAAAGCCCGCGGGACCAGTAGAACGCCGCCGGGATCTTCTCGAGGTCGTAGTGCACGAAGAAGGGCAGCACAGCGTGGCCGACGATCACGCTGACATAGAACTCGAAAACCAGCGACAGGCCGAGGACCAAGCGCAACGCAGCGGAGAGTGTGCGCAGCAGCTCGGTCCAGCTCAGCACCAGTGCCACGAACAGCGCCGCCAGGGTGGTGCCCCACTGCAGTGTGATCCCGAGTGCGCTGGCGCCACGGTAGAACGACCAGAATATGGACAGGGTGGCCAGCAGCATGAAGACAATGAGCGCCTTGGGGAACCTGCGCCACTTCCAGTCAGGTTTTTCCCTGATCAACAGAGTCGCACTGCCCACGACAACGAGGGCTGCGACGGCGCCGAATCCCCACCATCCACCCAGGTTGCGCCAGAACTGACCGGCGAGCACCGTGAACAGCACCAACGTCGCAAAGGTGCGGACGACGAAACGACTGCGAACGGCGGACATGATCATAAGGTTACCGGCCACTCCGGCCGGAGTGCGTCCGGCTCCCCGCCGTATCGTGTCGGACAGCGACGCTGAGGACGCGCGAATCGATATCGCTCGCCGATCAGCCGCCGGGGGTGAGCACCGGTGGCTCGTGCAGGCCGAGTTCGTGGCGGAGGGCGCTGAGGGCTGCTCGGTAACCGGCGAGTCCGTGCACGCCGGGACCGGGCGGTGTCGATGATGAACACAGGTAAACGCCCGGCAGCGGAGTGCGCCACGGGTCGGTCGACAGCACCGGCCGGGCGAGGAGCTGCGGCATGGACACCTCTCCGGCTGCGATGTCGCCACCGATGTGGTTCGGGTTGTACTGGGCCATGTCTGCGGCGGTGCGGCTGGCCGAGGCGAGAATGACGTCGCGAAAACCCGGAGCGAACCGTTCGATCTGGCGGGTGATGGGCTCGGTCTGGTCGTTGGCTGAGCCGCGGGGAACGTGGGTGTACGCCCACAGCACGTGCTGTCCCGCCGGCGCCCGCGTGGGGTCGACGATGCTGGGCTGGGAGACGAGCACGTAGGGTTCCGCGGCATGTTTGCCGTGCGACACCGCATTCTCGGCCCGGGCGATCTGCGCCCGGGTGCCGCCGACGTGCACGGTGGGGGCGTTGTGCAGTTCTGCCGCGCTCCACGGCACCGGGCCGGAGAGGGCGAAGTCCACTTTGGCGACGGCGTTGCCGTAACGGAATCGGGCCAGCCGGCGCCCGTAGGCGGTGGGCAGAGTTCCGTCGGCGAGTTCGATGAGAGCCCGCGGGGTCACATCAAGAAGCACGATGCGGGCCGGCGGCAGATCGCTCAGTCGGCGAATGTAGGTGTCCGCATGTATTTCACCGCCGTGGGCGAGAAGGTCGTCAACCAGCGCACCGACGATCGCTGTGCTGCCACCGATGGGAATGGGCCAGCCGCGGGCATGGGCGTGCGTGGCGAGCACGAGCCCGGCCCCCGCGGTGGAGAGACTGGGCAGGGTGCGGATGGCGTGCGCATAGGCACCGGTCAGCAGGGCGGGCGCATTGTCTTCTCGAAAGCGCAGGTTCCACAGCGGACCGCCTTGCTCGAGCACGCGAGCGCCGAACCGGGCCACGGTCAGCGGGTTCCGCGGAATGCGCAGCAGCTGGTTTCCGATGAGTTCGGCCATCTCGTCCACGTGGCGCACGAGTGGACGGAACAAGCGCAACCACTCCCGCCCGTCCACGCCGAGTGCCGCCGCGGTGCGTTCGAGGTCCTGGTAGGCGATGGCCGCCTGACCGTGGGGGAGGGGGTGCCCGTAGGACACCTCGGGGACGACCAGATCGATCCGGTCCTTCAACCCGAAGAGCTGGAAGAATTCCGAGGCGAGCGCCATCGGGTGTACGGCAGACCCCACATCGTGGTGGAACCCCGGCAGGGTGAGTTCGGCGGTGCTCGCCGCGCCGCCGATGAGGGAATTCTTTTCGTAGACCCGCACCTTCAGACCTGCCCGGGCCAGGGTGACGGCTCCGGCCAAGCCATTGGGCCCCGAGCCCACAACGATCGCGTCGACGTCGCTCAACGTAGTGCCGTACCGGGAGATGGATAAGTGCCTGCATGTGCCATACCCGAGACGGTAGCGCCTGCGCATCCGTTGCGGCAAGTTGCACGCCGGTTGTGCCGGGGACGTGCCTGTCTTTCATCTGCCCCTCGGCCCGGCGTAAGGGTGCAGCTCAGATGAATGCGGCCTGGCCGGTGATCGTGCGGCCCACGATGAGGGTGTTCATCTCCTGGGTGCCCTCATAGGAATAGATGGCCTCAGCGTCAGCGAAATGGCGAGCCACGTTGTACTCCAGAACGACGCCGTTGCCGCCGAAAAGTTCGCGGCACCACGCGACGGTCTCGCGCATGCGGCTGGTGGTATACGTCTTGGCCAGGGCGGAGTGCTCGTCCCGTTGGGTGCCCTCGTCGAGCATCTGCGAGACCCGAACGACCATGCCGAGGCTGGCGGTGATGTTGCCGAGGCTTTTCACCAGCAGGTCTTGTACGAGCTGATGGGCGCCGATCGGCTTGCCGAACTGCATTCGCGTCTTGGAATATGCCACGGCCGCGTCGTAGGCGCCGACCGCGTTGCCGACGGCAGACCAGGAGACCTCGGCGCGAGTGAGGCGCAGCACCCGGGCGGTGTCCTTGAAAGAATTGGCATTCTGCAGGCGAAGGCTCTCCGGGACCACCACGTTCTCCAGTGTGATGTCGGCATTCTGCACGCTGCGCAGGCTGATCTTGCCTTCGATCTTGGTGGCCGTGTAGCCGGCGGTGTCGGTGGGAACAATGAAACCCTTCACCTGATCGTCGGCCAGGTCGCGCGCCCAGATGATGGTCACATCGCTGAACGTGCCGTTTCCGATCCAACGCTTGGCGCCGTTGAGCACCCAGGAATCCCCGTCGCGCTGCGCGGTGGTGTTCAGGCCGCGGGCGACGTCGCTGCCGGAGAGCGGTTCGGTCAGGCCGAACGCGCCGACCACGTCGCCGGAGGCCATCTTCGGCAGCCACTCGGCGCGCTGCTCCGGGGAACCGCAGGCCGCGATCGAACCGGCGGCCAGGCCGTTCTGCACACCGACGAAGGTGGCCACGGACGCGTCCACCCGTGACAGCTCAAGGGCCAGGAAACCGCGGAACACAGCGGAGTTTTCAAAGGGCGCGGTTTCCGGCCACTGATACGAGTACAGGTTGAGCTTTGCGAGCGGCTTGATGAGCTGGTGCGGGAATTCGGCTCGCTCCCAGCACTCATTCGCGATGGGCCGCACCTCGGCGTCGAGGAAGGCGCGGAGCTCGGTCAGGGCTGCGCGCTCTTGCTCGGTCAGTGAGTTCTCGTAGCCGTAGAAATCGCTCGTGGCGTGCTCAAAAGTCATGTGTTGCTCCTTCGCAGAGCTTCGCCCGGGGCCAGCCAACGGGAAGTTGCACTGTGCGGGCGAAGTGAGACATAGCCTAGGGGCAGGCTCACCGGGCACCCAACCCGCTTGGTAGTTTGGTCTAAACACTCAGGAAAAGAGTCAGCCATGTTTGTGGGCATCACCAATACGCCCCGGGATTATGCCTGGGGATCACGCACGGCGATCGCGGATCTGCTCGGCCACCCGGCATCGGGCCAGCCGGAAGCAGAATTCTGGTTGGGTGCGCACGCTGGATCACCGTCGATCATCGAAGACCCCGACCAAGTGGGCGGTGCCCGCGACCTCGCCGAATGGATCGCGGCGGAGCCCGCGGCAGCCCTCGGTGCCGTGTCGGTAGGCGCGCCACCGCGGTTGCCCTTCCTGCTCAAGATCTTGGCCGCCGACCGGCCGCTTTCGCTGCAGGCGCACCCGACGCCGGCGCGGGCGCTCGCCGGGTTCGACTTGGAGGACGCCTCCGATGTGCCCGTGGGGGCGGGAAACCGCAACTACCGGGACCCGTTCCACAAGCCCGAACTGATCTATGCCCTCAGCGAGACTTTTGAGGCCCTCAGCGGTTTTCGTGACCTTGCCGAGGTGCGGCGGATCATCGGCGAACTGCGGGCTCTCGACACCGCGACCGATGACCCCCAGCCCGGCGCGCTGGACGCGCTCGAGAGTCGGCTCGTCGGCGTCGACGCCGTTCGGGAAACCGTGGACTGGTTGCTGCGCGACGGCCGCGGCGGTGATTCCGGAGAAGTGAAGTGGTTGGTGGAGCGGGTGGTGGCGCTTGCCGCCTACGCGGACTTCCTGGCCGAGGGCGGCGCAGTGATCAGCTTCGCCCGGGAGCTCGAGACGGTGCGGGTGCTGGCGCGGGAATACCCCGGTGACCCCGGCATCGTGATCGCCCTGCTGGTGAACCGAGTGTCGCTCACGCGTGGCGAAGCGCTGTACCTGCCGGCCGGCAACATCCACGCGTATCTGTCCGGGCTCGGTGTGGAGGTGATGGCAGCGTCAGACAACGTGCTGCGCGGCGGGCTCACGCCGAAACATATCGATATCGACGAGTTGCTGGCCGTGCTCGACTTCACGCCGGTGCCGCCGCCGTATCTGGTGCCGATCCGTGAATCCCCGGGAGTCTCGGTCTTCCGGCCCGACGTTCCCGACTTCCAGCTCATACACATCGAGGCCGCCGCGGTGGCGGGGGAGCCGGTGCCGATGCGTCAGTTCACGCTGAGCGGCCCGGGAATCGCCGTGTGCACAGCCGGCGGATTCCTGGTGGCGGGTGCCGGCGCATCCGTCTCGCTGAAGCGCGGGCAGTCGGTGTACGTGACGCCCGATGAAGGCATGCTCACCTTCGCCGGCGCCGGCGAAGTATTCCTGGCCACGACGGGCGCCTGAACCTATCGGGGCCGGCCCGGGTTGCCGCCGCGGCAAGCCCGCCGGCCCGCGCACTGAGATTGAGCGGGCCAGATAGTCTGAGGACGTGCCGCTCAGGTGTGCGGCACAGACAGGACGAAGGAACACACATGGCTTGGTTGGTCACCGGCGGCGCTGGATACATCGGGTCGCACGTTGTGCGGGCCTTCCTCGCCGAAGACATCGCGGTGGTCGTTCTCGATGACCTGTCCAGCGGTCATGCGGCGTTCGTTCCGGCAGGCGTGCCCTTCGTGCGCGGCGATGTTCTCGACGGCGAGCTGCTGGCCAAGCTGTTCGAGGATTACGACATCGAGGGTGTTGTCCACGTGGCCGGCTTCAAATACGCCGGTGTCTCCGTGCAGCGACCGCTGCACACCTATGCGCAGAACGTCACGGCCACCGCCACGCTGCTCGCTGCGATGGAGAACGCGGGCGTGGAGCGTATCGTGTTCTCCTCAAGCGCCGCGGTGTACGGCACCCCACGCACCGCGCTGGTCACCGAGGACACCCCGAAGAGCCCGGAGTCGCCCTACGGTGAGTCCAAACTGATCGGAGAATGGCTGCTGCGTGACCAGGGCATCGCCACCGGGTTGCGGCACACCTCGCTGCGCTACTTCAACGTGGTGGGTTCCGGCTCGCCCGAGCTGCGCGACACGAGTCCGCACAACCTGTTTCCCCTGGTCTTCGCCGCGCTCCGGGATGGTCGTACCCCCCGGATCAACGGAACGGACTACGCCACGCCCGACGGAACCTGCGTCAGGGATTACATCCATGTTGCCGACCTCGCCGTGTCGCACGTGGCTGCCGCTCGACGGTTGAGCGCCGGCGAAACCATTGAGCCCGTGTACAACCTCGGCAGCGGAGACGGCGTGTCGGTCGGCGAGATCATGACGGCGGTGTCCGCCGTCACCGGAATCGGCTTTGAACCCGAACGGGGAGAGCGCCGGCCGGGCGATCCGGATCGGATCGTGGCCTCGGGGGAGCTCGCGGCCCGTGATTTAGCGTGGAAAATGCGCCACTCCCTGGAGGACATGGTGCGCAGTGCCTGGGTCTCGGTTCTGGCAGCGGTGGCGACGGAATCGACCGACAATCTCGAGCGCGAGGGCGGGAAATTCATTCGTTCGGGTGTGACACCCCCAAAATAGCCGACTTGCGCAGTTGGGCGCGTCGTAACTCTCCAGACACGGTTGAGGGTTTACTATCCGCGACTTGACGAAACCGAACTACACGGGTGTAATTAGGGAGTGACGCGCAACCGGGGCGTCACCTGATCGGTGGGAGACGATATGGCTATACCTGATTATCGTTCTGGAGTCCCCGAGGACTGGTTTGTCGATCCTGTCAAACTGGGTGTTCCCGGCGTGCGCCAGGACCTAACGGAGGGTAATCCGCTCGCCTGGCAAACAGACTCGCTGTGCGCTCAGACCGACCCCGAAGCATTCTTCCCTGAAAAGGGCGGATCCACCAGAGATGCCAAGAAGATCTGCGCATCCTGCGAGGTTCGGTCGCAGTGCCTCGAATACGCCCTGGCCAACGATGAGCGTTTCGGCATCTGGGGCGGTCTCTCCGAACGCGAGCGACGCAAGCTTCGAAAGCGCGCCTGACCCGAGGATCACCAGAGCTTGTTCGCAAGCGCCTGAATCCCCTGCAGACGCAGGAATCCGTCTCCGGGTCGAACGGTTGGGCGTGCCCAGTCAATTTGAGGCGCGCCCTCCAGCTTGCCCCGCGGCGGCGATACCCGATCTAGGCTATTGACGTTATGCAACCGCAAGTCACTGCCATCCTTGTCGCCCGAAACGGTGCAAAGCATCTCCAGCGAACGCTCGAGGCGCTCGCTCGGCAAACCCGGCAGCCCGACATCGTGATTGCGATCGATTGCGGGTCAACGGATGTCACAGCACAGCTACTGACCACATTCGGTCCCACCCACATCATCTCCGCGCCCGCCGACCTGAGCTTCGGACAGGCGATCGCCGAGGCTGTGCGGATCAGTCCGGCTCCCGAGGACGATCGCCACATGCTCTGGCTGCTGGCCCAGGACAGTGCGCCCGAGCCTCGGGCGCTCGCCGCCCTGCTCGCCGAGCTCGAGATCTCGCCGTCAGTCGCCGTCGCCGGGCCCAAGGTCATGGAGTGGGAAGCCGGCGAGTACATTCACGACTTCGGGATGACGATGACCCCCGGCGGATCATCGGTCACGCTCGTGGAGAGCGAACTCGACCAGGGGCAGCATGACGGTCTGAGCGACGTGCTCGCCGTCAGCGCCGGCGGAATGCTGGTGCGTCACACGGTGTGGAACGAGTTGGGCGGTTTCGATCCGGCACTGCCGGCGGTCGACGATTCCCTGGATTTCTGCGTGCGGGTTCGTCTTGCCGGGTATCGCGTGTCGGTGGCCCCCGCCGCGCGGGTGGCCTCGGCCGGAGCCGGTGTGGCCGGTCCCAACCAGTCTTCGCGCGGTCGGCTGCGGCGAAGCCGGGTGCGCGCCGAACGCTCCGCCCAACTGCATCGACGACTGGTCTACTCGCCCAGCTGGGCACTGATCTTCCACTGGCTCTTCCTCGTTCCCCTGGCCGTGCTGCGATCCATGGGCCAGCTGCTCAGGAAAGAACCGGGCGCCGTGATCGGCGAATTCGGCGCGGCCTTCAGCGCTGCCTTCCACCTCGGCCGCGTTCACGTCGCACGTCGCAAACTGGCCGCCAGTCGCTCGCTGGGCTGGGCATCCATCGCGAGCTTGCGCGTATCGAGCGGGGAGATGCGCCGGCGACGTGCCCTGCAACGCGAAGCCAGCCTCGCCGGGATCCGCGGCGACCGTCCTGAGATCCGCTTCTTCGCCAGCGGCGGCGCCTGGACCGTCCTGGCCGCCGGACTGCTGTCTGTATTCATGCTTGCGCCACTGCTCAATGCGCACACGCTCACCGGAGGCGGACTATTGCCTCTTTCGGCGAACGCCGTCGACCTATGGTCCAGCGTGGGCTACGGCTGGCGCGATGTGAGCCTGGGCTTCGTCGGCGCCGCGGACCCCTTCAGCGCGGTGCTCGCGGTGCTCGGTTCCCTCACTATCTGGGCGCCGTCCTTTGCGCTCGTGCTGCTGTATCTGCTGGCCGTTCCGCTGGCCGCGCTCGGCGCCTGGATGGCGTCGACCCGCCTGACCGAACGCGGAGGACTCCGTGCGCTCGCCGCCGTGCTCTGGGTGTTCGCCCCCACGTTCCTCAGCGCGATGGCCACCGGTCGTCCCGCAGCGATCCTGGTGCACCTGCTGCTGCCGTGGTTGTTCTTCGCCGGATACGCGGCGGCGCGTTCCTGGTCGGCGTCGGCCTCCGCTGCGCTGCTCTTCGCCGCCATCGTGGCCTGTGCGCCATCGCTGGCTCCGGCTCTGCTCGTACTGTGGCTGGTCCTGGTGCTCACCAGCGGTCGCAGCGTGATGCGCTTCATCGGTATTCCGCTGCCGGCGCTTGTGCTGGCCGGCCCGCTGATCATCGACCAGGGATGGCGGTCCAACTGGTTGGCCCTGCTCGCCGACCCCGGTCTTCCGATCACGACCGGCCCCGTCAACAACTGGCAGCTCGCCCTCGGTTTTCCGAACGGTGATCTCGGTGGATGGGTGCCGCTGCTCCAGCGGATGGCGATCCCGGGAGTGCCCGCCGATATCCTCGTTCCGCTGCTGCTCGCACCCTTGGCGCTTCTGGCGCTCACCGCCCTGCTGCTCACTGGCGCGCGCAGCGGCGCGTTCGCCCTGCTGCTGGCGATGCTCGGGTTCGGCACCGCACTGGGTGCGAACTCGCTGATTCTCGCCTCGATCGGCTCCGAATCGGTCGGGGTCTGGTCGGGTGCCGGACTGAGCCTGTACTGGCTGGGCATTGTGGGAGCCGCTGTGATCGCCCTGCGCGCGCTCCGCCGCGTGGCTTTGGCCCCCGGCCTCGCTGCGGCCCTGGCGCTGTGCGTCGTGGCGATTCCCCTCGCGGCGGCAATGCCGTTGGGTACCTCGGTGGTGGCGAAGGTTGCGGACCGCACCCAGCCGGCGTTCATCGATGCCGAGGCGCAAATCAACGACCGGGTAGGCACGCTGCAGCTCACCCCGCAGACGGACGGCGGCATTCGCGCCACTGTGTCCCGGGGAACCGGTCCCGTTCTGAACCAGCAGTCCACCCTGGACAGCACCGACCAGTCGATGAGTCCCGAACAGCAGGACCTGGCCGAGCTCGCGGGCAATCTCGCCTCCAGCAGCGGCTTCGATTCGGCGTCGGGGCTGGCCGAATTCGGCATCCGCTTCGTCGTGCTCCAGGGCGGCACCGTCGACGAGAACGGGATACCGAGCGGCGCCACGCCGGAGGCGGCGGCCGCCGGCGTCCGGACGGCGACAGCACTGGACGGCAACGCGGCGCTGGCCGCCGTGGGCGACACCGCCTTCGGCCGACTCTGGCAGCAGGAGGCGAATGCCGAGGAGGGCGCTCTCGGCGCGATTGCGCCGAATGCCGGCGGGGTCTACGGAGTGTTGTGGATGCTGGCCGCGATCGTTGTGATCGGGGTGACCGTGCTGTTGTCCATTCCCACCGGAGCGGGCCGGGAGGCCGTGCGACAGGCCAATCGCGATGCCATTCGTCGGGCCGCGCGCGAGGACGGCCGAAAGCCCAAGCCCAGCAAGCGCACAGTGCGCAGCAAGACCGGTTCACGACGCAACGCCGTGGCGGAATCGCCCGGAGCGATCAGAATGCCTGACGACTCCGTCGGGAGCAGGCCCAGAAGCGATGCGGGCATCCATGACCGAGGGAACACCCGACGCGACGCCGAGGAGGCCGACAATGCCCAGTAACTCCGCTCCGGCCCGACTCGGACGACGAGCAGCCACCGCAACCGCCGGTCTCATCGGTGTGGCCGTGGCCGTGGCGCTCGTGGGCGGTGGCATCCTGCTGCCCTGGCCTGCGATCACGGCCATGCCGGTGAGCGCAGAAGTATCGCCGATACCCAGTGAGCAGCAGCGGGTGTGCCCGGGGCCGCTGCTCTCCCTCGGCGAAGACTCGAGCCAGGCGCAGGCGGCAGCATCCGTCGGGGATGCCGCCGCCGTGTTCAGCGCCCGCGAAGACGCCGCCAGCACCCAGTCCCTTCCGGTGTCCACCAGCGCCCTCTCTGCCGTTGACAATTCGGCGGGCAGTGGCTCGTCACCGCTCAAACTGAGCCTTCCCGTGCAAGCCGGATCCACCGAAGCTCCCCTGCTGGCCGGCAGCCAGTCGCAGGCCGCCGCCACCGAAACCTTGGCCGGCCTTGCCGTGGCCGCGTGCGCTGAAGCCACGAGCGACTCCTGGCTCGTGGGCGGGTCAACGGATGTGGGACGCACCAGCCTCGTGCTGCTCAGCAACCCCACCACTGTGCTCGCCACGGTCGACCTCACCGTCTTCGGGGAGAACGGCGCCGTGGACGCGCCCGGCTCCGCCGGGATTCTCGTGCAACCGGGTGAACAGCGTGTGGTCTCCCTGGCCGGCCTCGCCCCCAACCTGAGGTCGCCTGTCGTGCACGTGCAATCCCGTGGCGGGCAGACCACGGCCACCATCGAGCAGACCAGCATCCGCGGGATTGAACCCGGCGGCGTTGAGCTGATTGCCGCGTCGACAGGACCGGCCTTCGCACAGATCATTGCCGGTATTCGTGTGCTGGCACCGCCCGCCGCGGAAGTGAGTGGGACGGATGCGGGCGTGGCCGACGGCACCCCGTCGGTGCGCGTTCTCGTCACCGGCACCGAGCCGGCGACCGTGCAGGTGGGTGTCACCAGCGGCACGGGCGGAACCGGCGGAACCTCGACCGAGGTCGAGCTGCAGCCCGGCGTCGCGACCGACGTGCCGCTGGTGGGGCTGTCCGCGGGCACCTTCTCGGCGCGGGTCACGTCCGACCAGCCCATCGTGTCGGCGGCGCGCACCGAAACCGTGGGCAGCGCCGCCAAGGACTTCGCGTGGTTCACGGCATCCGAACCCCTCGCCGACGACCTGCTGGTAAGTGTGGCCGACGGCCCCGAACCGGTTCTGCACCTGGTCAACACCACGGCGACCGACGCTCGAGTGACCATCACACCCGAAGGCGGATCGCGCGCGACCGTGTCGGTTCCGGCCGGCGCTCCGGCCGATGTTCCGCTCGTGGCCGGCTCGAGCTACGTGCTCAGCGGCATGGATTCGATCGTTGCATCCGTGGGCTATTCGGGTGACGGGTTGCTCTCCTCGTTCTCGCTGCGCGCGATCGGGCCACTCGCCGCACCCATCCGCGTCTACGTGCACTGACGCTGAGCTCGGGGTGCCGTCGGTCACCCGAGCCGGTCAGCACCGGCTTTCTCGACGGCCGGTACGGTGGGCAGCATGATGCATGTCGAGCGAGACGACCCGATGCGGGAAGACGTCCGACGGCTTGTGGCAGAGCACCTGACGGAGATGTTCGCCTTCGCGCCCTCACGACGCTGGTACCGCCGGCACGGGGTCACCGATCGCGAGCCGTTCGCCGATTACAGCCTCGATCCGAACAGCGTCGACATGAGCCCGCGCTTGAGCGACGTCCCCGCTCGCTAGGGTGTGGCGAAGATCCGTCAGCGCTTGCGGTGGTCGACGAAGGCGGCGCGGGGACCGCGGCGCGGCTTGACACCGAGTCCGCTGGCCTCCAGCAGGCGCACCACCCGGTAGCGGTGCGGACGCCAACGTTCCATGGCCACCAGCATCTGCTCATCGGTGAATGCCGCGCCCGTGAGGGTGTGACCGATCATTCCGGCGAGGTGGTAATCCCCGACCGAGAGCGCGTCGGCATCGCCGAACGCGCGCTGCGCGGTTTCGGCCGCGGTCCAGGCGCCGATTCCCGGAACCACCCGGAGGCGGGCGGACGCATCCACTGCGGACAGGGCCGCCGCGCCTTCAAGCTGGCGGGCCAGGCCGAGGCACACCTGAATGACGCCGGCGCGGCGCGGGTCGACGCCCGCCTGATGCCATTCCCAGGACGGAATGAGCTGCCAGGAGCGAACCGAGGGCACGACCA
>Ga0209023_10003211_pt1 | contig 19692 bp, 20 predicted proteins | sample LakOneMetagenome_FD_187468 | JGI IMG/M metagenome (GOLD analysis project Ga0209023, IMG submission 187468) | Freshwater and sediment microbial communities from Lake Erie, Canada (SPAdes) (version 2) | ecosystem: Environmental > Aquatic > Freshwater > Lentic | place: Lake Erie, Canada...
GTCACAATTTCTGGACCTCCTAAAAAAAGAAATTCCTTAATTGTTTCAAGGCAAATAGGTGGAAGCCCGTTGCCGTTGGGGTAAACAGAGCTAACTTTCAAAATCCTGAACTTTCCAGTAGTAGCAATGTTTAAGTTAATACTATTGTTATACAATGGATACGAATTACTAGGATTCGGTGCGGTTCCGTCAGTATAGCTAACGCTGGTTATAGGATGTTCCCACTGATTACTAATAGCATTCCATTTTTGCAAATAAAAGGATAATGAAGCTGTTTCGTTCGCTTGATAGTTCATGTTCAAATTAAACGAGCCGCAATTGGCATCGACAGTGATATTGTTTTGAAACACATGATAACCAGGCACGTTAATGGTAAAATTGCGTTCAAAATTGCAATCGTCTTTGATTAGGAAAGAATAAAACCCTTCTGGTAAAGAATTCATAGAGAAAACACCACCATTAAGATTAAAGGAAACATTATAAGGCAATGCTTGCAAATAGGTGGTTGGAGCAGCAGTAATCGAAACACTAACTATGGCTGTAGGCTGAACATTTAATTGCACAGAGCCAAATCCTACTTCGCAACCTCGTAAGAAATTTGAAGATAGGGGCTGTGGAGTTCCAGGCGGAATTTCAACAACGTAAGTATAGGTTAGATTGCAGATGCTAATGACTGTAAAGGCGTAGACCCCTGTTGGTAGATTGTTAAGCGCCAATTGCCCATCATTGATTAATCCAGAAACATCATAGGGCATAGAATGGTTATAACCAATGGGAGCTGCCGTCATAATTACGGAGGCGACTGGCGTGCCGTTGTTCGAGGGAAAGCTAATTTGACCCACCAAGCAGCCCGTAGTGCGAACGGTGTAATTGGGCTCCGGCGGGTCACTTAAATCCAGAATACTCTGGGCCGTTCTCCCGCAAGCATCCGTAACCTTGACCTCATAAGTACCATTAGGAATTTGATTGGATCCATTAGAAAGATAAACCGTCGACTCTGCGTAAAAAGGTCCTGGATGAGCGGCGTTAAAAAGTTGGGGATTAAATCCGGATGGACTGTTCAGAAATTGAACCGTATACGGTGCCACAAAATTACAAAGTCCTAAAGTCAGATTCTTGGCACATAAAAGCACGTTGGTAGAAAGCGCCGCAGTAAGTTCTTCATCGATTAGATTGTTAGTACTTTCAGCAACATTACCGCAATGATCCGTGATTTTTATGGAGCAGAAATAGGCCTGATTAAAAAAAGGAATAGTAATTCCAACATCGCCAGAAGCAACCACTTGGGTCAGTGTTATGGGAGTACCCGTTGGGGGAAAAACCGTATACCCTACTGCTAAAGGATAATTTATTGGATTACTCGAAGTTGCAGTCAAGGTAACCTTTATAGAAATCATATTGCAATCAACCAAACTACAGGTTGGAAAAGTAATCCCCTGAATGGCAAAATTTGTATTTCCTCCTTGCAAGGTAAAGGTTTGTACTACCGCCTCACCACAAGTATCAAAAACGCGAATAACATATTCCCCGGGCACTAATCCAGAAAAAACACTGGATGATTGTGGCGGCACAAGCATTGGCCCTCCCATAATTTCATACCGAAAAGGATGTCCCTGAAGGACCTGAACAGAAATGACTCCATTACCACAAGAAATCGTGCTTCCTGAAATTTGATACACCAGTGCGGCAATCGAATTAAAAATACTAATGTCTTGTGTTTCGGAATTGGAGAGATTCCCTAAAGTTTGAGTCGCAATGACACGATAATTTCCAGCTGCCAATCCTGTAAAAGTGGTGCCAGACAAAGTAGTTAGTGGCGTTGTAGTATTCGGCAACAAATAAATAGCATAGGTTACCGAAGCACCAACCGCTATTCCTGAAACTTGAAAAGTCAAACTTCCATTCCCGGTGCACGTCTCATTTGTAGGAGTAACTGCTAATGAAAAACTTTGCAATTGCCCAAAAGAAATTTGACTAAAAAAAAGAAAAACAAAGAGTATTCGCAAAGAGAAATTGGGTTTGGCTTTGAAATCCATAGCATTTGGTTTTTACCTCTAGCCCATTCTATGCGCAAGTCAAGGTATTTTCAAAACCGAAGATAGTTACTTTTTCAATCCAATGGGAACAAAATGGATGTATAAATACTTTAGGATCCTTTCAACTGACTTACGATTCCCTTAATTTCTTGCTCTTTGCTTTTAGGGTAAATCAACAAAACATTGTCTTTATCTACAATTATGAAATCCTCCAATCCGTCAATAATCACCATTTTGTTTTTGGCAGTACTCACGATATTATTGGAGCTGTTCTGCAATAATACGGTAGCGTTAACGACGGCATTGTTGTTAGCATCTTTGTCCAATTTTTCATGTAAGGAGCCCCAAGTCCCAAGGTCATTCCAGTCGAAAGAAGCGGGCAATACATACACGTTTTGCGCTTTCTCGAGGATAGCATAATCAATAGAAACATTTTCAGCTAAAGGATAATTTTTAGTGATAAAGGCCGCTTCGGCATTCGTATTATAATCGTTCCAGCCCTTCAAGAACAAGTCGTTCATCACGGGTTGAAATTGTTCAAAAGCTGCAGTAATGGATTGCACACTCCAAATAAAAATACCGCCATTCCATAAAAAATTGCCGCTTTCTAAGAAAGACTTAGCTGTTTCATAGTTGGGTTTCTCCCGAAATTGATTCACCTTTTTTACAGGAGTTGTAGCGGTTTTATCAAATTCAATATATCCAAAACCAGTATTGGGAAACGTAGGTTGAATTCCTAAAGTCATCAAGGCATTATCAGCACTGCAAAAATCAAAACAACGTTGCAAATCTTGAACAAACACCTCTTCATCTTCAATCCAGTGATCACTAGGTGCCACGACCATTACTGCGTTTGGGTTTTGCTTTTTAATTTTTAACGAGGCATACAAAATACAGGGCGCGGTATTGCGCATGGCAGGCTCTAGAAGCACTTGCTCTTGTTTTACCAAAGGCAATTGATCCAATACAATTTGATTGTACTTTTCATTGGTTAAGATCAAAATGTTTTCTACTGGAATTATCTTAGCCAAACGTTCAAACGTTTTCTGAATCAACGTATGACCCGACCCTAACATGTCGTGAAATTGTTTTGGAAATTCTGCAGTGCTTACGGGCCAAAATCGAGATCCAACTCCCCCGGCCATTAATATCGCGTAATAATTTTTATTCATTTTTTCTTTAGCGTTCTGATTGGTATTGTCCAACTTTTTTACTTTAGTAACTCCACTTCTGCATTGGGATTGAAAAGATACATTCTACCCGAACTTACCTCAACACATTCGTATCGTTTCGTTCGTAAAGCACCTTTGGTAAAAATCTTTCCATTGTGAATTCTAAAGTGACTTCCATAAGGGAGCTCAAAGATATAATTTTTATCATTCTGTTGGTCAAACTGTTTTAAGGCTAAGGATAAGGTGGCATCAACGTCACTACTCGCCGTTGGATTTTTAAAATGTCTTGCCAACAAAGGAAGTAACTGATTGGGGAAAATCTCTGGCCGAATAAACGGAACCATCAAACGTTGAAATGTATATTTCCATTCGGTGCCATGCGGTTTGATATTGCGTCCAAATTTTTCAAAAGCAACCAAATGAGCAATCTCGTGAATTAAAGTAATCAAGAATTTGTATTTGTTCAAATTGGCGTTCACTGTTATTTCGTGTTTGCCACTCAATGCTTTCCTGTAATCTCCATGTCGAGTCACTCGTTCATTCACGATTTTCAAATGCACTTCGTTGACCACTATCAATTCAAAGACTGGCTTTACAGCATGTTCTGGTAAATATTTGGCTAGCGTATCGCTCATTTTTAAGTTATCAGTTGTCAGTTGTAGGCTATCCTTACAACCAACACTATTTTTTAAGGCGTTGTAGAAGAAACCTGCAACACTTTTCCGTTGTAAAATTGATGGCCTGTAAGGGTGAAATTAAAGATGTAATCTGCCATTTGAGCAGCTGTCAGCGGCGCTTGGTATCCTGGAAAAGCTTCTGCTAACATTTCTGTTTGTACGGATCCTAGTGCCAAAACATTAAAAGCAATTCCTTGCTCTTTGTACTCTTCCGCCAATAATTCCGATAAGGTAATTACGGCGCCTTTACTAGAACTGTAGGCCGATAATCCTGCAAACTTGACGCTACCCTGAATACCTCCCATGGAGCTGATGCTCACCACATGACTTCCTTTTTTCAAATAAGGCAAGGCCATTCTGGTCAAACTAGCGATGGCAAAAACATTGACTTTATAAATGCGTTCAAAATCGGCTGTAGTAGTTTCTGAAAACGGACTGAACAATAACGCTCCAGCATTGTGAACGATAGCATCAACCGTTTTCCAAGTTGCTGTGAGGAAGTTTTCCACCTCCAACAAATCACCTTCTAGAGACAAATCTACCGACAAGCAACTGATGTTTGGATGTTCCATCAAAGCTTTGGGTGTTTTTCTGGAAAGCGCTAAAACTTGATGTCCGGCGTTGGCCAATTGCAAAGCCAATTCATAGCCAATTCCACGAGATGTTCCAGTAACAATAATATTTTTCAAATCTTTTTTTGGTAAAAGTAGAAAAAAAAAGCATCTCTTGCGAGATGCTTTAATTCTTAACTAAAACAGTAATAGAGAATCAATCCGATAAAGGAATACAATACTACTAGTAAAATTTCCAAACGATATTTTTTAAGAAAAGTCATCAAAAAAATAGGGCTTATAATTACTGTTTCTATCTTCAACAATCCTTTATTTTAATTTCACAATTAAAAAATTCGTCAGAATAAATTATTTTTTTACCGAAGCAGCTAATTTATCAGCTTTAGCACTAATAGCTACTCCAGGTAATTTGATTGGCGCTCCAATTTGAGCTAAGAAACTTCCTTGAACTTCTCCTGTTTTATAAGTGGTAAAACCAATTCTATACAATCCCATTACGATGGATTTCAATGGATTTGAAGTATCACTTGTAATTCTCATTAATGAATTGTATTTGCTTCCTGAAGGTTGCGCAGGCATTTCGCTAGAATCATCATTAGTTTCAATAGTAGTCCATTTTGCTGTTTTTGCTTTAGCAGCAACATCGTCCAATTTAAAAATGCCTTCCGCTCTTTCAAAAGTTACCCATGTATCAAAAAAGCTCTTAGTGTCCGTTGCGTTGGCTTTGTAATCGTCTGTTTGGTAGTCCGCATCGGTTGCTTTAACGCTATCCGGCGCTGGAGAAATCATTCGAATTCCAATTTCTGGAGCTGCGATAGGTACCCATACATAAACATAGTACATTTTCTTTCCTCCTTTAACTTCGTCTGGAGCGGCACCTGGTTTCACAAAACCAAAATAATTCGTCATGTCCGTGTAAGGCACTCTAATTTCTTTACCCATTAAGCTCTTTTTGCCTAAATCCGCCCCAAATTTATCCATTTTTTGAGCATTCATTGTGATTCCAATAGCAAGACAAAGCATGCCTGTTAATACATTTTTTTTCATAAAAAAGTTTATTTATTTAGTTTCCTACTCGTAAGGCTTTTCGGTTCCGCCATAATCCTTTTTTAAGGTTTGAAAAATAATTAAAATAAATTAAATAACAACCAAAACAGCATCCCAAATGAAACAAAAGAGATTATTTTTAACGGCATCTTCTTTTCCTTAACTAAAAGAAATGCAGTAAAAGTGTAGAGTATGTAACTCAACAAAGTGATAGCGGTTGGATGACCATCATACCATGGCCTGAAAAATTCTGGTAACTTCAAAATGGTTCCTCTATCAATTCCTAAGTTTAAAGCTATTAGAAAATTCTCATAGGAGCAGAGGAATAACCAACTTAACACTAACAAAGTAGCAATAAAAAAGAGGGCTATTAAAATAGTATGTTTGCTTTTCATGGTATGCCATTTAATAATAAAGAAGAATGCACACCACCTCTATTACAAAACTTCAATTAACCACTATTGAATATTGTCTCCAAAAATTACAACTAAAAACTATATTGCTCTGGTGGTTGTGCATTCTTTGGGTTAAAATTAGTAGTTTAACTATAGTGTTGTTGCCCAAAATGATAGTTGTTGCCGTCTTTTTACTAAGTGATATGAAACAAGCTATAAGTGATTTAGATCTGGATGATTTTCTTCCTTTTAACTGATTTTCACAACTCATCTGTTGTTTGCGTAAAGAAAACATTTCAAGTAGTAAAGCATCAATCTACGGTATTACTTAAACTCGTCCCTTTGCAAATCTGAAGGTTCTAGAAAAAATAATGTATCTGTACCTATTATTTTAGCAAACGATACAGAACTTCAAATAATCGTTTTTAATTAGCGTATAAGTGATCTTGTTTTGTCGCTTATCTATTTACAGAATGTTTACATTTACTTTACAAAATTCGATTTGTGAAGCAACTACTACTATTATCAATACTTTTTTATAGCCATTGGAGTTGGGCACAAGACCCTTATTATATCAATTATACCACCAATGATGGCTTGCCTTCTGCCACAATCTATTCGATATTTCAAGACGAGAATGGCATCTTATGGTTCACCACCGACGCCGGAATCGTAAAATATAACAGTCACACCTTTTCGCTTTTTAATACTGATGACGGGCTTTCCGATAATGAAGTTTTTCACATGAAAAAAGATCATAAAGGCCGAATTTGGTTGCTAACACTCAACGGAAAAACTTGTTATTTTTTTAAAAATAAGATTTACAATGAAAGCAATTCGGAATTAGTTCGTAAGATTTCAGGAACTAGTTTGATTGTTGATTTCTATGAAGATGGGCAAAACAATTGCTACTTCGTTTTCAAGAGTGGTGAAATTTCTATCGTTAATAAAAAGGACGAGGTAACTAAAAAAGTCATCCCCGACTTTTCATTTTCTGGTGTATGGAAGAATAAGAATTCGCTAATTTATTTGAGCACCATTGGTGTTTACGACGAGAATAACCGAAGTAAAAATCCTGCTTTCGGTAATTCCAATTGCTACCGCATGTACCATATCGAAAAGCAAAATTATTTTAGTGAACAAAATCACTTGTACCGTGTCAATTCCAATAACGGCATTAATGCAATTATTACGCTACCCGATAACACGGAAATTCTCCAATTGTATATCGAACATAAAAACAAAATCTGGATTTGTACTCGAAATGGTTTGTATTTGTACGAAAACCAAGTTCTAAAAAAACCTTACTTTCAAGGTGATATTATCTCCAACATTACAAAAGATTTTGAGGGCAGTTACTGGGTTTCCACTTTAAAAAACGGAATTTACTATGTCCCTTCTTTTGATGTTTTCGTGGAGACGATGAATGCCGCTACTCCTCCAAAATTAAATTGTATCAGTATCAATGATCAAAAAGAACTATGGGTAGGCGGCGATAACAATAATTATTTCTACAAATCCCCAGGAACTGCCTTTGTAAAAAGGACGTATGCTACCAACGGTCAAACTGATCAAATTAAAAATATCCGGTTTTTTAACTCCGACACTTACGTGGTTGGAAAAAAAATGGTCCTCAAAATCGATCCTAAAAACAAAATTATCAATTATGGCTTTGGCGCTAATGATATTATGATGGCTGGAAATGACTTCCTTATTGGATATAGTTTGACCTTTAAACTGAACATCCATGAGCTTACTAAAAACTATCCTCCAAAACTAAATAACCGAACGTTGCTTCAAAAAAGAGCTACCGTTTTTGCGAAAGATGCGGCAAACAATATCTGGATAGGCACGAATTACGGGCTTTACCAATACAATAAAAAAGATTCTATTACTAATTGGAGTTCGAAAATTGAATGCCTACAAGCCACTATTACCGATTTAGAATACGATGCGCCAGACCACACTTTATTCGTAGCCACCGCATCGAAAGGAATCATCAAGATCAAAAACGGTTCCGCCATAAGTCAAATTTCAAAAAAAGAAGGACTCAACAGCATTACTTGCAACACGATCAAAAAAATCGCGCCCAATTATTATTTAGTAGGTTCTAACAATGGGTTGAATTCGATTTTACTCCGAAAAAACTCCTCCGAAATCAAGAATCTAAATGCGATTTTAGGCTTGAAAAACAAACGCATTAATGACATTAATTTCTTAGACGATATCGTTTATCTAGCCACCGATAATGGTTTGCTGTATTTTAACATTAAAAATATTGAACGCAAGAAGAGCCGACCCAAATGTTTAATCGAATCCCTCGAAAATGGAAAGAAAACAGTGCCCACCAACAATGCAGTCATCGAATATTCCGACAATGACATTAGCATTAATTACATTGGTATCTCCTACATCAATCAAAACAACTTAACGTACTATTACAAATTAGACGAGCGAAATGATACTTGGTCATCTACCAAAGAAACTCGAATCAATTACCAATCCTTATCCCCAGGAAAATATTCCTTTAGTGCATATTGCGTCGATGGTTTTGGGGTCAAAAGCCCGATGCAAAAGATTTCTTTTAAGGTCTTGGCGCCGTTTTGGCAAAAAACCTGGTTTCTACTGCTAGTGGTTTTACTTTTGGGTTACTTGGTTTATGTTTACGTCAAATACCGTCTTAAAGTGCAGCAGCGGAAATTTGAAATTGAAAAAGCAAAAATTCAAATGGAGCGCGACAAAGCCAATTTGGAACGCCAAATGATCAATTTAGAACAAAAGGCCTTGCGATTGCAAATGAATCCACACTTTATTTTTAATGCCCTCAATACCATTAAAGGCTATTACTCGGAAGGCGACGTTTTAAACGCGAGCAGCTATATTTCTAAGTTCTCCAAACTATTGCGCATGCTGCTTGAAAATACCGAGCAAGTAATTCCGTTAGCTACTGAAATTGAAATGTTGGCGTTATACATTAGCCTCACTCAAACCCGCTATAAGAATAAGTTCGAGTACGAGCTCTTTGTGGATGAACATTTGAATACGAATGAAGTTGCCATACCCACATTACTTTTACAACCTATTGTTGAAAATGCAATCATTCATGGATTGGCTCCCAAAGAAAAAAAGGGCTTGCTGAAAATCTATTTTATTAAAAAGGGAATGCAATTAGAATGCATTGTTGAAGATAACGGTATCGGTAGAGAAGCCTCTAAAGGCAATCAAAAATATAAAGAATACGAATCGAAAGCAATTGAAATCACCACGGAAAGAATTGCACTGTTTAGTGAAAATGTTGGGAAATCTACCTTTGAAATTATCGACTTAACTTCCAATCAAATGCCGTCCGGAACTCGTGTCCTAGTAACCATTCCTTTAATATCCATTTGGTAATGAACGTATTAATTATTGAAGACGAAGAGCAATCCATTTCTGCCTTAAAATCAGAACTGGAAATGCATTGCAGCAACCTAGTTTTAATTGGCATTGCCAAAACCGTAAAGGACGGAATTGCCAAAATTAAGTCGCTAAAACCAGAACTTATATTCCTCGACATTCAACTCTCGGACGGATTGGGATTTGAAGTTTTGAGCGCCTATAAAGAGCACAATTTTAAGGTGATTTTCACCACCGCTTATAGTCAATACGCCATCAAAGCGATTAAATTCAGCGCCTTAGATTATCTTTTAAAACCCATTGATTCCTTAGAATTGGTGCAAGCGGTCAACAAAGCTTTAAAAACCACCAAGTCGGATGGCAGTGCCAAATTGGAAACCTTTATTCAAAATGAGTCGCAAACTCGAAAGCGCATCGCACTCCAAACCTCCGAAGGCATTTCTATTTTTGAATTAGAATCGATCATAAAATGCTCCGCCGAAAGTAATTATACCAGCGTTACTTTTACCAATGGAAAGAAAATACTATTTTCCAAAACGCTAAAAGATTTTGAAGAAATACTTTGTAGTAACGGCTTCGAAAGGATTCATCATTCGCACATTATCAACATCAGTCACTTGGTCAGTTTTGTCAATAAAGAAGGGGGTTACGTAGTGCTCTCGGACAAAAGTACCTTGCCAGTTTCACAACGAAAGAAAGCCAATTTAATGGTGGTGTTAAATAACTTGAGTTAAGACTTGCGATAAAATTTCCTCCAAAATTGAATGCCTTGATAAATCCCAAGTCCAATAAAAACCGCAGGAATAATAAACCCCATCAAGTACTTGGCAAAAAAATCGGTTTTGGCTGTCAAATAACTTAACGCTAAAATAAGCGTCAACATACCGGCGAAAGTGCCGGCTACGGTTCCGAAAACATAATAATACTTTCGGTAGGAACTAGCCTCAATGTAGTTTCCATTTAGCAAATAGAGGTTCCAACCCACCCAAAATGGCAGTTGCAAAATATTGAAACTACTCAAAATAACACCCATAAAATAAGGAGCGTAATGACTATAAGAGGCAAACAAGGAAGATTTGCTGGTAGACACTTGGGCGCTGGCATAAAAGGAATACGCTAGAACAAACATGAACAGTACAGAAAAACCTTCGATAAAACGAAGCAATTTCTGGTTCTTCACCAATTGATCCGCAAAAATCAAAGTGAAATAGATAACAAAAATCTCAACCGAAATGACTCCTAAGAGATACGGCAGCACTTCTTTCACCCCATTAATTCGGTAGATTTCATACCCAACGACATTCAAATAGCCTAGCGGAATCGAGCCAACAAAACTCACCAAGAAACCAACCGATATATTTTTTAGGGTCTTCATCCTTTTAGAAGTTTAGAATTTTTTTGCTTTGCTCCAAATGCATTCGGTATTCTTTCATGCCAGCTTGGTGTGTAAGATAGGGCGCTCCTTTTTGATGATTCGCCACACTAATTTCATACATATAAGTGATGTGCCGAATGAGTTCCTTCCATCCATAAAAGACCGAATGTTTTGGATCGTAAATATGTGTAGGTTCACTTGCGGCGCCGTTCAATTCTACAATGGCAAAATTTTTCCCTTGTTCCAAATCGGATAAAGTGGTGTACATGACATCCAACCGTCCGAAATAAAAACCCGGAATTTGCAAACAGATGGTATTGAACTGTGCGGTCAATTCTGGGGTAATCCACGAACTCCCATCAATAAATTTCGCCCCTCGAATATGATTCCCATAAGGCACCATATTGCGTTGCGTTCCTAACGGCAACACTTCTTTCAATTGGTCGCCATATTCTTTGGTAAGCGCTTTCAATTGCATCGCATGGCGCGGGTCTTTTTCCAAGAGTTCGGCAACCGTTGCCTTCCCGTCTCCAGTTACAATTAGAAACTCTTTTGCCACAATTCCGGTAATCCGGCCTTGTTTTTCATGCGGATAACGAACATAGAACACGCCAATTTCATTGGGAAACGGAATTAAATCTTGCACCAAATAGTCAAAGTTGACCTTCTCGGCATACTCTTTCAACTCGGCTTCATTGTGTATTTTTTTTACGGCAGAACCCCGCAAACCAATATCGGGTTTAGCAATTAACGGAAACGAAATCTGAGCATCTCGAACAATTTTCAATACGGTATCCAACGAAGTTCCTTCTGCAATCAGTTCGGTTTTTGGGTAATATTGTGGTGGAATCAAATTGTAAATCTGCATCTTCGATTCCATAATAAAGCCACCATTCTTGATGGATGGATTGGAAGCATTAAAAAAGAAAATACTTCTGGCCTTCAACGCAAAATAAGCCCAGACGAAATAGATGGGAAAATAAACAATTTGAAAGGGCCAATATTCCCAGTGGATGAGTTTGTGAAAGAATAGTTTCAAGGGCTGCTGCTTTAGACAATCATAAACGAATTCGAAGTTTGATTTTCAGCAATCAAATCGTCGTACGTCAAAACTAGTTTATTTTGCTCAATAACGCTTTGCGTAATGCTTAATGTTTTAAGGACCTCGTTTCGATTGATGACCAAACCATTTTCGGTATTCTCGCTATTCGTGTTTTTGTGGAAATCAAACAATTCAGACTCCGTCGGTTCGGGATTTTGCGCTAAAAAATCGAAAAACCATTGCGCGCGTTTGGCTCGTATTTCTTTCGGATATAAAGTTACAGAGGACCAAATATGCGGTTGCTTCTCGTCTAAATTTAGGCTGCTTTTTTGTTCACCATTCCAACGCAATTGATACAATTTTTGCTCTTGGTACAAAACTAACGTAAACGGTTCTACGTCTGCTAAATCAATAGTTTCCCAAAAAGCTACTGGCGATGCGGCACTGATAACGTCCAAAACAATCAAGCCACGACTTCTGCGATACGGTGGGTTCCATTGGTGTTTTTCTTCGGCGCCGTTGAGTAGCACCAAAACAGTAGATTGGTCGTCAACAGCATACCAAGTTCCGCCCGCTTTAGGGTCTTTTGGGAAAAAGATTCGTTTAGTATTTAGGGCGTAATTTTTCGGCGGTAGTGCCGGACGTAAAACCTGTTCGTCGCGATTCGACGTAATAATCACTTTCCCGTTAGACGGCACAAAACTTACTGTACACATTGCTTTCTGTATTCGATAGTGGCACTGGCTACGCCGAAGTTTTCGGCAATTTGCACTTGGTGGTGTTTCAATAAAGCCACTTTGATGAGTGCTTGATGGTGAACACAATGCTCTAAATTGTAGACTAGTTCTCGGTAATAATTGGTTTGTATTTGAACCAATTCTCCTGCTATATTTTGATTCAGTTGCAATTCCTTATTCGGTTTCTCTAGGTCTTGTTGAATTTGATTGATGATCGCTACTGCATAGTCCGTATTCGTTTGAATGTGTTGGTTGCGTTCTCTTAGATCATAATTCAAAATTCCGGACTCGTATTGCTGCTGCAAGCATTGAAACAATTCAATAATATGACGGGTATGTTCCCCGATAGAGGACTGACTCAACTCGGGACAAGGTGCAGCATAATCTGCATCAGAAAGTTGGCGAAGCAATTCCACCAATTCCGTTAAGCTAGTATGAAGGGGTGCAAATACCATCGTTACAATTTAAATTGGATTAGATTGGATAGGCGACTTCGGTTCTGATACACTAAAATGCTACAACAAATAAACGTAATTATTGCTAAAATAAAAAGTTCACCGCCGTCATTTTTGACTTCAATCCCCAAAATAAAGAGATGCGAGACTAACGCTCCAGTCATAGTGCCTAATCCCATTAGCGCTCCAAGTAGCGTTGTACGTGGAATTAAAATTAAAATAGAAGCAATTAATTCGATCACTCCAGAACCAATTCGACCAAACGGTTCTGCGCCCAATGTTGAAAAAATATAAACACTTTCCTCTGCTCCTGTAAATTTAAAATAAAGTGTTTGTACCAAAATGATTACTGCTGTCAGTTTGATGATCCAAGTAAATATGTTGTTTTTCATGATGTTCTTTTTAGGTTGTTGGCGGTAATAGTGAAGTTCTTAACTACTCCTTTTTAGTTTATAATTTTTTTCCAATTCGCATCGGCTTTTTTCTTTAGGTTCACTTCGTCTTTATTCCAACTTTTTAAGGTGTTGTTGAAATAAGCATTGTAAAACAAATTGAGTTTTCCGTCCACAATTTTGAAAGTTTCTGGATCAATTTCTACTTTCTCTCCTGTAGATCCCATAGCATAAGAACACCAGCCTCCATATTGCGGCTCGTAATTGGTTGGGTTTTTAGTAAAAGTGTCTTTGTTGGCTTGCGAAGAAAAATAATAAACAACACCTTCATAAGTGCTAGCAATAGCCGACTTGCCTTTTACCGCTTTCTTCTGCGTGAAATACGCCACAGGATCATACCCTTGGATGGCTACTTTTTTTTCTAAATTGAATTCTGAAGTTCTTTTGGCTGCGGTTTGCCCAAAAGTGGTTGCCGTTACTAAGGCAACGAATAAGAATAAGATTGATTTTTTCATAAGGTTACTTTTTAAATTATCTAATTTGATAAAGCAAAAGTAATCGGCCCTTTCATCCCCTTTTGTCGGATACTTTACAATACTGTTAAAATAGTTTAGATCTTCGTGATATCACCAATGATAATTTCTTTTCTGGAGTAGGAAATCAAATTTTGTTCTTCCATTTCATTCAAGAGTTGGGTGGCGGTTTGCCTCGAGGTACAAATGATTTGCGCCATGTCGTTTTGCGTCAAATAATTTTCAATGGTGACTTGATTGCCTACTTGCTTTCCTTCGCTTTCTGCCCAATCTTTCAAGAATTGATACAATCTTGTTTTCGCATCTTTAGAAACCAAATTCGAATAATTGTTTTTAATGCGTTTCATTTTCAAGCCCACAAACTTGGTATAGGACAAGGCCAAACTCGGATTGCGTAAGAGCAAATCTTCAAAGTCCGACATCAAAAAACTGCAAATCGAAACTTCATCGGTAAGTGCTTTGGCGTATTCATTTGAATTTCGGTCGTTTTCCAACGTCAACTCACCAAACAAATCGCCTTTTTGAATGATGTCCTTGATGGTTTCATTGCCGTCTTCATCCACCGATACAATCTTAATATTCCCTCGCTTCAATAAAAAGATTCGAGGGACATCCGACGAGGAAAAATAAAGAATCTCTCCCTTTTTGGCTTTCTTAAATCCGACAATGATGCACAACTGTTTAATTTGAGAAAAACTCAACGCTCGGAACAATTTGTGATCCCGCAGGTACCAATATTTTAAATCTTCATACATAATGGTCAACTTGTTGGGTAAATATAGTTAAAATTTTAAATCAAAAAACCCTTTCAAAAGGTACGTTTTTGAGAGGGTTTTAGTTTTATTTGGAATTGGGAAAAGAGGGCAGGCACTTTTTAAAAACGGACTTTCAAAAAGAAAATGGCAATTACGTTTTCTTTTTCAATGCTTCGTTAAGCCAAATTTCTTCGTGTAGTAATAATTCTAGTTTCAGGTTCAAGGCATATAAAGTAGTAGCACGACGTGAATTTAAACCTTGCCTAGCGCGAATTTTTATTATTTCAAGTATTCCGGGAAAAGCAAGATTTTTCAGTTGAGGACTTTCAGTTAAGCACTTCGCAAGGTGCAATGCGTTGCTATAGAATTGCTGCTTTTCTTCTAAAGCGCTAATGTCGCGAGTCAGTTTCATTTGTTGGAATTGATTCTCCTGAAGCAATTGAGTCAACAGTTGTTGCTGTTTCTCCGGAGCTACTTTCGTTGGCAACTCGCTTTTTAGTACCGCGCTTTTAGGGGAGAGCAACTTCAGTTGTATTTCGTGCAGCATCGTTAATGCGGAAGAAGGCAGTTCTCGTTCTCCCGATTCATACATGGCCATGTGACTTCGTTTCATATTCAATAAAATAGCCATCTCTTCTTGGGTAATTCCTAATTCTTGCCGAATAGTAGCTCTCTTTTTCATGGTAGTTCTTTTTGGAATATTTTCTTCTCGACAAAAATTTTGCCAGAAGTTGTGACCATTTAATTTTTAAAAAATATTTTGTCTCAGCGTTGTGACAATTTGATTTTAAAAAAAACAGTTTGTCACAAGTTTGTGACAAATTAAAATTTTGAAAAACAGTTTGTCACAAAAAAAAGACTAAATCATTTGAGGAGGAATGGCTATCGATTTGGCCGACAGACCGAAAATCTGCTAGGTGCTAGTGTGTTCGACTCGAATCTCCCTACTTTTCAAAAAATAATTCGTGCGCATTTGTGAAATTCGTGTTGCCATTTTCAATGGATCTATCACCCCACAAGTACAAAACAAAAAACCCTTCCATTGCTGAAAGGGTTATATTTTTTATATAGAATTCGGAATTAAGAAACCAATCCTCTCGAAATTACAATTCTTTGAATTTCAGAAGTGCCTTCATAAATCTGAGTAATTTTTGAATCGCGCATCATTCGCTCTACATGGTATTCGGCTACATAGCCATTACCACCGTGAATTTGAACGGCTTCATTGGCTACTTCTAACGCAATTTCAGAAGCGTATAACTTGGCCATGGCACCAGAATGAGAGATATCTTTCCCTTCGTCTTTTTCGCAGGCGGCTTTCATAATTAATAATTTAGCAGCGGTAATCTTTACATACATATCCGCCAATTTGAAAGCAATAACTTGGTGGTTGAAAATTTCTTTCCCAAAAGCTTTTCGTTGGTGCGAATATTTTAAAGCCAATTCGTAAGCACCCGTCGCAATTCCTAAAGCTTGTGATGCAATTCCGATACGGCCGCCATTCAAGACATTCATTGCGAAATTAAATCCAAAGCCATCAGCACCGATTCGGTTTTCTTTAGGTATTTTGACATCTGTAAAAAGTAATGAATGCGTATCAGAACCGCGAATTCCCATTTTCTTTTCTTTGGGACCAATCTCAAAACCTGCCCATCCTTTTTCTACAATAAAGGCGTTGATTCCTTTGTGTTTTTTATCGATATCGGTTTGAGCAATTACTAAATAAGTAGAAGCCGAGGCACCGTTGGTGATCCAGTTTTTGGTCCCGTTCAATAAGTAATGATCGCCTTTGTCGATGGCAGTCGTTTTTTGCGAAGTAGCATCCGATCCTGCTTCCGGTTCCGACAAGCAAAAAGCGCCAATTACTTCTCCTTTAGCCAAGGGCACTAAGTATTTCATTTTTTGCTCTTCGTTGCAGTACTTCTCCAAACCAGCGCAAACTAGGGAATTGTTTACCGACATGATCACCGCGGCAGAGGCATCCACTTTGGCAATTTCGGTCATCGCCAGCACATACGAAATGCTATCCAAACCCGACCCACCGTATTTTGGATCGACCATCATCCCCATGAAACCTAAATCAGCCATCATTTTTACTTGTTCTGTAGGGAACTTGGAGTGTTCGTCTCTTTCAATTACGCCCGGTAATAATTCGGTTTGAGCAAAATCTCTTGCTGCTTGTTGAATCATCAAATGCTCTTCGGTAAGATTAAAATCCATAATGCTATAAAATGAGGGTTATATTTTGTTTAAAAATGTTGTCAAAGATACTTTTTTATTGTCAAATTTTAAGTTTTGATTCGTAATTTTGGGCGATGCTAAAAGAAAACTATAACGTTGTAGGTGTAATGTCGGGAACTTCCTTAGACGGAGTCGATTTAGCCCACATTCGTTTTGCCATTCACCACTCGAAATGGACGTTTGAAATCTTAGAATCGGAGACCATTCCGTATAATTCCGACTGGATCGCGACGCTAAAAACCGCTGTCAATTGCTCCGAAACGCAACTTCGAGAGCTCAACAAAAGCTACACGAAATTGCTGGGAACGATCATTTCGGATTTCATTGAAAAAAACCAACTGAAAGATCTCGATGCGGTTTGCTCTCACGGACACACGATTTTACACCAACCCCAAAACGGTTTTACGCTTCAAATTGGAAATCTTCCCGAAATTGCTGCGCTTACCCACCAAAAAGCAGTGTGCGATTTTAGAGTGCAGGATGTGCAAATGGGCGGACAAGGAGCTCCTTTGGTTCCGATTGGCGATCGCATCCTATTTTCGGACTATGAGTATTGTTTGAACTTGGGTGGTTTTTCTAATGTTTCTTTTGAAAATAAAGGCCGTCGCATTGCCTTTGATATTTCTCCAGTGAATACGGTGTTGAACTTTTATGCCAATCGGTTAGGCTTAAACTATGACGACCGAGGAACAATAGCGCAATCGGGAACCGTCAATCAAACCCTTTTGAACGAGTTGAATGCCTTGGAATATTACCACCAACCCTATCCCAAATCCTTAGGCTTTGAATTTGTAAAAGAGACCGTCCTACCCTTAATAGAAAAGCATAACCTGCCCATCGAAGATACCTTGAGCACCTTTACCGAACATGTGGCGGTACAGATTGCTTTGGCTTTGCCCGAAAAAAAAGGGAAACTTTTGATTACCGGCGGCGGTGCTTATCACGATTTTCTTATCGAACGACTAAAAACGTATCTGCCCGAAATTACTATCATAATACCACCCGCCACACTTTTAGAATATAAAGAAGCTTTGATCTTCGCCCTTTTAGGCGTTTTGAAACTTCGAAACGAAATCAATGTCTTGGCATCCGTAACAGGCGCTACAGCAGACCATAGCTCGGGCGTGATTTATCCTTAAACTTAACTTAATTCGCTTTTGCACCATTTAAAAAAAAGTACATTTGCAACGCAAAAAAACACTAAACCACTAATGAAAGCATTACTTCAAAAATTTGAAAATAAAGAACCTGAAATCATCTTCAATTGGAAAGATCCTGAAACCGAAGCCGAAGGCTGGACGGTCATCAATTCGCTTCGCGGTGGTGCTGCAGGTGGCGGGACACGCATGAGAAAAGGATTAGATAGCAATGAAGTATTGTCGTTGGCCAAGACGATGGAAGTGAAATTTTCGGTATCGGGTCCGGCCATTGGTGGTGCGAAATCCGGAATCAATTTCGACCCAAACGATCCTCGCAAAAAAGGCGTCTTGCAACGTTGGTACAAAGCAGTTTCTCCGTTATTGAAAAGTTATTACGGGACTGGTGGCGATTTAAATGTAGATGAAATTCACGAAGTCATTCCGATGACCGAAGAATGTGGGGTGTGGCATCCTCAAGAAGGCGTTTTTAACGGGCATTTCAAACCAACTGATGCCGATAAAATCAACCGCATTGGGCAATTGCGTCAGGGCGTTGTCAAAGTAATTGAGAACCCCAATTTTTCCCCGGACGTTTCTAGAAAATATACCGTTGCCGATATGATTACCGGTTATGGTGTTGCCGAGGCCGTTCGTCATTATTACGCGATTTATGGTGGGAATGCCAAAGGAAAAAAAGCCATAGTGCAAGGATTTGGAAATGTAGGTTCCGCCGCCGCTTTTTATTTAGCGGAAATGGGTGTGAAAGTCATCGGAATCATCGACCGTGATGGTGGTGTGATTAACGAAAACGGCTTCACCTTCGAACAAATCAGAACCCTATTTTTGAATAAAGACGGCAATAAATTGGTGGCGTTCAACATGATTCCGTTTGAAGAAATCAATGCCAAAATTTGGTCGCTAGGTGCTGAAATCTTCACGCCGTGCGCTGCTTCTCGATTGGTGAAACAAGATCAAATTGACAGCATGATTGCTTCTGGATTGGAAGTTATTTCCTGCGGTGCCAACGTACCGTTTGCGGATACTGGAATTTTCTTCGGCCCGATTATGGAGCATGTGGATCAAAAAATTAGCTTGATTCCTGATTTCATTTCCAATTGCGGCATGGCGCGTGTTTTTGCGTATTTCATGGAAAAGAAAGTGCAAATGACGGACGAGGCTATTTTTGCCGACACCTCCAATACGATTAGAAAAGCTATTGAAAAAGCACACGAACTGAATTCGTCTAAGACCAACATCAGTGCGACCGCCTTTGAAATTGCTTTGAAACAATTGGTCTAATAACAATTTATTTTTTTTATATTCGTTATACGATAAAGCTAAAAAAAGAATCTGCATGGTGTTCACTGAAGTAGAAAACAGAAAGAAATCTTTCGCCTTAACAACAGCTTTGTTTGTACTGTTGTTTTTGCTACTATTTTTATTGAAATTCTCCAATCAATCCCTATTGCCCGAATTGGAAGGCGGTGGCGGTGGCGGCGAGGTTGCCGTTAATTTTGGCGATAGCGATATGGGTTCCGGAGATAACTTCCAATCTACCGAAAAAGTAGTTTCCGCTCCCCAAAAAACACAGGTTACCCCTACTACAGAAAAAGAAATTGTAGTAAGCGAAAATGACGATGCGCCGGCAATCGCTGAAGTGAAGAAACCCACCGAAAAACCTAAGAAAGAAGTCATAGAAAAACCGATTGTTAAAGTAGTTCCGAAACC
>Ga0209023_10003212_pt1 | contig 19689 bp, 20 predicted proteins | sample LakOneMetagenome_FD_187468 | JGI IMG/M metagenome (GOLD analysis project Ga0209023, IMG submission 187468) | Freshwater and sediment microbial communities from Lake Erie, Canada (SPAdes) (version 2) | ecosystem: Environmental > Aquatic > Freshwater > Lentic | place: Lake Erie, Canada...
GCCATCCGCCGGGGCGACGACGAGCCCGTCCCGATCAGGCGTCACGCGCACGGGATCGCGGAAGAAATAAGCGCACCACAGCGTCAGCAGCGCGCCGATCCAGCCGAGCGGCGGCCAGACCCAATGCAGGACCAGCGAGCCGATCGCGAAAGCGGAAATGAAAACATAGCCTTCCGGGTGGATCGGCACGATCTGGCGGCGGACGGATTCGTAGAGGGACATGGGGGACCGTTCCTTTTGCCGGTCTATTGCCATCGACGGGCCAGAAAGTCACGCGATCCGGGACCGCCGGCTTCCAGCCGGCAGAAAATCAAGCGAATGCCGGCTGGAAGCCGGCGGTCCCGGCGTAGGTCACGCCTCGATATTCACCCGCACGCTCTTGCCTTCCTCCGCCGCCGCGCGACGGAGCGCCTCCTCGGCGTCGTGGACCTCGCGCTGGCGGTTCCACATGCCGGCGTAGACGCCGCCATGCGTGAGCAATTCCTCATGGCGGCCGCGCTCGACGATGCGGCCTTGGTCCAGCACGATGATCTCGTCCGCATTGACCACGGTCGACAGGCGATGGGCGATGACGAGCGATGTACGCCCGCGCGAGACGCGCTCGAGCGCGTCCTGGATCTCGCGTTCGGTGAACGAATCCAGCGCCGAGGTCGCCTCGTCGAGCACGAGGATCGGCGGCGCCTTGAGGATGGTGCGGGCCAGCGCCACGCGCTGTTTCTCGCCGCCCGACAATTTCAGCCCGCGTTCGCCGACCTGCGCATCGTAACCGCCCGGCACGAGACGCAAGAAATTGTCGATCTGCGCCAGCCCGGCGGCGTTGCGGATATCCTCGAGGCTCGCGTCCCAGCGGCCGTAGCGGATGTTGTAGCCGATCGAATCGTTGAACAGGACCGTGTCCTGCGGAACGATGCCGATGGAGCGGCGCAGGCTCTCCTGCGTGACGTCGGCAATGTCCTGGCCGTCGATGGTGATGCGCCCGCCCTGCGGCTCGTAAAATCGGAAAATCAGGCGCGACAGCGTTGACTTGCCCGCGCCGGACGGGCCGACGATGGCGACCGACTTGCCGGCGGGAACCTCGAAATCGACGCCCTTCAGGATCTCGCGCTGCGGATCGTAGTGGAAGAAGACATTCTCGAAGCGCACGACGCCGTCGCTCACGACCAACGGCCTGGCGCCGGGCTTGTCGACGATCTCGGCCTTGCGCTCGAGAATGTGGAACATGGCCTCGATGTCGATGACCGCCTGGCGCACCTCGCGATAGAACATGCCCATGAAATTCAGCGGCTGGTAGAGCTGGATCATCATGGCGTTGATCAGCACGAAATCGCCGATCGTGTTGCGGCCTTCGCGGATGCCGGAGACGCACATGATCATCACGATCGTCAGCCCGACGGTGAAGATGGCCGCCTGCCCGGCGTTGAGAACCGCAAGCGACGTATAGCTCGCCACGCTGTTGCGCTCGTAGCGCGCCATCGACTTGTCGTAGCGGGCGGCCTCGCGCTGCTCGGCGTTGAAATACTTGACCGTCTCGTAATTGAGCAGGCTGTCGATCGCCTTGGTGTTGGCGTCGTTGTCGCTCTCGTTCATCGAGCGGCGAATCTCGATGCGCCAGTTGGTCGCGATCGTCGTGAATGTCATGTAGGCGGCGATCATCGCCACAGTAACCAGCGCATAGCGCCAGTCGTACTGCACGAGGAACACGCCGAGGATCAGCGCGAATTCCAATAGCGTCGGCAGGCCAGTCAGGGTGATCATGCGCACCATCGTCTCGATGGCGTTGCGCCCGCGCTCCAGCACGCGCGTCAGCGCGCCGGTCTTGCGCTCCAGATGGTACCGCAGCGAGAGATTGTGCATGTGCACGAAGACGTCGTTGGCCATCCGCCGCACGGCGTTCATGGCCACGGCCGCAAACAGCGCATCGCGCGCCTGCGTGAAGCCCGCCATGGCGGTGCGCAGCAGGCCGTAGATGATGGTGAGCGCGATCGGGCCGGCGAGCGCCGCCGGCAGGCCATCCACGTGGGCGCCGTCGGCGGTCAGGGCATCGGTCGCCCATTTGAAGGAATAGGGAACCGCGATCGTGACCAGCTTGGCCACGACCAGCGCCGCAAAAGCCAGGAATATGCGCACCTTCAGATCGAACCGGTCGCGCGGCCAGATATAGGGCCACAGGCGGCGCACCGTGGAGGCGAGCGTGGCGGTGGATTCGGGCTCCTTTGGCGCAGAAGCCTGCGGAGCAGAAAAATCTCTCATGACGGGACCGGCTGAATTTGCGCCAGATATAAGCGCTCGGCCGTATAAATGACACCAGCCTGCCGGCATATGCGGCGCCCGCCTGGCGCAATGAGAATTGACTGGGGGCGCCGGCTCGGGGAAAACGCGCCTTTCGCGCGGCGCCCGCCGTCTGTTTTCGGGGATCATCGATGCTGAAAGCCATTTTCGCAGCGTTCGCGCTGCTCTCCCTTGCCGCGCCCGCGCTGGCGGCCGACCCCTACGGCGCCTGGCGCCGGCCCGAGGACGGCACGACTTTCACGTTTTTTCGTTGCGGATCGGGCCTTTGCGTAAAGGTGAAGGGCGTGACCGACCCCGCCGACAAGAAATACATCGGCGCCATGGTTTTTTCCGGCGCGAACAAGATTGGCCCGAACGCCTGGGAAGGCCGCGTGAAGAATCTCGAGGACGGCCAGACCTATATGGGCAAGATCACCGTCAACGGCGCCAATTCGGTCACGCTCGACGGCTGCGTGCTCGGCGGCGCCATCTGCAAGGGCGAGACCTGGACGCGCGTGCGCTGAGGCCCAGATCTACCTGACCACGCCCAATCCGGCGACGAAACGAGGCGCCTGTTGAATATTTGCGTTTACTGCGGTTCTGCGAACGGCGCGGAGCCGCATTTCATCGAGGCGGCGGAAGACCTCGGCCGCCGGATCGGCGCGGGGGGCCTTGGCCTCGTCTATGGCGGCGGTGACAACGGCCTGATGGGCAAAGTGGCGCGTGCGACGCTGGCCGCCGGCGGGCGCGTCGTCGGCATCATCCCGGCCTTTCTCAAGAACCGCGAGAACATGCTGCATGCGGCGCAGGAACTCGTCGTCGTCGAGGACATGCATACGCGCAAGCGCATGATGTTCGAACGCGCCGACGCCTTCGTCGCCCTGCCCGGCGGCGTCGGCACGCTGGAGGAACTGGTCGAGCAGCTGACATGGGTGCAGCTCGGCCGGCACACAAAGCCGGTCGTGATCGCCGACATCGGCGGCTTCTGGCGTCCGCTGCTGTCGCTGTTCGCGCATATGCGCAACAGCGGCTTCATCCGGCAGGAATTCGAGCTGCGCTATCTCGTGGCCGAGCGGATTGAAGACGTGTTGCCGATGATCGAGGGCGTTCTCGCACGGCAGGAGCAGATCGGCGTGCGCGTGGAGACGCTCGATCCGCGGTTATGAAGGACCGCAACCGTCATTGCGAGCGAAGCGAATCGATCCATCCCCGGAACATGCCGGAGATACGAAGATGGATTGCCGCGTCGCTCCTCGCAATGACGGGCAAAGGCTAAACCGCCCCTGCCGCCATCAGCTTGTAATTGATGGAATCCACCAGCGCCTGAAACGAAGCGTCGATGACGTTGGCCGAGACGCCGACGGTCGACCAGCGTTCTCCATCCGCGTCGGCGCATTCGATCAGCACGCGCGTCACCGCATCCGTGCCGCCCTGGAAGACGCGCACGCGGTAATCGACCAGTTCCACGTCGCCGATATATTTCTGGAAACGGCCGAGATCCTTGCGCAGCGCGACGTCGAGCGCGTTGACCGGACCGTTGCCTTCGGCCGCAGAAATCAGCAGTTCTCCATCGACGCGAACCTTCACGATCGCTTCCGAGGCCGTCACGAGATCGCCCTGCGCGTTGAAGCGGCGCTCGACGTTGACGCTGTAGCGCTCGACCTCGAAATAATCGGGCAGTTGCCCCAGCACGCGCTTGGCGAGCAGCAGGAAGGACGCGTCCGCGCCTTCATAGGCGTAGCCCTGCGCTTCCTTGTCCTTCACCTCATCAAGCAACCGGGCGAGGCGCGGGTCGTTCTTGTCGAGCGTGACGCCGAGGCGTTCGAGTTCCGCGAGAATGTTGGACTTGCCGGCCTGATCGGACACCAAAACCTTGCGCTTGTTGCCCACGCTGTCCGGCAAGACATGCTCGTAGGTGCGCGGGTCTTTCAGGACGGCGGAGGCGTGAATGCCGGCCTTGGTGGCGAAGGCGCTGGCGCCGACATAGGGCGCATGGCGGTTCGGCGCGCGGTTCATTAGCTCGTCGAACGTATGACTGACCTTGGTGAGACCAACGAGCTTTTCCGGCGCGACGCCGATCTCGAATTTGTCCGCAAAGTCCGGCTTCAGCAGCAACGTCGGGATCAGCGACGTCAGATTGGCGTTGCCGCAGCGCTCGCCCAATCCGTTCAGCGTGCCCTGGATCTGCCGTGCGCCGGCGCGCACGGCGGCCAGCGAATTGGCGACTGCGTTCTCGGTGTCGTTATGCGCGTGGATGCCGACATGATCGCCGGGAATATGCTTGATCACTTCGCCGACGATGCGCTCGATCTCGTGCGGCAGCGTGCCGCCGTTGGTGTCGCAAAGCACGACCCAGCGCGCGCCATTCGCGTAGGCCGCCTTTGCACAGGCGATGGCGTAGTCGGGATTGGCCTTGTAGCCGTCGAAGAAATGCTCGCAATCGACAATGGCCTCGCGGCCCTTTTCGACTGCGTAGCGCACGGAATCCTCGATGCCCTCGAGATTGTCCTCAAGCGAACATTCGAGCGCGACATGCACCTGATAGTCCCATGTCTTGGCGACATAGACGATCGTGTCGCAATCGGCGGCGACAAGGCCTGCGATTCCCGGATCGTTGGCGGCGGAACGGCCGGCGCGCTTGGTCATGCCGAAGGCTGCGAATTTCGCCTTCACCTTGGGGCGTTTTGCGAAGAACTCCGTGTCCATCGGATTGGCGCCGGGATAGCCGCCCTCAATGTAGTCAATGCCGAGATCATCGAGCATTTTCGCGATCGTGCGCTTGTCGTCGATCGAGAAGTCGACGCCGGTCGTCTGCGCGCCGTCGCGCAGCGTGGTGTCGAACAGGGTCAATCGTTCGCGGGCCATCAGTTCGGCTTTCCTTGCGGCGCGGCGGGCGCCAGCTGCTTCTTCATCGTCGTGTTGGCGAACCATTCGCCGTTGAGCGAAACCGTGTTGCGCTGGGTGGCGACATAGCCGCGCCCCTTGAAAAAATCATACGCGACATCGGAGGCGTCGGTCTCGATTTCCTTGAGGCCGCGCGCGGCGGCGAGCTTTTCGACAGCGTCGACCAACGCGGTCGCCACGCCTTCGCGCGCGTGATCGGGCGCGACATAGAGCAGGTCGAGACAGCCGTTACCGAAGGAGGCGAAGCCAGCAATCTCGCGGTCGCGGATCGCGACGAGCGTCAGCGCGCTCGCCAGACGCTGCGCGAAGGCGGCGACATCGTCGGAGGCCGCAGCCCAGGCGCCGCGCTGGTCCTCGGTGTACTCGTCCTCGGCCAGGATTTCGATGCTGGCGCGGAACAAGCGCGCTAACGCAGGGGCGTCGGCGGGGAGGAAGGGGCGGAGGGAGATAGTCACCGCTTCACCTCCCACGTCGTCGTGCCGTCCTTGTTGTCCTTGAGCGTTACGCCCATCCCGATGAGCTCATCGCGGATGCGGTCAGATTCGGCCCAGTTTTTTGCGGCTCGCGCAGCCAGACGCGCGTCGATGAGGGCTTGGACCTGCGCGCTGGAAACGGCGCCGCCCGCGCCAACCGGCGTCTCGTTCGCGCGAATGTCCGGCAGTGACAGACCGAGCAGCTGAGCGTTTGCGGCCAGCGATCCGGGATAGGATTTGCGCAGAACGTGCAGATGGGCTTCCGCCTTCGCGAAATTCAGATCGTCGCTCAAGGCGGCGACAAATTCGGCGGTGGGACGCGCGGGCTCGACGCCACTTGTCGCGCGACCCCATTCGGCCAGCGTCTTCTCTGCATCTTCCAGCGCGCGCACGGAGAAGTCGATCGGCTGCCGATAATGCGTGCGCAGCATGGCGAGGCGCAGCACTTCGCCGGGCCATGTGCGGCCGCCAAACTTCTCCGTGTGCAGCAATTCGTTGATCGTCACGAAATTGCCGAGGCTTTTCGACATTTTCTCGCCTTCGACCTGCAGGAAGCCGTTGTGCATCCAGACATTGGCCATCACCTGCGTGTCGAAGCAGCAGCGCGATTGCGCGATTTCGTTTTCGTGGTGCGGGAAGACGAGGTCGATGCCGCCGCCGTGGATGTCGAAGGTTTCGCCGAGATGCTTCCAGCTCATCGCGGAGCATTCGATATGCCAGCCTGGCCGCCCCCTGCCCCAAGGCGAATCCCAGCCGGGCTCGGCGTCGGACGAGGGCTTCCACAGCACGAAATCCATGTCGCCCTTCTTGTAGGGCGCGACATCGACGCGCGCGCCGGCGACCATTTCGTCGAGCGGGCGGCGCGACAGGCGACCGTAGTCGGGCATGGAGGGCACGGAAAACAGAACGTGGCCGTCAGCCGCATAGGCATGGCCGCCCGCGATCAGGCGCTCGATGATGGCGATCATCTCGGCGATATGTTCGGTGGCGCGCGGCTGCACGTCCGGCTCGAGGCAGCCCAGCGCCTTCACGTCGGCCTGGAAGATCCGGTTCGTTTCTTCTGTGAGGTCGCGGATGGAAATGCCGCGCTCGGCGGCGCGCGCGTTTATCTTGTCGTCCACATCGGTGATGTTGCGGACGTAGGTGACATGCTTCTCGCCGTAGAGATGGCGCAGCAGGCGATAGAGCACGTCGAAGACGATGACCGGCCGGGCGTTGCCGATGTGGGCGTAGTCGTAAACGGTCGGGCCGCAGACATACATGCGCACGTTGGCGGCATCGATGGGGACGAAGTCCTCCTTCGCGCGCGTCAGCGTGTTGTAGAGCCTCAGGCGGGGCATCGACATGAATCAGTCCTTTGGCCTGCCGGCCGGACCATCCAAATCGCGTGAGGACATGACGGATCCAGCCAGCAGTTGGGCTAGCGGATAATAATGCTCCGGCAGGTGCAGGCAGCTCTCGTCATGGGCGGGACCATGATGGCAAGTCGCTTGCCGCGTCAAGCCCGCGAAAGGTCCGGTTCTTAATCCTTTGGAAACCGTCGGCGCCGAAGATGGCGCGGCGTAAACGGTCCATTTGTAAGAGCCCCTGTGATGACCTTCGTCGAGTTCGAGCATCGCGTCCTGCCCCGGATCCTCGTGCCGCTGCTTGCCGGCCTTGCGCTGCTGGCGATCGCCGGCCGCTCGCAGGTTCAGGCGGCCGGTCGAAATTCCTTCGTGATCAACGACAACGAGGGCTACGGCATCACCGAATGCCTGACCAACGGCACGGCCTGCGGCCGGGTGGTGGCGGACGCCTGGTGCGAGGCGCACGGGCATGGCGTGTCGGTGGCCTTCGGCCGCGCGGATGATGTGACCGGCGCCGTCAAGCAGGACGCGGCCAAGACCGAGCCGCAGGTGCAGACGATCGCCAATCAGGTGCGTCCGGGCTCGCTGATCGTCACCTGCGAGAACTGAGCCGGCTTGCCCGGCTTCAGTCGAGACGCGCCTAAAGGTTTATCACAATTTCTGGAATCTTCATCCTGAGGAGCCCGCGAAGCGGGCGTCTCGAAGGATGGCAGGATCGAGAATCCTGATTTTGCCACCCTTCGAGACGCGCCTTTCAGGCGCTCCTCAGGGTGAAGTCGCTGGGTGGAACAAGCTCCTCAAGAGCTGGCTCACTCCTCAATCCCTCGCGAATTCCCCGCAGCGCGCGACCTCGTTGGTCGCTCCCCAGGGCGCAATCGCAACGGCCGAGGTCGAATTTTTCGGCGAGCCGTCGATCAGCTTGTCCGAATAGACCATATACACCAGCACGTTACGCTTGGCGTCGCAGCCGCGCACGATCTGCATCCGCTTCCACATCAAGGAACGGCGCTCGCTGAAGACGACGTCGCCCTGCGAGAATTGCTCCTTGATCTTGATCGGGCCGTACTGGCGGCAGGCGATCGAGACGTCGGACAATTCTTCCGCCACGCCGAACATGCCCGACACGCCGCCCTTTTCCGGCACGGTGTAGTTGCAGACCACGCCATCGACCAGCGGATCGTCGATCGCATAGGTCGCCAGCTTGTCGTTGGGCGTCATCAGCTTGAAGGTCGTGGACTTGCGGAAGATCAGTTCCTGCGCGCCGGCGGGGCCTGCCCCAGCGGCGAGGCCGAGCGACCCGGCAAGGGCGGCGGCAAACAGGAAGCGGGCTTTATTCAGCGACGACATTGACCTCTCCGTGGCCCAACAGGCGGGCTCGCCACATATGGCGATGCGCGCGCATTCCTGAAAGGCCCACGCAAGCCCTGCGCCAAAGGCTTTTGGCGTTTCGGCGCGACATCGCCACAATCGCCGCCCAGAAGAGATTCGTCCAACCCCGGCCCCGCGCCGGAGAGAGCGATTGCGATGCGGTTTCTGGCCGGCCCGAGGCCTGCCGGCGTTTTGTTCGGCCTGGTTCTTTCCGCTCTGGCGGCTGCCCTGCCCGCGCCCCGCGCGGCGGCGCAGCCGATCGATTGCGGGCGGCTGGCCGCGCAGATCGCATCGCTGGGCAACGGTGGCGGATCGCCACAGGCTGCGGCGGCCGCCAGCCGCCAGCAGTCGGAAATTGCGCGGCTGTCCGCGCATGCGCGCTCCATCGGCTGCAACCGGCCGCATTTCCTGTTCTTCGATGACAGGCCCGCGCAATGCGACGGTTTGAACGCCCGTATCGAGAGCATGCGCGCCAGCCTCGGGCAGTTGCAGCGCGCGGCGCTCGGCGGCGGCGGGCAGCGGCGGCAGTTGCAGGACCAGTACGATTCCTATTGCCGCAATGCGCGCAATTCCAACTTCATCCAGGAATTGTTCGGCAATCGCGATCAGATCGTCTATCCGCCCGTCGATCCGCTGCTGGAGCCGAACCAGCAGCCCGAAGACCGCACGCCGCGCGGCGGCTCCGAGGCAGTCTGCGTGCGCACCTGCGACGGCTCGTTCTTTCCGATCAGCTATTCCGCGCGCCGCGCCAATCTCGGCGACCTGCAGGACATGTGCACGGCGCTGTGCCCGGCGGCTGAAACGAAGCTCTACACGCGCGCCCCGCGCGACATGAAGACCGCCGTCTCGATCGACGGCGACGCCTATACGAGTCTCGAGAACGCCTTCAAATACGAGAAGACCGTGGTGCCGCAATGCTCCTGCCGCAAGCCCGGCCAGAGCTGGTCGGAGGCGCTGGTGGACGCAGAGCGTCTGCTTGGCGAGGGGCGCAAGGGCGACATCATCGTCACGCCGGAAAAGGCCGAGGAATTGTCACGGCCGCAGCAGCCGGGCCAAGCCGGCGCCAAGGGCAAGACCAAGGGCAAGGCGACCGCCTTCGATGCGCAGGCGATGAAGAAGCTGCTGGAAGACCAGAAGCGCGCCGCAGACGCCGAGAGCGCGGCGGAGCGCGAGGCTGGCGCGCGGGCGCCGACCGCGAGCCAGGACTCCTCGGGCATCGACTTCCGCCGCGATTGACCAATCCCTGCTTGCGAGCGGCGCGCAGTGCGGCGAAGAATGTGCCGACCTGCGCCACGCGAGACCGCCTTCCATGATTCAGGACAACGCCCCGCATGCCGAGGAAGAGGCCAGCGGCGAACTCACCATCCGCGTCGTCGCCATGCCTGCCGACACAAACGCCAATGGCGATATTTTCGGCGGCTGGGTTCTGTCGCGCATGGACCAGGCCGGCGGCATCGCAGGCGTCGACCGCGCGCAGGGGCGCGTCGTGACGGTCGCCATCGACGCCATGACCTTCGTGAAGCCGGTGCACGTCGGCGATGTGCTGTGCGTCTATACGCGCGTGCAGAGCGTCGGGCGCACGTCGATGAAAATCCACGTCGAAGCCTGGGCGCGCCGCTTCCGCACCGATGTGCGCGAGAAGGTGACGGTCGGCACGTTCACCTTTGTCGCCATCGACGACGAGGGGCGGCCGCGCGTGGTGCCGCCGGAACGCGGCGCGGCCTAGCCGCCGAGTCGCGCCAGACTTTTCGCGCGCCCGATCAGCGGCAGCAGTTTTGCCAGTTCCGGCCCGGTCTCGCGCCCGGTGAGCGCGAGGCGCAGGGGATGGAACAGTTCCCTGCCCTTGCGGCCGGTCGCGGCCTTGACCGCACCCGTCCAGGCGCTCCAGGTCTTCTCGTCCCATGGCTCTTCGGGCAACAGCGCGGCTGCGGCGCGGGCGAAGTCCGCGTCTTCGATCACAGCCGAAATCTCGCCGTCGACCACGCGCCACCAATCGCAGACGTCCAGGAACTGATCGAGGTTGCCGCGCACCGCCAGCCAGAAAGATTCGGCGTGGGCGCCGACAATGTCGTGCGCGGCGAGACGCTCACGTACGCTTTCGAAATTGAGTTTCAGCAGCGTGCGTTGTGTGAGCGTGCGCAGGTCCGCCGGATCGAATTTCGCAGCGTTGCGCGAGACATGGGCGAGGTCGAACATCTGGGCGAGTTCGACCAGCGAACTCACCGCGTGGACTTCGTCCGACGAACCGGTGAGGACCGCGACAGCGGCCACGGCGAGCGCTTCCACGCCGCTGTCGCGCAGCGATGCGATAGACAGCGCGCCGGAGCGTTTCGACAGGCCGGCGCCGGACGCATCGACCAGCAGATTGTGATGGGCAAAGCACGGCGCCTTGCCGGCGCCCGCGAGCGCTTCGGCGATCTGGATCTGCACCGCCGTATTGGTGACGTGATCCTCGCCGCGGATGACGTCGGTGACGCCAAGTTCGATATCGTCGACGACCGAGGGCAGCGTGTAGAGGAACGAGCCGTCCTCGCGCACAAGCACGGGATCGGACAGCGAGGCGCAATCGATGCGGCAGGCGCCGCGCACGCCGTCCTGCCATTCGATGACCCGATGATCGAGCTTGAAGCGCCAGTGCGGCTTGCGGCCTTCGGCTTCCAGTTGCGCGCGCTCGGCCTCGCTCAGCGAGAGCGCGGCGCGGTCGTAGACAGGCGGAAGGCCGCGGGCCTGCTTGAGCTTGCGGCGACGGTCGAGCTCGGCCTGCGTCTCATAGGCGGGATAGAGCAGGCCCATCTGCTTCAGGCGTTCGGCGGCGGCCTCGTACAACGCGACGCGGTCGGACTGCCGCACGACCAGATGCGGCTTGACGCCGAGCCAGGCGAGATCGATCTCGATTCCATCAGCGAATTCCCGCGTCGAGCGTTCGATGTCGGTGTCGTCGAAGCGCAGGATGAATCGGCCACCAGCGCGCGCGGCAACGAGATAGTTGAACAGCGCCGTGCGCGCATTGCCGATGTGGATGCGGCCCGTAGGCGATGGCGCAAAACGGACAACCGGACCTGACATGGCGCTCACTGCTGGCTCCGCCCTGAATCGCGGGCGGCAGCGGTTTGTCGCAGACCGGAGCGGCAAAGTTAAGGGCGCAGGCGAATGCGCTCAAACAAGGCCAAATCCGGGCACACCAAAGCGAAGACAAAGCCCTGCGCCGCCAAAACGTTGAGGTCCCCGACGGGAGGAACGCAGCCCCTACGCAGGCGTTCTATCCACGGCGCTGAGCAAGCGTCGGAAACGGGAGATTCCACATGAAATCCATCATTCTCGCCGCCGCCTTCGCGGTGGCTTCCACCGCCGCCTTCGCGCAGACCACCATGAGTAAGGAATATTACGTCGTGCACGACACGACGGCGAAGAAGTGCATGGTGGTGAACACCAAGCCGCAGCCGGGCGGCAGCACGACGATCGTCACCGAAGGCAAGACCTACGTGTCCGAGGCGGACGCCAACAACGCCATGAAGACCATGACGATCTGCAAGAGCATGTAATCAGGCGCCGAGCCTGGAAGACGCGGGCGGCGTTTCAGCCGCCCGCGCATTTCTGGCATTGATTGCATACCAACTGGTTGGTATGTTCAATCATGGAAGCTCGACCGACAGCCCGCGACAAGATTCTGAACGCCTCCCTGAAGGTCATCCGGACGCAGGGCTATGCTGGAACGAGCGTCGACGAACTCTGCAGCGCGGCGGGCGTCACCAAGGGCGCCTTCTTCCACCACTTCAAATCCAAGGAAGCGGCCGCCGTCGCAGCTGCCGGATATTTTTCCGACATGGCCGACAGCATATTCGCGGCTGCGCCCTATCGCAGCCTGCCCGATCCCGTGGACCGCGTGCTCGGCTATGTCGAGTTCCGGCAAGGCCTGATGAAAGGCGAACTGCCCGCATTTACCTGCCTCGTCGGCACGATGGCGCAGGAGGCCTATCTCTCGCATCCCAACGTGCGCGCGGCCTGCGCGCAATCAATCGACGCCCATGTCGAGATGCTGGTTGCCGATATCGACGCCGCTCTCCGCGCACGCGAGATCGAGACGCCGGGCGGCGCGCGCGGGCTCGCGCTCTACATGCAGGCGGTCATCCAGGGCGCATTCGTTCTGGCGAAAGCGCATGGCGATGCAGCGGTCGCGGCCGGGAGCCTCGATCATCTGCGCAATCATCTTGTGGGGCTGTTTGGAAAAGGGAGTGACGTGAATGAGTGACAAGGCCACCGCGACGAATGACCGAGAACTCGTGCTGACGCGCCTGATCGATGCGCCGCGCGAAAAACTGTTCCGCTGCTGGACCGAGCCGAAGCTGATGGAACAATGGTTCTGTCCGAAGCCCTGGTATGTGTCGGACGTCGTGACCGACGTGCGGGCGGGCGGCGCCTCGTCCATGGTCATGAACGGACCGAACGGCGAAAAATTCCCAAATCGCGGCGTCTATCTCGACGTGGTTCCGAACGCCCGCATCGTCTTCACCGACGCCTATACGGACGCATGGACGCCATCCGAAAAGCCGTTCTTCACGGCCATCGTCACCTTCGAGGATGAAGGCGGCAAGACGCGCTACACGGCGCGCGCGCTGCACTGGACTGCGGCGGACCGCGAGCATCACGAACAGATGGGCTTTCACGACGGCTGGGGCAAAGCCGCCGACCAGCTCGCCGAACTCGCAGCAACGATCTGAGGCAGGCCATGACATCCCAACGCATCACGCCTGCCTCTGGTTCGATGGCGACGCCGAGCAGGCGGTCGAGCACTATGTTTCGATCTTCCCGAATTCGAAGATCGACAAGCTGTCGCGCTACGGCGAAGGCGGGCCGGGCAAGCCGGGCTCGGCGATGATGCTCGCCTTCACGCTCGACGGGCTCGCATTCCAGGCGCTGAACGGCGGCCCGATGTACAAGTTCACGGAGGCTATCTCGCTATCGATATTCTGCGCCGGTCAGGCGGAGGTCGATCACTACTGGTCGAAGCTCTCGGATGGCGGCGCGCCCGGCCGCTGCGGGTGGCTGAAGGATCGGTTCGGCCTGTCCTGGCAGGTCGTGCCGCAGGCGATGGGGCGCATCATGAGCGGCCCCGGCGGCGGACGCGCGATGCAGGCGATGATGGGCATGAGCAAGCTCGACATTGCCGCGCTGGAAAAGGCGGCCGCCGGCTAGTCAGCGGGCGCCGGGCCGTTCCGGCATCATGCGTGGGAAAATAACGATGATCATCGCCGCCATCGCCGAATGAAAGGCGCCCTGGCCCGCATAAAAGGTGTAACGCGCATCGGCAATGCCGGACTCCGAGGTCGAGGGATCGTGTAGCGCCCGCTGGTTCGCGGCCGAAGCACGGTCGTGACATCGCGCAAGAGAATTTCTCATCCGTGCCGCGAAACAAGATCGTTTGTCCGGGATCGCGCGTGCGCGCAGATTTGCGATGTCGCGCGAACACTCACAGTAGCGCGCCAATCAGCGCAGGGAGTGCGCGGATGCCATCGCCTCAATCAATTCGCGTTCATGCGCCGCGCTCGCGCGGCGCCGCAGACGCCGAACTCTTTCTGCGCCCTGTGCACAGCGACGACGGCGATGCGTTGCAGGATTATGTCCGCCGCATGTCGCTGGAATCGCGCGTCGCGCGTTTCTTCGGGCCGATGCGCGAACTGCCGCCGATGGAGCTTGCGCGCGCGATCGGCGCGAATGATCGCGACCGGCTGACGTTGCTGCTGGTGACGCAGTCGGCGGGCAGCGAGACGATCATCGGCGAGGCGCGCGTCGCCCTGTCCTGCGCCGCGCGCGAAGGCGAGTTCGGCAAGTCGCTCGCCGACGATTTTCGCGGGCGCGGGCTCGGATCGTTGCTGCTGGGGCTGATCGAAGAACGCGCGGCGGCGGACGGCATCGAGACGCTGTTCGGCGATACGCTCGTCACCAACGAATCGATGATCGGTCTCGCGCGGGCGCGCGGCTATCGTCTTTCGCGAGGCCTCGAAGCGCGCACGCTGCGCATGACCAAGCAACTTACAGGCGTCTCGCCGGACCTGCCCTGCCGCAGATGGAATGCGGCGGGCCTCACGCTTGTCAGTTGAAGCGATAGGCGTCCAGCATCAACACGCCGCGCTGCACGGAGGCGTGAATGCGCTCGCCCTTCGCGCCCTCGCCCGCCGCGCCGAAAGCAAACGGCATAGGCAGGAAATGTTCGGGGCTCGGATGATTTTCACGCGCGAAAGGCGCTGACTTCTCGTAGTCCGCAAGCGCGTCGAGATCGCCGCCTTCGGCCTTGTCGCGCACCCATTCGTCGAAGTCGGCGACCCAGGCAGGCGCCGGGCTCTCGTCCGTGTAGCCGCCGGTGTAGAGCGCGCGCAGGTTATGCGTCGCGCCGCCGGAGCCGATGATCAGCACGCCCTTGTCCCGCAACGGCGCGAGCGCGCGGCCAACAGCGGCGTGATGCGCGCCACCCTTGTGCGGCTGCACGGAAATCTGCGCGACCGGGATGTCGGCGTCGGGATAGATCAGCTTCAGCGGCACCCATGTGCCGTGGTCGTAGCCACGACCGGTCGCAGCAACCGCGTCCAGCCCGGCGCTCTTTGCGAGCTGCGCCGCCTCGACCGCCAGACCCAGCGCGCCGGGCGCTGGATATTGCATCGTGTACATTTCCGGTTCGAAGCCGCCGAAATCGTAGATCATCTTCGGCGTCTCGTCGGCGCAGACGATCGGCTGCTCCGTCTCGAAATGCGCGGACATGACGAGAATGGCGTCGGGGCGCGGCAGGGTCCTGCCGAGGCCGGACAGGAATTCGCGCGCGGGGCTCTCGTGCAAGATCATGTTGGGCGATCCGTGCGAGATGAAGAGGGTCGGGAAGGTTGTCATGAGGCGGATATAGGCGCGCCAACCGGATTGCGCGAGCGCAATGCCACAAGCCTCATATTGCAGCGCAGCAAAACCGGGCGGCGCTATCGCCGCCCGATCATGATTACTCCGCTGCGTCCACCTGCGGCAGGCCGCGCGCCTGGCGCTCGTCCTTCAGCAGCTCGGCCACCAGGAAAGCCACTTCGATCGACTGTTCGGCGTTGAGGCGCGGGTCGCAGGACGTGTCGTACATTTCCGACAAATTGGTCTCGGTGATCGCACGGGCGCCGCCCATGCATTCCGTGACGTTCTTGCCGGTCATTTCCAGATGCACGCCGCCGGCGAAAGTGCCTTCGGCGCGATGGATGGCGAAGAAGCTGCGGATCTCGCCCATGATGCGGTCGAACGGCCGGGTCTTGTAGCCCGCCGCCGTGATCGTATTGCCGTGCATCGGATCGCTGGACCATACGACCTTGCGGCCCTCGCGCTCCACCGCACGGATCAGGCCCGGCAGGTGTTCGCCAATCTTGTCCGAGCCGAAACGGCAGATCAGCGTCAGGCGGCCCGGCTCGTTGGCCGGGTTCAACGTGTCGATCAGACGGATCAGCTCGTCGCCCTTCAATGTCGGGCCGCACTTCAGGCCGATCGGGTTTTTCACGCCACGACAAAACTCGATGTGGGCATGGTCCGGCTGGCGCGTGCGGTCGCCGATCCAGATCATGTGGCCGGACGTGGCGTAATGGTCGCCCGTGGTCGAATCCACGCGGGTCAGCGCCTGCTCGTAGCCGAGCAGCAGCGCCTCGTGCGAGGTGTAGAAATCGGTCTGGCGCAGTTCCTGATGCGTCTCGGGATCAAGGCCGATGGCGCGCATGAAGCCGAGCGTCTCGGTGATGCGGTCGGCGAGCTCCTGATAGCGGCCGGACTGCGGGCTGTCCTTCACGAAGCCGAGCATCCAGCGATGCGCGTTCTCGAGATTGGCGTAGCCGCCGGTCGCAAAGGCGCGCAGCAGGTTCAGCGTCGCGGCCGACTGGCGGTAGGCCTCGAGCTGGCGGCGCGGATCGGGAATGCGGGCCTCGGCCGTGAAATCCATGCCGTTGACGATGTCGCCGCGATAGCTCGGCAGCTCCACGTCGCCCTTCTTCTCGGTCGGCGCGGAACGCGGCTTGGCGAACTGGCCGGCAATGCGGCCGACCTTCACCACCGGCGAGGAGCCGGCAAAGGTCATCACGACCGCCATCTGCAGGAAGACGCGGAAGAAGTCGCGGATATTGTCGGCGGAATGCTCGTTGAAGCTCTCGGCGCAATCGCCGCCCTGAAGCAGGAAAGCCTCGCCCGCCGAAACCTTCGCCAGCGTGCGCTTCAGCTTGCGGGCCTCGCCTGCAAAAACCAGCGGCGGAAAGCCGGCGATCTGCCGCTCGACATCCGACAACGCCTGCGCGTCAGGATAATCGGGAACCTGCGCAACGGGGCGGGCTCTCCAGCTTTCGGGCGACCAGCGGTCGGCGGCCATGACTTCAACTCCTCACAAGGCCGCAGGGCGGCCAAATCCGGTCCGAAAACGCGGCTTATACACGAGGCTTTCCGGGAATGCGACCCTTGCTGGCGGCCCCGCGCCGGGGCGTCTATAAGGGCGGCCGAGCACCGGGAAGCCCATGTCCAACGCAGTCTCGCGCTTCATCGACGCCGCGCGCTGGCTCGCGGCATTGATGGTGGCGCTGCACCACGCCAACAACATCTTCATCAACCAGGCCGACATGATGAAGGCGGCGCACTGGCCGCCGGTCTACGTCTGGTGGTTCCTCACCGCCTATACGTTCGCGCATGGCGCCGTCGTGGTTTTCTTCGTCCTGTCCGGCTTTCTGGTCGGCGGCGCGGCGATCGAACGGGCGCGGGCGGGCAAGCCCTACATCCGGCGCTACCTGATCGACCGCACGAGCCGCATCTACATCGTCCTGCTGCCGGCGCTGGCGCTGACCTTCCTGCTCGACACGATCGGAAAGACTGTCTTCGCGGGCCTCGGCGCCTACGAGCATCCCGTCTACCAGGCGGCGATGAAGAGCGAATATCTGCTGCCCAGCCTTGTGAGCCTGCAGGGCATCTGGTTTCCGACCTACGGCACCAATTCCGCGCTGTGGTCGCTCGGCATGGAATATTGGTACTACGTTGTGTGCGGGCTCGTGCTCATGCCCTTGAGCGCGGCCTATTCCGCCGGCCAGAAGGGCGCGGGCTTCGCGCTGGCCGCTGCGCTTTTTGTGGCGATGGCTGTCTCGCCGTCCTACTTCCTGTTCGGTTCTACGCTATGGGCGCTGGGCGCGCTGGCGCGGATCGCGCCCCGGCCGCTGATGCGCTCGCGCTGGCTGGCGCTCGGGCTATGGATCGTCGTGATGGTCGCTGTTCGCCTGCTGTCGCGCGGCGCGATCATCGAGGATCACCCGCGCAAGGAACTGATCGACGCGGTCAATGCGCTGCTCGTCGCCAACCTGCTGCTGACGCTGCGCTTCGACGCCAGCGAGGGCTTCTGGTTCTGCCGGCCGAAATATCACACCGCCCTGTCGCAATTTTCCTATTCGCTCTATGCGACCCACTGGCCGGTGCTGCTGTGGACGCAGGGCGTGGCGTTGATGATTTTCGGCGCCGGATGGAACCAGAAGCTGGCCACGCCCGTTCATTACGCGGTAGCGATCGGCGCGCTGGTCTTCGTGATGTTTTTCGCGTGGGCTTTTTCGCGCGCGACCGAAGCCCGCACGGATGTACTGCGGCTTTGGATGGGGCGTGTGCTTCCCGGCGACGCTACCGCACGGACGAGCCGAGCCTGATCCGGCTCGCGCTTGTCCGCGTATAATTCCCATGAGACACGCCTTGTCCCGACGCCCCTATCTCGCGGCGCTGTTCGCCATCGTGCCGGTGCTGCTCGCCGGCGCTGGCGGCTCCGTGTTCACGCGGCCTGCCATCCCCGTCTGGTACGCGTCGTTGAACAAGCCATGGTTCACCCCGCCGAACTGGCTGTTCGGCCCGGCGTGGACGCTGCTCTACATCCTGATGGCCTACGCCTTCTGGCGTGTTCTGACGCTGGAGCGACCGCTGGCCGACAAGCGTGCAGCCATCGCGACCTTCCTCGTGCAGGTCTTCTTCAACGCGCTGTGGTCGATTGTCTTCTTCGGCATGCGCTCGCCCGGCGCTGCGCTCTTCGTGGTCGCGGCTATGTGGCTTTCGATCCTGACGAATAGTCTCGCGTTTGCACGTCTCGACAAGGTCGCGGCCTGGCTGCTCGTCCCCTATCTCGCGTGGACGAGCTACGCCGCGGCGCTCAATATCGGCGTCTACCTGATGAACTGATCAGGATTTGGCGCGCTCGTAGCGTGCGCTGCGCGTGCGCATGGTGACGAGTTCTTCGGCCGCGGTCGGATGCAACGCCATGGTCGCGTCGAAATCCGCCTTGGTCGCGCCCATGCGGATCGGAATCGCCAGCAATTGCGCCATCTCGCCGCTGTCGTGACCAAGGACGTGGACGCCCAGAACCTTGTCCGTATGGCCGCAGACGACGATCTTCATCAGCGTCTTCTCGGCGCTGCCCGACAGTGTCGCCTTCATCGGACGGAACGTCGACTTGTAGATATCGACGACCTCGTATTCGCGGCGCGCGTCTTCCTCGCTGAGCCCCACCGTCCCAATCTCAGGCGTCGTGAAAACGGCCGAGGGCACATGGCGATGATCGACGATCACTTCCTTGCCGCCGAAGACCGTATCGGCGAAGGCATGGCCCTCGCGGATCGCGACGGGGGTAAGATTGATGCGGTCGGTGACGTCGCCGACGGCGTAGATCGAAGGGACGTTGGTCTGCGAGCGCTCATCGACGATGATCGCGGCATTGTGCTTCAGGCCGACGCCCGCCGTTTCAAGGCCGAGACCCGCCGTATGGGGCGCGCGGCCAGTGGCGATCAGGACCTGATCGAAATCCGCACTGGTTCCGTCGGACAGCGATACCCGCAGACACCCCGCAGCCCGCTCGATGCGCGTGGGCAGCAGCCCCGGCTTCAAAGCGACGCCGGCGTGAGTCATGGCGTCTGCCAGCGTCTTGCGCAGGTCCTCGTCGAAACCGCGCAGCACATTGTCGGCGCGGAAGGCCTGCGTCACCTGCGAGCCCAGTCGCGCGAAAACGCTGGCGAATTCCACCGCGATATAGCCGCCGCCGACCACGAGCAGGCGTTGCGGAAATGTCTCGAGATCGAAAATCTCGTTGGACGAAACCGCCAGTTCCACGCCGGGAATGGCGGGATACATGGCCGGCGCGCCACCGGTTGCGACAAGGATGATGCGCGCCGTTACGCTCTTGCCCGTGGACAGGCGGATGCCGTGAGGCCCCTCGATCGTCGCGCGCGCGGCGATCATCTCGACGCCCGCCTTGTCGAGATTTGCGGCATAAATGCCGGAGAGGCGGGTGATCTCTTTTTCCTTGGCCGCCACCAGCGTCG
>Ga0209023_10003213_pt1 | contig 19685 bp, 23 predicted proteins | sample LakOneMetagenome_FD_187468 | JGI IMG/M metagenome (GOLD analysis project Ga0209023, IMG submission 187468) | Freshwater and sediment microbial communities from Lake Erie, Canada (SPAdes) (version 2) | ecosystem: Environmental > Aquatic > Freshwater > Lentic | place: Lake Erie, Canada...
CCGAACCACGCCCACACGATCATGCCGAGCACCAGGCCCAGCATCAGGCCGTTGAGCAGGGCGACGCGAATTTCCTTCCAGATCAGCACCTGCATGTTCGACGCGCCCAGTTGCCCCAGCGCAAGGCCGCGTACCACCAGGGCCAGCACCTGCGTGCCCGCGTTGCCGCCCATGCCCGCGACGATCGGCATCAGCACCGCGAGCGCCACGATGTGCGAAATCGTGCCCTGGAACTGGCCGACCACCGACGACGCGAGGAACGCGGTGCCGAGGTTGATGCCCAGCCACAGCAGCCGGCGCTTGGTCGCGCGCGGCACCGGCGAAAACAGATCCTCGTCCTCGCCGAGGCCGGCCGCGCCCAGGGCCTGGTGTTCCGCCTGCTCGCGGATGATGTCGACCACGTCGTCGATGGTGATGCGGCCGAGCAGGATGTTGCTGTCGTCCACCACCGGCGCGGAAATCCAGTCGTGGTCGGAGAACTGGCGGGCGACGTCCGCCTCGGATTCGTGCACGTCGATCGCCGGCTGTTCATCGTCGATCAAACGATTCACCGGCGTGCTCGGCTCGCTGGTGAGCAGCGACTGCAGCGCGATGCGGCCGAGGTACTGGTGGCGGCGGCTGACCACGAACAGGTGGTCGGTGTGGTCGGGCAGTTCGCCGCGCAGGCGCAGGTAGCGCAGTACCACGTCGATCGTGGTGTCGGTGCGCACCGTCACCACGTCCGGGTTCATCAGGCGGCCGGCGCTGCCTTCGTCGTAGGACAGCACCTGCTCGAGGCGCTCGCGGTTGTCGCGGTCCATCGACTTCAGGACTTCGTCGAGCACCGTGTCCGGCAGGTCCTCGACGAGATCGGCGAGGTCGTCGATGTCGAGGTCCTCGACCGCGGCGACGATCTCGTCCGGATCCATGTCCGCGATCAGGCCTTCGCGCACCTCGTCGCCGACGTGCAGCAACACCTCGCCGTCGTCCTCGGGATCGACCAGGCCCCAGACCACGGTGCGCTGCGCCTTCGGCAGCGATTCGAGCAGGTTGCCGATCTCGGCCGGCGACAGGGTATTGACCAGCCGGCGCACGGGGCCGAGGCGACCGCTGTCGAGCGCGTCCGAAAGCAGACGCAGCTGGCGCGCGGTCTTGTCGTGGCGGACGGCTTCGGCCATGCGGGCTTCCGAAGGACGGTGGTCGTCGTCACGCCACGTGGGCGCGACAGCATCAGGCGTTCATGCGGCCATTATCGCCCGCGGGGCGCGGGAAGGACACCCCAGAAGCGCGTGCAGGCGTCATCCGATGGACGCGTTCGCCAGCACCCAGGCCTCGATGCGCTTGCGGTCGCGTGCACGCAGCAGGGCGCCGGCGTTGGCGCGCAATCGCCCGAGGTCGCAGCCGCGGATCGCCTGGCGCACTTCGAGCAGGGTCGCGGGATGCAGGCTGAATTCCTCCAGCCCCAGCGCCAGCAGCAGCGGCGCCAGCGCGGCGTCGCCGGCCATTTCGCCGCAAACGGCCGCGCTCTTGCCGCGCGCGCGCGCGGTGCGGATCACCGTGTACAACAGACGCAGCAGGGCGGGGTGCAGCGGCGTGTACAACTCGCCGAGCGCCTCGTTGTTGCGGTCGGCGGCGAGCAGGTACTGCACGAGATCATTCGTGCCGATGGACAGGAAATCGATCGCGCCGATGAAGGTGGGCAATGCCACCGCGGCGGCAGGCACCTCGATCATCGCGCCGAGCGGGATGCCTTCCGCGATCTCGTGGCCCTCGCTGCGCAGGTCGCGGGCCGCGCGTTGCAGCAGCTTGCGCACGGATAGCACTTCCTCGCGGCCGCTGATCATCGGCAGCAGGATGCGCACCGGGCCGTAACCCGAGGCGCGCAGGATGGCGCGCAGTTGCGTCTCGAACAGCGCCTCGCGCGCCAGCGACAGGCGCACGCCGCGCAGGCCGAGCGCTGGGTTGGGTTCGCCGCGCAGGGCCAGCCCGCTGCGGTCGGCCTTGTCCGCGCCGAGGTCGAGGGTGCGGATGGTGACGGTGCGCCCGGTCATGCCGAGCACGACGTCGCGATATGCGCGGAACTGCTCGTCCTCGTCCGGCAGTTCGTCGCGCTGCAGGAACAGGAATTCGGTGCGGTACAGGCCCACGCCGGCCGCGCCCAGCGCATGCGACTCGGCCACGTCCTCCAGCGATTCGGCGTTCGCCCACAACTTGATGTCGGCGCCATCGATGGTGCGCGAAGGTTCGCGCCGCAGGCGGTGCAACTGCTTGCGTTCGCGCGCCTGTTCGCGCAGCCGCGCGCGGTACGCGCGCAGGTCGGCGGCGTCCGGTTCGCGCACCAGCAGGCCGCTGCCGCCGTCGACGACCAGCACGTCGCCGTCGTTGATCTTCTGCAGCGCCTCGGTCGCACCGACGAGCAGCGGCAGGTGCAGGCTGCGCGCCATGATCGCGCTGTGCGACAGCATGCTGCCGCCGCTGGTCACCACCGCCATCACCCCGCGCGCCTGCAGTTGCGCAAGTTCCGCCGGGGCGACGTTGTCGGTGACGAGGATTTCCCCGGCCACGCCCTGCAATTCCGCGTCGCGGCGATGCAGCGCTGCGTGCACGCGGCCGATCACCTGGTCGATGTCCTCCACGCGGCTGCGCAGGTAGGGATCGTCCATGCCGGCGAACACCGCGGCGATGCGGTCGCGCTGCAGGCGCAGGGCGTAGTCCGCGGAATAGCGGCCGTCTCGGATCAGCCCGTCCAGGCCCTGCAGCAGTTCCGGGTCGTCTAGCAGCAAGGCGTGCAGGTCGAGGAATTCGCCGACCTCGTGCGCCAGCGCGCCGTGCAGCCGCGCGCGCAACTCGCGCATTTCGTCGCGCACCGCGTCGATCGCCGCGTGCAGGCGCGCGAGTTCGGCCTCGACGTCGTCGATGCGCGCTTCGTCGATTTCCAGCGCGTGCGGCAAGCGGACCCGCGCCCTGCCCAGCGCGCAACCGCGCGAGGCGCCATGCGCGGACAGGTCCTTGCGCATCAGTCGACCTCGTCGAAGCGGCGCGCGAACAGTTCGGCGACGGCATCCGCCGCCGCGTCTTCGCCATCGCCATCCACCCGCAGCAACACGGTCGAGCCCTGGCCCGCGGCGAGCAGCATCACCCCCATGATGCTCTTGGCGTTCACCTCGCGGCCGCGCGCGGAGAGCGTGGCGTTGCAGCGATAGCCCGACAGCAACTGCACCAGCTTCGCGGTGGCGCGCGCGTGCAGGCCGAGGCGGTTCACGACGGAGAGTTCGCGTTCGATCATCGCCGGGCCTCAGGCATCGTCGTGGATCACGCCGTTGCGCGCACCGGCCGCCGCGACCGCGGGCAGTTCGTCCAGCGGCAGTTCGGCGTAGTTCATCACCCGCAGCAGCATCGGCAGGCTGAGCCCGGACACCCGCCGAACCGGCGTGCCCAGCCGCGCGACCTTCGCCGCGAGGTTGCCGGGCGAAGCGCCGTACAGGTCGGTGAGCAGCAGCACGCCATCGCCGCCATCCACGCGGCGCAGCGCGGCGCTGGCGCGCGGCAGTTCGGTTTCGGGATCGGCGTCGAACGCGAGTTCGAACGCCTCGGTCTTCAGCGGCAACTGGCGCAGCAGTTCCGTCGCCACCGCGAGGATTGCGCTGCCGATGCCTTCGTGGGTGAGGAGCAGGATGCCGACGGCCATCCCGCCAAGTTAGCAGACGCCGGCGACCGGCCGGAAGCGGCTGCCGGCCATGTCCGCAATCGGGATGGTTTTACGCATGCATGCCTCCGGGACGCCCCGTTTCCCGCCATCCAGAGGTATCACGCATGAAACTCGCGCATGCCGTTGCCCTGTCCGCACTGGCCGTTGCAGGGCTGGCCGCCATGCCGGCGCAGGCCGGGACGCAGACACGGACGGTCACCACCCCGGGTGCGCGCCTGTGCACGCTGAGCATCCCGACCACCGATACCGGCGTGCGGCCGAAGGCGACCGGTTTCCGGAACGAAGGGAAGACCGATGCGTTCGTGATCTGCGCCTTCGACTCGGCGCCCGGGCAAACCGACAATGCCGCAAGTGAGCAGGAGAGCGATCCCTACGTCATTACCCTTTATTTCGCGTCGATGGACGGAAAAGTGCATACGTTCAATTGCACGGGCGTCAACTCCTGGCCTGCGCCAATTGCCTCCGCGGCAGTCCCGGTGCAATACAGTGGCAAGAACGTCGTTGTCGATCCCAACGATCCCTCCCTTGAACAGATCGCATGGACGCATTGGGATTTCGGAGGCACAGCGAACATCCCGACGTCGGGAAGTTTCTCGGTGACCTGCCTGTTGCCGCCCGGTGTAGCGATCTTGCTTGGCAGATTGGCGGCGGTGGAAGACGTAGGCAGCTGAGCCTGCGTCAATCCACCTCGCGGTGGTGCACCGCGACGTCGCCCCAGCCGCCATCGCGGAAATGCGTAGCGAGGCGTTCGGCGAGGTAGACCGAACGATGGCGGCCGCCGGTGCAGCCGAATGCCACCGTGATGTAGCTGCGCGTGTCCGAACGCAGGCGCGGCAGCCATGCGTCGAGGAAACCCGAGACCTGTTCCGCGTACCGACCAACCTCGGCCTGCGCATCGAGGAATTCGCGCACCGGCGCGTCGCGCCCGGACAGCGGGCGCAGTTCCGGGTTCCAGTGCGGATTGGGCAGCACGCGGGCGTCGAACACGAAGTCCGCATCCGCCGGCACGCCGCGTCGATAGGCGAAGGATTCGAACAACAGCGAGGGCGGGCCGTCGTCCGCAAGCCCGAACCCGGTGATCACCTGCCGACGCAGCTGGTGCACGTTCAGCGCCGTGGTGTCGATCACCGAATCCGCGAGCGCGCGCAGCGGCTTAAGCACCTGGCGTTCGAGCGCGATGGCATCCCCGAGCAGCAGGCCGTGGTGGCTCAGCGGATGCCGGCGGCGGGTGTCGGCGTAGCGCTTGAGCAACGCGTCGTCGCCGGCATCGAGGAACACCAGCTTCGGATCCAGCCCGAGCTTGCCGACTTCCGACAGCCATTCCGGGATGTTGGCCAGGTCGCTGTGGCGGTTGCGCACGTCGATGCCGACCGCGAGCTTGCCCGGCGCGCCGTCGTCGCGGGCGACGCTGCGCACGAAATCCGGCAGCAGTTCCGCGGGCAGGTTGTCGACGCAGAAGAAGCCGATGTCCTCGAGCGTCCTGAGCACCACCGACTTGCCCGAGCCGGACATGCCGCTGACGATCACCAGTTGCGCGGGAACGGCGTGTTCGTTCATTCCGAACGCTCGAGGAAATGGCTGTGCCGGGCCATGAACGCGGCCGAGGGATCCACGCCTTTCGCGCGCAGGAGGTGCATGCGCGTCGCGGCCTCGGCCAGCACCGCCAGGTTGCGGCCGGGCATCACCGGCAGTGTGATCATCGGCACGTCGAGGTCGAGCACGCGGCGCACGCCGAGGTCGCCGGTGAGGCGCTGCATGCCGTCGCCCGCGCCGGGCTGGGGTTCCAGGTGCGGGCGGGTGAGGTGCACGATCAGGCGCAGGTACTTGTTCCGCTTCACCGCGGTGTCGCCGAACATCTGGCGGATGTTGAGCACGCCGAGGCCGCGCAATTCCAGCAGGTCCTGCAGCAGCTCCGGACAGGCGCCATCGAGCACGTCCGGCGCGATCTGGGTGAATTCGGGCGCGTCGTCCGCGACCAGGCGGTGCCCGCGCGTGACCAGTTCCAGCGCGAGCTCGCTCTTGCCCGACCCCGATTCGCCGGTGATCAGCACGCCGATGGAATAGATTTCCATGAACACGCCGTGCAGCGTGACCCGCGGGGCCAGCTTGCGCGCGAGGTGGTACAGCAGGTGGTTCAGCAGTTCGTGCCCGCGGCGCGGCGAGGTCCACAGCGGCGTGTCGGTTTCCTCCGCGGCGATGCGCAGGTCCTCCGGGCAGGGCTGGTCCTTGCTCACCACCAGCGCGAGCGGTCGCTGGTGCACGATCTTGTGGATGGTGTCCCAGCGCTGGCGCGCATCGAGCGTGTCCATCCAGCCCAATTCCTCGGTGCCGAGGATCTGCACCTTGTTCGGGTAGATCGCATTGAGGTAACCGGCCAGCGACGGACGCCGTGCGACGGTTTCCACCGCTTCCAGCACGCGTTCGGCGCCGCGTTCGCCCGCGACCCAGCGCAGCGACAGGCGTTCGCCGAGCTGTTCGAACAGTTCGCGCGCGCTGATGCGCGCGTTCATGCGGCCACGCCCGCATCGCGCAATGCCGCGTGCAGCGCAGCCGCGTCGCTTGCTTCGCGCAGGCGCTCGCGGACCGCGGGGTCGGAAAAGCGTTCGGCCAGTTCCGACAGCCATTGCAGGTATTCCTGCGGCATGCCCTCGGGCACGGCCATCGCAAACACCAGGTCGACCGGCGCGCCGTCGCTCGCGGCGAATTCCACCGCGGGGCGCAGCCGCAGGAAGGCGGCGCGCGGCTGCGCGAACGCGGCGCCGCGCCCGTGCGGGATGGCGACGCCGTCGCCGATCGCGGTACTGCCCATGCGTTCGCGCCGGCGCAGGCTCGCGGCTACGTCGCCGGCATCGATGCCGGTGCCGGCGGCGATCAGGCGCGCGGCGGCATCGAGGACTTCGTCGCGGTCGCGGGCATCGTCCATGCAGGCGATGCGGTCGACGGCGAGCAGCGACGCGAGCGACATCCTCCGCTCAGCCGGCGTCGCCGCGCTGGCCGGCACCGGTGCCGTGGTGCTGCTCGACGAGTTTTTCCTTGTGCTTGACCAGCAGGCGGTCGAGCTTGTCGGCGAGGCGGTCGATGGCGGCGTACATGTCGATCGCGTTGGCGTCGGCATGCAGGGTGCGGCCGGAGACGTTCACCGTAGCCTCCGCCTTGTGTTCGGGTTTGTCGAGGCTGAGCTGGGTGCGGACTTCCAGCGGCTGCTCGAAATGGCGCGACAGGCGCGCGAGCTTGGTTTCGACGTAATTGCGGAGCGCCGGGGTCACTTCGATCTGCTGGCCGTGCGTTTCGATGCGCATGGAATCCCTCCTGCTGTCCGGAGACCACAGCATGGCGCTTCGCGCCGGAGCCGTGGGTGAAAAATTCGTTGCCGGTCGACGGGCATCAACCCAGGCGCACGCGATCGTGGGAAGAAGGAATGCGCAGCGCCTCGCGGTATTTTGCCACGGTGCGTCGGGCCACCGGCACGCCACCGGCCTTGAGCATGTCCGCCAGGCGGGCGTCGGACAGCGGCTTGCGCGGATCCTCGGCGGAGACCAGTTGCCGGATCATCGCCTGGATCGCGGTGCTCGAGGCCTCGCCGCCGTCGTCGGCCTCGATGCCGGAGGCGAAGAACGCGCGCAGCGGAACGGTCCCGCGCGGGGTGTGCGCGTACTTGCGCGCGATGGCGCGCGATACGGTGGATTCGTGCACGCCGATCTCGGCCGCGACCAGGCGCAGGGTCAGCGGTCGCAGCGCCTGCGGCCCGAATTCGAGGAAACCCGATTGCTGGCGCACGACGCAGCGCACGACCTTGAGCAGGGTTTCCCCGCGGGCTTGCAGGTTCTTGAGCAGCCAGCGCGCTTCCTGCAGGCGGCTGCGCAGGTAGCTGGCGTCCTCGCCGGCGGCGTGCTGCAGCATGCGTTCGTAGCCCTGGTGGATGCCGAGCCTGGCCCAGGGCTGGTTGGCGAGCGCGACTTCCCAGACGCCGCCGCGGCGGCGGATGACGCAATCGGGGACGACGTAGGTATCCACGGCGAGGTCGCCATGGCGCGCACCGGGGCGCGGGTCGAGCGAACGCAGCAGGTGCAGCGCCTCGTCGATGTCTTCCACGGGGACCTGCAGTTCGCGCGCGAGGCCGTCCCGGCCGATCCTGGGCAGGCGCTCGATGGCGCCGTTGGCGATCCGCAGCGCGAGTTCGCGCCCCGGGGTGGTGGCGGGCAGGGCGTCGAGTTGCAGCGACAGGCATTCGCCGAGGTCGCGCGCGCCTACCCCGGGTGGATCGAGTCGCTGCAACTGGCGCAGGACGGCGAGCACTTCGTCGCTGCTGGCGACGATGTCCGGGGCGAGTGCCGTGGAAATCGCTTCGGGCGTTTCGCGCAGGTAGCCGTCGTCGTCGATGGCGTCCACCAGGGCGATGCCGATGCGCAACTGGCGCGGCGACAATTGCGACAGCTGCAGTTGCCATTGCAGGTAGTCGTGCAGGGTTTCGCTCGCGGCCACGCGCTCGGCGGCATCCTGGTCGGCGTCGTTGTTGCCGCTGCCGCGCGTGGTCGGCGCCGGCCATTCCTCGCCGCGCTCCCATTCGGGCGCGGGCTCGTCGTCGCGGGCGTCATCGCTCGGGGCCTCGTCCGCCTGCGCGGCTTCGGTCGCCACCGGCGCGGGTTCGGTCCAGTCGAGCAGCGGGTTGGATTCCACCGCTTCGGCCAGTTCGGCCTCGAGTTCGTGCGCGGACAGCTGCAACAGGTGCAGGCTTTGGCGCAACTGGGGCGTGAGCACCAGTTGCTGGCCGAGCGAGGTTTGCAGGCGTGCCTTCATCGCGATGGTCGGACCGTGTTCCCCGGGACACGCGGTTCGACGCCATTCTAGGCCGGCGCGCCGGCCCGTGGACTCAGAGGCGGAAGGATTCGCCGAGATAGACCCGGCGCACTTCCGGGTCGGCCAGCAGTACGTCGGGCCTGCCCTGCGCCAGCACCGCGCCCTCGTTGAGGATATAGGCGCGGTCGCAGATGCCGAGGGTTTCGCGGACGTTGTGGTCGGTGATCAGGACGCCGATGCCGCGGTCCTTGAGGTGCTGGATGATGCGCTGGATCTCGCCGACGGAAATCGGGTCGACGCCGGCGAAGGGTTCGTCGAGCAGCATCAGCTGCGGCTTGGCCGCGAGCGCGCGCGCGATCTCGACCCGGCGCCGTTCGCCGCCCGAGAGGCTGGCACCCATCTGGTCGGCGACGTGCGCGACCTGCAGTTCGTCCATCAGCCCGGCGAGTTCGCGCTCGCGTCCGGCGCCGTCGAGGTCCGGGCGCAGTTCCAGCACAAGGCGCAGGTTGTCGGCGACGCTGAGCTTGCGGAACACCGAGGGTTCCTGCGGCAGGTAGCCGACCCCGAGCTTGGCGCGCCGGTACATCGGCTCGGCGGTGATGTCGCGGCCGTGCAGTTCGATGCGGCCGGTATCCGCCGGCACCAGGCCGACGATCATGTAGAAACAGGTGGTCTTGCCGGCGCCGTTGGGGCCGAGCAGGCCGACGACCTCGCCGGCATCGAGGGTCAGGCCGAAATCGCGCACCACCTCGCGCGATTTGTAGCGCTTGCGCAAGCCCTGCGCGACCAGCATCAGTTCTGCGTCCGTTGCGATTTCGGAAGAATGCGCATCTTGACCCGGCCGCCGTCCTGGCCGCCGCTGTCCACCTGCCCGCTCTTGAGGTTGTAGGTGAGGCGCTGGCCGCTGGTGCTGCCGCGCTGGGTGGTCACGGTGTAATTGCCGGTCAACACGATCACGTCCGCCAGCATGTCGTAATCGATGCGGTCGGCGGTCGCCGTCATCGGCGTGCCGTCGTCCATCTGCTGTTTCAGCACGGCCTGGTTGCCGGTGAGCACCGCTTGCGACGCTTCGCCATTCTTGAACGAGATCACCGCGCGGTTGGCGTCGATGTGGAGCGTGCCCTGCACGATCGTGACGCCGCCGGAGAGCGTGGTGGGCTGGCTGTAATCGACCGTGCCCGACTGGTGCCCGGCCTGGATATCCATCGGCTGGTTGCGGTCGCCCGAACGCGCGGCCGCGGGCCCGGCACTGAGCGCACCCAGGGCGATGGCGAGCAGCAGGTTAGCGGGGCGAACGGACATAGTGGGCACGGACCTGGGACTTGAGTTGGTATTGCTTGTTGGCGAGGTTCACGGCAAGGCCGTGGCCGCGAAGTATAGAGCCGGGCTGGGTGATGGTCACCGCGCCTGGTGCGGTCGCGAGCTTGGTCTTCGGGTAGACGTTCAGCTGCTGGCTGGTGATCTTCGCCGGCTGCGGCTGGTTGCGCGGGCCGATCGCACGGACGTTGCCGGTCAGGCGGATGTGCTCGCGATCGTCGCTGACCCAACCGCGCTTCGACTGCACCGTCCAGTGCAGGCCCTTGGTGTCGGGGATGAGGAACAGCGGCGTTTCCATCTCCATGGTCTTCTTCCCCGGCGTTTCCCGCAGCATCGGCCCGAGCAGGGTGAAGGCCTCCTTGCCGTCCTTGTCGAGCGCGATGATTTCGTAATCGTGCAGCACGTAGTCGGAACGCCCGCCATTGTCGACGGGCGCGAGCAACGCGGCGTGGTTGCGCCACACCGACCAGCCCGACACCAGCGCGCCGAGCAGCAGCGCGATGGTGAGGAGCGCGCGCCAGTTTCGGTTCACGGATGCTCCCCGTGCGCGAGGATGGCATCGACCTTGGCTTGCGCGTGCAGCAGCAGGTCGCATGCATCGCGCGCCGCGCCTTCGCCGCCACGGCGCGGCGTGCTCCAGTGCGCGGCGGGGCCTACCCACGCGTGCGCATTCGCCGGCACGATCGCGAGCCCGACCGCGCGCAGCGTGGCGAGGTCGGGCAGGTCGTCGCCCATGAACGCGACCTGGTCCATGGCGATCCCCATGTCCGCGGCGATGCCCTGGATGCAGGCGAGTTTCTCGCGGGTATGCGTATGCACGCGGGCGATGCCGAGTTCGCGCCCGCGCCGTTCGACCAGCTTGCTGATGCGCGCGGTGACCAGCGCGACTTCGATCCCCGCGAGCTGGAGCAACTTGATGCCGAGTCCGTCCTGCACGTGGAAGGACTTGGATTCGTTGCCGTCGTCGCCGTACAGCAGGCATCCGTCGGTGAGGGTTCCGTCGACATCGAAGCCGATCACGCGGATGCGCGCGGCGCGCTGCAGCACGTCGGCGGGGTAATCGGGGCGAATCGCGTTCGCCGCCATCACACCACCCGCGCGCGCAGCAGGTCGTGGATGTTGAGCGCGCCGACCACGCGGCGTTCCCCGTCCAGCACCAGCAGTGCGTTGATCTTGTGGGCTTCCATCAGTTGCGCGGCCTCGACCGCGAGCGCATCGGCGCCGATGGTTTTCGGCGTGCGCGTCATGACGTTCGCGATCGGCGTGCTGCGGAGGTCGACGGTCGCATCGTCCAGCGTGCGGCGCAGGTCGCCGTCTGTGTACAGGCCGAGCATGCGGCCTTCGGCGTCGACCACCGCGGTCACGCCCAGGCGCTTGCGGCTCATTTCCACCAGCGCTTCGCTGAGCGTCGCGGTTTCGCGCACGCGCGGCACCTCGTTGCCGGCATGCATCACGTCGGTGATGTGCAGCAGCAGGCGCCGGCCGAGCGCGCCGGCCGGGTGCGAACGGGCGAAATCCTCGCTGGTGAATCCGCGCGCTTCCAGCAAGGCGACCGCGAGCGCATCGCCGAGCGCGAGCGCGGCTGTGGTGCTGGCGGTGGGCGCGAGGGCGAGCGGACAGGCTTCGGCAGGCACGCCGACATCGAGGTGGATGTCGGCCTCGCGGGCAAGGGTCGAATCGGACCGCCCGGTCATTGCGATGAGCACGTTGCCCTGGCGCTTCAGTACCGGCAGCAGGGTCAGCAGTTCGTCGGTTTCGCCGGAATTGGACAGCGCCAGCACCACGTCCGCGTCGGTGACCATGCCGAGGTCGCCGTGCCCGGCTTCGCCCGGATGCACGTGGAACGCCGGCGTGCCGGTCGAGGCGAAGGTCGCCGCGATCTTGCGCGCGATGTGGCCGGACTTGCCCATGCCGGTGCAGACCACGCGGCCGCGGCAATCGAGCAGAAGGCGGCAGGCCGCGCTGAACGCGCCGTCGATGCGGGACGCGATCGCTTCCAGGCCCTGCACTTCGGTGGCGAGCACGCGGCGGCCGCTGGCGGCGAAGTCGAAGTCGGCGGCGGGCGCGCGTTCGGAGGGCATGGGGCGACGGGGCTTTCCGTTACACTGACGCATTCAGTTTACGCGCCCCGGTGCCCATCGCGATGAACGCAGACCGCATCCGTACCCTGATCGAGGCCGGCATGCCGGGTGCGCGGGTCGAAGTGCAGGGCGAGGACGGGGTGCATTTCGAGGCACTCGTCGTCAGCGAGGCCTTCCAGGGCAAGCTGCCGCTGGCCCGGCACCGCATGGTCTACGCGACCCTGGGCGAACTGATGGGCGGCGAGATCCACGCGCTGGCCTTGCGCACGCAAACGCCGGAAGAGGCGGGTTCGTAGTTGGTGGTTGTTGGTTCGCAAGCGCGCCATCGACCGCATTTCCACCAACGACCAAGGACCAACCACGAACTTTCCAGGAAAGTCATGCAGAAGATCATCGTCACCGGCAACGGCCCGCTCCGCGGCGAAGTGCGCATCTCCGGCGCCAAGAACGCGGTGTTGCCGATCCTGTGCGCGACCCTGCTCGCGGACGAACCGGTGCGCATCGACAACGTGCCGCACCTGCACGACGTGGTCACGACGGCGAAATTGCTGCAGGGCCTCGGCGCCGGCGTTATCCACGAAGGCGACGCGATGACGGTCGATCCGCGCAGCGTCGACAGCCACGTCGCGCCTTACGAGCTGGTCAAGACCATGCGCGCCTCGGTGTTGGTGCTGGGTCCGCTGCTGGCGAAGTTCGGCGATGCGGAAGTCTCGCTGCCCGGCGGATGCGCCATCGGTTCGCGCCCGGTGGATCTGCACATCAAGGGCCTGCAGGCACTGGGCGCGCAGATCGACGTCGAGCACGGCTTCATCAAGGCCGGCGTCGAGGGGCGCTTGAAAGGCGCGCGCCACGTGTTCGAAATGGTCAGCGTCGGCGCCACCGAGAACGTGCTGATGGCGGCGACACTGGCCGAAGGCACCACGGTGCTGGAAAACGCGGCGATGGAGCCGGAGATCGTCGATCTGGCCGTATGCCTGCGCGCGCTTGGCGCCAGGATCGAGGGCGCGGGCACGCCGCGCATCGTGGTCGAGGGCGTGGAGCGCCTGCACGGCGGCACCCATGCGGTGATCGCCGACCGCATCGAGGCCGGAACCTTCCTCGTCGCCGCCGCGATGACGGGTGGCAGCATCGTCGCCACGCATGCGCGCCCGGACACGATGGATGCGGTGCTGGACAAGCTGCGCGAATCCGGCGCGGAGATCGCCATCGACGGCGACCGCATCGCGCTCGACATGCACGGCAGGCGCCCGCGCGCGGTCAACATCACCACCGCGCCGCACCCCGGCTTCCCCACCGACATGCAGGCGCAGTTCATGGCGCTGGACTGCATCGCCGACGGCGTCGGCGTGATCAACGAAACGATTTTCGAAAACCGCTTCATGCACGTGCAGGAACTGCTGCGCCTGGGCGCCGACATCCGCGTCGACGGGCATGCCGCGGTCGTGCGCGGCGTGGAAAAGCTGGGCGGGGCGCCGGTGATGGCGACGGACTTGCGCGCGTCGGCCTCGCTGGTCCTCGCCGGACTCGTGGCCGATGGCGAAACCGTCATCGACCGCATCTACCACCTCGATCGCGGTTACGAGCGGATCGAAGCCAAGCTGTCCGCGCTCGGCGCGGGGATCCGGCGCGTCGATTGACGCATTGGCCGGAGCCGGCCTCAGGCGGCCTTGTCGAGGCGCAAGTCGATGTCGTCCTTGCCGCCCTTGCGCTGCAGGATGCGCGCCGGGAACGGCATGCCGTCCACCACCCACAGCAGGATCTGCTTGTCGGCGCCGAGCTCGCAGCTGACCTTGGTCGACTGCAGCGATTTCCCGCCGATTTCCAGCGATTCCTTGCCGTCGGCGCTGCAATCCACCTGCTTGGCGCGGCCGTCGTCGACCATGCGATAGCGCAATGGGCGCCCCGCGGCCACGTCGCGCGGCAACGCGAGGTTGAGCAGCATCGCGTCGACGTCCCCGGCCTGCAGCGCGATCGGGCCCGCGCGTTCGGGCTTCACGTCGCCGCTCCAGCTGGCCTGGCCGGCCTTCCAGTCGTAGCTGGCCTGCTTGGTCACGCGCTTGACCAGGAACGCCGAGGAATCGGTGCCGGACAGCGGGCGCAAGGCGCTGCCCGCCACGTCGAACACGGTGCTCTGCGAGAGTTGCGCGAGGGAACTGCCGATGCGCAGCGAATACACCCAGCGGCCATTGCCCTGTTGCGACAGGCTCATGTGGCCGGTGCCGTGCATGCCCATGTAGCTGGCGTCGTAATCGGCGGAATAGGGTTTCATCCCCGGCGTCGCCGCCGACGCGATGCCGGCCGCGGCGAGCAGCCAGGGCAACAGGCGGAAAGCGGTGCGGTCGGTCATGGTGTCGTTTCCTGTTCGAATCGGTGTATTCGGGTCACTGGTAGCCGACGAGGACCAGGTCGAGCCCGGTTTCGCCGCCTTCACTCTGCAGCATGCGCAGCGGGGTGGGGACGCCGGATGCGACCCAGACGCTGGTCTGTTCGCTGCCGGCATTGCTGCGGTCCACGCGCAATGCGTCGAAACTGAGGTCCCCCACCTGAATGGGCTGTGTCTGCGCCGCCACGGCGTAGTCCTGCGGCCGCGCGCGACCGTCGTCGACGAAGCGGTAATGCAGCACCGCGCCCGGCGTCGCGTCGCGGATGATCGCGAGGTTGATCAGCAGCCCGCTCATGTCGCCATCCTGCAGCGGCACGGGTGCACGCCGCGTGTCCTTGACGTCGCCGCTCCATTGCGCGGTGTGCGTCGCCCAGTCGTAGCCGCCGCTCGTGCGTCGCTTGCTGAGGAACACGCGCTTGACCGTGCTCTGCCCGAGCGGGCGATAGCGGCCGTCGACCACGTCGAACACCGTACTCTGCTCGAGGTTGAGCCCGGCGATGCGCAGCAGGCCACCGCCCTTCATGGCCAGGTCCACGCGCCAGCGGCCATTGCCGAGTTCCACGACCTGCATGGTCGCGGTGCCGAGCGAATTTCCGTGGTTGAACACCTGGTACTCGGCCACGAACGGGCGCAGCACCGGCGCGGGCGCCGTCGGCGCTTCGGTCGCGGGCAGCAATTGCAGCGGATCGTCCGCGGCCAGCACGACCGGCGCGGCGCACGTCGCCGCGACCAGCGCGGCACAACACAGGGCAGGGAGGCGCGTCATGGATGGCGCGGCGGCTCGATGAAAACGTCGGCGGACGATAGGCGCAGCGGCTTGAACAAGGGGTGACCATCCAGCCACGCGCGGCCGTCGCGTTCAGCCAGGCGGCCAGCGACGGCGAGGCGCAATGTCGCCAGCAGCAGCGGGTGTTCGCGCTGCAGCACGCGTTCGGCGAGCATGTCCGCCGAATCGCCCGGATGCACCGGCACCACCGCCTGCGCGACCACCGCGCCGGCGTCGAGCTCGGGCACGACGAAATGCACGCTGGCGCCGTGTTCGCGTTCGCGCGCCTTGATCGCGCGCGCATGCGTGCGCAGCCCGCGGAACTTGGGCAACAGCGAGGGATGGATGTTGAGCGTGCGACCGGCGAAGCGCGCGAGGAATCCGTCGCCGAGGATGCGCATGTAACCGGCGCAGACGATCCAGTCCGGATGCGTGGCCGCGACCGCGTCGCCGAGGTCGGCGTCGAACCCGGCGCGATCCGCATACGAACCCGCATCGCGCGACCAGCGCCGCGTTTCGCCGACGCGCAACAGCGCCTCGCAGCCGGGTTTGTCGGAGAACACGCCGACGACTTCGGCATCGAGCCCGCCCTTCGCGATCGCGTCGAGGATCGCCTGCAGGTTGCTGCCGCGACCCGAGGCGAGCACGGCCAGCCGCGGCAGCGCGCCCGTCATCGACGCGCGCCCATCAGCAGTTGCGGCCATAGCAGCAGCATCGCCACCACCAGGACCCACGCGAGCAGCCCGAACAGGCTGGCCAACGCGAGTTGCCACGCACCGAGGCGGCCGCGCAGGTCGATGAGGAACGACAACCAGTAGCCGCCCAGGAACAGGATCGCGAGCAGCCACGCCCGCAACATCCACAAGGTCGATTGCGGGATCAGGAACGTCGCGGCGAGGGCGACGAAGAACAGCAGGCTCGCCATCGCCAGCAACCAGCGGCTGCGGCGACCGAGGTCGGACAGGCGAACGCCGATCAGCATGCCGTGTTCAACCGATCTTCAATCGTTCGCCGTCGCCGGCTTTCGTCACCTGGCCGATGCGCCAGTGCGGGAGGGACAGGCGATCGAGGTCGGATTCGATGGCGGCGGCATCGCCCGGGGCGACCATGAGCACGAAGCCGATGCCGCAGTTGAAGGTGCGCCACATTTCGCCGCGCGCGACGTTGCCCTCGCGTTGCAGCCAGTCGAACACCGCCGGCAACGGCCACGACGAGGTGTCGATTTCCAACCCGAAGGGCTTCGGCACCACGCGGATGATCTTTTCCACCAGCGCGCCGCCGGTGACATGGGCCATTGCGTGGATGTCGTGCTTCGCCAGCAATTCCAGCACCGGCTTGACGTAGATGCGCGTGGGTTCCATCAACGCATCGGCCAGCTTCACGCCGCCGAGGTCGAGATCGAGAGGATTCCCCGCGCGTTCGAGGATCTTGCGGACCAGCGAATAGCCGTTGGAATGCGGGCCGCTGGAGGCGATGCCGATGAGCACGTCGCCTTCGCGCACCTTGCTCGAATCGACCAGCTTCGACTTCTCCACCGCGCCGACGGTGAAGCCGGCGAGGTCGTATTCGCCCGGCGGATACATGTCGGGCATTTCCGCGGTTTCACCGCCGATCAGCGCGCAGCCGGCGATTTCGCAGCCCCTGGCGATGCCGGCGACGACAGCGACCGTGGTCTCGACGTCGAGCTTGCCGGTGGCGAAGTAGTCGAGGAAAAACAGCGGTTCGGCGCCCTGCACCAGCACGTCGTTCACGCACATCGCGACCAGGTCCTGGCCGATGGAATCGTGGCGGTTGAGCTGTTTGGCGAGGATCAGCTTGGTGCCGACGCCGTCGGTACCGGAGACCAGCACCGGTTCCCGGTAGCGCCCGGCGAGGTCGAACAGGCCGCCGAACAGGCCCACGCCGCCCAGGACTTCCGGGCGCATGGTGCGCTTGACCAGCGGCTTGATCCGTTCGACGACTTCGTTGCCCGCGTCGATGTCGACGCCGGCATCGCGGTAGGTCAGGCCGGCGGAGGCGGGGGGCTGGGGCATTTGGGCATCGAAACCGCGTCGGGATGCGCGATTTTAGCCTGTGCGGGCGCCGCGCATGGACGCGATGGCCCGCCTGCGGCACCATTCCACCGTCACCGCACGTGCAGGACGCCGAATGCGCCGCTTGATCCGCTGGACCAGTCTGTTGGGAATGCTGCTCGTCGCCGGGAACGCGATGGCGCAGCGCGTGGAAGGCCAGCGCGCCGGCGCCAGCGGTCCGTTCGACGCTGAAGTGCCGGTCAACAGCCAGAACACCGCCGAACGCGATTCCGCGTTCGCGCGCGCGCTGGTGCAAGTGCTGAACAACCTGTCCGGCGGCCAGGGCGTGGCCGCGCAACCAGGCGTTTCCGCCGAATTGAAGCGCGCCGAGGACTATGTCGACGACTACGAGTACCGCCAGGACGAGGGCGTGTCCGCCACCACGGGCGCGCCGACCTTCGGCACCACCCTGGTGGTGCATTTCGATCCGGCCAAGGTGCAGGAGATGGCCGGCGACCTCGGCTTGCCGGTGTGGCCGGAACCGCGGCCGAAGCCGGTGCTGTGGCTGGCCATCGACGACGGCAGCGGCCCGCGCCTGGTCGGGCTGGCGCAAGCGAACGCGGCGCGTTCCATCCTCGACCGCGCCAAGGCGCGCGGCTACAAGCTCGGCCTGCCCGCGGGCAATGCCGCCGAACAGGCCGCCGCCGGTGCGATCTGGCGCGGCGATACCGCCGCGATCGCGCGCATTTCCAGCCGCTACAGCCCGCCGATGCAATTGATCGGCAAGCTGTCGCGCAAGGGCGCCGGCTGGCACGCGGACTGGACCCTGGTCGACAACAGCCGCGTGCTTTCGCGCTGGAGCGACGACGACGGCGATGCGCGCCGGGCGATGGCATCCGGCGCGGATGGTGCCGCCGATGCGCTGGTGAAGCGTTACGCCAAACGCAGCGGGCCGGGCGTCGGTGCCCCGGGCAGCTACACGGTGAGCTTCGCCGGGATCGACGGTACCGACGATTACATCCGCCTGTCCGCGCTGCTGCAGAAGGTTTCGGTGGTGCGTGCGTTCCGCCCGGTGCATGCAATGCCGGGCACGCTGGACGTGCAGCTCGACCTCAGCACCGGACTCGCCGGCTTCCGTCGCCTCGCCGGCGATGCGCTGGAACCCGCCGACGATACCGCCGACGGCGCGCCGCCGGTGTTCCGCCTGCGTTGATGCCGAACATCGCGCCACTGCAGGAAATCGCACGCTTCTACCGCCGCCTGCAATGGACTGCGGTGGCGCTGCTCGCCGGTTGGCTGCTGTGGCTGCTGGCGCCGGTGCTGTCGCCGTTCGTGTTCGCCGCGTTGCTCGGCTGGCTCGGCGATCCGCTGGTGGACCGCATCGAACGCCGCGGCCTGTCGCGCAACGCGGCGGTGCTGCTGGTGTTCGGCGGCATGATGCTGGTGCTGGTGCTGGCCCTGCTGCTGCTGTTGCCGCTGCTCGAGCGCCAGATCGTGACCCTGGTGCAATCGCTGCCGCGCTATCGCGACTGGCTGGTCGGCACGGTCGGACCGTGGCTGGAACGCCGCACCGGCTTGCAACTCCTCGCGTGGCTGGATCCGGAGCGGTTGATCGAACTGGTGCGTTCGCACTGGCAGCAGGCCGGCGGCATGGCGAGGACCGTGCTCGGCTACCTCTCGCGTTCCGGTTTCGCCCTGCTCGGCGTGGTGGCGAACGTGGTACTGCTGCCGGTGCTCACGTTCTTCTTCCTGCGCGACTGGGACCTGTTCGTCGAACGCATCGCGGCGCTGGTGCCGCGCGACCACGAAGCGACGGTGTCGCGGCTCGCGTTGGCCTCCAGCGACGTGCTCGGCGCGTTCCTGCGCGGGCAGTTCCTGGTGATGCTGATCCTCGGCGTGCTCTACAGCATCGGCCTGTGGGCGGTGGGGCTGGACCTTGGGGTGCTGATCGGCATGCTCGCCGGCGCGCTCACCTTCGTGCCCTACCTCGGCCCCGCCACCGTGGTGGTGTTCGGTGGCATCGCGGCGCTCGTTCAGTACGGGGACTGGCCGCACCTGCTGGGCGTGCTCGCGGTGTTCGGCGTCGGCCAGGTCATCGAAAGCTATTTCCTCACCCCGAAACTCGTCGGCGACCGCATCGGCCTGCATCCGGTCGCGGTGATCTTCGCCGTGCTCGCCGGCGGGCAATTGTTCGGTTTCCTCGGCATGCTGCTCGCGTTGCCGGTGGCGGCGGTGGCGAACGTGCTGCTGCACTACGCGGTGGAACGCTACCGCGCGAGCCGCATCTACCAGGGCGATCAGCCGATCCCGGTCGTGATCCTGCCCGAGGGCACGGTCGAAACCGCGCCGCAGCCGCAGGGTCCACCGCCGGCGTGAACCCAAGCGACGACGCGCCGCGCGGCCACGGGCAACTCGCGCTGCAATTGCGCATGCCGCCCGACCAGCGCTTCGAAACCTTCGTCGCCGCACCGCCCGCGGCGCTGGCGCAGTTGCGTGCGCTCGCGCGCGGCGAATCGCGCGAAAGCGTCTATGTCGAAGGCGCGCACGGCACCGGCAAATCGCATCTCCTGCGCGCGACCTGTGCGGAAGCGGATGCGCAAGGTCGCGGTGTCGCCTACCTGCCGCTCGCTTCGTTGCGGGG
>Ga0209023_10003214_pt1 | contig 19682 bp, 16 predicted proteins | sample LakOneMetagenome_FD_187468 | JGI IMG/M metagenome (GOLD analysis project Ga0209023, IMG submission 187468) | Freshwater and sediment microbial communities from Lake Erie, Canada (SPAdes) (version 2) | ecosystem: Environmental > Aquatic > Freshwater > Lentic | place: Lake Erie, Canada...
AATTAGATGCATCTCGGAGAAGTAACATGGCGTTAACAAATCAAGATCGCGCGGATATCATTGCAAAATTTGCACGTGCAGAAAACGATACAGGTTCACCAGAAGTTCAAGTTGCATTGTTGTCAGCAACAATCAATGACTTACAAAGTCACTTCAAAGCACACAAACATGACCATCATAGCCGTCGCGGTTTGATCCGTATGGTTAATCAACGCCGTAAATTGCTTGATTACCTCAAAGGTAAAAACTTTGATCGCTATTCAGCACTCATCACCACATTGGGTCTACGTCGCTAAGATTGCGACTCGTCGCATAGTGATTGATTTGATGATGTGTCAATGAAGAAGGGAGCATAAGCTCCCTTTTTTGCGATTTGAAGAAATATTTGATTGTGTTAAATAAGTGATTGTTGATGATTTTTCGTTTGAATCCGTTGGTTTTGTTGAAGTCATAGCGACATAGTAGTTGGTGTGTAAGTTGTACAAGTGTGATGCAAAGAACTGCTGAATAGATGTTGAGTTCAGATTTTAAGTGTGGTTACATCGTTCGGCGCATAAACTGTGCACAGAATGATGGGTGAGGGTCAATAAAACCTTGCCAAAAAATGGTGTACATATGGAGAGGCTTCTAACTACGATTGTTTGTGATGCTGTTTTTGGTTGAGTAATTTGAGCAAAAAAAACTAGAGTTAATGTTTTAATGATCATTAATAATAATTGTTTTTTAGTAGAAATTTCATATCAAAGACGATCGTCGTTAGGGGCTTCCATATGAATTTGGTATTTGAAAATTAAGGTTTAAAAAGGAATAGTCGTATGTCGATGTTTAATATAGTGCGTAAAGAAGTTCAGTTCGGTCGTCATCAGTTGGTATTGGAAACAGGTCGTATTGCGCGTCAAGCACATTCAGTATTTGTCACCATGGGTGGTGTGAGTGTATTAGTTGCTGTTGTTGCAGCAAAAAAAGCAAAACCAGGTCAAGATTTCTTTGCATTAACTGTTAATTATCAAGAAAAACAATATGCAGCAGGTCGTATCCCTGGTGGTTACGGCAAACGTGAAGGCCGTGCAAGCGAAAATGAAACACTCGTTAGCCGTCTGATCGATCGTCCAATTCGCCCATTGTTCCCAGAAGGTTACTTCAACGAAGTACAAGTGACAGCAAGTGTTGTTTCTTCTGATAAAACAATGGATGCGGATATCGCAGCAATGATCGGTACCAGTGCGGCGATGTCAATCGCTGGTGTGCCATTCAATGGTCCGATCGCGGGTGCACGTGTTGCATTTATCGATGGCGATTACATCTTGAATCCTTCATATGAAGAGCTCAGCCGCAGCCAATTGGATTTGGTTGTTGCGGGTACCGATAAAGCGGTTCTGATGGTTGAGTCAGAAGCGAAAGAATTGTCAGAAGATCAAATGCTTGGCGCAGTTTTGTTTGGTCATGACGAAATGCAAGTTGTGGTTGAAGCGATCAAGCAGTTTGCTGCTGAAGTGAATAACCCAGTGAGCACATGGACGCCAGCAGTTCAAAACGAAGAATTGAAAGCACGCTTGGCAGCTCGTTTTGCTGACGAAATCAGTGTTGCATACACCGAAACAGAAAAAGCACTGCGTTATGAAAAATTAGGCGAAATCAAACTCGCTGCATTGGCTGAATTTGCGCCTGAAGGCAGTGATGTTGATCCAGCTGAGTTGCAAAACTACTTTGAAGATCTGAAATATCGCACTGTTCGTGACAATATTTTGTCAGGCAAACCACGTATTGATGGACGTGATACCAAGACTGTTCGTGCCTTGGATATCCAAGTGGGCGTATTGCCGCGAGCGCATGGTTCAGCATTGTTCACTCGCGGTGAAACACAGGCGCTCGTCACAGCAACTTTGGGTAATACCCGTGATGCATTGATGGTCGATTCATTGGCAGGTACACGCAATGACCCATTCATGTTGCATTACAACTTCCCTGCATACTCTGTGGGTGAAACAGGTCGTGAATCAGGTCCAAAACGTCGTGAAATTGGTCATGGTCGTTTGGCTCGTCGTGGTGTTTACCCAGTTCTGCCAGCTGCTGATCGTTTCCCATACGTGATTCGTGTGGTATCGGACATCACTGAATCAAACGGTTCATCGTCAATGGCTTCTGTTTGTGGTGCAAGCTTGGCATTGATGGATGCAGGCGTTCCGCTGAAAGCACCAGTTGCAGGTATTGCAATGGGTCTCGTGAAAGAAGGCGATCGTTTCGCAGTGCTTTCTGACATCTTGGGTGATGAAGATCATTTGGGCGACATGGACTTTAAAGTGGCAGGTTCTGCAAACGGCATCACTGCACTGCAAATGGACATCAAGATCGAAGGCATTACCGAAGAAATTATGGAATTGGCTCTGAGCCAAGCGTACCAAGGTCGTATTCATATCTTGAATGGCATGAATCAAGTATTGGCACGTAGCCGTGTTGAAATTAACATGCATGCACCGACCTTCGCAGTGATTCAAGTGAATCCAGACAAGATCCGTGACATCATTGGTAAAGGCGGTGCGACCATTCGTGCGCTGACTGAAGAAACCAAAGCAAGTATTGATATTGAAGACAACGGTACAGTGCGCGTATTTGGCGAAACCAAAGCAGCAGCACAAGCCGCGATTGCGAAGATTCAAGCGATTACTGCTGAAATCGAACCAGGCACCATCTACGAAGGCACAGTTGTGCGTATCGTTGAGTTTGGTGCATTTGTGAACTTGTTGCCAGGTACTGATGGTTTATTGCACATCTCTCAAATTTCGAATGAGCGTATTGCGAACGTTGCTGATGTATTGCAAGAAGGCCAAAAAATCCGTGTCATCGTGCAAGATGTCGATCAACGCGGTCGCATTAAATTGTCGATGAAGGATCTTGCTCCAGCTGTTTAATTGAGTAAATTGACTGTAAATAAATTATTTATGGTCAATTGATTGTTGTACAAAAAAGTCCATTCTTTTTAGAGTGGACTTTTTTGTTAATGGTCAGTGGGTGGTTATCGTTCTTGATCCTTGTGAGCTGACATTTGTAATATTGAATTGTTTTTCGATGATTGCCGCTTTTAACTCCATATCGTTTTGTGCTATCGTCACGAAGTTAAGGAATAGAAACCGCAAAGGAATGAAAATAAAATGCTGAATAACACACCAAATGTGCATGGAGCCGATGAGGCTATTCGTCAATCTACGTCTAAAAAGCCCTTTTTTATGAAAAATATCATTGCAAAAAGCATGGTTGTTGCGGTTGCCGCTGCGCTTACGCTTACTGGTTGTTCTCAGGTCATTAAATCTGGTGCAAATATTGGTTTGGCATTTGCTGAAAATCATATCGTACCGCCAATTTTGACGCAAGATGACACTAATATGGTATGTGTGTCGGGTACATCCTTGTTGCCAGCGATTTTGGCGACTTCAGCGATGGGCGCCGATTCTACCAATATGGCAGTTTTGCTATATGTGGGTTCTGCAAGTTGTGCAGAAGATAATGCGCTTGAAAATGAGTTGGCATACATGCGTGCTTCGCGTGCAGGTAAAGTTGAAGAAGCTCAAGACCAACGCATTGCACAGAAACGTTGGTCAGCAACTGCTGCCCGTCGTCAGTATGCTGCATATCAAATCTTCCAAGAAAATTACGAACATAAATATCGTATTAAGTTGGGTGAACAGTGCCCAACCATGCGTACTGATCTGGATAAAACCATTTATCTGCTCGGTATGGTTGCAGGTCTGCAAGCAGTCACCAATGATATTGCATCTCAAGGCGCAGTGAACGTACCTAAAGATATCGCTGCTGTTGTTGAGCGCGGCATGAAGTGCTTGGATAATGAGCAATTCTGGGGTGCTCCGTTGGCGATTCGTGCGGCAATCTGGGTACTATTGCCGGGTGCTGGTGAAGGCAAGCCTGATCCATGGCAGACGATTAAAGATTCAACACGCTTGGGCGAACGTAAAGGTGTGCGTCTATCACACGCGATTTATGCTCTTGCTGCGCAAGCAACTGGTAAAGATGATTTGATTCGTGATGCGCTGAAAACTTACGGTGCTTCAGTTGATCAAAACATGCCAGTGAATCCGAAATACAAATTGTTTGATGCGATGGGCGGACATCAGGTTTGGGGTATCGCAGATCGTTACTGGACTGATAAGACTGGTAAACGTGCTCCAGAAGATGGTCTAACCAAGTTCTGGGATGAGAGTGATGTAGATACCGCGAAAGTTGATGATCTACTAAACTAAGCTGCGATGATCACCGAAATCACTGACGATTTAAGGATTGTTAAATCGTTCGAGTGATCAGACAAAACCGCCGCCATTGGCGGTTTTGTTGTATGTTGCTAGTCAATGTAAGATTGAAAAATGTTTAAAAGTGTTTTCGGGTTAGGGTTTTAACATGGGGTGGGTCATGAGGTCGTGCGGTCAAAATCAAATAAGCACAGAAAATGTGAAAACTCTAAAGGTCGTAAGTTCACGGCAGAATATGACTTCACGCTTGATGATGTTTTGTGTCGCTGTGATTCTGACCAGCTTAACCAGTACTTTTGTGAATGCTGCAGAACCGATTAAAAGACGCTTATGTGTCTGGGATATTATGGGTCAAAATGGCGAAGTATTCGGCAGACTTAAAGATTATCAAGTTAAAGCAAAAACTCTCGGTGTTGATTTTGATTTAAAAGGCTATACGGATGAGCGAGTTGCTAGTGAGGATTTTCGCGTCCGCTATTGTGATGCAGTGGTTGTGACTGGACTACGTGTTCGTCCTTTTAATTCATTTACAGGCAGTATTGAGTCAGTCGGTGCAATCCCAAGTTATGAGCACATGCGCACGTTGGTTTCTGTGTTGAGTAGTCCTGCTGCGGCACATTATATGAAAACTGACTTTGATGGACAGTCTTATGAAGTCATTGGTGTTATGCCTTTAGGTGCGGCATATGGATTTGTCAATGATCGCCGTATTGATAGCCCAGAACGTTTGCCTGGTAAGAAAATTGCAATTTTTGATTATGATAAAGCGCAAGCGAAGTTGGTTCGTGATCTTGGTGCGCAATCTGATCCTTCTGACCTGAGTAATTTTGCGGGGAAATTTAATAATGGTAAAGTGGATATTGTCGTTGTGCCAGCGACAGCCTATCGTCCATTAGAGTTGTATCGCGGATTGGGACAAAGTGGCGGAATTGTGGATTATGTCCTTGCTCAAGTCAGTTTGCAAATTGTGGTTCATGCGGATCGATTCCCTGCGGATTTCGGTCAAAAGTCTCGCGAGTATGTTGCGGGGCAATTCAACGCATACATGAAAACGGTCAAAGGGTATGAATCTGAAGTTGATCCAAAGTATTGGGTACGAGTAACTGATGCGAATCGTGCGCGATATCAAGAAATGTCGAGACTTTCACGGATCGATTTAGTGCGTGACGGCATCTATGATAAGAGGATGATGTCTCTGTTGAAGAAAATTCGTTGTCAAAAAGAGCCGACACAAGCTGAGTGCAGTTTAGGTGAAGAGTAAGCTGCATAAGCAAATAAACCCACAAATCTCAATGAGATTGTGGGTTTATTTTTGCATTGTGCTCATGACTATTCTTCAATTTTTTTTTACTGAGTGTGTCTATAGTCATCAAGTTTTATATAGTCAGCCTTGGCGGTTATGGACTGGACATTGGGTGCATTTAAGTGTTTGGCACTGGGTTTTGAACGTTGCTGCATTGGCGCTGATTCCTGAGATTTTTCTACGTGCCTCGTGGAAGTTTTTCCTTGTGTTGTGGATTGCTTTACCTCCACTGTTAAGTCTTGCTTTATGGTTTTCTTTGCCGCAGTTATCCCTGTACGCAGGCTTGTCTGGCGTTCTGCATGGTATTTACTTAGCGATGGCTGTAATGGCAATTTTCGGTGGCGAGCGTGCTGAGCGTCGAATCGGCTGGGTGGTATTGCTGGGATTACTTGCCAAGGTGAGCTATGAAGCTTATCGCGGTATGAGTCAAACAGCGGAATTGATTGGTGCGCCAGTGATTCTGCAGGCGCATCAGTTTGGTGCTGCGCTCGGTTTAGTTATCTGGTTGGTCGCTTGGTTTATGACTTGCATTCATCTTAAATTAAATTAAATTTATCTAAATATCTGTTTATTATAATTAAAAAATTTAATTTCATATTTAAGTTGATCTGGCTAGGCATCTTTACAAGATGCCGTTTTTTATGTCAAATTACGATTGAGTGAAATATTTGGCCATTCAACCTCATTTTTATACATGTTATAGCTTCTTTTGTAGCCTAAATTAAGGCATAAAAGAGATGTAAATTAGCTGTTAAATCAGGCATCATAGGCAATTATGCGGTAGACACGTCTTGGTCGTATCCCTTTTGGTGCATGGCAAAGATGGGTTCTTAGAGCGTCAAGAGGCGTAGCGTAGTAAAACGCGTATTCTTTATTTAGTTTTAGCCACCATGAAATTGCCATAATTAAAAATTTCTGGCTATTGGTTGGGTTTGATTAAAGTAAGGACGCGTTTTGACGTTATTTAAGTCAAGAATCAAAAAATCATAAGTAGGGTACTATGGAACATACTAATGCTGATGGGCGTATGGGCCCGCTGAATCGGACATGGATGGAGTGGTTAACAACTTTACCAGTCTTTCTGTTACTCATATTAACGTTACTGATTGGCACTGGTGAAATGATCCATGGTCAGTTGTTACGCATGGGTGAACGTCTTTTTGGTGATACTGCGGCAGGAATTCAATACTCTTACTTACGCGGTGATCCAGCAAAACCAACTTGTGATAAAGACACTCCGATCGAAACTTTGGTGCAGAAAGAAATGGCTGCACCTGCGGTCGATGATGGGTTAGGTGGCTTGTTTGCAGAAACCAAAAATCCAGATTCAATTCGTCAGTCGATGGTTGCTGCACAGGGTCTGTGTAAAGAAAAATATGCTTTCTATGACAATGTGAATAACCACATGACTCCTGCTGTTCGTGCCTATCGCACGTTCGAAGAAGCTTTTTTCTATGTCTTCCACTTTGGTACGCAATATCGCTCATTGATTTTGATTGTCATGATCGCGTTTGCAGCATTGGCAACAACCATTAATCGTCATCATTTGACCTTGCGTCCACCACAAAGTGTGATGGATTATCGTGTTTATTTTGGCGCGACGATCATTGCAAATACCATTGGGATGATTGCAGGTGTTTTCTATCTGATTGGCAATCGCGCATCAGGTATTGAGATGGATCCAGTGACATTAGCGATTAGCGTGGTTTGGCTAGGCTTATTCACCGCATTGACACTCATTAGTATTTTCCAAGCGTTTAATTCTCCAAAAGATGCAATACCAGGTGGTAATTTATTCGCTGCATACATGTCTATTCCGTTGTATGCAGTGATGGCGATGGTTGCAGGTACTGTGTTCTTCATGCAGGATTACTACGGCGGCCTATTTATCTACATGGGTCAGCTGTCTGATTACTCGGCATTGTTTTTGAGTTTGACACTGTTTATCTGGATCGGGATGCTGATGAAGCAAACCCGTTTGGTTGACTTACTTTTGGATCTTTTCCGTCCTTGGGGTTTGTCACCAGAAGTGTTGACTTGGGTCATCATGCTGTTTGCTGCTGTTGCAACAGCGTACACCGGTGCATCAGGTATCTTTATTCTTGCTGCGGGTGCGATTATTTATTACGAAGTGGCCAATGCTGGTGCGCGTAAACAATACGCGTTAGCGGCAACTGCAATGTCTGGTTCGTTGGGTGTGGTATTACGTCCTTGCTTGCTGATTATTCTGATCACTGCAATGAACAAAGAAGTGACTTCTGATCAGCTTTACGGTCATGGTAAGTGGTTATTCCTCATGACTTCAACGATCTTTTTGATCGTGTCGCTGATGGTTAGAGAAAAGAATGGACCTAAATATAAGCTGAACTCGCCAAGTATTGCTGTACCTGCGATGGCTCGTGCTTTAGTTCCACTTGCGCCATACGTGATTATCATGATCGTGGTCATTATGTTCTATCAATACGTTCTTGATACTAAACTTGATGAATATACCGCTGCGATGATTCTGCCGTATGTCATGTTGGCAATCGTATTTTTCGATAAAGTTCGTCGTACTCCTCAGCCTGATACTGCGGGTGTAGGTGTACATACTCCTGGTGGTCAAGTTCCTCCAGCGCCAGTTGAGCGTCGTACGGGAGATGTTGCTTCTCGAGATGACCGTCGTAGTGGTCAAGATCGTCGTGTCACGTTTGAATATGCGATTCGTACTGCAACAAACGAAACCATTAGCCATATCGGTGCGCTATTGATCCTTATGGCGCTGTCGATGAGTTTGTCAGGCGTGGTTGAACGTACTGGCCTGATGCATGCATTCCCACATACATTCCCGAATGTTTGGGTCGCGATGGCTGTGTTGGTCATGGTTAAAGTGTTTATTGGTATGGTGATGGAGCCGATGGGCGCGATGCTACTGGTATCGACGACACTTGCACCAATTGCTTATGCCAATGGCATTGATCCTGTTCATTTCTGGATGATGGTATTGACTGCGCTTGAACTCGGTTATTTACTGCCACCAGTTGCATTGAACCAACTCCTGACGCGTCAGGTGGTTGGTGAGGATGTTATGCATGCTGCTGACCATGAAGCAAAACATATGAGCTTCTACTATCGCTATGAGCGTTGGTTGTTGCCTGTGATTGTCATTTCGGTCAGTTTGTTGATCGTGGCATTCCCACCATTGTTGATGGATAAAGTTGCGTATTACAACTTCTGGCATTGATTCATTAGTTGGTCGTTAAAAAAGCATCGCTTCGGCGGTGCTTTTTTATGGCTTGAAATTGGAGACATGTTTAAAGCAGAAAAAAATTGGGAGTTATGATGTTTGGTTTGCTAGTTGGAGTCGTTAGAGAACTGTTATTTTTGGATGTATCTTTGAGAGACTTACGAGTCTGAATCATGCCGTGGGTTGAAGCCCACGCTACGCTTGCTATTCAAGCTTTTGAGATCATTGATTTAGAAAATTCGCAAACTCACGTTGAAACTTGATGGGTTGATCAAACATCGGAATGTGTCCAGATTGCTCAAAAGTAACCACTTTTGCATGGGGTACGGAATTAACGATGGCAAGTTGTCCAGCTGGAGGATACATAATGGAGCGTCCTCCGATCATCAATGTCATTGGAATCGTGATTTTGGCAAGTTGTGGACGCGTATCATTGTCGATGTTTACATAAGAATTCATGATTTGCATATAGGTATGCCAACATTCCTCTCTAAGCATAGTACCGATTAATGCCCGTTCGCCATAACGGAAGGCCTGTCGCCAGAACAGGCGTTGCAACGGGCGGCTCATGGCATATCCAAAGAATTCACCAAAAATAGCCGATATTTCACGACGAGTCGTCAGCGGTAAATTCCAGTAAGGAATATCTAGACCTGCAGCATTCACGTTCGTAAGTGCATTGCTAAAACGGTCAAACATTTGTGTTTGTTGTGCGCCAAATAAACCATATTGCCAACCATCGATATTGCGAACCTGAGGAGCTTGGTCAATGTGCAGGTATTTTTCTACACGGCTGAAATGTCCAAATTGATTCAGTTTTAGACCCGTCAAGGCTCCCATGGAGATACCGCCCAGAATGACCTTGTCCAGTTCTAAATGATTCAGAAGATCTTCGATATCTTGCACGTAGTTGGCAAATATATCCGCATTGTTCAACGGAATTTGGTGCGAATGACCAAAGCCACGTAGATCGGGGAGAATGAAACGGAAGCGATGTGCGAGCGGCAATACATTGGGTAGCCAATGTGCTGAATTTGAGCCAAAACCATGAAGTAGGACCACAGGCTTACCGCGTCCGACAGATCGTACACTCAGTGTTTTTCCATCCCGCAACGGTATTTTCAGCATAGGTCTAACTCAATTTATCTCAAAAGTTCCGCAGTTTATAATACAAAACTGAGCTGACGCAATGTTCGAGTCAGCTGTGAAAAGTTAATTGAGTGATTGATAGTAAGGATGGGCTGAGGAATAAACAGCCTACGCATAGTAAAAATGATTTATATAAGTTTGTTATTTATGCAGATGATTTTTTAATCAACGTTTCGCGCTTTAATGATCTCATTGACACAACTATTCCAATCATTTGAGAGCGCTGGGTCGGCGCTTTTTCCATCTTGAAGAATTAATAGCGAGCTGAGAAGCATTGCTATCTCCTCAGATTGTCCTCGCTCCCAATACAATTCTAAAAACCTCTGCATTACAGCTAGCGCCTCGGTAGATGAAAGTTTTTCATTTGTGCTCATTCAAATCTCTTTTATTGGATTGGCTTAAATAAGTCGGTATATAAGGTTACTCTATCGGACCCAATTCTTTTGTTCTCGGCATACACAAAATCAGTGCCACCAAAATCAACGCCATGCCAATAACACTTATAATATCTGGATATTCCTGCCAAATTGCTGACGCAAAAATACCAGCAAAAATGATCGCAAGGTAATTTGCTGGGCCGATTTTGCCTGCGGGAGCATAGCTGTAAGCCTTAGATAGGCAAAGCTGACTGACGGTCGCCAATAGACCTGCACCGCCTAATAACAGCATCTCATGCGCTGTATAGACACGCCAATGCCAAAACATCGGAATACTGGAGAGAATGCTGCCAATCAAGCAGAAATAAAACACGATGCGGATCACGGGTTCGGTCGTGGTGAGTGCGCGGACAGTGACAAAGGCCATCGCGGCAAACAAACTCGACACAATACCAATCAGCGATAACAGATTAAAAAAACCTTGATTGGGTTTTGCAACTAAAACCACGCCAACAAGACCAATAAACGCCGCAATCCACATGAGCGTATTCATTCGCTCTTTGAGAAATAGCCACGCCACAAGCGGGATGAAAATAGGCGATGAGTAAGTGAAAACCATGGCATTACTCAGTTTCAGGTGAGCAATCGCATAGAAAAAGCCATACATCGCCATGAGGCCAATGATCGCTCGCCAGCTATGCATCCATATTTTATCTGTTTTGATAAATGACGAGCCTTTGAACAGCATAATCGGCAATAAAATGATCAATCCCGTGAGGTTGCGGAAGAACACCACTGATGCATTATCAACGCTATGCGATGCCAAACGAATGAGCACGCCCATCAACGCAAATAGACACGCAGAAAGGGTTAATAAAGCTAAGCCTCGACCAATTTGATGGGTTTGTGAAACGAGTGGAGTAGAGGTGGATTTCAATAATAGATCGACCAGCAAGAGAAGGCTGCTATTTTAGCAGAGCTTCTCGTCGGGTCGTTTATGTTTTATTTTCTGGATCGAAACGTCAATCAAGACAATTAATGATTAGGTGTTTCGAGTGTTTTGAGTTGTTGTTCTTTCATAGCGAGCAATTTATTTGAAATTTCCAATTGTCGTGCAAGTTGCGCTTTGCGATCTTTTAGACGGGCATGTTCATCGTTTAGACGATCCAACTCTTCTTCGGCAAGTGCCGGATCAGTTGGAAGCGCAGTATTCGCAGCGACCACTGGTGCGACTTCGGACGTTGCCGTTGTTACAGATGCCGTATTGGATTGCAGTGCAGACGACTGAACAATCGGCGCGTTAGTCACGGTTTTTGTCGTGGTAGACGTTGTGCTTGTTGTTGATGCTTGAGGACAGAGCAACCACCACAGGAGTGCGATTACAGCAATGGCTGCGATGACTAAGGCCGCAGCATGATAAGGGCGTGCACGGGCGCGTTCTAAAAGCGACTTCATGTGTGTATCCATACTAAAGTTAACTGTTTTTATCCTAATGGCATTGATTCTAGCGCATTGATCGAATCTGTACCACTTCGACTTGTTCTGTTTCGGTTGCAGCGGGCATAACGTCGAAAGATCCTTTGGAAACAACCGTTGTTGGTCGTCGTTCAACATGTCCGCAGTCAACACATTCGATCCACTCATCATCAGGGGTGATGAAAATCATCACTTTATCTTGCGCATGGCAGGCGCTGCAACGCGCCCCTGCGATAAAGCGTTTCTTCACGTTAGGTTGATTGGTACTCATACTGATTGATCCATCGATTTGCTGCCTTGCCAACCATTATGACGCAATAATGCTTCAACGGATGCATCACGTCCACGAAAGTCGCGGAAGGTCTCTAGCGCAATTTTACTGCCACCGACGGCAAGGACACTTTGTCTAAAGGATTGTCCTGTTTCAGCATTAAAAATCCCCTCATTTTCAAAGCGATCAAAGGCATCGGAAGCTAAGACTTCTGCCCATTTATATGAATAATAACCGGCCGCATATCCGCCTGCGAAAATATGGCTAAATCCATGCTGAAAGCGATTATAGCTTGGCGGTATCATGACTGAATATTGCTCACGAATGTCATCCAAAATCGACTGAACTTGAGCAAGATTCGGTGCGGGTTGCGCATGGTGAATATCTAAGTCAAACAACGAAAATTCGATTTGTCGCAACGCTTGCATGCCACTTTGGAAATGGCGCGCAGCAAGTAATGCATTTAATAAATCAGCTGGGAGGCTCTCGCCTGTATCATCATGCTTGCTAATGAGCGCCAGTGCTTCGGGCTCCCATGTCCAGAATTCCATAAATTGACTGGGTAATTCAACTGCATCCCAAGCCACGCCGTTGACGCCAGCGACAGACAGCACATCTACTTCAGTGAGCATGTGATGCAAACCGTGTCCAAATTCATGGAAGAGCGTGACTAATTCATCGTGGCTGAGCAATGCTGGCTTGCCATCGACAGGCGGCGTAAAGTTGCCGACCATAAAGGCGACAGGCAGTTGTAAGCCTTGCTCGGTGTGCATGCGTGGACGGAAGCCGCTCATCCATGCACCACCGCGCTTACTGCTACGCGCATATAAATCAAAATAGAAGCCAGCGACGAGTCTGCCGTGTTCCATGATTTCATAATATTGCACGCCTTCAGCCCAGACTGGTGCTTCGCGTTGTTCAATATCAATACCATACAAACGTTTTGCAACCTGAAATAAACCACTAATCACCACGTGAGCAGGAAAATAGGGCTTCAATGTTTCTTGCGATAGATTGTATTGGCGCTGTTTTACTTTTTCAGCGAGGTAAGCGGTATCCCAAGGCTGTAAATCTAACAGTCCACTTTGTACGCCTTCTGCTTTTAGCTCTGCTAAGTCTTGTTTGGCTGGCTCAAGCGCTTTGCTGGCAATATCCACTAGGAATTCGCGCACAGTGGCAACATTCGGTGCCATTTTGCTGGCGAGTGACAACTCGGCATAACTGCTAAAGCCTAAGAGTTGCGCCATTTCCAAGCGAAGTGCCAAAATTTCGACCAGTACTTTGCTATTATCTTGCGCTGCGGCGTTGGGTACGGTCGCCAGTTCTGAAGCACGCGTGACGAAAGCGCGATAGAGTTCTTCACGTAAAGCGCGATCATCCGCATAAGTTAAAATGGCAATATAAACTGGCGCATCCAATGTTGCTGCGGCTTCGACTTTTTGGTCTGCTGCGAAATCGCTCGCGCGTGCAGCTGCCATTTGCTTGGTTAATGCCACTGCCGATTCAGGCAAGCCCAAAAGTTCATGCTTGGCTAATGGACGCACATAGGCTTGAGTCGCATCTAATAAGTGATCTGAAAACTGCGATGATAGTTGTGAGAGGCGTTCGGTAATGGCGGCATAACGCGTTTTATCATCACCTTCTAGTGCGACACCTGAGAGCTTAAAGTCACGTAGCGCAAGGCGAATCGAGGCTTGTCGCGCTGTGGATAAACTCGCAAAATCGGCACTGTCATGAATGCTTAAATAGGCTTGATAGAGCGGTTTGTTCTGACCTTGTTCGGTGTAATAACGTGACAGTTCTGGCAACAGCGCGTTATAGGTTTCCCGTAGTTCTGGCGTGTTGCACGTCGCATTCAAATTAGAAAGAACGCTCCACACTTGATGAATACGATTTTCCCATGCGTCCAGCAAACAAATAAAGTCGATTTCACTGCCAATGGTCATGTGATTCGCTTGATTCAACAGTGAGAAGCCTTCCGAGAGTAGCGCTTCAATATCCGATTTCATTCCTGCATTGGTCAGCGAAGGAAAATCGGGTAGTGGAAGACGCGCAGGAAGGAGCGTGGAATTTGGAGTGATTGCATTCATGGTTTTGTCTTTTAAGTCGAAATCTGAGGAGTATCAATAAGCTTAGGATCGATGATTGGCGCAACATTTTCAATGGGATTTTATTGGCATTATTGGGGGAATTTCGTTTCAGAGCCCTAAGAATCATTTGAGAAAACACGTAAAAAAAACACAGGGCAGTCATTTAACTGACCCTGCGTTTTTTATGACAGCTATTTATTTTTCTTAGATTTTTTTGAATCGGCTTTCTTGTCTGATTTCTCATCAGTCGATTTCTTACCTGAACCTTTCTTTGACTTGGCCAGATCTTTCGATTTGTCAGTCGATTTCTTGGCTGATTTAGATTTCTCAGCTTTTGGTTTCGACTTGGCTTTGTCAGCACGTTCTTTGGTTTTACCTACTGAGTCAGCAGATACTTCCTGAACGATTGGCTCAACAGGCGCGGCGACAGTTGGCGCAACGACCTTAACTTCTTTGACTACCGCAACAGGTGGTTTCGGCGTTGCAGGAGCAGCGACTGTTTTCACTTGTTCAGTGGGTTGCGTAGCTGGCTGCTGCACAGGTTTTTTCCGTGCTGCTGGGCGCGGCGGACGTGGCACAGTTGGGTTTGTCGACGCTACAGGTGCATTTTGTGCGACGGCTGGTTTTGCCGTTTGAGGCTGCTGGCGACCTGTACGTGCTGGACGATTTGAAGTTGCTTTTGGCGGAGTAGTCGCTTTTGCTGGAGCTGTGGTTTTTGCAGTTGCAGGCGTATTCGCCACACGCGGTGCTTTTTCACGCATCGGCTTGCCGCCACTGGACAATTGTTTCACCAATTGGAAGTCGATTTTACGTTCTTCGAGATTTGCGCCAGCGACTTGAATTTCGACTTTGTCACCCAGTGCAAATTTCTGACCATGTGTTTTGCCATTCATAGATTGGCTAGCGACATTGTATTCGTAGAAATCATTACCGAGGTTACGCACATGAACCAAGCCTTCGACGTAGAGTTCACTCAACGTGACGAAGAAGCCAAATTCGGTCACCGCAGTAATCACACCTTCGAAGCGATCACCGATATGTTGTTGCATATAGTGGGTTTTTAACCAGCTCATCACGCTACGTGAGGCATCATCGGCACGGCGTTCGGTGCGCGAAAATTGTTCGCCCGCAGCAACCAGTTGATTGCCTTCGAGGTCGGTTTTTCTGCCCGCTAAATGATTTTTAATCGCACGATGTAACAACAAATCAGGATAGCGACGAATTGGCGATGTGAAGTGCGTATACGCTTCATACGCCAAACCAAAATGCCCTAAATTCTCTGGTGCATAAACGGCTTGCATCATCGAACGCAGTAATACGGTATGAATGCTTGGCGCATCAATTCGATCGCGCGTCGCTTCAATAATCGCTTGATAGTCTGATTGCGTTGGTTTTTCTGGGAAACTTAGACCGAGTAACTTCACATAATCTCGGACTTTTTGCACCCGATTCATTTCAGGTGGCTCGTGATTACGATAAAGCACAGGAATCAGATTTTTCAGCGCAAAATCAGCGGCACAGGTATTGGCCAGTAACATGCATTCTTCAATCAGACGATGTGCATCGTTACGTGTGCGCGGTTTGATCGCTGCAATTCCGCCTTTGTCATCAAAGGTCATGTAGGTTTCAGTCGTCTCAAACTCCATTGCGCCACGTTTTGAACGCACAGCGAGCATGACGTGGAACAACTGATTCAGCGTGTCGATTGATTTGTGGACGGCTGGAATATTCGGAATCGCATCAGTCTGACCCGCCAAGTAGCTTGCCACTTGGTCATAGGTCGTGCGTGCTTGCGAATGCATGACCGCTTCATAGAACTCAAAGCCCATCACATTGCCCGCGCGGGATAAATTAATATCACACACCATACATAGGCGATCAACTTCAGGTTTCAGTGAGCACAGTCCATTCGACAAATCTTCAGGCAACATCGGCACAACATGGTTCGGGAAATAAACCGAAGTCCCACGTGCTTGCGCTTCATCATCCAGCGCCATACCGAGCTTGACGTAATGACTGACATCGGCAATCGCAACAATGAGACGGAAACCACCACCAGCGCGTTTTTCAGCATAAACCGCATCATCAAAATCACGGGCGTCTTCGCCATCAATCGTGATCAGTGGCAATTCACGTAAATCAATGCGACCTTTACGGTCTTTCGCAGCAGGTTCTTTGTATTTAGCGGTTTCAGCGAGCACTTGCTCATTGAAAACATGCGGTAAATCGAAGTCGATCAGCGTCGTTGGAATGATCAGCTGGGTATCGACTTTATTCGAGAATGCTTCAACGACATGGCCATTGGCATATTCTTCACGCGTTGGCCAATCATCAATTTCAATTTGCGCGGCATCACCAATGGCTAAATGCGCAGCAGCCACTTGATCAGGTTCAAGCGCAATTGGTTGATGTGCGTTTGGATGCGAAGGCTGAATATAAAATTGCCCCTCTTGCATCTGCAAATGACCAATCACTTGGGTTTGCTGGCGTTCTTTGACGTCAACAATACGACCCAACGGACGTCCGCGACGATCAGTACCAGTCGCACGTGCGCTGACAGTATCGCCGTTAAACACCAAACGCATTTCGCGTTCAGTCAGGAATAAATCAGGATGATCGGTCAATACGACAAAGCCAAAACCATTGGTATTTGATTGGACTTTACCGATAAATAAATCATCTTCGCTGATTAAGCGGTAACGCTGTGGATTGTGTCCAACCGTCGTCAGTTGGCTATCGCGCACCATCGCGGAGAGGCGGCGACTGACTGCTTCAATCGCAGTCGGATCTTGCAAATTAAACAACAGCACAAATTCCGCATGACTGAGCGGCTGTGGGTTTTGTTGTAAAATATTGAGAATGAGGGTGCGACTCGGAATTGGCGACTCGTAGCGCTGAGCTTCACTCAGGGCTTCAGGGTCGTTCCAAGGTGTATCTGGGGTATTGGTATTTTTCATTATTTCAGTTTAACACAGCTTTTATGACAATACGGTATCGCTATTGGGTGCATTTACGATTTTGCAAATCATTAAAGAGGTTTAATCATATCGAAAATGCTTGATTTAGGGCTTGACGCATTTTAATGAAATCTATAGCATTGCCGACCTATGCGGATGTGGCGGAATTGGTAGACGCACCAGTTTCAGGTATTGGCGAGTAAAATCGTGGAGGTTCAAGTCCTCTCATCCGCACCATATTGAGTTATCTGTCGTTCTACGGCAACTTACAGCCCCAATGTTTTCAAGCATTTGGGGCTTTTTGTTGTCTACAGCATACCCCTTCACATCATTGCTTACTACGCTTAAAGCTGGTAAATATGCTGGTAAATAATTTTTACCAGCTTTTAACCATTGCAACAGGCGTACAAAATGCTCACTGATATCAATATCAGAAAATTAAAATTACCACCCAAAAGCCAAAAACCAGCCGACAAGCACAGCTTTGAGAATGGTTTGTATTTGTATGTTTATGCCAATGGGATAAAGAGATGGTTTATTAACTATCGCTTTGGAGGAAAACAAATATCGCTACCAGTTGGATATTATCCAGCCGTGACGCTGGCAATGGCTTTACAAGCGCGGGATGATGCAAAGCAACTAAGAAAGCAGGGCATAGATCCGAAAGCACACCACGAAGGACAGCAAGAAGCCAAACAAGCCGAGCTAGAAGGCAAGCCGCTATTTAGAGCGGTTCTTGATACTTACAATCTAAAAGAGTCACCAACCCATAAAGGGCATAAGTGGAACTTCAATCGAATTGAAAAGTTTAAACGTGATTATCCTGATATTTGCGACACCCCCGCCGGCGAAGTCACCCCATTGCAGTTGATCGAGTGGCGTGATGATCGTCTTGAGGAAGTTAAGCCTGCATCGGTTAGCCGTGAACATAATTTGTTATCCGCTGTTTTCACCTACGCGATTAAAGAAATGCAGCTTTTAGACGCTAACCCATTCAGTAAAGTTACTAAGCCAAAAACAAGCGCACCAAGACAGCGGCGCGTTAGTCAGCACGAAATAGATATTATTTGTGAGGCTTGCGGATATGAGCGAGGAACTACGCCACAGAATAAGACGCAGCAAGTCGCATGGTGTTTTATTTTTGCCATTATGACCGCGATGAGAGCAAGTGAAATCACAGGCATTACATGGGATAACGTCGAGCTAGATAAGCGTTTCATCCACCTACCTGACACAAAAAACGGTTCAATCCGTAACGTCCCTTTATTAGATGAAGCCGTACAGCACATCGAGTTAATGCGAGGCGTGGACGAAAAGCAGTTGGTAACAATCAATGCGGCGTCGCTTAGTACGATGTTTAGAACGGTACGCAATCGAACGATTTTAAAAGATGCTGATATACGCTTTCACGATTCACGCCATGAAGCATGTACGCAATTGGCGAAAGTATTACCGATTGAGGATTTAGCTAAATTAACAGGGCATAAAGACTTAAAAATACTATTGAACGTCTACTACAACCCCACAGCCGAGGAACTTGCTAACAGGATGAACCAGATCCGACCATAGGTTAATTGATCGTATTGAGCCGTTATTTACGGTGATCATTTTTCATTTACATGCTCATTATGGTGAAAAAAATGTTTGAATTTTTATTGGAATCTTCTCTATCGACTGGTAAATGTCAGGTTAGAATCAACCCTGTACTGCAATGACTTGATATAAGTTACAAAAATCTACTTCGCATGCTGCAAGGGTAATTCTTAAAGCCAATATCTTGAGTTAGCATGTATATAGAAGTTGCGGTAGACGGTGCGATGCACTACTAAAGCAACAGACAAGAAAAAAGGCTCACGCGCCAACGTGAACCCCTTTTTTAAACATTAACCAACCCACGTTTGTCGAGAACGAATCAGTAGCAAGCTAGAGATTGAGGTAGGTTGAAAAAACTATATCGTATCTGATATGGAGCGGTCAAAGCATTTTTTGATCGTTTTTCTGGATCAGGTGGTATTTCAGTTTTCATTTATCGTGCTTGTTGCTGGTTCTCTTAATTTTTTGATTAAGGAATTAGCTATGAATAAGTTAGACCAAGCACCAACCTATTACCGCCTTTCAGAGCTGGCAACAGCCCCCGCCAAAGCAGCCCGCGTCTATACAGATCCAAAAGGTCAAACCCGCAATATATCCGCAAAGCCAGCACACAAAGGCATTACCCCGCTAGGTTCTTCAACCATTCTCAAATGGTGCAAAGAGGGCAGATTCCCCGCGCCTATCAGACAGCTTTCAGGTATCACAGTTTGGTCGGCAACCAGCGTACACGAATGGCTTAAAAGCCTAGAAACCGCGTCAAATGACGAAGGGGTTTGATATGAAATTAGCCCCTAAATCAAAAGATGAAACCCTCAAAGATGGTTTTTTGGTTACTTTCACCGATAAAGACGTAAGCGGTGATGTTCTTCTTGATCGTGAGGTGTTTTCTAGTCTTGATCGAGCAATTGACGCGATTAAATACACGCTTGCCAGCAGTGATGCCGACAGCGTGTTGATCGAGCCAATTAAATATAGGGAGGC
>Ga0209023_10003215_pt1 | contig 19665 bp, 17 predicted proteins | sample LakOneMetagenome_FD_187468 | JGI IMG/M metagenome (GOLD analysis project Ga0209023, IMG submission 187468) | Freshwater and sediment microbial communities from Lake Erie, Canada (SPAdes) (version 2) | ecosystem: Environmental > Aquatic > Freshwater > Lentic | place: Lake Erie, Canada...
AGGAACCAGAAATAGATATGCTGGAACCTGTGCATGAAATATTTTTTCTGTGTTGGGCACATTCTCAGGAATGGCTGAATTTCAATGTCATCATCAACGCCTTCAATATTGGTATAAGTGTGGTGAACAATATTGTGTTTGTTGTTCCACATAATGCCGCTGGCGCCCAGTGCATTTACAGAAAAACCTGCGATCTTGTTCCAGAATTTACTGTTGCTGAAACTTCCGTGGCCGCCGTCATGCATAACATTGAAACCAATGGCAGCGGTTAATCCGCCCATGGTTAAACATTCCAGTATAGCGATCCATGCAGTTGGTGTAAAGAACAGCACATGTACATACAATGCAACATAACATAACCAGAACAGTACTGCTTTGAAATATAACCCGAAATTACCTGTTGGTGCTTTTTTGGATTCGGTAAAATAATTGTTCACCCTTCTTTTTAATTCCTGGTGAAAGGTAGAACCTTGAACATTTAAAAACTTAGGGGTAGCCATGATATTGATTTTAGGTATTTTCTTTTATTAATGCATCAAAATTACTGATGCCAATTGTTTTGTCTGAAATAAATCCTTCTGCATATTTAACACCGATCATCTTTCCAAACATTTTGTAACGGTATATCACACTATCTAAAAAATCCGGTGTTGAAATATAAGTTTCCGGTTCGTTCAGGTTGGGATTATGGAATTGTGTTTTATATGCTTTTATTGCTTCCAGTTTTCTTTCAAAAACTGCTGTGATGTCAACAACAAAATCCGGGGTTAAATACCTGTCCTGGATATAATGAAGCACATATTTTGGCCTCCATGCTTCCTGTACCAGGCCATTGTCTGTGGTTTCAATTTTCATCAGTCCGGATAAGAACGCTGCATCTGAAACAAGTTTAGCACTTCTGCCATGATCAGGGTGCCTGTCTTCGGGTGCATTACAAATAACGATCTCGGGCCTATATCTCCTTATGACTTTGATCACTTTGCGCTGGTGCTCTTCATCATTTTTAAAAAAACCATCAGCTATCTGAAGGTTTTCCCTTACGTCTACACCAAGTATCATTGCTGCATCTGCAGCTTCCCTGTACCTTGTTTCTGCATTCCCACGGGTACCAAGTTCGCCTTCTGTAAGATCGATGATACCTGTTTTTTTTCCATTATTCTTTTCCACCATCAATACGCCGGAGCAACTCAATTCCACATCGTCGGGATGAACGCCAAAGGCGAGCACATCTAACTTCATACTCAAAGGAAAAATTTGTGTGCGCAAGATAAGCTATAATAGCTATTAATTTGTAGTACTAAGCCTATAAAACTATTAACGAAACCCGGTTTATGTGGATAACCGGCAGGGTGGGCTGGCAATTACATTTGTTCAACCTTACGGATGTCCTTGTAGCCGTACATCCGCTGAACTTCTTTTACTAATTTTTCTACTACCGCATCTTCGTTGAGGGCGTTGTATGGCTGCTTTAAATTACTGTTAAAGAAAAAAGCCACGGTCTGGTAAAGCCTTGCTGTAAGCCCGCCTTTATATTCCTTGATGATCTCATAGCAGTTGTTGCCGGTTTCCCGGTTAATGAGCTTCATCAATACCTTGCCCTGGTAAATAGAGAGATTGGTGAGTGGTTCTGTAAATTCTTTCCTGAGTATGGATTCTTTTGATTTGATGTATTTTTTCCTTTCCCCATCATCATTGATCGTGGCCAGTTTTGCATTCATTTCGTTCATCACAATGCCGGCCTTGCGGGCATAGGGATAAGTCACATAAACGGCATTCCGGAGGCGGTTGTAAGCTGCCGCCGCATTGCGCTGGGCCTGTGTCATTTTTCCCCGTAAAAAGACGCCTGCGAGGGTTTTTAGTTCAATGGTATCGCCGTTGTAAACGATCGCTTCATGAACAATGGTGTCATTTATGCCATATTGAGTCTGGGCATCCGCAGGTTTGTTTGCAAAAATGAAAGCAAGCACCAGGAATACGGAAATTTTCAGCCTTATGATATTTTTCCAACAATGCATTACTGTAAATTTAAACAGTTCGGGTCAAAACTTAATACGGGCTTTTACTTAAAGTAACCTTAAATATTATACAGATGACTGTGCCGGTACCTGTTAACGCTGCTTTTGGGCTGTTTATTACCGGGAAAATTGTATAAAATGTACGGGTTTTAGGAGAAAACAGATGAATGTAATATGCAAAATGTAAAATATAGAATGTAAAACGGGAAATGCTATTCAAGTAGTGATGCTATTTCCGATTTATATTTTGCCTTCAACATTCTATATTTTACATTTTATGTCGGTTAATTGGCAAAAAGGAACATATAAAACAACGCAAGGCCCACAAATAACAAGGCGATGGCGGCCTGTATATTGGAAAACCCGGCCCTTTTGATCATGCTCATGATAAGTCCGACAGCCATGATAATAAGTCCGAGCCATACAAGGTTTATGAAGGGGAACACATAAGATTTAACGGTTACAAAATCGATCATTTTGTCGCTTACCTTGGTGCCGATCCTGATCTTTTTATCATCGCTCACGCCCATGAACCTCACAAATAAATTTTGTGCATAGAGGGTATCATCGCGGTGAACAATGCCAAATTCATCAACCTGTAACAAGGGCATTGCTTTATAATGCATCGTGTCTTTACTCACAACAGTAATATCGGCCATCAATGCAACATCAGTTGGTTTGAACTGGTATCTTTCATTCACCGGGTTCTTAACAACTTTGTTTAGCACGAAATATCCTTTGCTGAAAAAAGAAGTATCGCCTTCTTTCATTTCAACTTCACTGAAAGAAGTTGTATCCACTTCTTTAGTATCACTGAGGGCATAGGAGATATAAGTGAATACATCTTTGGTGAGATATGATTTTGTGTCCGGGTTACTGCTCATGTTGTTATCCTTCATCATGTAAACATCCGGGCTGAGTGTAAAGGTCTCTGTAACTTTTTTTGTAACAGGGTCTTTTGCCTGGAACTGCAGTTCATAAAATTTCCTGCCTTTTTCATTTCCTGCTGAATCTTTTAAATAAGTTACTTCATAGTTCGCCATTCTTGCCGGTACTTCACGAAGCAGTGTAAGGTTTTCCCTTGGATCATCGGTCTGCTTTGTCATAGGATCCTTGCCTGCAGGGAGATTGATGCCATTAACTGTACTGCTGCTGATAACCTCCTTGTTACTACCGGAGATGAGTATCCCAACAAGCATCAGTGCAAATCCTGCGTGTGCAACAGAAGCACCTGCATTTTTAAGGCTGCCTTTCAACCCTGACTGAATGTAGAATGCATTGGCAACAAAAGAATATATAGTTGCAAACAATGCAACATAAATAGCTCCCAGGAAACCAGCACCATGTTTATAAAAAGTGAGTGGATAGAATACCGCCAGCAATGCAGTTATTATTGCTGCTATCAATGTAGGTATGGCTATCTTTTTAAAAAAGTAAGCGCCTGTTGTGCTTTTGTATTTAAGGTATTGTGAAACTGCAGTGAGTAACCCAATGATGATCGCAACAAGTACCGCAACTTTATTATAAGAGAATTCAACTTCTTCCGGTGAGGCAATGTTGGTTCCGAAAACTTTATTGAAAACTGGAACAGAAGTTTTTGCAATGATGAACATCGACGTAAGAAAAAATACCAGCGATCCTATGAACATCCAGAATTCCCGTGAATTCGTCTGTTCTTCTTTGTGTATGGCAGGTATGTTCTTATAATGGCGGAAAAATAAAAACAACATTGGTAAAGTAAATGCCAGTACAAATGTTATGATCATTACATTGATCGCAGTTCCTGCCTCTGTAAATGCATGTACAGAAGTATCGCCTAATATTCCTGTACGGGTAAGAAATGTAGAATATAAAATGAAACAAAAGCTGAGTATCGAGAACACATAAGTTGCCCTTAGTGAATGGCCTGTTGCTTTGTATATGACCATAGTGTGCAAACCAGCGATCAATATCAGCCAGGGAACGAGTGAAGCGTTCTCTACAGGATCCCATGCCCAGTAACCGCCGAAACTCAACGATTCATACGCCCATTTTCCGCCCATCATGATACCAACACCGAGAACACAGGCGCTTAGCAATGCCCATGGCAAAACAGGCTTTACCCAATCGCCATACCGTTTTGTTTGAATACCGGCATAGGCATAAGCAAATGGGATGATGGTTGATGCGAAGCCAAAGAACAAAACAGGAGGGTGTATCACCATCCAGTAATTACGAAGCAATGGGTTCAGTCCCATGCCATCTTTTACAAAACTGAGATAATTAGGCTGACTGAAGATCGGCGCTGGTATCTCATTCCTGGTGAGTGTGAACGGACTGTTGCCGATCCTTACATCAAAGAAATAGATACCGAGTATCATCATTAGTAAAAAGAATTGTGCAGCACTAATGACCGTCATAACAGGTGCTTCCCATTCTTTACTTTTAAATATCATGAATGTGCCTAACACACAATGCCAGATGGTCCACAATAAAAAACTTCCTTCCTGTCCTTCCCAGATACAGGCCAGTAAATATTTATATTCCAGTTCTTTGGATGCATGCTTGTAAGCATACATGTATTCGTAATAGTGATTGAAGCAGATAAAGAAAATGATTGAGAAGATGGCGATCACGCTGATCACCTGTATAAAAAAAGAAAGCCTTGCAAGGTTGATCCAGTTCTTATAATTGTCGGGCAACTCAAGCCGCTTAACACGTGAAGCATTGAAAAAAGAAATGGTTGCAATAATGGAAGCTACAAAAGCAAGTATCACAAAGAAATGTCCCCATTGTCCCGGGAGCAAGTGTTCACCCTCAAATTTCATTATAACTGTTTAGATGTTGGAAAACTAATTAGCACTTGTCTGTTCATTCATATTTTTTTCAAGCTGCTTTTTATCGTCTTTATATTTACTGGGACATTTCAATAATATGTCTTTGCATTCAAATTCCCCGTGCTGCATTTTGCCTTTCATTACAATACGTTCGCTTTTTTCAAGGTCAGTTGGTTTGCTGTTGCGGTAAACAACTTTTGCCCTGCCGCCAAGGCTGTCAACTGCATAAAAAGACAGGTAATTCGGATTATTGACCGGGTCGTATTCTATGGGTTGGGATCTATCCAGTTTGGCAATGATGTGTACGAATTTTCCTTCTTTTTTCTGTGCGGATGAAATGGTATCATAGGTTGAAAAATCAACGGAATAGGCCAGTAAACCAACAATAAGGGCAGCAATACCGACAAGGATTATTATATGTGTTTTTTTCATGTTTTCGATTTCACCGCAAAGTTAACTCAAATCAGGTTTGGATTGGGTTTTAAGACATGATTTTTCTCAACTGCACAAAAGATAAACATCAGCTTTGTAAAAGGTATACATCACTTATATTTGCAGCCAATTTCAAATTAATGCAATGACTGACCTATCCAATTTCGACCCAAGTTCCGTCGGAAACCCTAACAACAATATTTTCGGATTGCCATTTTCAGAAGAAGATGCAAGGCTTATCATACTACCCATTTCATGGGAAGTGACCGTAAGCTACAATGCAGGAACGGCAAGGGCCCCGGACCATATTTTTAAGGCGAGCCTGCAGGTTGACCTGTTCGATCCTGAATCAAAAGATACCTGGAGGCAGGGTATATTCATGCGTGAGCCAAACAAGAAGATACTTACCAAAAGCGATTACCTGCGCAAAGAGGCCGAGTTGTATATCAATTATATTTCCCAGGGAGAAAATGTTGCCGACAACAGGTTCATGTGCAAAACGTTAAAAGAAATAAATGAAGGAAGCCTTTTTTTGAACGACTGGGTTTATGAACAGACAAAGGAATTGATGGATGCCGGTAAACTCGTTGGTTTACTTGGCGGCGACCACAGCACACCACTTGGTTATTTTAAAGCGATCGCCGATAAATACGAGGACTTTGGAATTCTGCAGATAGACGCACATTGCGATCTTCGTAAAGCTTATGAAGGGTTTAACTACTCACATGCTTCAATTATGTACAATGCACTGGAACAAATTCCTGCATTGACAAAATTAGTACAGGTTGGTATCAGGGATTTTTGTGAAGAAGAACTTGATTATATCTCAAACAGCAATGGCCGTATCGTTACGTATTTTGATAAACTGATCAAGGAACGTCAGTATGAAGGTGAAACATGGAAGAGCATTGTTGATGATATTGTAAGCACGCTTCCTCAAAATGTTTTTGTGAGTTTTGATATTGACGGATTGGATCCAAAACTTTGTCCGCACACCGGAACACCCGTCCAGGGCGGTTTTGAAGCAGAACAAATATTTTACTTATTAAAGAAATTGATTCAGAGTGGCCGTAAGATCATCGGGTTCGACCTCAATGAGGTAGGAGTGAGCCACGATGAATGGGATGAGAATGTTGGTGCAAGGGTGCTTTATAAATTGTGTAATTTATTGATTGCTTCCAACAATTAATAATGAAGGAATACATCATTTATCTTCCAAATGAAAAGACAAGGACCTACCAACTTGTAACATTGATCATTTTCCTGATCAACGCAGTTATATTCGGAATGTTCTTTATGAATACTACTGACTCGCATGTAAAAAATATCAGTGCAGGTGGAGCGATGATGAGTATCCTTTCGCTTGTTTTTTTTATCATCAATATTTATACTAAAAGACTTTCTTCTTACCGGACAGAAATTTCATTTATCATCATCGCTTTCTTCTGGTTGCTAATGGGAAAATTCCTGGTAGCTGTTTTCATATTTTTATTTGCCCTTACAGGTTTCATTACATCCCGGAAATTTAAAGTGGTTTTTTCTGCTGAAAAAATATCATATCCTTCTTTCCCTGTTAAAACTTTTTTGTGGAATGAAGTAAATAATGTGATCCTGAAGGACAGCGTGCTTACTATCGATCTTAAAAATAACAAACTGATACAGGCTGTTATTGAGGAAGGGGCTGATGAAACTGATGAAAAGGAGTTTAATGAATTTTGTTGGGAACAACTTAATAACTACCGCTGAGGCGCAGCAAATAAGGAATAATAAATAAGGAATTTAAAATTTGAAAGTAAAGTCTCTAATGATTCTAGAGGCTTTACTTTTGCGAGGTTTTGTACTTTCTTATTCCTTATTTATAGTTTCTTATTTCTTATTTGCTACGACTTTGCGGTCATATTTTTAAAAAGTACTTTTGCACTTATGCAAGCACTCACCAAATCCCCGTTTTTATTATATTCAGATGGTAATGGAAATATTTTTGAAGATACCAGTCTGTACGTAACCGGCCGCAGTGGCTGGGATGCTTTGCCCATACCAAATGATGAATGGATATTGTTGCCCGAAGGTGGCCAGTTGTACGAATTGCCGGGCCGCCGTGGGATTGGTATTGATGTTAAGACAGGAGATATGCGTATCTGCGAAAAAGGCTGGGCTGTAGCGGCTTTTATTCCACCGGCACACACAGGTTTATACATGGCTGCCTACGAAACTTTGCCTGATGCTCCTACATTACCACTCTTCTGTTATACAGCAATAGGCTGGCAGGATGATAAGACCTATGTACCTGCTGTAAGAATAGAACAGGATATCCGCCAGGAATCTGCAGGCTATCATGAAGATGAGATCGAAACAGGCGCTGAGAGGCTTTTGAATGCATATCCGAACAACAGGCTTGTAAAGCACCTGATGGAGAATTGTTGCATGACGTATACCTGTCCTGCAGCAAGAAATTTATCATTGGGAAGATGGGAATGCCCGGTACCGGTGTCGCCTGCCTGCAATGCCAATTGTATCGGTTGCATCAGTTTTCAGCCACAGGAGGAAGAGATATTCAGTACACAGGACAGGCTCACTTTTAAACCAACACCGGAAGAGATCGTAGAGTTTACCGTGCCTCACCTTGAAGCAGCTTCATTTCCGATAATCAGTTTTGGACAGGGCTGTGAGGGTGAACCATTGCTGATGTGGGAAACGATCAGGGATTCTATCATTGAAATAAGAAAACATACAAAGAAGGGGAGTATCAATATTAACACGAACGGAAGCATGCCCAACGCTGTGAAAGTTTTGTGTGAAGCAGGTTTGAACAGCATACGTGTGAGCACCAATTCTGCCAGGGAATCTGTTTATACCCCATATTACAAGCCCAATAATTACAAATTTGAAGATATTATTGAAAGCCTGAAAGTTGCCCGCAGCTATGGGGCATGGACGAGCATCAATTATTTTGTTTTCCCGGGAATGACAGATAGTGTGGAAGAATATGAAGCATTACGGAAACTGATAAAAGAAACGGGCTTGTGTATGATCCAGTGGCGCAATTTTAATATTGACCCTGACTGGTATCTCGAAAAAATTGATGTTGCTGATACAGGAGATTGTATTGGTGTTAAACAATTAATGGAATTGATAAGAGAAGAATTCCCTGATCTTAAGTTCGGATATTTCAATCCGTCGATGGAAAGGATCAAGGGAAATTTTGAAGCCGACTTTGCGCATTAATATTTGTAATATATCCTCAGGTATATACTGTATTCGGGAGATTCTTCCCAGGTTGAATTCAACCTCGATTTATACAGGTAATCTCCCCGTTCTGTTCCGATAAAACAAAGAGAGCATACCTCACCGCTGCGTTTGGAGCAATTCAAAACTTCCATACTTACGAAAATGGTACTTTTCTTCAGGATAATATTATATGGTTGAAGGTCAAATTCTGATGAGTTATCATCTAACATAAGGTGGTGAACCATTGTTGAAATACTATCGGTAAGCAGGTCTTCGCCGGGTTCCCCGTCAATCATTTCCCTCACGTGCAATCTTATCAGGCAGGTATCACAACGGTTATTTACCTTAAAGCGGACTTTTTCAAGTTTAAAATTCTTGTGGCCTGTTTCAAATACCTTACCTATTTCTCCACCGGTATGGTCGGTATTCCATGCACGGTAGTAACCTGTTACCTCTGAGGTGGACCCTGCTTCCATATTTTTTGAAAATACCATTACAGTTTGCAGGTCTTTTGCTTCTTCATACAAAGAAAATTCTTTTTGGAGCATAGCATCAGCAAGGGCCATCTTTATACTCCTGTAACCGACGGATGAAATAAAAATGCTGTCATTATTTCTTATAGGATTTAATAACAAACTAAAATTGCCATAAATGTCTGATAAAACTTTTATTCCGGCATTATCAACAGCCACTGTAGCAAATGCAACGGGTGTTCCATCTTTTACATTAACGATCTTCCCGTTATAACGTGATTGTGCATACAATCCCTGGGAATGAATTAAAATGAAAACAAGATAGGTGAGGAAATACCGGGCAATCCCTTTTTTTGAATGTAATCCCATTATGTAAATAGTTAGTATTTTGAATTATTTATACTCGCCAAACACATTCCGCAGGCTATTGGCTATTTCTCCTAACGTGCAATAATTTTCTACAGCATCTAATACAAATGGCATAAGGTTTTCCGTTCCGGAAGCGGCATTACTTATTTTATCAAGACATGCTTTAGCCACTTCATTGTTTCTTTTTGCTCTCAATGCTTTTAGTTTTTCTGTCTGCATTTTTTGAATGCTTCCGTCTATTTTAAAAACAGGAGTGTCATTTGTTTCTGTTGTCTCAAATTTGTTTACACCAACAATTATTTTCGACTGGTCTTCAATGTTTTTCTGGTACAGGTAAGCACTGCGTGCAATTTCATCCTGCATAAACCCTTCTTCAATGGCAGAAACGCTTCCACCCATAGCATCTATTTTTCCGATCAGTTGCCAGGCTTCTTTTTCTACTTCCGATGTAAGTGATTCGATGAAATAGCTTCCTGCGAGCGGATCTGCCGTATCTGCAACACCACTTTCAAACGCAACGATCTGCTGTGTACGCAAGGCAATTTTAGCGGCTTCTTCTGTAGGCAGGCTGAGCGCCTCATCAAAACCGTTAGTATGCAGTGATTGTGTGCCGCCCAATACAGCTGCCAGTGTTTGAATGGTAACCCTGCTGATATTATTCTGCGGTTGTTGTGCAGTGAGTGTACTGCCGCCTGTTTGTGTATGAAAACGCAGCATCATGGCTTTTTCATCTGTGGCACCAAGGTCTTTCATGATTGTTGCCCACATTTTTCTTGCAGCCCTGAACTTGGCCACTTCCTCAAAAAGATTATTGTGTGCATTGAAAAAGAAGGAAAGGCGTTTGCCAAATACATTGATATCAAGCCCTTTTTTTAATGCCGCTTCTACATACGCTTTTCCATTACTGAGTGTGAATGCAATTTCCTGCACAGCAGTGCTGCCTGCCTCACGGATATGGTAACCCGATATAGAGATCGTATTCCATTTTGGAACTTCTTTACTGCACCACTCAAAAATATCAGTGATGATGCGCATGGATGGCTTAGGGGGATAAATGTATGTTCCCCTGGCAGCATATTCTTTTAAAATATCATTTTGAATAGTGCCGGTTATTTTTTTAAGATCTGCACCTTGTTTTTTTGCAAGTGCAACATAAAACGCAAGTAATATAAAACCAGTAGCATTGATCGTCATCGAAGTGGAAACAGACTCAAGCTTAATTCCTTCAAACAGTTTTTCAATGTCTTCGAGGCTGTCTATCGCAACTCCAACTTTGCCCACTTCCCCATCTGCCAGTTCATGATCGCTGTCATAACCGATCTGTGTGGGAAGATCAAAAGCAACACTTAATCCACTTACACCCTGGCTTAGTAAATAATGATATCTTTTATTACTTTCTTCTGCCGTGGAAAACCCGGCATACTGGCGCATGGTCCATAACTTACCACGGTACATGTTGGATTGAACGCCTCTTGTGAAAGGGAATTCTCCAGGCAGTGACCTTTCGGTACTTGTTACATCGGCATCAGTATAAACTTCCTTGATCTCGATCCCGGAATCGGTATGTATTTTTTTTTCTGACATATTATTTTTCTTATAACACGAATTATAAAGAACGAATTACACGAATAAATACAATTATATTTCTCAATTCGTGGCTAAAATTCGTGTCATCTTTTACGAATCTATGCCGTTGTTGGTCGCCTGACCAACAACAACTCTATCACTAATTATCCTTCAATATTTTTTTTGCTTCAAATTGAATGGCATCCAGTACGATCCTGTTTAACTCGGCATCTTTTGTCATACTGTATTCTAAAATTCTTTTACTAAGGTCAATGCCCGAAGCATCGGGTGACAATGTTGCTGCCAGTTGATTGATGATATAAATATTCTGGTCCTTCAACCTGGTTACAGCATTCCATACTTCGGGGCTCACATATATCTGCTGGCTGATATTATATTCGTATTCTGTTTTAAGGGCATCTATCATTTCCGCATGAATACCTGCAGCATATAATCCTGCAGAAGGAATTCGGCTCACCAGGTTCTTAAGTCCGGCCCTTTCTGTAAACAATGTGAGCCTTTCCAATGCTTCCAGTTGTAATTTAATGGCATCATTGTTAATACCGGCCCTTTCCCTGATCAGGTCTTTCATTGCCCTGAATTCATTGAGGAGTAGCAGGATAACAACTAAAAAAACGATCATGACAGTTACCTGTACATATTCAAATTTAAATTCAAATGCTAATAATTGCATATTGGTGATTTATACCTTTTAAGTTTAAAATACAGCTCCTTTTCAGAACTATTATTACCTGCAAAAATAACCAAGATGCAGCAACAAATTCCTCCTTTCGAAAATAACCATAAATGCTGCCTTTTATTTTAGTCTTAAATTTGCACAAATAAGTTTTATGGAAACAACGATCAACGCCCCGGTGAGTTTTACTGATTCTGCCGTCAATGAAATTAAAAGATTAATGGCTGCTGAAGCTTTTGACAACTCAAAACAATTACGCATTGGTGTAAAGGGTGGTGGTTGCAGTGGAATGACATACGTACTGGATTTTGATACAAAAAAGGAAAACGATGAGATTTTTGATCTTGAGGGCGTTTCATTTATCATGGACAAATCACATGGTATTTACCTGGTAGGTATGCAGGTTGACTGGCAGGGAGGATTAAATTCAAGGGGATTTACTTTCAACAATCCCAATGCAAGCAGTACATGTGGCTGTGGGACGAGTTTTGCGGTGTAGTAGATTAGTTAACAGCGATAATAAAGTTAACAAAGTTAAAAGGATAAGGAGCATCAACATTATCAACTTATAATAAAAAAAGCCCATCGTTTCCGACGGGCTTTTTTTATTATTCAGTTTATAAATATTAGCGTTCTATTTTAGTTCCGCTTTTAGTGGTCACAGTTGTGTGTTTTGTATCAGCAGCTCCTAATGGCTTGTCTTTTGCAAAATCTACCAGGATAGGTACACCCACGAAGATGGATGAATAAGTACCGGTTACAACACCGATCAACATGGCAAATGCAAACCCACGTGTTACTTCACCACCAAAGATGAACAGGATCAACAGCACCAGGAATACGGTTACTGAGGTCATGATGGTACGGCTAAGTGTATCGTTGATAGCGCTGTTGATAATGGTTGTTTTATCAGATCCTTTTTTATCACGGGCATATTCACGTATCCTGTCGAACACGATAACGGTATCATTCATGGAGAAACCGATCACCGTCAATATAGCAGCGATAAAGTGCTGGTCAATTTCAAGCGGGAATGGTACAATGTCTTTAAAGAACGAGAACACTGCCAGTGTTACCAATACGTCATGCAACAACGTTAGGATCGTACCTGCAGAATACCTCCAGTCACGGAAACGGATGAAGATATACAGGAAGATGATCAGCATTGCAAACAACGTAGCTTTTACAGCGCCCCTTTTAAGATCATCAGAGATCGTAGGTTCTACGCCAATCCTCGATTGAATACTGCTCTTGGTAAATTGAGCATAGCTTAATGAAGAAGGCAAGACCTTTTTCAAACCTTCATATAATTTGGTTTCAACAATACTGTCGGCATTGTTTACACCTTTCATGTAAGAAGTGGTAATGTTTAACCTTCTGCCATCACCGATCGTTTTAATTACCGGGAAATCACCAAAAGCATTTTTAAGATCGTCCCTTACATCATCATTTTTTACAGGTTTTTCAAAGAATACAGTATAGCTGCGTCCTCCTTTGAATTCAACCCCTTCATGGAAACCATAAAAGAATGATCCAACACCTGCAAGCAATACAAAACCGGAAATAACGTATGCTACTTTCCTGTATTCTACAAATTTGAAACTTGCGTGCTTGAATATGCGCTTGGAGAATCCTGTGAAATAATTAAAGTGACGGTTCTTATTTGTCCAGAAATCAGTGATCAGCCTTGATACAAGGATACCGCAGAACAATGATAATAAGATACCGATGATCTGTGTGGTTGCGAAACCAAGTACTGGTCCCAATCCGAAGTAAACAAGTATGATTGCAGTGAGCAATGAAGTTACGTGGGCATCAATAACAGGTGCGAGTGAACGGCGGTAACCGTCATTCACAGCCTGCTGATATGATTTTCCTTTTGTAAGTTCATCCTTGATCCTTTCAAAAATGATAACGTTTGTATCGACTGCCAGACCAATTGTAAGTACAAGGCCTGCAATACCGGCAGCTGTTAAAGTAAAGCCCAGTGCAGTCAGTACACCAATTGTGAACAGCAGGTTTAAGATAAGGGCAATGTTTGCAACCCATCCGCCTGTGTTATAATAAACAAGCATGAGGATGAATATTACTGCAAATGCAATGATGAATGCCATGGCACCACCACGAACCGCTTCTTTACCCAATGTTGGTCCAACAACCTGTTGAGCAACTATTTTGGCAGGAGCATCCAGTTTACCTGATTTTAAGATATTGGCAAGATCCTGTGCTTCTTCCACAGTGAAGCTTCCTGAAATTTCAGAATTACCTCCTTCGATCGGGCCATTTACATTCGGTGCTGTATAAACGATGTCATCCAGCGCAATGGCGATCGGGCGGCCAACGTTCTTTCCTGTAAGCCTTGCCCATGTTTTACTTCCAACACTCGACATCTGCATTTTAATAGCAGGGCGGCCAAGTTCATCATAATCCTGTTTTGCTTCTTCAACGCCGTCACCTTCCAATGGGGCTTTTTCAGAACCAGGGATCGTTTTCATGGCATATAAAGGAAGGAACCTTATATTCCCTTTATCAGATTTTTCTTCCACACCAAACAAGAATTTCACATTGGTAGGGAAAGCGCTCATTACAACCGGGTTGCTCAGGTAACTTAGGAATAATCCTGTATCCTGTAAAGCAACACGGCCTATAGCTGCCGCAAAGAATTGTTTACCGTTCTTATCTGTCTGAACATCGATCGGGTTCATGATCCTGATAAGCGGATTTTGGTTCAGCTTAGCTTTTGAACTGTCTTTGGTAGTATCACCGGCTGCAATTCCATTCAGGTAATTGTGCAGGTTGTCGTCAGCAGATTTTAAAGAAGAAGCCAGTTCATCAATGCGGTAAACTTCCCAGAATTGCAGGTTTGCAGAAGATTGTAAGTATTTACGAACCCTGTCAATATCATTTACACCGGCAAGTTCCACGTTGATAACACCTTTATTTTCATCAAGGTTGATATTTGGTTGCGCAACGCCGAATTTATCAATACGTTTAACAAGGATCTTATAAGTCTGGTTGATAGCACCTTTTGCTATTGTTTTTATTTTGCTGGTTACGCTGTTATCGCTTTCACCGATCTTGATCTCTTTATTCGGGCCGGCAAACAATGTATTCAGTTTACCTGAACCATTTTGTTTGATATATGCGCTTGAAAAAAGATCGATGTAATTGTCTTCACTATTTATCTTTTGTGCAGTTGCATTTTGAAGTGCCTGCAGCAATTGAGGATCGTGAGAATTATTGCTCAGTGATTTGATGAGGCCCTCAAGGCTTACATCCATTGTTACACTGATACCACCCTGAAGGTCAAGTCCCAGGTTCAATTCGTTCTCTTTACATTTCTGGTAACTGGTTCCTACAAGAGGATAGATGCTTTTATCCCTTGTACTGTCGAGGATGTGCTGCATCTTAACTTTTACCAATGCATTGCGGTCATCAACAGATAAATTTGCTGATTCCCTTTTCACGAGCTTTTCAGCTTGTGCTTTTACCTTGCTTTCGTAGCTGCGGACTACCCAGGTATAAGAAAGTTCCCAAAGAGATATCAGAATTAATGCAATCGTGAAAAACCAGACTAAACCTTTCAGTTTCATGTTAAATGTACTTTTAGTATCTAAATGTTAATTTTTTTAGAGTGTGCAAAGATAGGGGAAAAACCATTTGAACTCAGATGCATGTTTTTTTTATAATATTGACCGTTTTACAGGGGAATAATGAGACGATTTTTATGTTGATATAAAAATTTTTTCACATGTTTTACCTGGTTAATATTCGGGTCATTTATATAACCCGGCGATTTGGCAGGTAGCCTAAAACAGCAAAAATGAAATTTTATTGTTTTACAGGTATTAGTTTGCGCTAAGCTGTGATAAATAATTAGTTTTGCAGCTTACTATATAAAAAAACATGCATTTATCTTCCCTGTTGACCCGTTTTAATGAACCGGAAACATTAAAAATGGCCAAGCTTGGCCGTGAACTGAGAGCAAAAGGCATTGACATTACCGACCTGAGCCTTGGTGAACCTGATTTTGATACTCCCATGCACATCAAAGAGGCTGCAAAAAAAGCCATAGATGATAATTTCAGTCATTATACGCCGGTTGCCGGTTTTCTTGACCTGAGACAGGCTGTATGTACCAAACTGGAAAGGGATAACGGCCTTCATTACACCCCGGACCAGATCGTTGTGAGTACAGGCGCCAAGCAAAGCATTGCCAATACGGTGCTTGCTGTTGTTGATGCCGGAGATGAAGTGATCATACCAACACCTTACTGGGTAACTTATAGTGAAATAGTTAAGCTCGCCGGTGGTACGGTAAGACTGGTAAAAACATTGTTTGAGAACGGGTATAAAATTACCCCGGAGCAACTGGAAGAAAATATAACTGATAAAACAAAATTATTCATGTTCTCATCGCCCTGTAACCCAACCGGGGCTGTTTATACAGAGGATGAGCTGGCAGCACTGGCAGAGGTATTTAGGAAATATCCTAATGTGCTTATCATGAGCGATGAGATTTATGAGCACATCAATTTCATCGGCCACCACGCAAGTATTGCTAAGTATGATTTTTTAAAAGACAGGGTGATCATAATCAACGGGCTCAGCAAAGGCTTTGCCATGACGGGCTGGAGGCTTGGTTATGTAGCAGCCCCGCTTGAAATTGCAAAAGCATGTGATAAGATACAGGGACAGTTTACCAGCGGCCCTAATTCAATTGCACAACGGGCAGCAATAGCCGCACTTTTAGGTGACCTGAAACCTACCAATGAGATGGTTGCAGAATTTAAAGAACGCAGGCAGATGGTGATGAAGCTGTTAAGTGAAATACCCGGTGTAATTTGTAATGAACCACCCGGTGCTTTTTATATTTTCCCGGATGTAAAAGCATACTTTGGAAAAACAACAGCAGCAGGAGAGTTGATCAGCAATGCCGACGATCTTTGTATGTACTTTTTAAATACAGCACATGTATCTGTTGTAACCGGTAAGGCTTTTGGTGAGCCAAACTGTATCCGGCTTTCATTTGCAAATAGTGTTGATAATATTGAGAAGGGGTTTGTGAAGATCAGGAATGCGTTGGCGGCTTTGAAATGAGGGTTATGTTGATAAAGTTAATAAGGTTGATAACGAATACTGGTAACCTGTTAACTTTTTAACTCTGTTAACTTACGGTGCAATTCAACTACCTGAGGTATCAGTAACTGCACTTCATCATTCGTAATAATAAAATTACAGAGGTTCATTTTTTTTGTTTCATCCATCTGTCTTGCCATTCTTGCCTCAACTTCTTCTTTGGATAAATTATCACGCTGCATGGCTCTTTGAAGCCTGAGTTTATAAGGGGCATTTACGCCGATCACGTAATCTAATTTTTTCTGTGCACCACTTTCAAATAACAGGGCTGCTTCTTTAAGTGCGTAGGGAGTTTTTTTGTTCCCGTTTTTTGCAACCTGTTTCATCCATTGCTCGGCATCTGCAATGGTCAGTGGATGTACAATGGAATTAAGGAGTGATAATTTTGCAGGATCATTAAAAACCCTGGAAGCAAGCAATGCCCTGTTCAGTTGTTTGTTCTCGAAGATATCTGCACCAAAATTTTCTGCGATCTTTTGCTGCAAGGATTCATCTTCGTTCATCAGTCTTTTGGCAGCATCATCTGCATAGTAAACCGGCGCAGCAAGCACTTCAAAGATTTTGGCAACAGTTGATTTTCCGCTGCCGATACCGCCGGTGATACCGATACGTAACATCGTAATGTTAATAATAAAGGGATGAGTTGATTTATTCCTATTGATGAGATACTGGATGCTAGATACCTGATACAAGATAAGTTTCAATATTTTGAAGAAACTTCCAGCATCCTGGATCAAGCATCCAGTATCCAGTTTTATTTCTTCGCTTCCTCAGCAGGCTTATTGATATTAGCCGTCCATTCCATGCTGATAGAACTTTTTTCAATTTTGATATAACTTCCCGGGCTTGTCTCAAGCATCAATGTACCATCTTCATTTACTTTATTGATAGTGCCATGAATACCGGCAATGGTAACGATCTTGTCACCTTTCTGCATATTGTTTATAAATGCTTTTTGTTGTTTTGCTTTTTTAGCCTGCGGACGGATCATGAACATCCAGAAAACCAGGATCATCAATCCCATCATGATCAATGTACCTGTGCTGCCGCCTTTTCCCTGCGGATCCATCATCAAAAAAATACTTAATAATTGCATTGTTGTTTTTGTTTATTGGCTGAATATACAACCGGTTAAAATATAGATATTTTATTCTTTGTCTTTTTCTTTGCCCATCACGGTCCCTTTCAATAATAATTCCGGGAATGGAGGATTGGCGTTAGACGCAACCGTTACTGTCTTATGCGCTTCACCCGGCCTGTTCTCACTGTTGAATTTTACTTTGATAAAACCCGTGTCGCCCGGCATGATAGGTTCTTCAGGCCTCTCAGCGATGGTGCAACCACAGCTTGCATGAGGTTGTTCTGTTATAACAAGTGGCTTATCGCCCACATTTTTAAAACGATAGCTGTATTCAACAACCTCGCCTTCTGTAACCTTTCCGAAGTCGTAGATCGTGTCTATCATCTGCACTGTTGTGGGATCTTTGATCTCTTTTGGCGCAGATGGAATGTGTGCCTGCTTATCTTTTTTACGTACATCGCAGCTTGTAAACATGATGCAAAGACTGCTTAATAAAAAAAGTCCTCTGAACATAGAATCCATTTTGTAGTTTATAAAATACTGTTCTTAAAATTTTTCTTTTCAATTTTATTTTCGGCAGTAAGTTCTTTGTGGATATTGTCGAGCAACCCATTTACGAACTGCCCGCTTTGTGGCGTACTGTAAGCCTTGGCAATATCAATGTATTCATTGATAGTAACCTTGGTTGGGATGGTCTCGAAATATAGGAATTCACAAACACCCATTTGCAATATGATGAGGTCGAGCGCTGCAATGCGTTCTGCATCCCAGTTCTTTAATTTTGGCTTGATCATTTCCAGTGTCTGTTCCGATTTATCAAGCACTGTTGATAAAAGTGATTTTGCAAAATCCCATTTGTCCTTGCTCAGTATATCAGTAAAATTATGCTGGTTAGGTTTATTAAAATAATTCAGTACGAGTGCCTGCATCATTTCGGCATCATCATCCCAGTTTATGAAATGCTCTTCCATATGACTGATAAAATTCTCATTAGGAAGCATAAGATCAGTAAAAATAAAATCAAGGATACGTTTTTCTGATTTTTTATCCCTCGACATCGTTTCTATATATTCCTTGTATTCAGGGGATGCTATGAGATCGAGGTATATTTTTTTCAACAGGTCTGTATCAGCAAAACGGGCTAATTTGGCTTCACTAAGTGCTCCTTTAAAACTGGCATCTTCCACTATTTTCCACAAAAGTTCGTTACCCGCGATCTTTGTATTTACAGCAAGGTCTCCGGCAGTTGGCAGGTGTTTACTGGCTTTCTGGCGGGCATCTGTTTCCGAAAAACGGGCAACTTCTGTAATGAAATATACGAGGTAGGTAAATAAATGCCTGCTCTCTTCAATTTTTTTTGTAAGTATTGTCAAAGGTTCTCCGGGCTTTGTATCTCCGCTGGCACTATCAATGCTGTACAAGGTCTGCATCACTTTTACCCGGATATTTCTTCTGCTGATCATCTTTAAAGAACTTTATTTTTAGGCAGCAAAATTAAGGGTTTAAATTTTGCCGTGTGTGTTTTAAGTACAAATCTTGGTTAAATGTAAAATTGTCTTGCCGGCATATTTGAAAACTGACATTGTTGTTATTAGTCTGTCAAACAAGGCATTTAATATATTTTGGTATAATATTTAATGGAGTACCTTCGCAAACCCAAAAACGGGAACATATCTTTAAATCAATCAAAAAAATAGAATTATGGCTAAAAAGTTAAACATTACGCCTTTACACGACAGGGTAATTGTGAAACCTGCCGCTGCTGAAGTAAAAACTGCCGGCGGAATTATTATTCCGGATACTGCTAAAGAAAAACCACAGCGTGGTACTGTACTTGCTGCCGGCCCTG
>Ga0209023_10003216_pt1 | contig 19657 bp, 15 predicted proteins | sample LakOneMetagenome_FD_187468 | JGI IMG/M metagenome (GOLD analysis project Ga0209023, IMG submission 187468) | Freshwater and sediment microbial communities from Lake Erie, Canada (SPAdes) (version 2) | ecosystem: Environmental > Aquatic > Freshwater > Lentic | place: Lake Erie, Canada...
CGATTACACACGGATTGGATTATGGCTAAGAAGTCGGCACCCGTTTTGTCACGGGCTAATCTTTGGTCGCTTGAAGAATATGCAAAGCGTCGCCCCACCTTTCGACCGGAGGTGCTGGCGCACAAGAAAAACCGCACAGTTCATCTGGGCAACCACCTCACGCTTCAGTTCGAAGACGAGATGACGGTGCGTTATCAAATCCAGGAAATGCTGCGAGTTGAGGCGAGTTATGAAGGTGATGGCGTCCAGAACGAGCTGGATGCCTATCTGCCGCTGATTCCGGATGGCAGCAACCTCAAGGCCACGATGATGCTGGAGTACGCCGACGACGTTGAGCGCAAACGTCAGTTGTCGCAACTGATCGGCATTGAAGACCGCGTCTGGATCCAGGTGGAAGGCAGCTCCAAGCTGTATTCCATCGCCGACGAGGATATGGATCGCGAGAACGACTACAAGGCGTCCTCGGTGCATTTCCTGCGCTTTGAGCTGACCAAAGAGATGAAGGCCGCGCTCAAGTATGGCGTCGGGCTCGCGGTGGGCGTGGATCACCCGCGCTACAAGGCGGCGATCAACCCGATTCCACAAACCGTGCGCAACGCGCTGGTGGCAGACCTGAAGTAGGTTGCCCCGGTCAAAACAAGAAAAGCGGCTCTTGGGCCGCTTTTTTGTTGTTGCTGCCGCTACAGCTTTTCCATGAAAGTATTTACGGATATGGGCTAAACCTCAAAATCGTCATAAGTCGACTTTTGTCGATTATGGCCTTTAGCCCCGATGTAATGGTTGTTTCAATGAAAAGTTGAACTGATATCTGCTATCGCCGGTCGTGCCGCAATCATCGGTCTAACGCGCGCGTCAAGCGCTGAACCCCATCCTGCAGTTTCGCCAAATTCACGGCGTAGGCCATGCGCACATGTTCGCGTGCCCGAAAGTCGCCGAAGTCGATGCCCGGCGCGAAGGCAACCCCGGTGCGGTCGAGGATGTCGCTGGCAAAGGCCTCGCTGTCATTGGTGAATGCGCTGACGTCCGCATAAACAAAAAAGCCGCCGTCGGGCATGACCGGAATTTTGAAGCCGATTTTCGTCAGGGCGTCTGCGAAGTAATTGCGGCGCGCCTCGAACTCTGCGCGTCGTGCCTCGGCAATGGCGTAGGCCGCGTCTGAAAAGCACGCCAGCGCAGCATGCTGCGACAGCGCCGCCGGTGAGATGTAGAGATTCTGCGCCAGCTTTTCGAGGTCGCGCACATGGCGCTCGGGCGCCACGAGCCAGCCGAGCCGCCAGCCCGTCATGTTCCAGTACTTCGAAAAACTGCTCACGATGAAGGCCTCATTGGTGTGTGTAAGCGCAGTTTCCGGATTGCGGCCATAGTTCAGCCCGGCGTAGGTTTCGTCGGAAATCAGCACGCCGCCATGTGACGCAACGCAATCAACGATGCGTTGCAATTCGCCCTCGCGCAGGCTGGTACCGGTCGGATTCGACGGGCTGGCGACCAGCACGCCCTTTGTCTTTGCGGTCCATGCGCGGTCAATCAGCTCCGCCGTGAACTGGTAGCGCTCGTCCGGCCCGACCGCAATCGTCTTCGGCACGCCTTCCATGACGCGCACGAAGTGGCGGTTGCATGGGTAGGAGGGATCGGTGAGCAGAATCTCGTCGTCGCGATCCACCAGCAGCGCACAGGTGAGCAGCAACGCAGCGGAGCCACCGGCCGTCACCATGATTCGCTCCGGCGCGATGTCGAGGCCGTGCACGCGTTTGTAGTGCCCGCTGATCGTTTCCCGCAGCGCGCGGATGCCGAGTGCGCTGGTGTAGTAGATCTGCCCCTTCGCGAGGAAGGCCTGCGCGGCGTCGACGACCGGCTGCGGCGTCGGAAAGTCCGGCTCGCCGATCTCCATGTGAATCACGTCGCGCCCGCCGGCTTCAAGTGCGCGTGCGTGCGTCGCGATCTCCATCACGTGGAAGGGCTCGATATGAGCAAGGCGATGGGCTAGCGGGGAGTTCATGATGTCGTTCTCGCGCTATCTGCGGCGCGATCCTTGATTGTTAGTTCCGCCGGTCTTGCGGAAACCTGATTTTGTCGAGCAGCAGCGGCCAGCGCGGGTCGCTGTGGTGGCGCCTGAAGATCGGATGCGCTGGCAGCAGCAGGACTTGCGGCTCGTGCGCGTCGGCGACCGCCATCGCGTGGTTGAAGAACGAGTCGGTATCGCCGCTGCCGCTGTCGATGTACATGTGCACATAGTGCTGCGGGCCGCTCGCTGCATTGATCAGCCGCTCGCGCAGGGTCTGCGCGCCCGTCCGGTCACCGCGGGCCGCGCGGCAGTATGCAGCGTGCATCGCGATACTGGTGGACGCTGGATACAGTGCCAGCGTGGCTTCGGCATAGGCGCTGGCGGCGTCCAGGTCGCCTGCCATTTCGAGCACGGCGCACATGGTTTCGCGCTGCAGGATTGACTCCCCCAATGCCAGGCTGCCGGCATCGATGCAGCGCACGGCCTCATCGACGCGCCCGGCGTACGCCAGCGCGAGCGCATAGTGGTAGCGCGCCGGCGGTGCCAGCGGATCAAGCGAGAACACGTGGGCATAGGTCTTCAGCGCAGCTTCGAAGTCGCCGAAGCTCAGCTGGATGAATGCCAGGCGGCCGGTGACGCCGCCATGATTGGGTGCCATCGAAACCGCACGCTCAGCCCGGGCCAGAGCCTCGGCCCAGCGCAATTCGTCTGTGATCAGCAGATAGGCGGACAGCGAAATCGCCTGTGCATTCTGCGGATCAAGCTCGAGCGCACGGTCGAGCGCATCGCGCACGGACGCGAAGCGCTGCCCGGGCAGCGGCGACAGGAACATCGAGCGCCGGGAGTAGCGCACCATTGCCAGCACAAACCAGGCATCGGCGTGATCGGGTGCGAGTTCGGTGGCTCGCTGCGCGAGCGTTTCGGCGTAGGCCAGATTGTCCGGCACCTGGGTTACGTTGAGGCCGCGTGCCTGATCGATCAGGCGTTGCGCTTCGACCGGGACCTCGCGCGAATTCTCGCCGTCCGCAGCGTCGACCACGCTGCCCGGCACGCGCTTGCCCAGCGCGCGCAGCATGATGTCGACGATGGCCAGCTGCAGCGATTCACGCTCTTCGGCGACACAGTAAAAGGCATGGCTCCAGAGGTGCGTGCCGTCGCTGCCGAGGATGAGCTGCGCGGTCACCCGAAGGCGGTCTCCCACCTGTTGCACGCTGCCTTCAAGAATGGCGTCGACATCGAGCGTGCGCGCGATGTCGCGCGTATCAAGCGATTGCCCCTTGAAACGAAAGCTCGACGTTCGGGCGATGATGCGGGCGTCCGGCACCCGCGTCAGTGCATCAATGATGTCCTCGGTCAGTCCGTCGCAGAGCGCCTCGTTGTCGGGATTGCCGGTGAAATTGGCGAGTGGCAGGACGGCGATACGCGGCGAGCGTGGCAGGCCGGTCGGGGTTGCCCGGCGCAAAATGGGGACGTAGCCGCCACGCTGAATCTCGAAACGTAGCGAAGCCCGCGCGCCTTCGTCTTCGTAGTAGCGGTCGAGCAGGTCGCGCAGACGGTTGATCGAAACCCGAACGATGCCGTCGGTCGATGAGTCGTAGGTCGACGCATCGCGTCCGAACACGTCGAGTGCGATCGTGCTCTCCTTGAGCCGCGAAACATCACTCGTGCGCCGTGCGGTGACAAGATAGTGCAACAGCGTTCGCTGGCGGGCTGAGCGGCCGAAACTGCGACTGTTGAGCACACGCGCAAGCTCGGCTTCAATCAGGTCGTCGGAGGGCGTAAACGGCATGTAGCGGTACAGACTCGGTGGGGTGGGACGTGCGCGCGTCCGGTCAGGTGCTTATTTTCGCAAGTTTGTGCACACAACCCCGAACAATTGGTCCATAGCCCTCCGCAACCCATTGTTCGAGCGTCTTTTGATCATCAGCTTTTCGGTAAAGTGACGGCTGATTGCGGCCTGTGCTGCGTTATCGGCTGAAGTCGACTTTGCCAGAAAACGATGCTAAGCCCAGAGCAAGTCATCGTTTACGAAGAAAGCTGATATGCAATCCGAAGGCTATGCCGGGTCAACGCAGATGAAGTATCGGGTGACCATGCTCTTGCGCCCAAGCCGCAAGCCGCTCGTCGGGGTCGACGACGATGGGCGCGTCAACGGCCAGCAGCAACGGCAGGTCATTGATCGAATCGCTGTAGGCGGTAATGTCAAAGTCGGACAGGGTGGAGCCCTGTGCGGCAAGCCAGGCGTGTAACCGCACTACCTTGCCTTCTCGCATGTTGAGCTGGCCTTCGGTACGTCCCGAGAACACACCGTCGATGATTTGTGTCTCGGTAGCGATCAGGTGCTGGACATCCAGATGGCGGGCCGTGAGTTCGGTGATGAAACGGTTGGTTGCCGTGGTGATTGCGATCAGGTCGTCATCATCCTGATGCCTCTGAACCAGTTCCCGTGCCGCGGGAGGAATCCGCGGAATGATCTCTTCTTCAAGGAACTGCTGGCGCAGCGGTTCCCAGTCATCCTGGCTGCGCCCTGCGAGTGTGCCGACGTAGAACTCGCTGAATTCGCGCGCACGCACCGTGCCTGCCTTGTAGCGCGCTTCCATGTCGGCGTTGCGGGCCGCAAATTCTTCGCGATCAAGCACGCCCTGGCCGATCAGGAAATCGCACCACAGCACGTCGCTGTCACCGGTGAGCAACGTGTTGTCGAGATCGAACAACGTCAGTTTTGCTCGCGCCATTGTCACGCGTCAGACGCTGCGCAGATGCCAGGCCTTGGGCCGGCAGAATGTCTGGATGCCGTAAGTCGACAGTGTCAGGCCGACGCCGGAATCACCGTAACCGCTCCACGGCAGGCGCGGGCTCACCCGGTCACAGCAGTTCCAGTACACGCTGCCGGCGTTCACACGGGACAGGATGGCGTGCGCTTTTGATTCGTCAGGCGTGTAGACCCCGGCGGTCAGGCCATAGCGGGAATCATTCATCATGGCAACCGCTTCATCGTCATCGCCTACCTTCTGGATGCCGATGATCGGGCCGAAACTTTCCTCGCGCATGAGCTCCATCGAATGATTGACATCCGAAAACACGGTCGGCGCATACCAGTTGCCGGGTCCGGGCAGGCGATGGCCGCCGAGCAGCAACCGCGCGCCTTTTTCCCGGGCATCAAATACCTGTCCATCCAGTATGTCGAGCTGCGGCGCGCGAGTGATGGCGCCAAAGTAGGTGTCCTCCGCCATCGGGTCGCCGAGCTTGAAGCTCTTGACCGTGTCTACGAGGTGGCTCACGAACTCATCGTAAATGGAGTGATGCACATAGATGCGCTCGACCGAACAGCAGCTCTGCCCGGTGTTGTACATCGCGCCATCGGCCAGCGATTCCGCGGCGTTTTTGACGTTTGCATCTGCACGAACATAGGTCGGGTCCTTGCCGCCCAGCTCCAGTTGCAGCTTGATCAGCCGCGGCCCGATGACGCGTGCGATCTTCGCACCGGTTGCGTAGGAGCCGGTAAAGAACAGGCCGTCAATGCGCTGCTCCAGCAAGGCGGCGCCGACGATTCCGGTACCCACAATCGGAATGAAGGCATCGTACGGCACGCCTGATTCGTACAGTAGCCGCGCGATCTCGAGTCCGGTAAGCGTGGCGAACTCGGAGGGCTTGTAAAGCACGGTATTGCCGGTCAGCAGCGCTGGCACAAACACGTTGCCGCCAACAAACCACGGATAGTTCCACGCCGAAATATTGCCAACTACGCCGAGCGGTACATGCTCAATCTGCTCGCGCATCCCGCCTTCGTCGAATACGGTCTGCTTACCTGTCGCAGCGCTCACCGCGCCGAGGAAGAAATCGATTCGACCCAGTAGTCCGTTCAGCTCGTTGCGCGCCTGACGGATCGGTTTGCCGGTATCCTGTGTGAGCGTCCGTGCCAGGGACTCCAGATCGCGGACGACCAGCCCGCGAAATCGCTCGATGCAGGCCTTACGTTCGGCGAGCGGCACCGCATGCCAGCGCGGCTGCGCGGCGCGCGCCTGTGCGGCTTTGGAGGCGACGGTAGAGGCGTCGTCGGCGGGAACTTCGGTGATCAGGGCGCCGGTCGCGGGATTGATGATGGCCAGTGTGCTCATGTCGCGATTCTCCACCTACATGGCTGCCATGAACAGGCGCTCGAAATCGGCGCTGGTGCAGGGACGTGGATTGGTTTGATGACAAATGTCATTGGTCGCAATTTCCACCAGTCGCGGCAGGTCGGCGGCAGTTACGCCGCGCGCTGCGAGGCCGCCTTCAATTCCAACCTGAGCCTTGAGCGCCTTGAGCCACGGCACAAATGCCTTGCCACCGCCCGATACCTTGCAGACGTGCGCCAGTTCGTCAAATTTATATGGAACGACCTCGTAGTTCCACGCCAGCACGGTGTCGATCATCAGCGCGTTGGCGAGACCATGATGCAGGTCACGCACGGCGCCCAGCGCGTGCGCACACGAATGCACGGCACCCAAATCTTTCTGGAAAGCAATCGCCCCCATCATCGACGACATCATCATGTCGCTGCGCGCCTGCAGGTTGCCGGGTTCCCTTACGGCGGTGACCAGTGCTGCTGCGGCCAGACGCGCGCCTTCCAGTGCGATGCCATCACACAACGGGTGATAGGCGGGCGAGAGATAGCTTTCGATGTTGTGCGTCAGCGCATCCATACCGGTCGCGGCAGTCACCATCGCCGGCAGGCCGACGGTCAACTCGGCGTCGGCAAACACGCATTTCGCGAGAATTTTCGGACTGAAGACGACGCGCTTGAGATGGCTGTCGTCTTCGCTAACGACCGATGAGCGCCCGACTTCGGAGCCAGTGCCTGAGGTAGTTGGCAATGCAACGAAATACGGTAGCGCGTTCGTGATCGCACGCACCTTCGGATGATCCCAGACGTATTCGAGAATGTTGCCTTCATGCGTCGCCGCCACGCCGACGATCTTTGCAACATCCAGTGCCGCGCCACCGCCGAAACCGATCACACAATCAGCGTTATGTGCCTTGAACGCCGCTGCGCCGTCCATGACCTGCGAACAGGTCGGATTGCCGAACACGCCTGAATACACCGCGACGTCCAGTCCACCCAGCGTGGACTGGAATTCCGCAAGCACCGGCAAAGTAGCCAGCGCCCGGTCGGTGACGATCAGCGGTCGCTTGAGCCCCTGTTCCAGCAGGTGTGCCGCAACCAGCTTGCGGGCACCGATGCCAAACTTGATGGCGGTGGGGAAGGAAAACGACGAAATACTCATACCTGACCAATGACCTTAAATGATTTCAAAATACCGCTTCAATTCCCAGTCGGTCACGCCGTCCTGCCATTGTCGCCATTCCCATTCGCGGGTCGCAGCGAAATGATCGACAAAGGTGTCACCCAGCCAGTCGCGCGCAATGTCAGACTTGCGGAAGTTTTGCGTGGTCTCAATCAACGTGCGTGGTGCGCGCGGGATATCTTCCGCGCCCTGATTAGTGCCGGTGATGGGTGGTGCCGTGAGCTTGAGACCCTTCTCGACACCATCGAGCCCCGCTGCGATCATCGCGGCCATGGCGAGATAGGGATTCACGTCTGCGCCCGGGCAGCGCGTCTCAAGCCGCGTGGCCTTCGGCGAGCCAGCGATCACCCGGAAGCTCGCCGTGCGGTTGTCCAGACCCCAGGTCGGTTTCACCGGTGCCCAGAAACCGTCGACCAGGCGTTTGTAGCTATTAATGGTCGGCCAGAACATCGGCGCAAATTCCATAAGACAGGCAACCTGCCCGGCAAGATAGCTCTCGAACAGTTTGCTCATCGAGCGGGTGCTCCTTGCGTCAAAGAACAGGTTCTTCTTGCCGTCGGAGAGGCTCTGATGAATGTGGCCGCTGCAGCCCGGGTACTGCTGGCTCCACTTGGCCATGAAGCTCGGCATGATGCCGTAGCGTTTTCCGATTTCGCGGGCGCCGGTCTTGAACAGGATCGCGCGGTCCGCCTGTTCGAGCGCGGTGCTGAACGCTATCGCAGCTTCATAAACGCCGGGACCGGTCTCGGTGTGCAGTCCTTCAATCGGCACGCCGAACGCGAGCATGTCGTCCATCAGCGCGTTGAAAAACTCACGGTTGTCGGCCATGCGTAGCAGTGAGTAGCCAAACATGCCGGGAGTGAGGTTGGTTGGACCAACGCCTTTCTTGTCGGCCCAGCTTTGTGGGGTTTCCAGAAAGTTGAACCACTCAAATTCCATCCCCGCCATCGGGGCGAAACCCATCTGCTCCGCGCGTTTCAGGACACGTTTGAGTGTTTGCCGTGGACAGACAGCGTAGGGTGAGCCATCCGAGTTGATGAACTCGCCGAGGAAGAATGAGACGTTGTTGTCCCAGGGTACTTTTCGATAGGTGCCGAGATCAATTTGCGCAAGCGCATCGGGAAAGCCGTGCTGCCATCCGGTGACCGTGGCGTTGTCGTAGCAGAGGTCCTGCGAGTCCCAACCGAACACAACGTCGCAGAATCCGAAGCCGCTCTCGGTTGCGCCGAGAAATTTGTCCCTGTGCAGATACTTGCCGCGCAGGATACCGTCGATATCGCTGACGGCGACCTTGACCTTGGTCTCGCCGGACTTTCTGATCGCCGCAACTGCGGCGTGTTCTTTGGTGCTTGCCATGACAGCTCCCTGGTTGCTCGCGACGATCGGTTTCAGGCGGGGGCGCCGGACGGAATGTTCAATTGCTTGAGTGCGAGCGCGACAGCATGCACTGCCTGTTGCATCTCGACCGGACCAATGGCACCGATGCAACCGACGCGAAAAGTTTCCACCTGCGTCAGCTTGCCCGGATAGAGGATAAAGCCGCGGGCCTTTGCGGCGTCGTAGAAACGCTTGAACTCGTAGTTCGCGTGCCCCGGCGCGTGAAACGTGACGATGATCGGTGCCTGAACCGCAGGATCAAGAAACGGTTTGAAGCCCAAGTCTTTCATGCCATTCACCAGCGTCTCGTAGTTGCGCGTGTATCGCGCCAGACGCGCGGGTTGGCCGCCTTCCTGTTCAAACTGTGCAATGGCTTCGGCCAGCGCAACCACAACATGGGTCGGCGGCGTGAAACGCCATTGCCCGGTTTTTTCCATGTAGGCATGCTGGTCATAGAGATCCATCGCCAGCGACTGGCTTTGACCTGCGCATGCTTCCAGAACCTCCTTGCGGATGAACACGAAGCCCATGCCGGGTACACCTTCAAGGCACTTTCCGCTTGCCGCAATCAGCGCGTCAAAATGTGTCCTGCGGGCGTCGATTTCGAGCGCGGCGAAGGAGCTCATGGCGTCAACGATCAGGCCTTTTTTGAATTCCGAGCAGACGTCGGCGATCACCTGCAGCGGATTCAGTACGCCCGCCCCGGTCTCGCAGTGAATCAGGACGACGTGTGTAATGCTCGTGTCAATGGCGAGTTTTTCACGTAACGCGGCAGGTGAAACGGCTTCGTCGTCGGCAAAAGGCATCAACGTGCAGCGACGCCCCATCAGTGTGGCAAGTTTTGCCGCACGTTTGCAGTAGGCACCGTTGTCGAGCACCAGAATGTGCCCGTTAGCAGGCACCAGTGTCGCAACGGCCGCTTCGACGCTAAAGGTGCCGCTACCCTGAAGTGGGACAACCACATGGCTGCCTTCACCATGCACGATTTGCAGCAGGCTGCGGCGTACGCGGGCAGTGACTTCGTTGAATTCAACATCCCATGAACCCCAGTCGCGCAGCATCGCGAGCTTGGTGCGCAGGCTGGTAGTCAATGGGCCCGGGGTTAGAAGTATGGAATCGTGCGACATAGTTATCTGTGTTTCCTACCGTGTGCCGCGCCACGCCTGCGTGCGGCGGTCCACAAGTCTTGCGAGCAACATGAATACGCCCGTGGCGAGCGCAGAAATACCGGCGATCATCACGGCCATCGCGGCGGCAGCGCCAATTTCTCCGGCTTCGTCAAGATTCAGGATGGCAATGGACGCGACCTTCGTCTCCGGTGAATACAGGAACACCACAGCCGAGATAGTGGTCATCGCATTGATGAAAAAATAGCGTGCTATGTCAACCAGCGCTGGCGTGCAGATTGGAAGCGTTACCCGCCAGAATGTCTTGTACCAGGGGACCTTGAGTGAAGCACTGACCGCTTCAAATTCGCTATCGAGCGCCTTGAGCGCCGTGACCGCAGTCAGGTGTCCAGTCGTATAGAAATGGACGATGGTACAAAGCGTGAGCAGTGCGGTCGTGCGATACAGAACGTTGAGGGGGTTCGACGGCGCGTTGAAGAAGAAGATATATCCGAGGCCAAGCACCAGCCCGGGCACGGCCATCGGCAGCATCGCGAGCATACGAACGGGTGCACGCAACCAGCCTGCGCCCTTCGTTTTTTCCAGCAGGTACGCAGAGAAGAACACCAGAGCCGTACCAAAGAACGCTGTACCCGCCGCCATCTTGAGGCTATTGATGAATCCTTCGCCCACTTCGCCGTCGACAATACCGAGTACATAGTGGCGCATGCTGGGCGTCAGGTTGTATGGCCAGAAGCTCGCGAACGACGCGAAGATCGCCATGCCCAGCATCGCGAGCATCAGCACCGAAATCAACGTGCAGAATCCCGTCATCGCCATGTCGTAGCCGCGCGATGGCGCGGGGCGATACGGCACTGCCCGTGCGGTGAGCATGGCGGTTTGCTTTTTGCTGACATAGTGGTCAACGGCAAAGGTGAGCACCGCAGGCAGCAAGAGCAGAAGCGCAACAACCGAGCCCTTGGCAAAATCCTGCTGGCCGATTACCAGTTTGAAAACGTCCGTCGCGAGCACGTTGAAGTTGCCGCCAATGACCTTGGGGATGCCGAAGTCCGTCATAACCAGCGTAAAGGTCACCAGGCCCGCAGAGAGCAGGCCGTATTTCGCGCCCGGCAATGTGATGGTGAAGAACTTGCGGGAGGCACGCGTGCCCATGGCAGCGGCCGCTTCATACAGCCGCGCATCGGCAAGGCTGAGCGCCGTGATCAGGATCATCAGCGCGTGCGGAAACACCGAAAAACATTCAGCAACTACGATACCCGGTGCCCCATAAATCTGTTCAATGCCGACGCTTTGCATTGCGGCCTTGAGAACTCCCTGATTGCCGAACCAGTAGATCAGTGAAATGGCCGATAGCAACGAAGGCGCAAGCAGTGGAATCAGGCTGATACCGCGAAACAACGACTTGAACGGCATGCAGGAACGCGTAATGGCATACGCAAAGGCAAATGCCAGCGGCAATGAGATCACCGTTACCACAACTGAAACCCACACGCTGTTCCACAAACTTGTGAGCAGCGCCGGGGTCTGTGCGTAGGCGATGAAGTTGGTGAAGCCCGCGAATTCGCCCTGCTTGCCTTCGAACGACTGCAGAAGGATGGCGCCTAGCGGGAACGCCAGGAACGCGACCAACAGCAAAGCAACCAGCGTGAGGCAGACGTGCGCCATGCGATCAGTCCAGTGTGTCGTCTGTCTCGCGGCGAGCGATGCAGATGGTCCCAGCGCTATATCCATGGCTAGAAAAGGCGAAGCCGCTCGGGCAGCAACTTGAGGCGCAGCGCCGAGTCAACTGCGAGCAACTGGTCGGTCAAGAAATTCAGGGACAGGTATACCGTGAGCTTGTGCGGGGCAAATGCGGGCGCGTTGACGTGCACGTGGCAAAACGACCCGAGAAACTCGATCTTTTCGATGACCGCATCAAACACGTGCGGATCGTCCGAGGCAAAACTTGCCGCTCCGCCGCCCACCGGGCGGGCCAGCACATCTTCAGGTCGTAGATAAACCTTGACGGATTGTTTGTCGCCAGGACGATCAGCCATCTGCGGCAGCGAGAGGCGGAATGTGCCGACCGACAGCTGCTGCCCGCTCAACGAACCTGGCAGAACGTTGACCTTGCCGACAAAGTCCGCGACGAAAGGCGACGAAGGCTCGCGATAGATATCCATCGCGCTGCCAACCTGCTCAATGACCCCGTGGTTCATTACCACGATGCGGTCGGCAAGCGACAGCGCTTCCTCCTGATCGTGCGTCACCATAATGGTGGTGACGCCCAGTTTTTGCTGGAGCGCACGGATTTCCTGGCGCAGCCGCACACGCTCCAGCGCGTCCAGCGCGGAGAGCGGCTCATCAAGCAGGAGCAGACCGGGCGACGTCGCAAGGGCACGCGCGAGGGCGATGCGCTGCTGTTGCCCGCCGGAGAGCTGGCTCGGATACTTGCCCTGACTGCCCGGCAAACCCACCAGCTTCAACAGCTCGGTAACGCGCTGCTCAATCTGCGCGCGGTCGACACGCCGATTGACCAGACCGTACGCAACGTTGTCCGCGACGCTGAGATTCGGAAACAACGCGTAGCTCTGAAAGACGATACCGTAGTCGCGTTCCGCTGGCGGACGGTGCGTGATGTCTTTGCCGCCCTGAAATATTGCGCCTGAGCTTGGCGTTTCCAGGCCCGCGATGATGCGCAGCAATGTAGTTTTGCCGCAGCCAGACGGACCGAGAAAACAGACGAACTCACCCTTGACGATGTCGAGATTGATATCCGAAAGGGCGGTAAACGCACCGAACTCCTTGCGGACACGGCGTAGCTGTAGATAAGGCTGATCGGTCATGAAATGAGCAAAAGAGGACTCCAGCGTGCGGACGCACCGCACGCCGGATGCCAGTAGGCGGAAGTGACTAGCGCTTCTCGGTCTTCGAGTCGTAGCGCTTCGTCCACTCGGCAAGGATTCGCTCGCGGTTTTCCGCGGCCCAGCCGAAGTCCATCTTCACCAAGCGTGCTTCGTAATCGGCGGGCACGTTGGCCAGCGGAGCGGCAACGCCAGGCACTGCCGTGATTGCGAAGTTTTTGCCATACAGCATCGCGGCATCCTTGCCAGCCGCCCAGTCAGCCAGTTTCTTGGCGGCATCGAGTTTCTTGGTGCCCTTGTGAATGGCGAATGCCTCCAGATCCCAGCCTAGTCCTTCCTTCGGGAACACGAGATCGATCGGAGCGCCCTTGGCTTTGGTGCTGTTGGCACGGTACTCGAACGAAATTCCGACGACGAATTCGCCGGAGCCCGCCAATACACAGGGTTTGGAACCGGAGTGCGTGTACTGCGCAATGTTTTCGTGCAGACCGTTCATGAACTGCCAGCCACCGCCTTTTCCGCCGTCATCACCGAACAGCGCCAACCAGGCCGTGACGTCGAAGAACCCGGTGCCGCTGGAGGCCGGATTGGGCATCACAATTTGCCCCTTGTACGCGGGCTTGGTCAGGTCTTTCCACGTTTCTGGTTTGGGAATATTTTTCTTTGCCGCTTCAACCGTGTTGAAACAGACCGTCGCTCCCCACACGTCCATACCAAACCAGGCAGGAGGATTTTTCTTGTCGCGATACTGTCCCTGAATGGCGGCGAGACCTGCAGGTGAGTAAGGCTCAAGCATGCCCTGCTTGTCCAGAAGTGCGAGGCTCGATGCGGCAACGCCCATCACAGCGTCAGCTTGTGGATTGCCTTTTTCAGCAAGCAGTTTGGCGGTGATCACGCCTGTGGAATCACGCACCCACTTGATTTCAATATCCGGGTAGGCTTTGTTGAACCCCTCCTGATATGCCTTGAGCTGATCGGTTTCAAGGGCGGTGTAGACGAGAAGCTGTGCCTTTTGCGCAAGCGCCACAGACGAGGCCAGCGCAACGGTCGCGAGTGCGGACCAGCGAAACAGGGAAGGAAGACGCATAGAAATGCTCCTTTACAAAAACTTGCAATGGTGTGTCCAATCCGTGACAACGCTGTGACATGGAGCGGATCCGGTGCATCGCCGTATCCATTGTTGAAACCAAGCACCCACTAGTGGGCCCCCTGCGTCGCCTCAACTGACTTTTAACGCCGAGCGAGATTCTTTGTCAATTGTTTTTTGTAGATTGTTGACAATTTGAGTTCCTGCAGGTCACAATAATGGCATGAGCGTCAGCCTAGCTTCTCCAAGCGCGACAATTGCACTGCTGCAATCCAGCTCGCTCACTACGGTGGTGCAGCAGGACATCGAGCGTGCAATTCTTGCTGGCGAATATGCGCCAGGCAGCAAACTGGTCGAAGCGACTCTGGCCGAAAAAATGGGCGTGTCACGTGGGCCCGTGCGTGAAGCGTTCCGCATGCTGGAAGAAGCCGGGCTTGTACGTAACGAAAAAAATCGAGGCGTGTTCGTCCGCGATATCCCGATGGACGAGGCGGTCGAGATTTTTGACCTGCGCGCCGCAATGGACGAGCTGGTCGGGCGTCAGCTCGCCGTCAACATCACGCCAGTGCAACTAAAGGAAATCAGGGCGCTTGTCGATGCAATGGAGCGAGCTGTCAAAGGCAACGATACGCGGAATTACCATCTGCTCAACCTCAAATTCCATGACCGGCTCGTCGAAATGGCCGGCAACCGCAAACTCACCGCGATCTATCGCAAGCTGATCAAGGAACTCGCGTTGTTCCGGCGACTGAATCTCGCGGATGGATGGCTCATGCCGATTTCGGCAGGCGAACATCGGCAAATTGTCAAGGCGATCGCGTCCGGCAGTCCCGAGGCCGCTGGCAAGGCCATGTTCGATCACGTCATGGAGAGCAAGGAGCGGACGATAGAGAACGACCTGCGTCGCCAGACACGAACAGCCACCAGTCGGGTGAGCGAGCACCGCAGCGCATGAGGGATTTGAGCCAGTGAAACTTGGGGAAACAGAATCGTGACGACTACAGGATCAGGTATCGAAGTCAACGGGCGCACTTATCGCCTTCCCTCCGCGCCGACCGTGGTGGTGTGCGTCGACGGCTGTGAGCCCGACTACCTCGGGCAGGCCGTTGCCACAGGGCATATGCCCTGGCTGAAGCGTGCACTGGCAGAGGGCATCGGCCTGATTGCTGAGTGTGTAGTTCCAAGCTTCACCAATCCCAACAATCTGTCCATCGTCACGGGTGTACCTCCTTCGGTGCATGGTATTTGCGGCAACTACCTGTTTGACACTGCGAGTGGTACCGAGGTCATGATGAATGATCCGAAGTGGCTGCGCGCGCCCACTATCCTCGCAGCCCTCGCAAGCGCGGGCAAATCGCTCGCGGTGATTACGGCCAAGGACAAGCTGCGCAAATTGCTGGGGTACCAAATGAAGGGCATCTGCTTTTCCTCGGAGAAAGCGGATCAGCTCAGCATGGACGAAAACGGGATCGACGAAGTGCTTTCTCGCGTCGGTATGCCAGTACCGAGTGTCTACAGTGCGGCGCTATCTGAATTTGTATTTGCGGCAGGCGTGCAGTTGATGCAGAGTCAGCGACCCGACGTCATGTATCTATCCACAACCGATTACGTCCAGCACAAGCATGCGCCGGGCACAGCGGGCGCCAATTCGTTCTACACGATGATGGATGGTTATCTCGGCAAGCTTGATGCCATGGGTTGTGTCATTGCCCTCACCGCTGACCACGGCATGAACGCCAAGGTGGCCATGGATGGCACGCCGGACGTGATTTATCTTCAGGACTGGTTCGACCGCTGGCTGGGAGTGGCGGCGGCCCGCGTGATATTGCCAATTACCGATCCATACGTCGTGCATCATGGTGCTCTTGGTTCCTTTGCAACGGTGTACCTGCCACCAGACGTTGATTTGCAAAGCGCACGGGAAAAAGTGGCGGCTATTCGCGGAGTCGAGTCGGCACTCACGCGCAACGAGGCTGCGCGGCGTTTTGAGTTGCCGGAAGATCGCATCGGGGATCTGGTCGTCGTCTCCGAGCGCTTCACAGTCATTGGTACATCGGCGTCGAAACATGACTTGTCAGGGCTCGACGCGCCGTTGCGTTCGCACGGCGGAGTAAGTGAGCAGCGCGTTCCGTTGATCGTCAATCGCAGGTTGCCGGGACTGGACATGAACCGCAGATTTCGCAACTTCGACGCGTTCGATCTTGCACTCAATTACGCCCAGTAGACGATCATGATCGAACAGTTCATTCTCGACAATCATCTCAATGCGATGCGGCTTGTTGGCAGCAAGGTCGGCGCCGACCGCAGCGGTGACCGCGCGCTCGCCATACACAACCCATACACCGAAAAGCAGATCGGTACGGTACCGAAGGCGACGCTGGAAGAAGTGCGCGAGACCTACGCTACGATGCATGGCTATCGGCCGAAGCTCACCCGGTTTGAGCGCGCGGCGATACTCAATCGCGCAGCGGACATCGCGAAGCGTCGGCAGGATGACGTCGCAAGACTCATTTCTGCCGAAGCCGGCCTGTGCATGAAGGATGCGATCTACGAGGCGGGTCGCGTCAGCGACGTGTTTCTGTTCGGTGCCAACGAAGTGCTCAAGGATGACGGTCAGATCTTCAGTTGCGATCTGACGCACCACGGCAAGAAGCGCCGCGTCTACACGCAGCGCTCGCCTTTGCTTGGCGTCATCACCGCCATCACACCGTTCAACCATCCCATGAATCAGGTAGCACACAAAGTGGTGCCGAGCGTTGCCACAAACAACCGCATGGTGCTCAAGCCGTCTGAGAAGGTGCCGTTCTCGGCGATTTTGCTCGCGGACTTTCTCTATGAAGCCGGTCTGCCACCCGAGATGCTCAGCGTCATAACAGGTGATCCTCGGGAAATTGCAGACGAGCTGCTCACCAACGAGCATGTTGATCTCATCACTTTCACGGGCGGCGTGTCGATCGGAAAGTACATTGCGAGCAAGTCAGGTTATCGGCGCATGGTGCTGGAGCTTGGTGGCAACGATCCCATCATCGTGATGGAAGATGCAGACATTGACGAAGCATCAACGCTTGCGGTGCAAGGCTCTTACAAGAATTCCGGCCAGCGATGCACGGCTATCAAGCGCATGCTGGTGCACGAAGCCGTTGCCGGGGAGTTTGTCGAGCAGGTGGTTGCAAAGACCCGTGCCTGGTCATATGGCGATCCGTCAGACCCAAAGCTGGACATGGGCACGGTGATTGATGAGCCGGCAGCGCAGCTATTTGAATCGCGCGTCAATGAAGCCATTTCGCAAGGGGCCAAATTGCTCGTGGGTAATGTACGTCGTGGTGCGTTGTACTCGCCCACAGTTCTTGATCAGGTGCGTCCCGACATGACCGTGGCAATGCAGGAAACATTCGGACCGGTGTCACCCATTATTCGCTTCAAAAACATTGATGAAGCAATTCGCATCTCTAACGGCACAGCGTACGGCCTGTCCAGTGCTGTGTGTACCAACCGCCTCGACTACATCACGAGATTTATCAATGAGCTTGAAGTTGGTACGGTGAACGTGCGCGAGGTGCCCGGTTATCGCCTGGAACTGACACCGTTTGGCGGCATCAAGGATTCCGGGCTCGGCTACAAGGAAGGCGTGCAGGAAGCGATAAAGAGCTTTACCAATATCAAGACTTACTCCTTGCCGTGGATTTGACGCGTAACGCCGTATGCTGACACTTGCCGACATTGAGCAATTGTTCGCCAGACACGGAGGCGAGCAGTACGCCGGTGAGCCGGTAACCCAGCTTGAGCACGCCTTGCAGTCAGCGTATCTGGCAGAAAGCGACGGTGCTGATGATGAGCTGGTGACGGCTGCACTGTTGCACGATCTCGGGCACCTGCTTCATGACCTCGGCGAAACGCCCTCATTGCGCGGTGTAGATGATGTTCACCAGTATCGTGCGATTCCTTTCTTGCGCGGGTTGTTTGGCGATGAGGTGCTGAATGCCATCAAGCTGCATGTTGATGCAAAGCGGTTCCTGTGCGCAATTCAGCCGGAATACTACGCACAACTTTCTGACGACTCGAAGCGCAGCCTGTTGCTTCAGGGCGGTGTGTTCAGCGAGGAAGCGGCAGCTAATTTCATTCGACAGACCGGCGCGGAACGAGCCGTACAGCTGCGTCTGTGGGATGATATGGCCAAGACTGCAGGGCTGGAAACGCCGTCGCTCGCGCACTTTTTGCGGCGCGCAGAACGCTGCGTGCTCAAGGCCTGACGGCGGGTGAGCCTTACCTGGCCGATCGTCGCGATTGTCCTGTTCGGCGCCCTGCTGCACGCGGGCTGGAACGTCGTTGTCAAGTCGAGCACCGACAAGGCGCTGGACACCGCGCTCATTCATTTGCTGGGATCCTTCATTGCGTTGCCACTGTTGCTGCTGGTCGGGTTGCCGCCAATGGTGGCGTGGCCTTACATCCTGGGGTCGGTGGTGATTCACATCGCATACTACGTTGCGCTCACCGGAGCCTACAAACATGGCGACATGGGGCTCACGTATCCGCTCATGCGCGGCGTCGCTCCGATGCTGGTCGCGGTATCTGCGTTTACAACCCTTGGCGAGCATCTGTCACCGCTAGCCTGGGCAGGTGTGATTGGCGTGTGCTGCGGTGTGCTGGTGCTTGGCCTCAGCCGCCATGCGCTCGACAACCGGCGCGCGACACTGTTTGCGCTCGCCAATGCCGTTGTAATTGCTGTCTATACCGTGATCGACGCCCTCGGAGCGCGCGCATCGGGTAATGCCCTGCAGTACGTTGTCGCACTTTTTGTGCTGGACGGCTGGCCTTTTGCCCTGTTAGTACTCGCACGACGCGGGCGCGCCGCCTGGCCCTATGCACGAGCGCGCTGGCCCGTTGCCGCAGGCGGCGCACTGGCTTCGCTGGGTTCGTATGGCATCGCTTTGTGGGCCATGACCCGGGCTCCTGTGGCAACGGTCGCCGCGCTGCGCGAAACCTCCGTGCTTTTCGCCGCGCTGCTGGGAAGCTGGCTGCTGAAAGAGAAATTCACGCCGCGCCGTGCGCTGGGCACCTGCGTCATTGTGGGCGGCGTCATGGCGCTGAGGCTGGGTTAATGAATCCAGAAGGAATGCAATGAATCTTCCATCGCACGCAGAGATCGTCATCGTAGGCGGCGGCATCGCGGGTTGTTCCACGGCGTATCACCTCGCCAAACTGGGCAAACGCGACATTCTGCTGCTTGAGCAGGGCAAGTTGACGTGCGGCACGACGTGGCATGCCGCTGGTCTCGTTGGGCAGATGCGGCCCAATCGCAACATGACGCGGATGAGCAAATACGGTATTGAGCTGTATTCCACCCTCGAAGCAGAAACAGGGCTCGCCACCGGCTGGAAGCAGTGTGGCAGCGTCAACGTTGCGCGCACCCCCGAGCGCATGAAAGTACTCAGGAAGCAGGTCGCACTGGCGAAGAGTTTTGGCGTTGACGTTGAGGAAATTTCGCCGCGGCAGGCGGGAGAACACTTTCCGGTGATGCGAACTGATGACTTGCAGGGCGCCATCTGGATTCCGGGCGATGGCAAGGCCAATCCGGCGGATCTGGCGATGTCGCTGGCTAAAGGCGCGCGCAACGGCGGTGTTCGCATCGTTGAAGGTATGGAAGTTATGGGCGTCATCATCGAACGTGGCCGCGCCGTTGGCGTGCGCACCGCGCAGGGCGACGTACGCTGCGAGGTCGTCGTCAATTGTGGCGGACAGTGGGCACGGCAGTTCGGCCGTCTCGCGGGAGTGAACGTCCCGCTCTACCCTGCTGAACATTTTTACGTTGTAACGGGCAAGATTGACGGCGTGCATCCGATGTTGCCAGTCATGCGTGACCCCGATGGCTTCATCTACTACAAGGAAGAGGTGGGCGGCCTCGTCATGGGTGGTTTCGAGCCGAAAGCGAAGCC
>Ga0209023_10003218_pt1 | contig 19655 bp, 15 predicted proteins | sample LakOneMetagenome_FD_187468 | JGI IMG/M metagenome (GOLD analysis project Ga0209023, IMG submission 187468) | Freshwater and sediment microbial communities from Lake Erie, Canada (SPAdes) (version 2) | ecosystem: Environmental > Aquatic > Freshwater > Lentic | place: Lake Erie, Canada...
TCAGCTCGGCGCGGATGCGGCCGGGGTTGGCGCCGAGCACGATCACCCGGTCGGCCAGCAGCACGGCCTCTTCGATGTTGTGGGTGACCAGGCAGATGGCCTTGGTGGGGAACTCGTTCCCCGACCACAGCTGCATCAGTTCGTTGCGCAGGTTCTCCGCGGTCAGCACGTCCAGCGCCGAGAACGGCTCGTCCATCAGCAGCAGATCCGGTTCGAGCACCAGGGCGCGGGCGAATCCGACGCGCTGGCGCATGCCGCCAGAAAGCTCCTTGGGATAGGCGGATTCGAAGCCGTCCAGGCCGATGGTGTCGATGGCGGCCAGCGCCCGGGTCCGGCGTTGGGCGGGTGGCACCCCGCGGGCGGCCAACCCGAGTTCGACGTTGTCCTGCACGGTCAGCCACGGCATCAGGGCGAAGGTCTGAAACACCATCGCGGTGCCCGGGTTGGCGCCGTTGAGCTCCCGGCCGCGGTAGCCGACCATCCCGGAACTCGGTGCGATCAGTCCGGCGATGGTACGCAGCAGGGTGGATTTGCCGGAGCCGGACCGGCCCAGCAGCGCGACGATCTCCCCCTCGCGCAGGTCGAGGTTGATGTCGTCGAGCACCAGCAGCTGCTCGCCCGACGGTCCGGGGAAGCTCTTGGTGAGGTGATCGAGCGAGACGATCACCGGAGTGTTGTCGGTCATCGGTGGTTCTCCCGTTCGGGTCAGGCCGGCGAGTAGCGGCGTTCGGCGAGCACGTAGAGGCGCCGCCAGAGGGTGCGGTTGGTGCCGACGACGAACATGCTCATCACCATGACGCCGACCAGGATTCGGCCCCAGTCGCCGTCGGCGGTGGCGGCGGTGATGTAGGAGCCCAGGCCGGTGGCGGTCAGCGTCTGGCCGCGGTAGGTGACCACCTCGGCGACGATGGACGCGTTCCAGGCGCCGCCGGCCGCGGTGATGCCGCCGGTGACGTAGCCGGCGAAGATCGCGGGCAGGATCAGCCGGCGCCATTTCAGCGCGGTCGGCAGCCCCAGGTTGGCGGCGGCCTCGCGCAGGTCATTGGGGATGGCGCTGGCACCGGCGATGACGTTGAACAGGATGTACCACTGCGAGCCGAGCGCCATCAGCACGATGCCGCCGATGTCGAGGCTGACGCCGGTGGCGATCAGGGCGGCGGTCACCAGCGGGAACAGGAAGTTCGCCGGGAACGAGGCCAGCACCTGGACCACCGGCTGGGCCAGCCGGGATACCCGCGGGTTCATCCCGATCCACACCCCGACCGGCACCCAGATCAGCGTGGACACCACCACGACGACGGCGACCCGCGCGAAGGTGGCCAGGCCGAGCAGCCCGGCGTGGCCGACTTCGGCGAACCCCACGCCGTCGTGGATGAACCTCACCGCACGGTAGGCGCCGTAGCCGATGATGGCGGCCACGGCCGCGGCGAACACGACATCGCCGAGTCGGCGGCGCGCCACGGGAGTGCGCAGCGGGTGGTCGGCCACACCGAAGACCGCCATCACCCGGTCCAGCGGGTACACCAGGTGCCCGAGCGGTCGGCCGACCAGACGCGGGAGCCGGGACCGGCGCAGCACCTCGAGGGTGAGGCTGCGCGGTGCCTCCGCGGATTCGGACTCCTCCACCCGGAACCGTTCGGCCCAGGCCGTCAGCGGCCGCCAGAATGCCACGTTGACCGCGATGACCAGCGCGATCATCACCAGGATCGCCAGCCCCACCCGGCCCAGTTCCCCATTGTCGCCGGCGGCCGCGACATAGGCGCCGATGCCGGGCAGCGCGAATTGGTGCCCGTTGACGCTGAGTGCCTCCGAGGCGGTCAGGAAGAACCAGCCGCCGCCGAAGCTCATCATGCCGTTCCAGACCAGCGGGATCATCCCGCCGGGCAGGTCGACCCGCCAGAACCGTTGCCAGCGCGACAGCCGCAGCAACCGGGACGCCTCGTCGAGGTCGCGCGGCTGCGACTTCAGCGAGTAGTAGAACGCGAACGTCATGTTCCACGCCTGCGAGGTGAAGATCGCGAAGACCGACGCGCATTCCAGGCCGAGCTGCGAGCCCGGGAACAGCGCGATGAACCCGGTGACGGTGATCGACAGGAAGCCCAGGATCGGCACCGACTGCAGGACGTCCAGCGCCGGGACGAGGACCTTCTCGGCGCGGCGCGAGCGGGCGGCCGCGGTGGCGTAGACGAAGGTGAACACGATCGAGACGCCGAGCGCGATGAACATCCGCAGCAGCGAACGGGCCGCGTAGTAGGGCAGATTCGCCGGGTCGGTGGACGCCGACGGCGGCGCGGTGTCGACGGTCCACGGCACGCTCGCACCGGAGCCCACCCGGACGAGCAGCCAGACCAGCGCGGCGGTGCCGACGAAGACGGCGGCGTCGGCGGTGCGGCTGCGGATGGGCCGGGCGGCAGCCCGGGCGGGAACGGAGGCAAGCGAAACCATGCGCGGGTCACCCCGGCTTTCCGGTTTGGGCGCGACGGTGGTGCGCGGTGATCAGCCGATCACGCGCACCGTCACGGCGACGGGTCAGGAGCCTGTCAGAACCGGATCCGGGCGGCGGTGTGCACTGACGACCGACCGGACCCGCGACTACTTCCCTCGATCATCGGCACTCACCTCCCAGCGTCTGCCCGCGCGCCGTCGTTCGGTGCGCTGCCGGGGCGAACCCTACGTTCGCCGCGCCGCCCGGGTCAAGCCGAATCACCTGCGGGATTGCGGACAATGCGGCGCGCGTAGCGTGAGGCAGATGACGCCTTCCATCCGGTCCTCGACCGCCCCGGTCGACGTCCGCAACCTGGGGCTGATCGACTACACCGCGGCCTGGGATCTGCAGCGGGAGTTGGCCGACGCCCGGGTGGCCGGCGGCCCGGACACCCTGCTGCTGCTGCAACATCCGCCGGTGTACACCGCGGGACGGCGCACCGAGGCCCATGAACGGCCGTTCGACGGCACACCCGTCATCGACACCGACCGCGGCGGCAAGATCACTTGGCATGGGCCCGGGCAGTTGGTGGGCTATCCGATCATCGGCCTCACCGAACCCCTGGATGTGGTGAATTTCGTTCGGCGCCTTGAGGAATCGTTGATCGAGGTGTGTGCGACATTCGGCCTGGACGCCGGGCGGGTGGACGGGCGGTCCGGGGTGTGGCTGCCCGACGACGGCCTGCGCCGCACGCGCAAGATCGGGGCGATCGGGATCCGCGTTGCCCGCGGCGTCACCCTGCACGGGTTCGCGCTGAACTGCGACTGCGATCTGAGCGCCTTCGGCGGCATCATCCCGTGCGGCATCGCCGACGCCGGTGTCACCTCGCTGACCGCCGAGCTGGGCCGACGGGTGAGCGTCGACGACGTGCGCGCGCAGGTCGCCGACGCGGTGTGCCGGGCCCTGGACGGAGAGCTGCCCGTCGCCGAGCACAACCTGACCGAGGCCAGCCGCGTAGCATCACAGCCGTGAGTATCGATCCCGGGAACCGCAAGCTGCTCCGGCTGGAGGTGCGCAACGCGCAGACCCCGATCGAACGCAAACCCTCGTGGATCAAGACCCGCGCCAAGATGGGCCCGGAGTACACCGAGCTGAAGTCCCTGGTGCGGCGGGAGGGCCTGCACACGGTGTGCGAGGAGGCCGGCTGCCCCAACATCTACGAGTGCTGGGAAGACCGCGAGGCCACCTTCCTGATCGGCGGCGACCAGTGCACCCGGCGCTGCGACTTCTGCCAGATCGACACCGGTAAGCCGGCCGAGTTCGACCGTGACGAGCCGCGCCGGGTGGCCGAGAGCGTGGCCACCATGGGGTTGCGCTACGCGACGGTGACCGGGGTCGCCCGTGATGATCTGCCCGACGGCGGTGCCTGGCTTTACGCCGAAACCGTGCGCGTCATCAAGGAGTTGAACCCGGGCACCGGGGTGGAGCTGCTGGCGCCGGACTTCAACGGTGACGAGGATCTGCTGCGCGAGGTCTTCGAGACCCGCCCGGAGGTGTTCGCGCACAACGTCGAGACGGTGCCGCGGATCTTCAAGCGGGTCCGCCCGGCGTTCCGCTATCAGCGCAGCCTCGACGTGCTGACCGCGGCGCGCGAGTTCGGTCTGGTGACCAAGTCGAACCTGATCCTCGGTCTGGGTGAGACCCCCGAGGAGGTCCGCGAGGCGCTGGCCGACCTGCTCGACGCCGGCTGCGACATCGTCACCATCACCCAGTACCTGCGACCCTCGGCCCGCCACCATCCCGTCGAGCGCTGGGTCAAGCCCGAGGAGTTCGTCGAGCATCAGCGCTTCGCCGAGGAACTCGGCTACGCCGGGGTGCTGGCCGGGCCCCTGGTCCGCTCGTCGTATCGAGCGGGCCGGCTGTACGCGCAGGTGATGGCCTCGCGCGCGGCGGCCCAAACCGGTGCCGCGGCGTCGGTGCCGAACGCCGCCGCCGTATCCTGAACCCATGGCAAAACCCCGTAACGCTGCCGAGACGAAGGCGGCCAAGGCCGAGGCCCGCAAGGCCGCCAAGGCGGCGTCCAAGGCGCGCCGCCAGCAGCTGTGGCAGGCGTTCAACATCCAGCGCAAGGAAGATCGTCGGCTCATCCCGTACATGGTGCTGGCGTTCGTCCTGGTGGCCGGCGCCTCGGTGGCGATCGCGGTGCTCACCGGGACCGGGCCGATCAGCACCACGCTGTTCTGCGTCTTCGGGGTCGTGCTGGGTGCCCTGGTTGCGTTCATCATCTTCGGGCGCCGTGCGCAGAAGTCGGTGTACGCCAAGGCCGAGGGCCAGACCGGGGCGGCCGCCTGGGCGCTGGACAATCTGCGCGGCAAGTGGCGGGTGACCCCAGGGGTGGCCGCGACCGGGCATTTCGACGCCGTGCACCGGGTGATCGGCAAGCCCGGGGTGATCTTCGTCGCCGAGGGTGACCCGGGACGGGTGAAATCGCTGCTGGCACAGGAGAAGAAGCGCACCGCCCGGCTCGTCGGCGAGGTGCCGATCTACGACATCATCGTCGGCAACGACGAGGGCCAGGTTCCGCTGGCCAAGCTGGAGCGGCACCTGAATCGGTTGCCCGCCAACATCTCGGTCGCGAAGATCGACACCATCGAGTCCCGACTGACGGCGCTGAGCACCAAGGGCGGCCCGGGCGCGATTCCCAAGGGCCCGATGCCCGGTGGCGCCAAGATGAAGGGCGTGCAGCGGCGCGTGCAAAGGCGCTGAGTCGGCCGGAGCTCGCAGGCCCTCTTCTACCGGCGGACCACGGCCGTCGCGGTGACCCGGTCCTGGACGCCGCGGCCGTCGGAGTCGGTGAACAACGCCGGCACCACCAGACCCACCAGCACGCCACGCACCAGCGCACGGCCGATCCCGACGTGCAACCGGTTGTCCACCGAGGCCACCCGCAGCCCCAGGGCCAGCTGGCCGGGGGTGAATCCGTACAGCCGTACCGAGATCACACCCAGGATCAGCCAGATCACCAGCACCGCGGTCGACAACCACTGGATCGGGTAGATTCCGAGCGCCATCAGCAGTCCGGCCAGCCCGTAGGCGATCAGCCAGTCGACCAGCAGCGCGGCCAGCCGTCGGCCCATCCCGGCCAGCGATCCCGGCCCGCTGGGCGGCAGGCCCATGCGCTGTCCGGGATAGTCGCCCCGGCCGGTGCCGGGTTCGGGCAGTTCCGCCCCGGACAACCAGTCCCCATATGGTCGGCTCATGACCTCCAGTTTAGGTGGCCCGATTCGTGTCACCACCGACCTCACCGCGCGGCACGGCCCGGGTCCGGTGATTGTGTAACCTCCGCGCAACATTTGGTTGACTGCCGCGCAACATCGACTTCATAGCGTCAGCCGCGAGTGATCCGCACGCTTGTGCCCGATGCAGTGCATATGCGCGACTTGGTTCGGATACATACGCAAAGGAGCAGTTCGTGGCCGAAACCACCCGCGACGACGTTTTCAAGCTGATCAAGGACGAGGGCGTCGAGTATGTCGACATCCGGTTCTGCGATCTGCCGGGCGTCGTCCAGCACTTCTCGATCCCCGCCGAGGCGTTCGACGAGAGCGTTTTCGAAGACGGCCTGGCGTTCGACGGATCGTCGGTCCGTGGCTTCCAGTCCATTCACGAGTCCGACATGATGCTGCTGCCGGATCCCGCCACCGCGCAGATCGACCCGTTCCGCAAGGCCAAGACGCTGAACATGATGTTCTTCGTCCACGACCCGTTCACCCGCGAGGCCTACTCGCGCGACCCCCGCAACGTCGCCCGCAAGGCGGAGAACTACCTGACCAGCACCGGGATCGCCGACACCTGTTACTTCGGTGCCGAGGCGGAGTTCTACATCTTCGACTCGGTCGCCTTCGATTCCAAGATCAACGGCACCTTCTACGAGATCGACTCCGAGTCGGGCTGGTGGAACACCGGCCAGCCGACCGAGCCGGACGGCTCCCCCAACCTCGGTTACAAGGTCCGCCCCAAGGGCGGGTACTTCCCCGTCGCACCGTATGACCACTACGTCGACCTGCGCGACGAGATGTCGACCAACCTGATCAACGCTGGATTCACCCTGGAGCGCGGCCACCACGAGGTCGGCACCGCCGGGCAGGCCGAGATCAATTACAAGTTCAACACCATGCTGCATGCGGCCGACGACGTGCTGCTGTTCAAGTACATCATCAAGAACACCGCGTGGCAGAACGGCAAGACCGTCACCTTCATGCCCAAGCCGCTGTTCGGCGACAACGGTTCGGGCATGCACGCCCACCAGTCGCTGTGGAAGGACGGCAAGCCGCTGTTCCACGACGAGGCCGGGTACGCGGGCCTGTCGGATCTGGCCCGGCACTACATCGGCGGCATCCTGCACCACGCCCCGTCGCTGCTGGCGTTCACCAACCCCACGGTGAACTCCTACAAGCGCCTGGTGCCCGGCTACGAGGCCCCGATCAACCTGGTGTACAGCCAGCGCAACCGGTCCGCCTGCGTGCGTATCCCGATCACCGGCAACAACCCGAAGGCCAAGCGCCTGGAGTTCCGTTGCCCGGACAGCTCGGGTAACCCGTACCTGGCCTTCGCAGCCATGCTGATGGCCGGTATCGACGGCATCAAGAACAAGATCGAGCCGCTGGCCCCGGTCGACAAGGACCTCTACGAGCTGCCGCCGGACGAGGCCGCCAACATCCCGCAGGCGCCCACCTCGCTGGCCGCGGTGATCGACAAGCTCGAAGAGGACCACGAATACCTCACCGAGGGTGGCGTGTTCACCGAGGACCTGATCGAGACCTACATCGCCTACAAGCGGGAGAACGAGATCCTGCCGGTGCAGATCCGTCCTCACCCGTACGAGTTCAGCCTGTACTACGACTGCTGAGACAGGTGGGAAAAGCCGGGCGGCGCGCGAGTGCCGCCCGGCTTTTTCTCGAGCGATAGGGTGATCGGCGTGGCTGCGACAACACCGAACCCCTGGCAACGCATCACCTACGCCTACGGTCGCCGGCTGCCCGACTCGATGAGGGATTGGGTGCGCCAGGACCTCACCGGCCCGGGCGCGGTCCGCCGTCACCTCATCCGGATGGCGATTCCGTCGGCGCTGGTGCTGGCTCCGGTGTGGTTGCTGCCGGCCCCGGTGTCGATCCTGCTCCAGATGACGGGACCGCTGTTCTTCTGGGCGGTGGTGATGGCGATGGCGCTGAACAAGCCGTGGCGGCGCCACCGGCTGGCTCAGCACGGCCTGCCGATGGAGCTGATCGAGGCCAAGAAGTCCAAGCGCGCCCAACGGATGCACGACAACTACATCGAGAAGTATGGGCCGCGCCCCGAAGAGGCGCGCTGGCAGGCCAACAGCAGCCCGTTCTGACCCGTGCGGGTTCTGCTGCAGCGCGTCACGTCCGCGCAGGTGCACGTCGACGGTGAGGTCGTCGGGGCCATTTCGCCCGCCACCCAGGGCCTGGTGGCTCTGGTGGGTGTCACCCACACCGACGACGCCGCGGTGGCCGCCAAGCTGGCCGAGAAGTTGTGGCGGCTGCGGATCCTCGACGACGAGCGCAGCGCCGCCGATATCGGCGCCCCGATCCTGGTGATCAGCCAGTTCACCCTGTATGCCAACACTGCCAAGGGCCGGCGACCGGCGTGGAACGCCGCCGCGCCCGGGCCGGTGGCCGAACCCCTGGTCGAGGCGTTCGCCGAGGCGCTGCGGGGGCTCGGCGCCGAGGTCGCCACCGGCGTGTTCGGCGCCCATATGCACGTCGAGCTGATCAACGACGGCCCCGTGACCCTGCTCCTCGAATCAGAAAGATAGAGTGATCTATATGGTGACGAAGTACATCCCCTCCTGGTACGACGACGAGGTCAGCGCCCTCTACGAGCTGGCGCTGGGCTTCTTCGAGCGCGAGGTCGTCGGGCAGCACGAGAAGTGGGACGCCCAGCGTCACATCGACCGCAGCGTGTGGCTGGAGGCCGGCAAGCTGGGTCTGCTGCTGTGCTCGGTGCCCGCCGAGTACGGCGGCGGCGGTGGCACCTTCGCCCACGACCTGGCCGTGCTGGAGGCCCAGGGCTACGCCGGGGACCTGTCGCTCGGGGTGGGCGTGCACAGCGGGATCGTCGCGCACTACGTCCTGGCCTACGGCTCCGAGGAGCAGAAGCGCTACTGGCTGCCGCTGATGGCCAGCGGTGAGGTGCTCGGCGCGATCGGTATGACCGAGCCCGGCGCCGGTTCCGACCTGAAGGCCATCCGCGCCACCGCCATCCGCGAGGACGACCAGTATGTGATCAACGGCTCCAAGACCTTCATCACCAACGGTGGTTCGGCCGACATGATCGTGCTCGCGGTCAAGACCGACCCGAAGGCCGGCGCGCGCGGTGTGTCGCTGCTGATCGTCGACCTGCGCGATTGCCCCGGCTACCAGGTGACCCGTGTGCTGGACAAGGTCGGTATCCACGGCGGTGACACCGCCGAGTTGGCGTTCACCGATGTGCGGGTACCGGTCAGCGCACTGCTGGGCCCCGAGGAGGGTAAGGGCTTCGGCCAGCTGATGGCCCAGCTGCGCCAGGAGCGGCTCACCATCGCCGCCTCCGGAGTGGCCGGCATGGAGCGCGCCGTCGACGACACCGTGGCCTACACCAAGTCTCGGGAAGCGTTCGGGCACAGCATCTTCGAGTTCCAGAACACCGCGTTCGAGCTGGCCGAGTGCAAGACCATCGCGCGGACCGGGCGGATCTTCTACGACCACTGCGTCCAATCCCATTTGCGCGGCGAGCTTTCCGACACCGACGCCGCGATGGCCAAGTACTGGCTGACCGACCGCAAATGCGAGGTCATCGACCGGTGCGTGCAGCTCTACGGCGGCTACGGCTACATGCGCGAGTACCTGATCGCGCGGATGTACGAGGATGCCCGGGTGGAGCGCATCTACGGCGGCGCCAACGAGGTGATGAAGCAGATCATCGCCCGCTCGCTGTAGCGGGAGTTCCGCGGCCGCCACTGCTAGAAGGGCGGGGCGTCGTCCCAGGGTTCGCTGGTGATCTCGGTGGCGCCCACACCGAACCCCGGCGCAGTCGGGTCACACCACCGATCGAGGTAGTCGACGATTGAGCGGCCGGACAACGGCCCCTCAGTCCAGCCCGTTGTCCACCCGGAAGCGGCGCAGCCCGTCGATCTTCTCGGCCAGGGGCGCATCGGGTGTGCAGTAGAACATCCACGGGGCGGTCAGCACGGCGCTGACTCCCCCGGCCTCGGCCCGCGCGTACTGCTCGGGGGTGAAGGCGTCGGCCAGCGGCGTGATGACGGTGAAATCATCCATGCCCAAGCCCTTTTCGGCCCGCAGATCCCGAATCCGGGCGATCGAGGCGATGACCCGGTCGGTACTCAGCAGGTCGCCGATCCAGCCGTCGTAGCGGGCGGCGCGGCGCAGCGCGATGTCGGACTGGCCACCGATGTAGATCGGGATCCGCGGCGGTGTGGGTTCCATCTCCAGGCGCGGCGCCCGGTAGAACTCGCCGTCGAACTCGGTCCAGCCCGGCGACCACAGCCGCCGCATCAGTTCCAGCATCTCGTCGGTGCGCCGGCCACGGTTGCCGAAATCCTGTTCCATCAATGCGAATTCGTCGGCGCACCAGCCCACTCCGGCACCGAGCTCGACCCGGCCGCCGGCCAGTTCGGCCGCCGTGCCGATGGATTTGGCGGCCAGGTACGGGTTGCGCAGCGCCGGGACCGTGACGGTGGTGACGAACCGGATCTGCCGGGTGACGGCGGCCATCGCGCCGATCAGCACCCACGGGTCGGGCCACGGGGTGAACGGCTGCCAGCGGGGCTTGCCGTCGCTGGTGTACGGGTAGGGGGTGGTGAGGGTTTCCAGGTTCACCACATGCTCGGGAATGGCGATCCCGTCGTAACCCAGATCATCGGCCGCCCGGGCGATCTCGACCGCCTCGTGGACGTCCATGAAGGCCGTTCCGACGTAGAACCGCATCAATTCTCCTCTCGTGCCCACGCGGGTGTGATGAACACGCCTTCGGCCTGCACGGTGGGCCCGTCGGCGTCGGCGATATGACCGCGCGCGTAGGTCTTCACCCCGTCGACGCGTTCGATGAACGCCTCGGCCCGCAGCGCACCCAGCGGGGTGCCGCGCAGATAGCGACAGCTGATGGTGCCAGTGAAGTTCGGCTTGGTCAGCCCGTCGCTGGCGGCCTCACCCAGCAGGTGGTCGAGGATCAGGGCGCTCATGCCACCGTGCACGTGCCCGGGCGGACCCTCGTACGGCGCGCCGAGGACGAACTCGGTCCAGACCCGCCCGCCGGGTTCGCGGTGGATCTCCACCGGCGGCGCGATCGGGTTGCGCACCCCGATCACCGGATTCCCCCAGGTGACCCCCTGGCCGTCGGGCATGAAACGCACTCCGTGCGTGCCGTCGATCTGGCGCTCGGTCAGTAACGCGGTGACCTCGTCGATCGTCCGGCGCGCCCGGTCCACCTCGTCCTGGTCGGCCTCGGTCCGGATACACGCATCGATGAGTGCGCGCACCGACTGGGCCAGCGGCTCGTAGCGGGCGCGCAGCCGCTGGTATTCGGCGGTGTCGATTAGTTCCTCGGAGAACTTCACCGAACCTTCATAACACCGCGCAGTTTCGACGGCGCCCGCGGACACCCAAACGCCTCAGGCGAAGCGTCAGCCGAACACCTCTCGGACCACGGCCTTGGCCCGCCGTGTCACCCGCAGGTAGTTGTCCAGGAACTCGCCGCCGTCGTCGGTGGGCCAGCCGGCGGCGACGGCGACCGCGTTGAGGAATCGTCCCGGACCGGGCAGTTGATCGATCGGTTTCCCCTTGACCAGCACCAGCGCATTGCGGCTGGCGGTGGCTGTCAGCCAGGCCCAGCGCAACTGCGCCACCTGGCCCGAATCGAGCAGACCGGCCTCCTCGATCGCGTCCAGGGTGTCCAGCGTCGAGGTGTTGTGCAGACCGGGCACGTCGTGGGCGTGTCGCAGCTGCAGCAGCTGGACGGTCCATTCGACGTCGGCCAGTCCGCCGCGGCCCAGCTTGGTGTGGGTGTTGGGATCCGCGCCGCGTGGCAGGCGCTCGGCGTCGACGCGGGCCTTGATCCGGCGGATCTCCTGCACCGTGGCGGGCGAGATGCCGTCGGCCGGATAGCGGAATTCGTCGATCATCAGCAGGAACCGGTCACCGAGATCCAGATCGCCGGCCACCCGGTGGGCGCGCAGCAGCGCCTGGATCTCCCACGCCTGGGCCCACTGGGTGTAGTAGGCCTGATAGGAGGCCAACGTGCGCACCAGCGGCCCATTGCGGCCCTCCGGGCGCAGGTTCGCGTCCACCTCCAGCGGCGGATCGGCGCTCGGGGTGCCCAGCAGGGCGCGTACCTGCTCGGCGATGGTCGTCGACCATTTGACCGCGGCGACGTCGTCGAATCCCTCGTTGGCCTCGCAGACGAACATCACGTCGGCGTCCGAGCCGTAGCCGAGTTCGCCGCCCCCGAGCCGGCCCATCGCGATCACCGCGAACCGCGCCGGAACCCGCCCGTCGGCGGGTGTGTGCGCCCGGATCACCGCGTCCAGCGACGCCTGCAGCACCGCCACCCACACCGAGGTCAGCGCCGCGCACACCGACCGCACGTCCAGCAGGCCCAGCAGGTCCGCCGAGGCGATCCGGGCCAGTTCCCGGCGGCGCAGGCTGCGCGCGGCCTGGATGGCGTGCACCGGATCGCGGTGCCGGGCGGCGGCGGCCACCAGCGACTTGGCCACCCCGTCGGGATCGGTGTCGAGCAGCTTCGGCCCGGTGGGCCCGTCGCCGTAGGCCTGAATGATCTCTGGGGCCCGGATCAGCAAATCCGGGAGGTACGCCGAGGTGCCCAGCACGTGCATCAGCCGCTTGGCGACCGCGCTCTCGTCGCGCAGGGTGGCCAGATACCAGCGCTGGTCCGACAGCGCCTCGCTGAGCTTGCGGTAGGACAGCAGCCCGCCGTCGGGATCCGGGGTGTCCGACAGCCAGTCCAGCAGCGTCGGCAGCAGCACCGTTTGGACCCGGCCGCGCCGGCCGGTCTGGTTGCTCAGCGCCGACAGGTGTGTCAACGCGCTCGCCGGTGCCCGGTAGCCCAGGGCGGCGAGCTGACGCTCGGCCGCCTCGGTGTTCAGTCCGGAACCCAATTCGACTGCGCCGCCGACGCTTTCCAACAGTGGTTGGTAGAAGAGCTTGGCGTGCAGCCGGGACACCCGCAGGCTGTGCCGCTTGAGGTCCTCGCGCAGCATGCCCAGGGCGTCGTAGTTGCCGCCGGGGCGGATGTGCGCCGCACGCGCCAGCCAGCGCAGCGCCTCGGCATCGTCGGGTGCGGGCAGCAGGTGGGTCCGCTTGAGCCGCTGCAACTGCAGCCGGTGCTCCAGCAACCTCAGGAACTCGTACGACGCCGTCAGGTTCGCGGCGTCGTCGCGCCCGATGTAGCCGCCCGCGGCCAGTGCGCCCAGCGCGTCGACGGTGGAGGCGACCTGCAGCGACGTGTCGTTGCGGCCGTGCACGAGTTGCAGTAGCTGAACGGCGAATTCGACGTCGCGCAGTCCCCCGGTGCCCAGTTTCAGTTCCCGGTCGCGCACCTCCGCGGGTACCAGTGCCTCCACCCGGCGACGCATGGCCTGCACGTCGGGGACGAAGTCCTCGCGTTCGCGGGCGTTCCACACCATCGGCATCAGCGCGTCGATGTAGGCGCGGCCCAGCTCCGGGTCGCCGACGGCCGCCCGGGCCTTCAGAAGTGCCTGAAACTCCCAGGTTTTGGCCCATCGCTGGTAGTAGGCGATGTGACTGTCCAGGGTGCGGACGAGTTGTCCGGCCTTGCCCTCGGGCCGCAGCGCGGCGTCGACCTCGAAGAAGGTGTCCGAGGCGAACCGCATCATCTCCCCGGCCACCCGGGTGGTGACCGAATCCGCCTCCGCGCCGACGAAGATGATGTCGACGTCGGACACGTAGTTCAGTTCGCGCGCACCGCATTTGCCCATGGCGATGACGGCCAGCCGGGGCGCCTCCACACCGTCGGTGCACACGGTCGCCACGGCGATCTGCAACGACGCGGCCAGCGCCGCGTCGGCGAGATCCGACAGGTGCGCACCGACCGCCGGGAACGCCAGCACCGGTTCGTTCTCCACCGTCGGGGCGGTGTCGAGTGCGGCGAGCACCAGCAACCGGTCCCGGTAGAGCTTGCGCAACGCCGAAGACACTGCCGGACCGGCGTTTTCGTCCGCGCAGGCGCAGAACACGGTGCGCAGCTCGTCGGCCGACGGCAGCCGCACCGAACCGGCCAGCAGTTTCCACGACTGCGGGTGGGCGACCAGGTGGTCGCCGAGGGCCAGTGACGACCCGAGCACCCCGAACAGCCTGCCGCGCAATCCCCGGTCGGCCAACAAAGCGGCGGCCAGCTCGTCGAAATCAGGCCCCAGCGACTCCGCGAGCCGCACCATCGCCTTCAGCGCGGCGTCGGCGTCGGGTGCGCGCGACAGCGACCACAACAGTTCGACGTGCCCGGGGGTGTCCCACCCCAGCTGGGTCAGGCTCGCCCGCGCCCCTGGATCGACCAGTCCCAGCCGTCCGGTACCGGGGATGGTGGGGCGACCGGTCGCCGGCCGGGCGGGAGACTCGCGCACGTTCGCCACCGTAACGCACCGCCGAACCCCGAACGGGGCCGGTTACAGCGACAGGTACTGCTTGAGCTCGTACGGCGTGACGTTGCTGCGGTAGTTCTCCCACTCGGTGCGCTTGTTGCGCAGGAAGAAGTCAAACACATGCTCACCGAGGGCCTCGGCCACCAGCTCGCTGCGCTCCATCGCCTCCAGCGCCTGGCCCAGGCTGTTGGGCAGCTCCCGGAAGCCCATCGCGCGGCGCTCCTCGGGGGTCAGGGTCCACACGTTGTCCTCGGCCTCGGGCCCCAGCACATAACCCTGCTCGACGCCGCGCAGCCCGGCGGCCAGCAGCACCGCGAAGGTCAGGTACGGGTTGCACGCCGAGTCGGGGCTGCGCACCTCGATGCGCCGCGACGACGCCTTGTTCAGCGTGTACATCGGCACCCGGACCAGCGCCGAGCGGTTGGCCGCACCCCAGGACGCCGCCGTCGGCGCCTCGCCGCCGTGCACCAGCCGCTTGTAGGAATTCACCCACTGGTTGGTGACGGCGCTGATCTCCACGGCGTGCTCCAGGATGCCGGCGATGAACGACTTGCCGACGTTGGACAACTGCAGCGGATCGTCGGGGCTGTGAAAGGCGTTGTTCTCCCCCTCGAACAGGCTGATGTGGGTGTGCATCGCCGAGCCGGGGTAGTCGGTGAACGGCTTGGGCATGAACGACGCCCGCACCCCCTCGCCGAGGGCGACCTCCTTGACCAGGTGCCGGAAGGTCATCACGTTGTCGGCCATGGACAGCGCGTCGGCGTAGCGCAGGTCGATCTCCTGCTGGCCGGGAGCGCCCTCGTGATGGCTGAATTCGACGGAGATGCCCATCTTCTCTAGCGCCTCGATGGCGTGCCGCCGGAAGTTGGGGGCACCCTCGTGCACGGACTGGTCGAAGTAGCCGCCATTGTCCGCGGGCACCGGCACGCTGCCGTCGTACGGGCCGGGTTCGAGTAGGAAGAACTCGATCTCCGGGTGCACGTAGCAGGAGAACCCCAGATCGCCGGCCTTGGCGAGCTGGCGGCGCAGCACGTGCCGGGAGTCCGCCCACGACGGCGACCCGTCGGGCATGGTGATGTCGCAGAACATGCGTGCGGTGTGGAACGCGCCGTCCTCGCTGGCCCGCCACGGCAGGATCTGGAAGGTCGACGGGTCGGGCCGGGCCACCGTGTCCGATTCCGACACCCGGGCGAAACCCTCGATGGAGGAACCGTCGAAGCCGATGCCCTCCTCGAAGGCACCCTCGAGTTCGGCGGGCGCGATCGCCACCGACTTGAGAAATCCGAGCACATCGGTGAACCACAGCCGGACGAAGCGAATGTCGCGTTCCTCCAGCGTGCGCAGCACGAATTCCATCTGGCGATCCATGCTGGCGACCCTAGGCGTCGGCTGTTAATTCCGTGTTACGGCCCGGGCGGTTCGGCGAGGCTCGGCGGCGGTGGCGCGAGCGGAGCGAGTGCCGGCGCAGCCGAGGGGAAGCCGGGACCGACCGCAAAAAAACCGTCAGGCGCGGCACGTCAACCCGGACTGCGGCACCGTCTGGTTGAGCAGGAAGTCCAGGATCGCGGTGTCGATGCATTCGTAGCCGTTGAACACCACCGTGTGCTGGGTGCCCTCGAAGCTGACCAGTGAGGCGCCGAGCTGTCGGGCCAGGTCCACACCGGACTGGTACGGGGTAGCCGGGTCGTGGGTCGTGGAGACCACCACCACCTGACCGGGTGCGGCCGGGCTGGCCGCCTTGGGTGTCGAGGTTGCCGGCACCGGCCAGAACGAGCAGATGTCGCGCGGGGCATTGCCGGTGAACTGACCGTACGACGAGAACGGGGACACCTGGCGGACCCGCTTGTCGGCGGCAATCCACACCGCGGGGTCCGTCGGTGACGGCGCGTCCACGCAGCGCACCGCGTTGAAGGCGTCCTGGTCATTGCTGTAGTGCCCGCGTTCGTCGCGACCCTGATATTCGTCGGCCAGCATCAGCAGGTCGCCGGGGTCGGTGCCGCGGGCCAGGCCCAGCAGGCCGCTGGTCAGGAACCGCCAGAACTGCGGCGTGTAGAGCGCGTTGAAGGTGCCGGTCAGCGCGTCGGCGTAGGACAGCCCGCGCGGGTCGGCGGTGCGGGCCGGTTTGGTGACCAGCGGATCGACCAGCTGGTGGTAGCGGGTGACGGCCTGGGCCGGGTCGTTGCCCAGCGGGCAGCCCGCGCTCTGCGCGCAGTCGGCGGCGTAGTCGTCGAAGGCGGCCTGGAATCCGGCCATCTGCCGGATCATCGACTCCACCGGGTCGATGCTGGGGTCGATCGCGCCGTCGAGCACCATGGCCCGCACGTGCGAGCCGAACTGGTTGACGTACTGGGTACCGATCGCCGTGCCGTAGCTGAAGCCCAGGTAGTTGATCTTGTCGTCGCCGAGCATGCGGCGCACCGAATCCATGTCGCGGGCGACCTCGCGGGTGCCGACGTGCCCGAGTACCGCGGTCCCCATCCGCGCGGCGCAGCTCTGCGCGTACTGCTTGTTGAGCGCGTCGATACGCGCCACCCCGGCGGGGCTGAAGTCGACCATGGGTTCGCGCCGCCACGCGTCGAACTCGGCGTCGGTGCGGCAGCGCAGCTCCGGGGTGGAGTAGCCGACGCCGCGCGGGTCGAAGCCGACGAGGTCGAAGTGGTCGGTGATCGGGCTGCCGGCCAGCGCCGAGCCGATGCCGACGACGGTGTCCACCGCCGAGGCGCCCGGCCCACCCGGGTTGACGAACAGCGAACCGATGCGTTGTCCGGTCGCCGGGATCCGGATGACGGCGAGCTTGACCGTTCCGGTGGAGGGCGCGTCGTAGTCGATGGGGACGCTGAGCATGGTGCACTGGGCGCCCGGCAGATCGGCCGCGGTCTTCACCGCCGGGGTGCAACTACCCCAATTCGCCTGTGCCACCGCAGGGCTGGGTTCCGCGGCGGCGATCGGTGCGGACATGCTGAAGACAAGCGCCGCCGAGAGCAGCGCAGAGCCCAGCCGAGCGGTGCGCTGCATGTGCACATCGTCGCATGCCGAAGGTGCACAACCCGCACCGACGAGGTCACGCGTCGATTGCGATCCGCGGCCCGGCTACGGGCACTTGGCGCCCTCCGGCGGCAGGGTGTTGTCGATCAGGTAGGCGGTTGCGTAGTCGTCAACGCACTTCTGCCCCTGGAACACCACGGTGTGCTGGGTGCCGTCGTAGGTCAGCAGCGCGCCGCCGAGCTGACGGGCCAGTTCCACGCCGGCCTGGTACGGGGTGGCCGGGTCACCGGTGACCGACACCACCAGCGGTGGGGCCAGCCCCTCGACCTTCACCTCATGCGGCTGGCTGGTCGGCGCCACCGGCCAGAACGCGCACGTGCCCAGCGGGGCGTGGCCGGTGAATTCGCCGTAGCTCATGAACGGTGCGACCTCGCGGCTGCGCCGGTCGGCTTCGATGACCTTCTCCCGGTCGGTGACCGCGGGCCGGTCCACACAGTTGATGGCCACCCGCGCGTCGGTGGAGTTGTCGTAGTGCCCGTCCTTGTCGCGGCGCATGTACAGGTCGGCCATCTTCAGCAGGGTGTCGCCCTCGCCGTTGCGCAGCTCGGTCAGCCCGGTCTTCAGATGCGGCCAGAAATTCGGCGAGTACATCGCCAGGATGGTGCCGACGATGGCGTCGTTGTAGCTCAGGCCGCGCGGATCCTTGGTCTTGGCCGGATTCTTGGCCAGCGGTTGCACCATCGACAGGTACTCGGCGACCGCCTGGTCCGGGTCGGTGCCCAGCGGGCAGTCCGCACTCTTGGCGCAGTCGGCGGCAAAACTGTTGAACGCCTTCTGGAATGCGGCGGCTTGGTCGATCTCGGCTTCGATCGGATCGGCGTTGGGATCGATCGCGCCGTCGAGGATCAGCGCCCGCACGTTGTGCGGGAACATCTCGGCGTACACCGCGCCGATCCGGGTGCCGTAGGAGTAGCCGAGGTAGGTCAACTTGTCGTCGCCGAGGGACGCCCGCAGCGCATCGAGATCCTTGGCCACGTTGACGGTTCCGACGTTGGCCAGGAAGTCCTTGCCCATCTTGTCGACGCAGCGCTGGACGAACGCCTTGGTCTCGGACTCCATGTGCTCGACGCCCTCGGGGGTGTACTCCACGATCTGGTCGGCCCGGGACTTGTCGTTGTCGGCGTCGGAGTTGCACCACAGTGCCGGCTTGGACCGGGCGACCCCGCGCGGGTCGAAGCCGACCAGGTCGAACCGCTGGCGGATCGCCTCGGGCATGCCCTGCACGAGGTTCATCGCGGCCTCCAGGCCGGACTCGCCGGGGCCGCCGGGATTGATCACCAGCGAGCCGATCTTGTCCCCGGTGGCCGGGAACCGGATCAGCGCCAGCGTGACGATGCCGTCGTCGGGCTTGTCGTAGTTCACCGGGACTGTGATGGTGCCGCACTGCCCCGAGCGCAGGTAGTCCGGCGCGGCGTCGGTGAAGGCGCACGGATGCCACTCGACCGGGGCCCCGATCTGCGGGGCTTCCCGCACCGCCTGCCCGTCGACGACCTGAGCGCAGCCGGACAGCAGCGTCAGCGTCGACGCCACGGCGACGGCCAGGCCCGCCCTGGTGCCCGGGCGCGCTCGTTTTCGCGGGTTCATGGCACCACATGCTGCCATGCGTACCCAGCGAAGCCGCTGAGCGTCGCTCAGTCGCGGGTCGCGGCGACCAGCGCGGCGAGCTCGGTGGCGAATCCGTCGGCCATGTCCCAGAGGTCCGGCAGCAGGTCCGGACAGGAGATGATGCCGACGTCGAGCTGCCCGGACAGCGACATGACGGTGATGTTGAGCCCCGATCCGTGGAACAGCGGCCCCAGCGGGTACATGGCCGACACCTCGGCGCCCAGGAAGTACAGCGATTCCTGCGGGCCCGGGACGTTGGAGACGACGAGGTTGTGCACGGGACGGGCCTCGGTCAGCCGGGAGCTGGCGTAGACCCGCATGGCGACACCGAATACCGCGGGCGCGGCGAATTGGGACCAGTCCTGCAGCAGGCTGGCGGGGATCGCCGAGCTGTGTTCCTTGGCGACGGCGCTGGCCGCGGCGATCGCCCGCAGCCGCTCGGCCGGGTCGGCGATGTCGCTGTGCAGGCCGGTGAACATACCCGACACCTTGTTGCGGCCGGGTCGGTCCGAACGCCCGTGCACCGACACCGGGACCATCGCGACCAGCTGCTGTTCGGGCAGTTCACCGCGGTTGAGCAGGTATTGCCGCAGCACCCCGGCGACCAGCACCATCACCACGTCGTTGACCTTCACATCGAAGTGGTTCTTCACGGTCTTGACGTCGTCGAGGTCGAGCCGGGCGAACGCGACGTTGCGCCGCGGGGTGACGGTGGCGTTGAAGGCGGTCTTCGGGGCATTGAACGGGCTGGCCATCGCCGCGCCGTTCACCGCGCGGCGCACGGTGTCCACCACGGTCCCGACGGTGTCCGGCAGCACCCGGGTGGCCAGGTTCACCGGCCGGGTGGCGAAGCGGGCGAATCCGCGGGCCGCGATGACCAGCGCTCCC
>Ga0209023_10003219_pt1 | contig 19653 bp, 12 predicted proteins | sample LakOneMetagenome_FD_187468 | JGI IMG/M metagenome (GOLD analysis project Ga0209023, IMG submission 187468) | Freshwater and sediment microbial communities from Lake Erie, Canada (SPAdes) (version 2) | ecosystem: Environmental > Aquatic > Freshwater > Lentic | place: Lake Erie, Canada...
GCCGGCATCGTGATCAAGGCCATCGGGGGCGGTGGCGGGCGCGGCATGCGCGCGGTGGCGTCGGCCGATGACTTGCCCGCTGCCTACGCGCGCTGCCGCAGCGAGGCGCAGGCCGCCTTCGGTGTGGACGGCGTGTACGTGGAGCGCCTGATGGGCCACGCCCGCCACATCGAGGTGCAGGTGCTGGGCGACGGGCGCGAGGTGATCGCGCTGGGCGAGCGCGAGTGCACGCTGCAGCGGCGCTTTCAGAAGGTGGTGGAGATTGCGCCCAGCCCTTCGCTGCCCGCAGCGCTGCGTGAGCGCATCACCACCGCTGCCTTGTCGATGGCACGGGCCGTGGCCTACGAAGGCCTGGGCACCTTCGAGTTCCTGGTGGACCTGGCCTCCAGCGAGCTGCCGTTTGTCTTCATCGAATGCAACCCGCGCGTGCAGGTGGAGCACACCATCACCGAAGAAGTCACCGGCGTGGACCTGGTGCAGGCACAGATCGCATTGGCCGCGGGCCGCACGCTGCAGGACATCGGGCTCAACCCCGCCGCGCCGCCGCCTGTCCAGGGTTTTGCGGTGCAATGGCGCATCAACGCCGAGACGCTGGATGCGCAGGGCGGCGCCACGCCCGGCAGCGGCACGCTGCTCCGCTTCGACCTGCCCACGGGCCCCGGTGTGCGCGTGGACACCCACGGCGCAGCGGGCACCGCGCCGTCACCGCACTACGACACGCTGCTGGCCAAGCTCATCGTGCACGCGCGCAGCCCGCACTTTGCCGATGCGCTGCGCCGCTCGCAGCGTGCGCTGGCCGAGTGCCGCATCGAGGGCGTGGCCACCAACCTGGCGCTGCTGCAGGCCCTGGCCGCGCGGCCTGAGATGGAAAGCCAGCAGGTGCACACCCGGTGGCTGGAGTCCGTGCTGCCCGTATTGCTGGATGCTACTAAAAGCATAGCTGCTAGCGCTTATCCAACAAGCGGTAGCGGCTTGAAAGACACTCAAAACACTGCGTCCGCTCTCGCACCCACCCTCGCACCGCCAGGCGCGGTGCTGGCTCCCATGGCCGCGCGCCTGGTGCAGCTCAGCGTGGCCCAGGGTGACGTGGTCGCCGCAGGTGCCGAGCTGGCCGTGCTCGAAGCCATGAAGATGGAACACGTGCTGCTGGCCCCGCATGCGGGCCGGGTGGGCGCGCTGCTGGCCGTGGCGGGCAGCTACCTGGCGCAGGGGCAGCCGCTGCTGGTGCTGGAGGCGGTCGAAGATGTGGCCGGTGTGGACGTGCAGGGCAGCGCCGCGCTCGACCTCGACCACATTCGCGCCGACCTGCAGCGCATGATCGACCGCCACGCCTTCACGCTCGACGCTGCGCGCCCCGAGGCGATCGCCAAGCGCCACGCGCAAGGCGGGCGCTCCGCGCGCGAGAACATCGCCGACCTGTGCGACGACGGCAGCTTCATCGAATACGGGGCGCTGGCCATCGCCGCGCAGACGCGCCGCCGCAGCCTGGACGACCTCATCGCCAACACGCCGGCCGACGGCATGGTCACCGGCATCGGCGGCATCAACGGCGCGCTCTTCGGGCCCGAAGCGTCCCGCGCCGTGGTCATGTCGTACGACGCCACCGTGCTGGCCGGCACCCAGGGCGCGCGCAACCACGCCAAGACCGACCGCATGCTGGGCATCGCCCTGGCGCAGAAGCTCCCGGTGGTACTGTGGGCCGAAGGCGGCGGTGGCCGCCCGGGCGATACCGACATGCCCATCGTGGCAGGCCTGCACGTGCACACGTTCGCCAGCTACGCCGCGCTGTCGGGCCAGGTGCCGGTGATCGGCATCGCGGCGGGGCGCTGCTTTGCGGGCAATGCGGCGCTGCTGGGCTGCAGCGATGTGATCATCGCCACGCGGGCCAGCAACATCGGCATGGGCGGCCCGGCCATGATCGAAGGCGGCGGCCTGGGCGTCTTCAAGCCCGAGCAGATCGGCCCGAGCCGCGTGCAGCATGCCAATGGCGTGATCGACGTGCTGGTGGACGACGAAGCCGGGGCGGTGCAGGCCGCGCGCCACTACCTGTCGTTCTTCCAGGGCCGCACACCGCAGTGGTCCGCACCCGACCAGCGCCTGCTGCGCGCCGTGGTGCCCGAGAACCGCCTGCGCGTGTACGACACCCGCACGGCGATGGCGGGCCTGGTGGACGAGGGCAGCCTGCTGCCGCTGCGCACCGGCTTTGGCGCCGGCATCCACACCGCGCTGGCGCGCATCGAAGGCCGCCCTGTCGGCATCCTGGCCAACAACCCGCTGCACCTGGGCGGCGCCATCGACGCCGACGCAGCCGACAAGGGCGCGCGCTTCATGCAGCTGTGCAATGCGCATGGCCTGGCCCTGGTGAGCCTGGTGGACACGCCCGGCTTCATGGTCGGCCCCGAGGTCGAGGCCACGGCCCAGGTGCGCCACGTGAGCCGACTGTTCGTCACCGCCGCCAGCCTGCGCGTGCCGACGTTCAGCGTGGTGCTGCGCAAGGGCTACGGCCTGGGCGCCATGGGGATGACGGCCGGTGGCTTTCATGCGCCCGTGTTCACGGTGGCGTGGCCTACCGGTGAGTTCGGCGCCATGGGTCTGGAAGGCGCGGTGCGCCTGGGCTTTCGCAAGGAGCTGGAGGCCCTGCCCGAAGGCGCCGAGCGCGACGCGCTGTTCGCCAAGCTGCTGGCCAAGTCGTATGCCAACGGCGAGGCGCTGCACATGGCCGCCACGCTGGAGATCGATGCGGTGATCGACCCGGCCGATACACGGGCGTGGCTGGCGCGGGGCCTGGCGTCGGCGAAGGTGGGGCCGCTGGGGCACCGGTTTGTGGACACTTGGTAGTGCGTGGTAGCGCGGCGTGTGCGTGAGGGTACATCGGGCGTGATGAGTGCCCGGCGGCCGTGCTAAGCTGATTTGCTGATCCCACTGCGCGCAGTTCCCAGCACCCCTGTTCCTTTTTTTCAGACCGTTCACGCTGAGCGTTGTGCCCTGGCGCTGTGCAAGGCTTCGACAGGCTCAGCCCGAACGGGTGTTGATTGAATGACGGACCGGGTGCGGACCCTGATCCGGGATGCCTGGCGCCAATCCAACCTGCTTGCCTGCTAAGGAGACTTTTCACCATGCCCGGACTGCTGCCCGATATCGACCCCGATGGTTTGCTTGAATTTTCGGTGGTCTACACCGACCGCGCGCTCAACCACATGTCCAAGCGCTTTACCGGCGTGGTGCAGGACATTCTGGGCACGCTGAAAGAGGTCTACCACGCCCACACGGCCGTGCTGGTGCCCGGCAGCGGCACCTTCGGCATGGAGGCCGTGGCGCGCCAGTTCGCCAACCGCGAGAAAGTGCTCATCGTGCGTAACGGCTGGTTCAGCTACCGCTGGACGCAGATCTTCGACGCCGACAAGGGCCTGGGCGGCGGCTCGGTGGTGTGCAAGGCGCGCCAGCAGGGCAGCGGCCCGCAGGCGCCCTGGGCGCCATGCCCGGCCGACGAAGTCGCGGCCACCATCCGCGCCGAAAAGCCCAAGGTGGTGTTTGCCCCCCATGTGGAGACGGCCAGCGGCATCATCCTGTCTGACGACTACATCCGCACCGTGACGGCTGCGGCCCACGAGGTGGGTGCGCTGTTCGTGCTGGACTGCGTGGCGTCCGGCGCCATGTGGGTGAACATGCAGGCCACGGGCGTTGACGTGCTCATCAGCGCGCCGCAAAAGGGCTGGAGCGGCTCGCCCTGCTGCGCCATGGTGATGCTGAGTGAACGCGCGCGGCAGGCCATCGACGGCACCACGAGCAGCAGCTTTTCGTGCGACCTCAAGAAGTGGATGCAGATCGCCGAGGGCTACGAAAAGGGCCAGCACGCTTACCACACCACCATGCCTACCGATGCGCTGGTGCGCCTGGCCGAGGTGATGGCCGAGACGCGCGCCTACGGCTTTGCCAAGGTGCGCGAAGAGCAGATTGAGCTGGGCGCCAAGGTGCGCACGCTGCTCGAGTCGCGCGGCTTCCCCAGCGTGGCGGCCGATGGCTTCAAGGCGCCCGGCGTGGTCGTGAGCTACACCACCGACCCCGGCATCCAGAACGGCAAGAAGTTCATGGAAGTGGGCCTGCAGACCGCTGCGGGCGTGCCGCTGCAGTGCGACGAAGGCCCCGACTTCAAGACCTTCCGCGTCGGCCTGTTCGGCCTGGAAAAGTGGCACAACGTGGACCGCACCGTGGGCCACTTGTCGAAGGCGCTGGACCAGATTGCAGCGGCACCCTGACCGGCGTTGTGGCGCGGCGCGGGGCCTCGTTGTGCCCGCGCGCGCCTTGTTGGCATGAACAGCAGTTCGCTACCCCCTTCTTCAGACACCACCGAAGACCCGGCGCGCGCCTTGCGGCGCGCCAAGCGGCAGGCGTTGGGCTTGTTGCTGCTGGTCACCGCCGTGTTCGTGGCGACCAGCGTGGTCGAGCGTGGCCTGTGGCTCAACGGCGTGAAGGCCATGGCCGAGGCTGCCATGGTGGGCGCACTGGCCGACTGGTTCGCGGTGGTGGCCCTGTTCCGCCGCCCGCTGGGTTTGCCGATTCCGCACACCGCGGTCATCGCACGCAACCAGGCGCGCATCGGCCGCAACCTGGCCACGTTTGTGCGCGACAAATTTCTGGATGTGCCCTCGCTGGTGGCGCTGATCCGCCGGCACGACCCCGCCGAGCGGCTGTCGCAGTGGCTCACGGCGCCGGGCAACGCCGCGCTGCTGGGCCAGCAGGCCACGCGTTTGTTGTCGGCTGCGCTCGACACCGTGCAGGACGCGCAAGTGGAGCGCTTCATCCAGAAAGCGGCGCGCTCGCTCATCGGCCAGATCGACCTATCGGGCGCACTGGCCACGGTGCTCGACACGCTGACGCACAACGGCCGCCACCAGGCGCTGCTGGACGATGTGCTGGGCAAGCTCACTGAGTTGCTGCAGAACGAGCAGACGCGCACCTGGGTGGCGCAGACCATCGTGGCCTGGCTCAAGAAGGAGCACCCGCGCACCGAGAAGCTGTTGCCCAGCGACTGGCTGGGCGACAAGGGGTCGTCGCTGCTGGCCCGCGCGCTCGAAAGCCTGATGGCCGAGGTGGCTGCCAACCCCCAGCACGTGCTACGCGCGCAGTTCGACACGGCGGTGGCGCGTTTTGTGGAGCGCCTGCGCACCGACCCGGAGTGGACCCGCAAGGGCGAAGAGATTCGGGCGTATCTGCAGAACGATGGTGCTGTGGGGGCCTATGTGCAGACGCTGTGGCAGGACGTGCGGGGGGCGCTGCGGCGTGACCTGGCGGACGGGCAGTCTGCGGTGGCACGGCAGGTGCGGGCGTTGGGTCCGTGGCTGGGGGCGTCGCTGGCGGGGGATGCGGCGCTGCGGCAGTCACTCAACGCGCGGTTGGAGCAGTGGGTGCAGGGTCTTGCGCCGGATGTGTCGCAGTTTGTGGCGCAGCATATTGAGGACACGGTGCGGCGTTGGGACACTGAGGAGATGACGCAGCTGATCGAGCTGAATATTGGCAAGGACTTGCAGTACATCCGTATCAACGGGACTGTGGTGGGGGGGCTGATCGGGCTGGTGTTGTTTGCGGTGTCCCACGTGGGGGAGATTTGGCGGGCGGTGGTGGGCGGGTAGTTTGGCGAGGGAGAGCAGCAACGCCGCCACAACCGTTCGGGCTGAGCTTGTCGAAGCCTGGTCGCTTCATCATCCGTCCGCGCTGAGCCTGCCGAAGCTTGTACTTGTCGACACCCCCAAAACCGTTCGGGTTGAGCTTGTCGAAACCGGGGCGCTGCTCGCGAGCTCGCTGATTGGCGGCATGCTTTTGCCGAGGGCGGAGGCCGGGAGTTCGCCCCGGCGGGCGAGGTACTTCTTCTTTGCTTCGCCAAAGAAAAGTACCCGAAGCATGCGCGCTCCGACGCGCATGCCACCCCGCAACCGCCCCGCCGCAGGCGCAGCCACAGGGGGTGGGGAGCCGAACAGCCGAACAGCCGAACAGCCAACAGCCACACGGGCCGTCGCGTTGCTCGGCCGCGGCCGGGGCTGCGTCAGCTAGCGTGCTGCCTCATCCGCCGCCATGTTGGCTGCGTGTTCTTCCTGCAGATGCTGCGCAATCTGTGCCCAGGCCAGCTTGGCGTCGGCGTCTTGCGCCCAGGCGTAGCAGCTGGCGATGTGCATGGCAGTCACCGCATGGTGCGGGTCGAGCGCGAAGGCCACCTCGCACTGCAGCGCCGCTTGCCGCCACATCGCGGTCGCATCTTCAGATCCTTCTTTCTGTAGCGCATGGGCTTCTGCTATCCACGCCTGACCGAGTCGGAACGCCGCCGCGTGCTGCCCGGGGTCGGCGTCATGCGCGCGTTGGAACAACACCCCGGCCTGCCGCCACAAAGCGCGGGCTGCTGCGAAGTCTTGCGTGGCTACGGCTTGTGCCTGGGCGACCAGGGCGTTGCCGGATTGGAGGAGGGCTGTGTTGTCGGTGCGCATGGACGGTAAAAAGATGGAGAGAGTAGCTACGAATTGTCGGACCTGACCGGGTGGTGCCCGACGCCAGGAGATGTCGCTATCGGCTTCTCAGTGTGCGCTGGCCATACCTTCAGACTCTTCATAGTAGAAGCCCACGTCCATATCAATCTTGTGCCGTACCAGCAGTTCTGCCAGTCGAACTGAAATGAACGGCCCTCCGCCTGTACCGTTTCCGCCCCAATAAAACCCCAACGAAGTTTCTATTCCGTGTTTCCTTGCCTGCGCCAGCGACACGTCTGGTTTGAGTTGTGACATTAGCCAAGACACATGAACGAAGGGATCCATCTCATCAGAGTCCACCGAGCCCTTTGAGTGGAATAACCACCGATATCTGGGTAGATCGCTCCGAGTCATGAAGCCCGCATCTCGGAAGCGCTGCGTTTGTGCAAGGTTGAATTCGGAGTCGTTGTCTTCAAACTCCAGTTCGGCAATTGAATCGCTGGCAAAAATCTTCGTGGCTCCATCAGGATCGTCGGAGCGCAGAAAGAAGGTGCAGTAGTACATTGCGTGAAAGATGTTTAAGGTTTGGGGCGTTATCGTACTGAGTGGCTTCGCCAGATACTTATCTGATGGGCAAGCCATTTTGACTGCATATGTATAGCGATAGCCGAGCACCATCCAAAGGAGTCCGAATCTTTCATCGCGCGGCTGCGGTTGCGCAGCCCACGTGCGCAATTTCTTAAAACCGCGGCAAATCCGGATGCTTGATCTGCCCCCCGCGCACCAGCATCTTCCCGTACTCCGCACACCGGTTCAGCGTTGGAATCACCTTCCCCGGATTCAACAACCCCGCCGGGTCGAACGCGTGCTTGAGCCCTAACATCTGCGCGTTCTCCTCGGCCGTGAACTGCACGCACATGCTGTTGAGCTTTTCCACGCCCACGCCGTGTTCGCCCGTCACCGTGCCGCCCATAGCCACGCTGGTCTCCAGGATGTCGGCGCCGAACAGTTCGCAGCGGTGCAGCTGGTCGGCGTCGTTCGCGTCGAACAGGATCAGCGGATGCAGGTTGCCGTCGCCTGCGTGGAACACGTTGGCGCAGCGCAGCTGGTATTTCTTTTCCATGGCCTGGATGGCCAGCAGGATGTCGGCCAGGCGCTTTCTCGGGATGGTCGAGTCCATGCACATGTAGTCGGGGCTGATGCGGCCGCTGGCGGGGAAGGCGTTCTTGCGGCCACTCCAGAAGCGCAGGCGTTCGGCCTCGTCGTTGCTGACGGAGATGGCGGTCGCGCCGGCGGCACGCAGCACGTCGCTCATGCGGCCGATTTCTTCTTCCACTTCTTCGGGCGTGCCGTCGCTCTCGCATAGCAGGATGGCCTCGGCCGTGAGGTCGTAGCCGGCTTTGACGAAGTCTTCCACGGCGGCGGTCATGGGCTTGTCCATCATCTCCAGGCCCGCGGGGATGATGCCGGCTGCGATGACTGCGGCCACGGCGTCGCCGGCTTTGCGCACGTCGTCGAAGCTGGCCATGATGCAGCGCGCCAGCTGGGGCTTGGGGATCAGGCGCACCGTCACTTCGGTGATGACGGCGAGCATGCCTTCGCTGCCGATCACGGCGGCCAGCAGGTCGTAGCCGGGGGTGTCCAGCGCCTGGCTGCCGAACTCCACGGGTTCGCCGTCCACGGTGAAGCCCTTCACGGCCAGCACGTTGTGCACCGTGAGGCCGTATTTCAGGCAGTGCACGCCGCCGGAGTTTTCGGCCACGTTGCCGCCGATGGTGCAGGCGATCTGGCTGCTGGGATCGGGGGCGTAGTACAGGCTGTACGGTGCGGCGGCTTCGCTGATGGCGAGGTTGCGCACGCCGCTCTGCACGCGCGCCGTGCGGCCGACCGGGTCCAGGTCGAGGATGCGGTTGAACTTGGCCAGCGACAGTGTCACGCCCATCGCATGCGGCATGGCGCCGCCCGACAGGCCCGTGCCCGCGCCGCGCGCCACCACGGGCACCTGCAGGTGGTGGCAGGCCTGGAGCACGGCCTGCACCTGGTCGTACGTTTCGGGCAGGCACACCACCAGCGGGCGCTGGCGATAGGCGGTCAGGCCGTCGCATTCATACGGGGTGGTGTCCTCGGCATTCCACAGCAGGGCGTGGGCGGGCACGACGCGGCCCAGGGCCTGCACGACCTCGGCCTGGCGCGCGGCGCGTTCGGACGGTGTGGACCCGGCCGGTGCGTGGGCGGCTGCTGGGGAGGTAGGGGTGGCGGCGGGAGTCTGCATGCCGCCACTGTAGGGGATGGCGTCAGGCGCGGGCGTGAGATTTTTGCAGAGCGGCCGTGAAAATCCTGGCGAGGCCGCAGGCTGTGCGGCTTGGCTGCGGCCACTGGTCGCGGCGACCTCTGCAGTTTTCACTACCGACTTGCCACCCACTGGGCCGTATGCGGGTCGCTCACTACCCGCTACCCGCTACCCGCTCGCTATCCAAGCACTGCCCAAGCACTACCCACCGCTGGACGCCAGCAAGGCCGTGTACCGCAGCTCCTGCAGGGTGGCGCCCGCTAGCGTGATGCTTTTGACCCCGTCCGCATCCGGCACAAATCCCTGCCGCGTGTAGAACCGGATGGCCGGCTCGTTGGCCGCCAGCACCCACAGGCTCGCCTCTGCCTTGCCACGTGTCAACAGGTGCTCGCGGGCGTGTTGCCACAGTGCGTGCCCCGTGCCGCGGGCCCAACGCGCCGGGTCCACATAGATGGCCCAGACTTCGCCCCGCGTGGCGGGCGCGCCGGGGTCGCGGCAGTCGCCCAGGGCGATCCAGCCCGTCACCGCGCCGTCGCTGTCGTCCTGCGCCAGCAGCACCTCGGGTGCGCCCTGGGCAATCGCTTGGGCCCAGTAGCCTTCGCGTTGCGCCGCGGACATGGCGGCCAGGTAGGCGGCGTCGATGATGCCGGCGTACGCCGCCTGCCAGGCCGCAACGTGGATGCGCGCGATGGCGTTGGCGTCGGCGGGCTGGGCAGGGCGGATGGTGAGATTCATGTCGGCAGGTGGTGGATGGATGCGACGGTGATGGTGCGATGGTGCGATGGTGCGATGGTGCGATGGTGCGATGGTGCGATGGTGCGATGGTGCGATGGTGCGGTTTTGCGGTAGTGCGTGGGTGAGCCGATGGCGCGATGAACTGGTGCAGCGGCGAGCGATGCGCCGCGCTGCTGCCGATCACACCATCGTCTTGCGCAGCCAGTCGGCAAAGGCCGCGCATTCCCAGCGGTCCATGGTGCCGGTGCGCCAGCACAGGTAGTGCGCGTGCGGGCTGGCGGTGTCGGTGTCGAACAGGCGCACCAGCGTGCCGTTCTCGAGCCACGGCGCGCCCAGCTTCAGCCGCACCAGGGCCACGCCCATTCCGGCGGATGCGGCGTCGCACATCAGGCCGATGTCGTTGAACTGCGAGCCCTCGCTGGGCTCGGCCCAGTCCAGGGCGGTGGCGGCAAACCAGGTGCGCCAGGGCTCCAGCGGGCTGCGCAGCAAGGGCACGCCCTCCAGGTCCTCGGGCTTGTCGAAGGGCCCGTGCTCGCGCACGAATGCGGGCGATGCCAGGGGCGTGACGACGTCGCGCGCCAGCTCCACATGCTCCACGTCGGCATAGTGGCCGGGGCCGAAGCGCACCATCAGGTCGGCGTCTTCGGCCACCACATCCAGAAGCGGGATGGAGACCTGCAGCGCGAGGTCGATCTCGGGGTAGGCCTCGGTGAACTGCCGCAGGCGCGGGATGAGGATGGTGCGCGCAAACGTGGGCGTGACGGCCAGCTTCAGCCGCCGGCGCCCGGGCGCCGATGCCGCCCCCGGAAACCGCTGCAGCGCCCCCAGCCCCTCGCGCACATGGGCCAGGTAGGCGCTGCCTTCGGTGGTCAGCGAAAAGTCGGCCCGCCCGAACAGCCGCACGCCCAGGATCTGCTCGAGCTGCTTGACCCTGTGGCTCACCGCGCTGGGCGTGACGCACAGCTCCTCGGCCGTCTGCGTCACGCTGCGCAGGCGCGCCAGCGCTTCAAAAGTCAGCAGGCACTGGATGGGCGGAATGCGCCGCGCCGCGCTGCTGAGGAAGGACGAGGGAGCGGCAGTGGCCATGTCAGCAAACCGCCGTGCTGCGCACTTGGAGTAGCGCTTGAAAATGACACAACCCCAGCGAGCCTGCCCGCGGCGCACCGCACCGCGAGAGCGTGGGGACGGCGCGAAGCGACTCAGGGGGGTGTTGCATTGCTACTTGAAGACGACGGTCTTGTGGCCGTTCAGGATCACGCGGTGCTCGCTGTGCCACTTCACCGCGCGGGCCAGCACCTGGCTTTCGGTGTCGCGGCCGCGGGCGGTCAGGTCTTCCACCGTGTCGGTGTGGTCGGCGCGGGCCACGTCCTGTTCGATGATGGGGCCTTCGTCCAGGTCGGCCGTCACGTAGTGGGCGGTGGCGCCGATGAGCTTCACGCCGCGGTCGTGGGCCTGGTAGTAGGGCTTGGCGCCCTTGAAGCTGGGCAGGAAGCTGTGGTGGATGTTGATCGCCCGTCCGGCCAAAGCTTGACACAGATCAAGAGAAAGGACCTGCATGTAGCGCGCCAGCACCACCAGCTCGGCCCCTTCGGCCTCGATAATCTCAAGCTGCTTGGCTTCGGCCTGCGGCTTGGTGGCAGCGGTCACCGGGATGTGGTGAAACGGCACGTTGTAGCTGGCCGCCAGTTGATAGAAGTCGCGGTGGTTGCTGACGATGGCGCGGATGTCGATGGGCAAGAGGCCGCTCTTCCAGCGGAACAGCAGGTCGTTCAGGCAATGGCCCTCTTTGCTGACCATGAGCACCGTCTTCATCGGCGCCGCGGTGGCGTGCAGGCTCCAGCGCATGGTGTGGGGCTCTGCAAAGCTGGCCAGGCGGGTCTTGAGCGTCGCGTGGTCGTGCTGGTCGCAGGCGAACTGCACCCGCATGAAGAACAGGCCGGTGGCGTGGTCGTTGTACTGCGCGGCTTCTTCGATGTTGCCGCCGTGCTCCAGCAGGAATCCGGAGACAGCGTGCACCAGCCCCAGGCGATCGGGGCAGGACAGGGTAAGGATGTAGGCGTTGGTCGTCATAGCTGCGCAATTGTCGCAGCATGCCGGCTCGCCCGTGAAAGTGGGAAATCGATGGTCAATCCGGGCGAGGCCCCGCGTTTTGCCCCCTGGCGGGGGATGTTGCTGTACCTGGTGCTCGGGGTGGCGTGGGTGTTTGCGGGCGACGCGCTGCTGGCGCACTGGGTGACAGACCCCACGCAGCTCACCCACTGGCAGACCTGGAAGGGCTGGGGCTATGTGCTGCTGACCAGTGTGCTGGCCGGGTGGATGCTGCGGCGCATGCGGCGTGCCGAGCGGGTGCGCTGGGCCATGGCGCGCGAGCTGTCGCAGGTGGTGCGGCATGCGCCCGCCGGGTTTGCGCGGGTGGCGCCGGACGGGCGTTTTTTGTGGGCCAACGAGCGGCTGTGCGACCTGCTGGGCGCGCCCCTGGCGCAGGTGCGCACGCTCAACTTCCGCGACGTGATCCTGGCCCCCGACCGCGACGCGGCGACCGCACAGCTCACGCGCCTGCTGGCCGGCGAGATCGACCACTACGTGGACGAGCGCGAATGCCAGCGCCTGCACGATGGCCGCAAGGTGCCGGTGCTGTGCACCGTAACGCAGATCCCCGAGGCCGGCGACGAGCCCGCGCACCTGGTCTGCGTGGTGCAAGACCTCGACGAGATCACCGCCGCCCGCGCAGCATTGCAAAGCAGCGAAACCCGCCAGCGCCTGGCCGCCACGGTGGTGGACAACACCATCGAGGGCGTGGTGGTGACCGATGCCCACAGCCGCATCCTGTCGGTCAACGCGGCCGTGACGCGCCTTTTGGGCTACACCGAGGAAGAGCTGCTGGGCAAGACGCCGCGTGTGTTCAAGTCCGGCCGGCACGACCGCGCGTTCTATGACGCCCTGTGGGCCACGCTGCGCCAGACGGGCCACTGGCAGGGCGAGATCTGGAACCGCCGCAAGAACGGCGAGGTCTTCCCAGAGCACATGTCGCTGTCGGCCGTGCGCGACCCGGCGGGCGAGGTGACGCACTACGTCTGCATGTTCACCGACATCTCCGAAGAAAAGGCGCACCAGCGGCAGCTTGAATTCCTGGCGCACAACGACGCGCTCACGGGGCTGTCCAACCGCGCCTGGTTCGGGCACCAGGTCGAGCAGGTGGTGCAGGAGGCGCGCGCCAGCGGCGAGCACATTGCCGTGCTGCTGCTCAACCTCGACCGCTTCAAGGACGTGAACGACAGCTACGGCCACACCACCGGCGACGAGGTGCTCAAGCACATCGCGCGGCAGGTGCAGTCGGCCCTGCGGCCCGGCGACGTGCTGGGGCGACTGGCCGGCGACGAGCTGGCCGTGGTGGCGCGCCACATGCGCCATGCCGACGGCGCGGCGGCCGTGGCGCGCCACCTGATCGCCGCCGTGGCCGAGCCCTGGCGCTCGCCCGACGGCTTCGAGGTCGTGGCCGGTGTGAGCGTGGGCATCTGCATGTTCCCCGAGCACGCCGCCACCACCGAGCTGCTGCTGCAGGGCGCCCACGCGGCGGTGTACGGCGCCAAGGCGCGGGGCCGGGGCGCGTGGTGCTTTTTCCACGAGGCCATGACCCAGGCCGCGCGCGAGCGGCTGGCGCTCGAATCCCGCCTGCGGCTGGCGCTGGCGCTCGGGCACCTGCAGATGTACTACCAGCCGCAGGTGGACATCCGCACCGGCCGCATCCTGGGCGCCGAAGCGCTGGTGCGCTGGAACGACCCCGACGAGGGGCTGATATCGCCCGCGCGCTTCATCCCGGTGGCCGAGACCTCGGGCGTGATCGGCCCGCTGGGCGAATGGGTGCTGCGCGAGGTCTGCCGCCAGGGCCAGCAATGGCGCGCCGACGGCCTGCCCGACCTGACGCTGGCCGTGAACGTGTCGCCGCGCCAGTTCCACCTGACCGACCTGGCGGGCTGCACCTCGGCGGCGCTGGCGGACTCGGGCTTTCCGAGCGAGCTGCTGGAGCTGGAGATCACCGAGTCGGCGCTGGCCGAGCGCACCGAGGAGGCACGCCAGGTGCTGCTGCGCCTGCGCAGCCTGGGCGTGCGCATCGCGGTGGACGACTTCGGCACGGGCTACTCGTCGCTGGCGCAGCTCAAGCGCTTTCCGATCGACGTGCTCAAGATCGACCAGGGCTTCATCCGCGACATTCCGCAAAGCGCGGACGACATGGCCATCAGCGCGGCCATCATCGCCATGGGGCACAGCATGGGGCTGTCGGTGCTGGCCGAGGGCGTGGAGGACGAGGGGCAGCTGGCTTTTTTGCAAGAGCGTGGGTGCGACGCGTACCAGGGCTATTTGTGCAGCCGGCCGCTGCCTGCGGATGCGTTTGCGGCGCTGCTGCGGGAGCGCAGCGGGGGGCGTTGAAGGGGAAGAACGGCGGGCACACCTTGGCCCGCTGCCACGTTGGCTATGGGACCCGTGCTCCATGCCTCCACCCGTTCGGGCTGAGCCCTGCGACAGGCTCAGGGCAGGCTTGTCGAAGCCTTGCGCCGCGCTTCGACAAGCTCAGCGTGAACGGATGGGGAATTTTTTTGAAGGCATGCATGCATGAACGCATGAATGCACGCCGGCATCACCGGGCCGGGCTTGCGGCCTTGCCCCATTGCTCGCGCAGCTCCGCGCAGTGGTCCTTGGCGGGCAGGGCAGGGGTGGCCACGATGGCGTCTGCATCCGCGTCAACATTAACGACCGCTCCGTTTTTGATAGCTGCTTGCGCTTCTACCGCCTGTGCCGTGGCCACTTTGGACGTCAAACCTGCAGGCAGGTGCGTGGGCACGCCCAGGCTGCGCAGCACGTGTCCACCACCGGCGATCAGCAGCACGGTCTGGCCGCTCACGCGCGCTTCGGTCGCGGTGCGGGCCATGGCGGCGTCCCGGGCGATCTGGATGCGGGCCATGGGCGCGATTTGCGAATCGGGCAGCAGGCCGCAGTGGCCTTCGCGCAGCGCCGCGTACTGGCGCTGCAGTGCGGGGGCGGGCAGGTGCCGGTCCCACGCGGTATCGGCCATGGCGTCGCGCATGCGGGCGCGGGGCAGGTTGCCGCCCCACACGGGCACGCCTGCGCCCACGGCGGCCATTACCACCGGGCCGTAGGCCTTCCAGGGCCAGGCGGCGTCCTTCCACTGCAGGGCGGCCTGCACCTGGGCCTCGGTGGCGTCGCGGGGCAGGCCGGTGGTGCTGTGGCCTTGCTCGGCCATCTCCATCACCACGGCCGCCAATTGGCCCCGCGCGGCCAGCGCCTGCACGGTGTCGCGCTGCCACTGCTGGTGCTCGGCGGCGTCGTGCTTTTCGCCCAGCAGCAGCACATCGGCGGGCAGCAGGGCCTGCAGGCGCGCAGGCCAGGCGGTGGTGGAGCCGGAGGTGAGGGCGGTCGTGGTGGGCGAGGATGCCGTGGGGGCTGTGCCCAGGCCGGTGCAGCCACCCAGCAGCGCCAGGCTGGCCACTGCGAGCCAAGGTGCTGCGCGGCGAAATGCGAAGAAGGTCGATGGCGTTGTGTGCATGGCGCGATGCTACGCGCGGCGCACTTGATGCAGGTCAAGACCGGCGCCACACGCCCTGCCTAGACTGGGGGCATGCGGTCCCAGCCCACGCTCACCACCAAGCTCCTGGCCCTGGGCGCGGGCTTTTTGCTGGTGGCGCTCGCGTCCATCAGCCTCACGCTGTGGGTGACCTGGAAGCTCGAAGGTGGCGCCGCCGCCGTGAACGAGGCGGGGCGGCTGCGCATGAACATGCTGCGCATGGTGCTGGTGCTGCAGACCGAGCCGCACGACACCGTGCAGCGTGCGGTGCAGGAGCGCGCGCGATTGTTCGACGCCAGCCTGGACCTGCTGCGCACGGGCGACCCGTCGCGCCCGCTGTTCGTGCCCTGGAGCGGCGAGACGCGCGCGCGGTTCGACGCCGTCCGCACCCAGTGGGCCCAGGCCCGCAGCGCCTGGGTGGGCGTGCCTGCGCCCGACCGCGCACAGACCCTGGCGCAGGCCGATGCCTTTGTGCAGCAGGTGGACGGCTTCGTGGATGCCATCGAGCTGCAAATCGCGGGCTGGACGGCCGCGCTGCATCTGTTTCAGCTGTTCATGATGGCGCTGGCCATCGTGGCCGCCGTGACCTTCATGGCCGTGAGCTACCTGCTGGTGATCAACCCCGTGGCGCGCCTGCAGCAGGCCCAGGCCCGGCTGCGCCAGGGCGAGCTGGGCACGCGCCTGCCGGTGGACACCGACGACGAGTTCGGCCAGCTGTCGGCAGGCTTCAACCTCATGGCGCACGCGCTGCAGGCCTCGCACGACGAACTGGAGCACAAGGTGCGCGAGAAGACCGCGAGTGTCGAGGTCCAGAACCAGCGCCTGGCCGCGTTGTACGGCGTGAGCGAGCTGACCTCTACCGCCAGCAGCCTGGAGCTGCTGGCCCAGGGCTTCGTGCAGCAGATCCGCCGCGTGGCCGGGGCCGATGCGGCGGCGGTGCGCTGGTCCGACGAGGCCAACGAGCGCTACGTGCTGCTGGCCGGCGACGGCCTGCCCCAGGCCCTGTCGGATGGCGAACACTGCCTGCACACCGGCAACTGCCTGTGCGGCCAGCCGCAGGCCGTGGCGCGCACGCGGGTCATCCCCATCACGCCGTCGACCCCGGTGGCGTTGCCGCACTGCCGCGACGCGGGATTCCAGACCATGGTGACCATCCCGGTGCAGATGCAGCAGCGGGTGCTGGGCGAGGTGGACCTGTTCTTTCGCTCGCCAGTGGAGCTGACCGACGAGGTGCGTGACCTGCTCGAAGCCATGACGCGCCACCTGGCCAGCGCCATGGAGGGCCTGCGCGCCACCGCGCTGGAGCGCGAGGCCGCCGTGGCCGAAGAGCGCGGCCTGCTCGCGCGCGAGCTGCACGACTCCATCGCCCAGTCGCTCGCGTTCCTCAAGATCCAGACCCAGCTGCTGCGCGACGCGGTGGCGCGCGGCGACGAAGCCAAGCGCGACCGCAGCATCAGCGAGCTGGATGTGGGCGTGCGCGAGTGCTACGCCGACGTGCGCGAACTGCTGGTGCACTTTCGCACCCGCACGAGCGAGGAAGACATCGAGTCCGCGCTGCGCGCCACGCTCTCCAAGTTCGAGCACCAGACCGGCATGGCCACCGCGCTCAGCATGGTGGGCCACGGGCTGCCGCTTCCGGCGGACCTGCAGATCCAGGTGCTGCACATGGTGCAGGAGGCGCTGTCCAACGTGCGCAAGCACTCGGGCGCCACGCGGGTCGAGCTGCGCGTGCACCGCCACCCGCGCTGGCGCTTTGAGGTGCAGGACAACGGCAAGGGCTTTGATGTGGCCCAGGTACCGCCCGACTCGCTGCACGTGGGCCTGGGCATCATGCGCGAGCGGGCCCACCGGGTGGGCGCGGTGCTGCAGGTGCACGCGGCGCCGGGCGAGGGCACGCGCGTGTGCATTGAGATGCCTTCCGTGTCGGCGGACACGCCTGTCCTGCCCGGACGGGGCGCTGCGCCATCCGCTCCCTTTGTGCCCTTTGTGCCCTTCTCGCCCCCTGCGGCGGCTGGTGCAGCGCTGCAGGATGTGCCCGCCGGGCGAGTAGCGAAGGCGACGGCGACGGCCGTGGTGACGGAGTTGAACACGCACAGAAACACGGACACCAAGACGCCGATGGAGATGCACACGCCATGACGACCCGCATGCTTTCGCCCACCGCCATGCTGCCCGCAGACGGAGCACAGGCCCTGGCACCCGTCACGCTGCTGGTGGTGGACGACCACACCCTGTTCCGGCGCGGGCTCATCGCGCTGCTGGCGCAGGACGCGGGCCTGCAGGTCATCGGCGAGGCGGGCGATGCCGCCGAGGCCCTGCGCCTGGCGCCGCAGTTGCAGCCCCAGGTGATCCTGCTGGACAACCATCTGCCCGGCGTGATGGGCGTGGATGCGATCCGCGGCCTGCGCGAGGTGGCGCCTGCGTCGCGGGTGCTCATGCTCACCGTGAGCGAAGACGCGCAGGACCTGGCCGCCGCGCTGCGCAACGGCGCGCAGGGCTACCTGCTCAAGACCATCGACGGCGACCTGCTGGCCGAGGCCATCCGCCGCGCGGCCCGCGGCGAGCCCGTGGTCAGCCCGGAGCTGATGGGCAAGCTGGTGGCGGCGTTCCAGTCGCAAGGCGTGCCCGATCCGTCGCCCGCAGCGTCGGCAACAACGCCACCGTCCGCGCTGCGGGCGGAGCCCGCAGGCAGCGCGCCAGCCCCGCTGTCGCCGCGCGAGGAAGACGTGCTGCGCGAGATCACGCGCGGCGCCAGCAACAAGGAGATCGCGCGCACGCTGGACATCGCCGAGACCACAGTGAAGATCCACGTGCAGCACATCCTGCGCAAACTGGGCCTGACCTCGCGGGTGCAGGCGGCGGTCTACGCGTCGGACCGCCAGCGCACGGAGTAGCCGCGGTTTGCTGCAGCCTCCCGGGTCTCATTGTTCGATTGCTATTAAATAAATAGCTGCTAGCGCCCGTGGATCAAGCGGTAGGGCCCGTTGGGTCTGATGGATGACCCGCCCAGGACCGCAAATCTCCTCATCTGTTCGGGCTGAGCCAGTCGAAGCCAGGGCGTGCCTCGGGCGTGCAAGGCTTCGACAAGCTCAGCCCGAACGGATGGGGGGTATCTGAGGCATATGGCTCATCAGGCTCGGCAGCGCTGATCGGGCTGATCGGGCTGATAGCGCTCATGGGGCTCATTGGTCTCGTTGGGCTCGAAATTCTCCTTAGGCGGCCGCTTCCCCTAGTTCTTTCGGACGATGCCTCGGCAGGCCGCGCTACTCCTTCTGCCGCCACCCGGCTGTGCTTGCGAAGGATGTTCAGCGCGGCCCTGAAAACAGACCATTGCAGGCAACCACAAAGAGAACCAGAGGACCCGCGCAATGGCATCCACCGCCCCCACGGCACACGCCACCTTGACCCCCGGCGACAGCCCGCAGCGCACGCGCCAGGCCTGGTCGGTGCTCATCGTCAGCACCTTCGCCTTCACCGTCTGCTTCATGGTCTGGATGATGTTTGGTGTCATCGGCATCCCCATCAAGAAGATGCTGAACCTGAACTCCACGCAGTTCGGGTTGCTCATGTCCATGCCCGTGCTCACGGGCTCGCTGGTGCGGGTGCCGCTCGGTATCTGGACCGACCGTTTCGGCGGCCGCATCGTGATGGCCGCCGTCATGGCAGCAACCGTGCCCGCCATCTGGATGATGGGCTACGCCACCGAGTACTGGCACTTTCTCACCATCGGCCTGTTCGTGGGCTTGGCGGGCGGCTCGTTCTCGGTGGGTACGCCGTATGTAGCCCGCTGGTTCCCCAAGCACCGCCAGGGCACGGCCATGGGTGTGTACGGCGCGGGCAACTCGGGCGCGGCAGTGAACAAGTTCGTCGCCCCCGTGCTGCTGGTGGCCTTCGGCTGGGCCGTGGTGCCGCAGGTGTACGCGGCCATCATGCTGGGCACGCTGGTGCTGTTCTGGCTGTTCAGCCACAGCGACCCGGCCCACCTTGTGGGCAGCAACGTGCGGTTCACCGACCAGCTCAAGGCATTGAAGGACCCCAAGGTACTCAAGTACTGCCAGTACTACAGCATCGTGTTCGGCGGTTACGTGGCGCTGTCGCTGTGGATGGTGCAGTACTACGTGGGCGAGTTTGGCCTGGACATCCGCGTCGCGGCTTTGCTGGCGGCCTGCTTCTCGTTGCCGGGCGGCGTGCTGCGCGCCATCGGCGGCATGCTCAGCGACAAGTACGGCGCCCACAGCGTGACCTGGTGGGTGATGTGGGTGAGCTGGATCTGCCTGTTCCTGCTGAGCTATCCGCAGACCGACTTCACCATCGCCACCGTCGATGGCGCAAAGACGTTTCACCTCGGCCTGAACGTGTACCTGTTCACCGGCCTCATGTTCCTGTTGGGCATCTGCTGGGCCTTTGGCAAGGCCAGCGTCTTCAAGTACATCAGCGACGACTACCCCGAAAACATCGGCGCCATCAGCGGCATCGTGGGCCTGGCTGGCGGCATGGGTGGGTTCGTGCTGCCCATCCTGTTCGGCGCGCTCATGGACCTCACGGGCGTGCGCTCCAGCGCTTTCATGCTGATGTACGGCGTGGTGTGGGTC
>Ga0209023_10003220_pt1 | contig 19650 bp, 20 predicted proteins | sample LakOneMetagenome_FD_187468 | JGI IMG/M metagenome (GOLD analysis project Ga0209023, IMG submission 187468) | Freshwater and sediment microbial communities from Lake Erie, Canada (SPAdes) (version 2) | ecosystem: Environmental > Aquatic > Freshwater > Lentic | place: Lake Erie, Canada...
CAGTAACGAGAACCACTTGTGACGCCAGTAGCTCCGGCTCTTCTCGACCCGCCAGGCGTAGTTGACGGCTGTGCTCAGCGCACCGAAGAAGCCGAGTGCACCCCACACCAGGGCAATGGTGCCGGCAATGCCAGAACCCACCGAGTGCGCGCCAAAAGCATCGAGCTGCTGCGTGATGAAGTCGAACTGGCTCGGGAAGTAGCGAAGCACGAACGCCAGCACATCCTGCCGCACGCGCTCGTCGGCGGTGACCGCACCCACGATGGCGAAGGACACAATGGCGAGGGGAAACAGCGAGAGCAGCGCGTAGTACGCGATGGACGCCGCGTAGGTGAGATTGTCGCCGTTGTAGAAGCCGAGAGCGGCGCGCCAGAGCGACGTGCCCGTGAGGCGCAGGATCGTGCGAGCCCGATTCGCCGTGCCGGGAGAGGTCACGGCGACATTATGTCAGGCCCGGCGAGCGGGCTATCGCGTTGCTGGTGTCGATGTCAGCTGAGGCAGACCCGCTCGACAGATGTCGAGCGAGTCCGCAGCAGGCAGGTCTTACGGAATGATGGAGGTCGCCGTCGGCGAAGGCGAGGTCGGCGACGGAGCGGCGCCAGGCGTCTGCGCGGCAGCGGTGCGCGGCGTCTTTCCCGACTCGCGGATGTCGTGCTTCTTCATCTTGCTGTAGAGCGTCGGCCGATAGAGACCGAGAATCTGGGCGGCTTCCTGCTTGTTCCAGTTGGTGCGCTGCAGGGTCTGGACGATCGCCATCTTCTCGATTTCGGCCAGCGTCCGGTGCGGCGGCACCACGAACTCCGCCGACGTGCCGGTTTCCTCGCGAATCGACTCCGGCAGATCACCGACGCCAATCTCGCTGCCCTTGGTCACGAGCACCGCACGCTCGATGGCATTCTCGAGTTCACGCACGTTGCCCGACCAGCGGTTGCGAATCAGCAGATGGTAGACGCTCGGTGCGAGCGACTTCACGTTTTTCTGATAGCGCGTCCTGAACTTGTCGAGGAAGTGATCACAGAGCAGCGGAATGTCTTCCGTGCGCTCCCGCAGCGGCGGCACACGCAGCGTGATGGTGTTGATGCGGAAGTAGAGGTCTTCGCGCAGTCGTCCGTCGCGCAGCGCCGCGTCGAGGTCGATGTTGGTGGCGCACAGCAGACGGAAGTCGACGTGAACGATGCGGTCGCTGCCAATCGGGCGGTACTCGCGCTCCTGCAGCACGCGCAGCAGCTTGGTCTGCAAGTACGAGGGCATCTCGCCGATTTCGTCGAGGAGGAGCGACCCACCCTCGGCCATTTCGAAGAGCCCTTCCTTGTCGTTCGCCGCGCCGGTGAACGCACCCTTCTTGTAGCCGAAGAGTTCCGACTCGATCAGGTCCTTCGGAATCGCCGCGCAGTTGATCTTGATGAAGGGTCCCTTGGACCGCTTGCTGTTGTAGTGAATGGCGTTGGCAATGAGTTCCTTGCCGGTGCCGTTCTCACCCTGAATGAGGATGTTGGCTTCGCTCGCCGCCACGCTCTCGATGAGCTCGAAGAGTTCGTGCATCTTCTTGCCCTTACCGATCACGTTCTGGAACTTGTAGCGGTCCTGGAGCTTCGCCTTCAGCAGTTCGTTCTCGTCAACGAGCGACTTCTGCTTGATGGCTTTTTCGAGCTTGTCGAGCAGGCGCTCTGCGTCAATCGGCTTCTCGAGGAAGTCGAACGCGCCGGCCTTGACAGCCTCGACCGAACGCGGAATGTTGCCCTGGCCGGTGATGACAATCACCTCGGCTTCCGGCTCCTGCAGCTTGAACTTTCGTACCAGCTCGATGCCGTCCACGTCGGGCAGCATCATGTCGGTGATGACAGCGTCAGGATGCCAGGTCTTGAACAGTTCTTCGCCGCGGGTGCCAATGAGCGCCGTGCGCACGTCGTAGCCAGCATGCTCGAGCAGAATCTGCAGCCATTCGGTCATCGCCGGCTCGTCGTCGATGGCCAGCACCCGCTTCTTGCGCTTCAGGCTCATGCATTGAGCGTCTCTGATTCAGCGTCACAAGTCAATACACATTCAAAAAGAGTGTTCTCATTCGCTACAAAACAGCAGAGGTCACCAAGTTCATCAATAGACCACAATATCCCGTAGTGACAGATATTTGCGGGCGACTGGCCCAGCCAGAGCAAAACTGTGACATTTTGACGCGATGCGCCCAGAAACCAGTCAGACACCAGCCTAAAACCTGCGTGCGATAATCCGCCCATGTCCGAACAGACGCCGCCCCGGCCGCCGGTTCGTCCCATTACGCCCATCAAGCTGGCAACCAGCGTGAGCGAAGACAAGAGCGTGAGCGAAGACAAGGTTGCGTGCGAACGCTGCGGCGCCGACATGTACCGGATGCACGCCGTGTGGCGCTGTGCCGCGTGTGGCTATAAGACGGACTGCTGCGGCTGGTAAATGCAGGCCTTCCCGTCTCGCATCGTCACAGCCGATCCGGGCTTCGTCAGTAACGCCGAGCGGTTGCGAACCCTGGTGGCCGACCTGCGGGAACGCACAGACCGGGCGCGTCTGGGAGGTGGGGCCAAGTATCTCGAGCGCCACCGCGCGCAGGGCAAGCTGCCGGTTCGCGAGCGCGTCGACACACTGCTCGATTCAGGGTCGCCGTTCCTCGAGTTCTCCGCCCTTGCCGGCCACGGACTCTACGAGGATGAGGCGCCCGGAGCCGGCATCGTCACCGGCATCGGCCGGGTGGCTGGACGCGAGGTCATGGTGGTCGCCAACGACGCCACCGTGAAGGGCGGCACCTACTACCCTGCCACCGTCAAGAAGCACCTTCGCGCGCAGCAGATCGCCCTCGAGAACCGCCTGCCCTGCGTGTACCTGGTGGACTCTGGCGGCGCCTTCCTTCCGCTGCAGAGCGAGGTCTTCCCCGACCGCGAGCACTTCGGACGCATCTTCTACAACCAGGCACGGATGTCTGCCGAGCGCATTCCGCAGATCTCGGTGGTGATGGGCAGTTGCACGGCAGGCGGTGCGTATGTGCCGGCGATGTCGGACGAGACGATCATCGTCAGGGGCACGGGCACCATCTTCCTGGGCGGTCCGCCTCTCGTGAAAGCCGCGACGGGCGAGGAAGTCACCGCCGAAGAGCTCGGCGGCGCCGACGTGCACACGCGCCTGTCCGGTGTGGCCGACTATCTGGCGGAGAACGATGCGCACGCGCTCGAGCTGTGTCGCACCGTCGTCTCGACGCTGCCGACGAACAAGCGGACGCCAGCCGGCGTCATCGCACCGGAAGCGCCCCGCTACGACCCTGCGGAGATCTACGGCATCGTCTCTGCCGATCCGCGGATTGCCTACGACGTCCGCGAGATTCTCGCGCGCATCGTCGACGGTTCGCGGTTCGACGAGTTCAAGGCGCGCTACGGCGCCACGCTGGTGACGGCCTTTGCGTACATCCACGGCATGCCGGTCGGCGTGATCGCGAACAACGGCGTGCTGTTCTCCGAGTCGGCGTTGAAGGCGACGCACTTCATCGAGCTGTGCAACCTGCGGGGCATTCCACTCGTCTTCCTGCAGAACATCACCGGCTTCATCGTCGGCCGCGAATACGAACGCGCCGGCATCGCGAAAGACGGCGCGAAGATGGTGCACGCCGTGGCCAACTCGGTCGTGCCTAAATTCACGGTGGTGATCGGCGGGTCGTTTGGCGCGGGTAACTACGGCATGTGCGGTCGCGCCTACGATCCTCGCATGCTCTGGATGTGGCCGAACGCGCGCATCTCCGTGATGGGCGGTCCGCAGGCGGCGCACGTGCTCGCCACGGTGAAGCGCGATCAGCTGACGCGAGAGGGCAAGCCGTTCACCGACGACGATGAGCGCGCATTGAAGGACCCGATTCTCGCCAAGTACGAACTCGAAGGGTCGCCCTACTACTCCACCGCGCGGCTGTGGGACGACGGCGTGATTGACCCGGCGTCAACGCGAAACATGCTGGCCCTGGGACTGTCGGCGGCGCTCAACGCACCGCTCGCCGAACCACGCTTTGGCATCTTCAGGATGTGAGCGCACGGCATGTACGAGCATCTCCTCTCGACTCGCACAGACAGCGTCGAACGCCTCACGCTGAATCGTCCGCAGGTGCGGAACGCCTTCAACGACACCACCGTCGCTGAACTGCTCGCCTGGGCACGCGCGACGGCTGCGGACGCCAGCGTCCGCGCGGTCGTGATCAGCGGGCGTGGTCCTGTGTTCTGCGCCGGAGCGGACGCGACGTGGATGGCATCAACGGTCGAGCGGACCCGCAACGAGAATCAGGCTGATGCGCGCGTCGCTGCCGACATGTACCGCGCCATCAACGAACTGCCCGTCCCCGTCATTGGTCGCGTGCACGGCGCGGCAATTGGCGGCGGTGCCGGGCTCGCGTCCGTCTGCGACGTCGTCGTCGCCGATGAGCACGCGCTCTTCGGCTTCACCGAGGTCAAGCTCGGTCTGATTCCGGCCGTCATCTCCCCGTTTGTCCTGGCAAAGATCGGACGCTCCGCGGCACGCGAGCTGTTCCTCACCGGACGCCGGTTCAGTGCGCAGCACGCACTGGACATCGGTCTGGTTCACACGGTGGTCGGCGAGCAGGAGCTGGACGCCGCCGTCGACGCGGTGCTTCGCGAGGTGCTGAGTGCCGGTCCCGAGGCGGTGGCGGCAGCGAAACGACTCATTGCCGACGTGCCGGTGCTGACGCCAGACGCCGCGGCCGCGCTGACCAGCGACGCTCTCGCAGAGCGCCGGACATCGCCGGAAGGACAAGAGGGACTTCGCGCGTTCCTGCAGAAGCGCAAACCCGGGTGGAACCTCGCGTGATCACGCGTCTGCTCATCGCCAACCGTGGCGAGATTGCCGTGCGCATTGCACGCGCGTGTCGCGAGCTTGGCATCGAGAGTGTCGCCGTCTACTCCGATGCCGACGTGAACGCCGCCCACGTCGCTGCGGCCGATCGCGCGGTTCGGCTCGGCCCCGCGGAATCGAGCGCGAGCTACCTTGATGTGAACGCGCTGATTGCGGCGGCGCGCGCCACGGCTGCCGATGCCGTTCATCCCGGTTACGGCTTCCTGTCTGAGAACGCGGCATTTGCCGACGCCTGCGAACGAGCCGGCCTCATCTTCGTCGGTCCTCCAGCCGAGGTCATCGGGCGCATGGGCTCGAAGATCGAGGCGCGCCGGATTGCCGAAGCCGCGGGTGTGCCTGTGGTCCCCGGTGTCACACCCACCGATCAGAGCGACGCGGGCCTGTCGAACGCACTGCAGCAGATTGGTCTACCCGCGCTCATCAAAGCATCGGCTGGCGGCGGCGGTCGCGGTATGCGACGCGTCGATACGTTCGCTGATGCCCTGGACGCCATTCAGTCAGCGCGGCGTGAGGCGCACACGGCCTTCAGTGACGGCACACTGTACGTCGAGCGCCTGATCGAGCATCCGCATCACGTCGAAGTGCAGATCATGGCGGACAGGTCTGGCAACACGGTGCACGTGTTTGAACGTGAATGCTCCGTGCAGCGCCGCCACCAGAAGGTCATTGAGGAGAGCCCGTCGCCGAACCTCACACCGGCGCTTCGACGACGAATGACTGACGCGGCGGTTCGTGTCGCGAAGGCGGCTGGCTACCGCAACGCCGGCACCATCGAATTCCTGCTCGATCTGTCGGCCGGTCGAAGCGATGAGGCACCGTTCTACTTCCTCGAGATGAACACGCGCCTGCAGGTGGAACACCCGGTGACCGAACAGGTCACGGGTGTCGATCTGGTGCATGCGCAGATTCACGTCGCTGCCGGCGGCGAGCTGCCCTGGCGCCAGGACGACCTCACGCAGCGCGGTCACGCCATCGAGGCGCGCGTCTATGCCGAGGACCCCGCGCACGGCTTCCTTCCCCAGGCTGGACCGCTGCTGCTCTACCGCGAGCCTCGCATCCCGGGGGTTCGCATCGATTCCGGGTTTCGTGAGGGTGACCGCGTGCCCGTGTACTACGACGCGCTGCTCGCGAAGGTCATTGCCACGGGTGACACGCGAGAAGTCGCCGCAACCCGACTCTCGCAGGCGCTCGCAGAGTTCCCGATTCTCGGCATCCACACCAACGTGCCGTTTCTCGTGAGCGTGCTCAACAGCGACGCGTTTCGGGCGGGCTCCATCGAAACCGGATTCCTCGTCCACGAGGGTCGAGTACTTACACAACCCGAGAGTGCTGAACCGCCGGCCTTTCTGCGCGGAGTGCTCGAGCAGGTTGACCGAATCGCCCCGCCAGAATCTGCGGGCGCAGACCACGTCGCCTGGGACCCGTGGTCGCGCCTCTCCAGGCAGGACCTGCGATGAGCGACCTTCCGCAAATCACCACCGTTCGCCCCGGCGAGTACATCGTCACGATCGATGGCCGCAGGCACGTGGTCTACGTCGCTGGCGACCGTGGAGACCGGTGGCTGCATTGGAACGGACAGGTCTTCAGGCGGCCGTTCGCGAGCGACGTGGCGGCATCAACGCAGACGGCCAGCGACAATCCTCGCGCCGGCAGTCTGTCCTTGAGCGCGCCGATGCCCGCGAAGGTGCTGAAAGTATCGGTCGAGCCTGGCGCCGCCGTTCGCGCCGGCGACGTGCTCGTCGTGCTCGAAGCGATGAAGATGGAGCTGCCTGTGCGCGCCGAGGTGGACGCGGTCGTCGCACGCGTGCACTGCCAGGTTGGGCAGCTGGTTCAGGCCGGCGGCGTGCTGGTGGAGCTGACGTAAGTGGAGACGGTGGCTTCGCTGCGCGAGACGGCTGTGACACTCGTCGAGGTCGGACCACGAGACGGGCTGCAGAACGAAGCATCCCAGGTCTCAACGGCCGACAAAGTCGCCTTCATCAACGCACTCAGCGATGCCGGATGTCCCGTGATCGAGGTGTCTGCCTTCGTCAATCCGGCGCGGGTGCCGCAGATGGCTGATGCGACGGAAGTCTTCGCGGCCATCACCCGTCGACCCGGCACACGGTACACCGCGCTCGTTCCCAATCTGCGCGGACTCGAACGGGCTGCCGCGGCAGGTGTGAACGAAGTCGCGATCTTTGCTGCGGCATCCGAGTCGTTCAGCCGGGCGAACATCAACCAGAGCATCGACGAGTCGATGACGACCTACGCCGCGGTCTGCACCCGTGCACGCGAGATGGGGCTGCGCGTCCGCGGCTATCTCTCCACCGCGTTCGGGTGCCCGTTCGAAGGCGACGTCTCCGCAGATGTGGTCGCGACGCTCACCGAACGTCTGCTGGCCATGGGCGTCTTCGAGGTGGCGGTCAGCGACACCATCGGCGTCGCGCATCCAGGACAGGTGTCGCAGGTGCTCGACGTGCTCGAACGCCGAGTGCCGCTGTCATCGCTGGCGCTGCACTTCCACGACACGCGTGGAACGGCGCTGGCCAACGTGCTGACGGCGCTGCTCAGAGGCGCGACCACGTTCGACGCGTCGGCTGGCGGACTTGGTGGATGTCCCTTCGCGCCTGGTGCATCGGGAAACCTGGCGACTGAAGACCTGCTCTACATGTTGAACGGCATGGGCGTGACGACCAACGTGGACCTCGACCGCGTGTCGGCAGCGTCCGCACTCATCGCTGCACATCTCGATCACGCACTGCCCTCCCGCTATCTGGCGGCTCGTCGGTCCGCGCGCTGACGCATCTAGGCGTTTGCAGCGACACGAGTGAACGAGCGCCGACCTCGCCGCAACTGGTCGCAACACTCAGCGCAACAGATGACCGACAGGCGACTCGCCCACTTCGGGCAGTTGTCCACTCAGCGTCGAGTTGTGTTCCCAGATGGAGCCGTTGACATTGGTCGCGAAGTAACGCGTGTTGCCGGTGTCCACCGGATCGGCAAACGCGTGCCACGACTGCGCCGCCGCACCGCCGCCAAGTCCATTGCAGCTTCCAGGTGAACCCGCGTACGCCACGCCTTCGAGCTGGATGATGTATCCGGCACGGTTGACCGAGTCGCTCGTGGCGAGATTCGCCGAGACAAATCCCTCGCGGCTCCCCGCGGGGGCATGGCCGAGCGTCGTGAGGTTAGGCGCGTAGAAGCCGCCGCCGCAGGTGAGCGCGAACGTCAGCTGCGCGCTGTGCAGGGCGCGCAGTGAGCCGATGGCCGACGCGGCACCCGCCGATTGTCTTGCCAGCATCAGACGAGGCAGCGCAATCGTGCAGAGCACGCCCATGATGGCGAGCACGAACAGAATGTCGATGAGAGCAAATCCGTCGGCCTTCCGGGTTCTCACGCGTCAGCTCCTGCCCGGCACAAAGCAGAGCACGTGCCGTTCGCGCTTGCGTGCACACGTGCGCGCTCATACGCACTCGCGTCCTGACACCGCCGCGCGCGGGCTGACAGAACGTGGCAGCGAGGCACCGGGTTGACACTTCGCGTCACTCGACATGTCGCGGGGCTCATCCGTTTCGCGTCAGTGGCATCACACGATTGCGCGTGCCCCGTCTCGCCCTTTCGTCGTAATCTGCAGGACGGACAACGGCGGAATGGTCCGCCACACACGCACACCAGAACATGTCACGCACGCTCCTTACATCCGTGGTCGTCGTCGCCGGCACCGTTGCAGCGCTCAGCGGGCAGACACGCGTCTCAGCGCCGTCCAACAAGTACACGCCCGCGCAGGACGTCGAGATGGGCCTGCAAGCGGCCTCTGAAGTCAGGCAGCAACTGCCCTTGATGAAGGACGACCAGGTCACGTCCTATATCGAATCGCTTGGCGGACGATTGACCGCCGTCATTCCGCCCGAGTATCAGCACACTGAATTCAAGTACACCTTCGAAGCCGTGAACGTGCGCGAGATCAACGCGTTCGCGCTGCCAGGCGGACCGATGTTCGTTAATCGCGGCATGCTCGAAGCCGCCGGTACCGAGGGTGAAGTCGTCGGCGTGATGGCGCATGAAGTCAGCCACGTGCTGCTTCGTCACGGAACGGCGCAGGCGAGCAAGGCGAGTCGCTATCAGATTGGTGCCGCCATCGGCGCGATCGCCGGCGCGGTCATCGGCGGGCGCACGGGCAGTGCCGTCAGCCAGGCCACGCAATTTGGTTTCGGCACGATGTTCCTCCGCTACGGTCGCGAGTACGAGAAGCAGGCTGACATCCTCGGCGCGCAGCTCATGACGCGGGCGGGATACGACGCGAGGGACATGGCCAACATGTTCCGCACCATCCAGAAGCAGGGCTCGAACGGTCCGGAGTGGCTGAGCGATCATCCCGATCCCGGCAACCGCGTCGCCTACATCGAGAAGGAAGCGCAGGGACTGCCCGTCTCGAACCCGGTGACCGACCGCGCGGGCTTCGACCGCGTGCGCGCGCACCTCAAGTCGCTGCCACCAGCCCCCTCGTCGGAAGAGGCAGCGAAGTCGAAGCCGGCGAACACGAGCAACAACTCAGGGTCGACAGGTGGTGTGTCCACGGGTGGCGCGTCGACCACCAACGCACCGCGTGGGTCGCTCGGACGCGTCGAGCCACCGTCGGGTCGCTACCGCGAGTACACCGAGGGCAACCTGTTCCGCATTGCGGTTCCCAACAACTGGCGCGAGATGCCTGCGTCCACTGCCGTCACGTTTGCGCCAGACGGCGCGTTCGGACAGGTGAACGGCCAGAACGTCTTCACGCACGGCATCGAAACCGGCGTGGCGCGGAACGAGCGGCACGAACTGCCGCAGGCCACACAGGACTTCATCGCCGGTCTCACGCAGGGCAATCCTCGGCTCGTCCAGCAGTCGTCGTCGCGCAATGCGATCGTGGCCGGTCGACCTGCGCTGCAGACGCTGCTGCAGAACGTGTCTGATGCGTCCGGACAGCCAGAAACCATTCAACTGGTGACCACGCGCCTGCGTGACGGCTCGCTCTTCTATCTGCTCGCGGTCGTTCCAGACGCCGACGCACGCGCCTACGACGCGACGTTCCAGCAGATCGTGCGCTCGCTGCGTCTCAACGACTGATGCAGCCCTGACGCGCTCACGGGTTGGTGCACGAGGTGCGCAGCGCTGAGCGTGTGCGTGACTGCTCGCAAAACGACACTTCTGTCGGCACTTCGCGAGAACGCACGCGCGTCCGTGCGCCCTCTTGAGAAAATTGTGCTGAACCGCTAATCTGCCGAGCCGTTGGATCCGACACTCTCTTACATGGGACAGCAGGTGTGGTCCTTTTCCCGCGGCGAGGAACAGCTCGAAGTTCATCGCAGCTCGACCGCGGACGGCTTTCTTCTGACCGTCAACGGCGACGGTCCTCCACGCACGTACTTCTTCGAGCACGCGGAGAAGCTGGAAGTGTTCCAGCAGGACTTCGAGAAGTTCCTGATCGGGACTGGCTGGCTGCTGCTGGGCTTTTCGCCCGAGCGACGTGCTGGGCGAGAGCGTCGGCACTTCAGCCGGCTGCTCACTGACAGACGTCGCTGGTGGACCGACGGCGTGCGCACGCCGCCTGAACGCGAGCGCGAAGCGCGGCTTCGCCGCATTCAGCAGCGCCGACCTCCCCGCTGAACTCCACGCGTCGCATTCGGCGTCAGCCTTGCTCTGTCGAGAGCGGAGGCTACGCGATGCCAGTCACGTTAACCCCGTCACTTGCGCGCCACGGTGTGTGGCAAGTCAGCATCAACGGAACCGTTGTCGTCTGTTTCTCTGGACCTTTGGCCCGGGAACGCGCGCAGCGGCGCGTGCATGAACTCGCCGCGCTGCTCGGCGAGCAGGCGGTCGAGCTCGACGTTGAAGAAGCAAGCCATGCGGCGCTGATCACGACAGGCGGGTAAGAACTACTTCCCGCCTCGCCGCGTTGTGCGCGAACGGTCCAGCCGGTGTAGCGGATCGTGCGCCCCTTCCCTCCTCTGCGCTCACCGCTCCACTTCACGCGCGGGTCACCCGCACGGCTGCGCTGGCACACCACTCCGCTCGACCAATTGATGTATCGATGAGCCCGCGTACGAGGCATGTGGAAAACGCGCGCCTGGCGTGCGGGAGTTGGCAGGAACCTGCCGCGCCGGTCACACTAGCAGCACCGATGAGCGAGCAGCAGATTGTGGTGTTCACCGACGGCGCATCCAAGGGCAACCCGGGACCGGGCGGTTGGGGTGCGGTCGTCATTCGACCAGACGGACGGGTCACGGAACTCGGCGGCGGGCAACCGCAGACCACCAACAACAAGATGGAACTGACCGGAGCCATCGAGGCGTTGAGCGAGATCGCCGGAGACAGTGCACGCGTCTCCGTGTACACGGATTCGACCTACGTCATCCAGGGCATCCGCGAGTGGATTCACAACTGGAAGCGCCGCGGCTGGAAGACGGCCACCGGTGGTCCCGTCATGAACCAGGAACTGTGGCAGGCACTGTCGGACCTGACGTCCGCCCGCGGACCGCGCAACATCTCGTGGCACTACGTGCGTGGTCACGTCGGTACGCCGGGCAACGAACGCTGCGACACGATTGCAGATGCGCTCGCCACCGGGAAGCCGGTCGATCTCTACGCCGGTCCGTTGAGCGAGTACACCGTCGACGTGCACGTGCTTCCGGACGACACCAGCGTGCCGGCACGCAGCGCCTCGTCTGGCGCCAGCCGAAGCAAAGGCGCCCCGTACTCCTACCTCAGCGTCGTCGGCGGCAAGCCGATGCGGCACAAGACGTGGGCCGAGTGCGAGCAGCGGGTGAAGGGGGTCGCGGGTGCGCGCTTCAAGAAGGCGACGAGCGCCGCAGATGAAGTCGAGATTCTGCGCACCTGGCGCGTGAACCCGGCCGACCTGTAGGGCGACTCGTCCTCTCCTCCGCGGCTCAGCGAACACGCGTCATGGTTTTCGCAGGAGCAGAAAACAGACGCCGTTGAACGTGCCTTCGTCGGCAACCTCGAAGCCGGCTGCCGTGGTCAGCTTGCGCCAGTCGCGTCGCGGCCGCAGGAACAACGACAGCACGTTGGCCACGGCGAACATCGTCCACCCTCGCACCCACACCACCAGCAGAAACCGGCCGCCTGGCTTCAACACGCGCAGAACCTCGCGCAGCCCCTGCTCGGTCGTCGGTCCGAGATGGTCGACGACGTGGGCGCTCACCACGGCGTCAACAGCGTTCGCCGCCAGCGGCATCGAGATCAGATCACCGCGCTCGATACGCACGCGACGTTCGAGACCAGCCAGACGCACGTTGCGCTCGAGCAGCTGGCGTCCGCCGCCCTCGATGTAGTCCGAATCGAAGCGGTCGAGCGCCACGATACGCGCCGCTTTCAGCGCGCGGCCAATCGCAATGGTGGTGCGTCCCGCCCCGCAGCCCGCGTCGAGCACGACCGCGTCCGGATCCGAGATGAGGTCCACCATGGGAAGCACAGCACTCTCGTAGCGGGTCGACGACCTGACGAACACGTGTCCCGCGAAGAAGGCTGCGCCAACAAGCGTGAGCAGTGTGGAAAAGCCCCAGTACTGCGGCGCGGCAGCGTTCACGGCAATCGACGTCGCCACCGCAACCAGCGCAGCAATCCACGGACCGTTCCGCCACGCCGGTGCCCAGCCAAAGTCGAAGTCAGCGGCTCCCCTCTTGCGCACCACACTGGTCAGTCGCCGTGACAGGGTTTCGCCACCGGTGACGTAGATCGAGGCCAGCAGCACGACAGCCCCCACCAGATGGAAACCGGCGAACAGAACAATGCCCTTCGACACGACAGGCAGTGACGGCACATACACCATGAGCGCCAGACCCGCCGCGATGCCAAGCACGCCGACCATCCAGAGGTGTGAGTGCGTGTGCGCCGACGGCGCGCCGTTTCCTGGTGCCATGACCTTCTCCATGTATTGCCCAGACCTTCGGTCGCGAATCGACCCCAACCGTGTTCCGGGCCCAGATATCGCGCGCTGAGACAATGACTCGCGCGCCACACACAAAAGCGAACACCATGTTCGGTAACATACATGGAGTTCGATTGACGGTTCACGCACAGTTCGTCGGCTGGCGTGTGATGCGGAACAATGACCCGAAAAAGTACGACAACGCGACCGCCAACGGCGGCAAGACGCGCGACACGACCTGCACGAGTCGACCGTCGCGTGCAACGCACGAAGCGCCTGCTCTCGAGGGCCCTGATCGAGCTCATCACCGAGAAGGGCAGCTACGAGGAGGTCACGGTCCAGGAGATTCTCGACCGAGCGGACGTCGGACGGTCTACCTTCTATGCCCACTACGAAAACAAGGACGTGCTGCTGGTGGATGGCCCGCGCAACATGGGTCTGGCGCTCTTCGGCGAAAGTCAGGCGTCAGCCGACGCGCTGCGTCACCCCATGGGCTTTCACGCGCTCCTCGCGCATGTGAGCGACAGCCGAGCGCTTGCGAAAGCCATGCTCGGCACCGGGTCAGGCGCGCTCATCGTCGCCGCTTTTAGGGCGCAGATCGCGGACGCCATTCGCAGGCACTACCAGAAACGGCAGCAGACTAGTGCACGAAGCCGGAAGACGTTCACCTACCTGACCGACGCCGCGGCGTCGGCGGTGGTGTCGCTCCTCACGTCCTGGGTGGACGATGACTACGCGCTGTCAGTAGAAGCGATGTCGGCGGAGTGTCAGGCGCTGATTGAGGGCATCTTCCGGGACAGGTAAGGTTCTGCCGTATCGAGCCCCGGCGCAGAGGCAACTAACGGTTGACGCTCGGGCGGCCCTCGCGTCCAGTCCTGCAATGGTCGATAAGAGAACAAGCATGTCTGGCCTGGTGAGACGTCTGGTGTCCGGCGGAAACGTGGTGCATATCGCTAGCGCGGCGCGAGCCGCGAGCACGCCGATGCGGATGGCGGCCCTCGCCGTCGTCGCAGGACTGCACCTGCCGGCTCACGTCTGTGCCCAGCCAGCGGCGCCGGCGACGCCCACCCATCTCACCATCCCTTATCTCGGCAACACGGCTCCGGGCGACATCGAGTTTGCGGCGGCGGAGTGCGACACGTCGACGACAGGCAATGAGATGACCTGTCGCTTCCGGCAGGTGTTCATCACCCGTGCGAGTTTTGACGCGACTGCGTGCGTCATCACGTCGAACGGCTATGACCAGACCTTCCGGCGCGACTCGGACTCGACGTGGGTCGGCAGCACGGAGCCAGACGGCGCCTGCGGGGCCGTGGATACGGCGCGACTCGAGGACGGCGGCGGCACACGCTGGACGATGACCCTGACGAGCAAGGCGACCCGGGGGCTCGAGCGTGAGGAGTGCCGACGTGTCGGCGCGACACCCCCCGTTGTCTTCAGCTATCGGGACATCAAACGTCCATTGACCTGCGCGACCATCCAGCCGGGTTCAATCGAGCGCTGACGCGTCCCCGCGTTCGAGAAGACCGTGCTCTCGGCCCTGTCTTCGGCACTCGAACCTTCGCCAGGCAGCCACACGAGAGACTCCACGGTCCACATGATGAGCGGTGGTCGTGCATCCGTGTCTGCCGCCACGCGCTGACTCTTTGCAGCGAACGGTCCGTCCGGCAGGCGCTGGGTGCGCCGAGAGGCATGTCGCTTGCGTGAACGCGTGCATCCGTTCTGTGTTTGACGGGATTCCGTCACACCGTCTCTGGAGATCGCCATGCGTTCGACACGAATCACCCTGCTTAGATGCGCGGCTGCAGCCGCGCTGTTTGCCGCGGCTTGTTCTCCGGCCGCCCCTCCCGCCCAGGCACCTGCCGCGGCCCCTGCACACGATGCCGCCATGGACATGCATCACCTGCATGGCCTCATGGCGCACGGGTTCGAGATGGCGCTCGAAGGCGCGTCGCTCAAGATGCTCGGCGACATGAAGATGGCCGGCGCCGTCGACGCTGCGGCCGCGTCACACGGCGACGCCATGATGACCGAAGGCAAAGGGCTCATCGACAAGGCCATCACCGGACCAGCAATGGGCGCCATGCACATGGCGAACGCAAACGATCCCGCCATGCTCTACACACACGACCTGGCGAAGAACATGACGGCCGTGATCGATCACCTGCAGCAGATGCCGGCGCCCGATCCCAAGGACGCCAAGGCGATGGCCATGCATCACATGCACATCGCCCTCATTCACGCCGCGTTGATGGCGAGCCAGGGTGCGAGCCTGAAGATGACGGCATCCATGAAGATGGCCGATGCGGTTGATCAGGAGGCGGCGACGCACGCCACGGCGATGTTCGCGCACGCGAAAGGCCTCTACGAGGAGACGATGAGCGGCGACGCGATGAAGCAGCTCCACGCGTCGGCATCGGGCGACGCGATGACCGCGACTCATGCGATGGGCGACAGCATCAACGTCGTGATCGACGCGCTGTCGAAGATGCCGTAGTGTCAGGCGCGCTGGCTGTGAACACGCTTCATGTTCGCGGCCAGCGCCGTCAGACGCTCAGCAACGCTGGCATCCCGCCTCGCCTCGAAGACGCCTCCGTGCCAGTGTGCGCGCTACAATCGGCTGCTCGGTCAGGCTGCACGCATGCACAGGGAATCGGAGAGAACGCACACACGCACGCCGCGCGGACGAACGCCTGCGCGGTTGACCGTGGCCTGCGCGGTTGCGGCGCTCGTCTGGATCGCCTCTGTCGCCAGCGCCACGCACGCGCAGCAGTCGACGCAGCAGGCACCCATCTCCTACCAGTGGAATCTGCCGAGAGGCCTCCCCACACCGAAGGTGCCGGCGGACAATCCGATGACCACGGCGAAGGTGGAGCTCGGACGGCATCTGTTCTACGACACGCGCTTGTCCGGTAACGGCACGTTCTCGTGCGCAACGTGTCATCAGCAGTCGCGCGCCTTCGCTGACGACAAGCCACGCGGAGTGGGCTCGACTGGCGCGGTGCATCCGCGAGGCGCCATGAGCCTGACCAATGTGGCCTACAACCCGGTCTTCACGTGGGCCAATCCAACGGTCACGCGGCTCGAGGACCAGGCTCTGGTGCCGATGTTCGGCACCGATCCGGTCGAACTTGGACTCGCTGGCCAGGAGCACGCGCTGCTCACGCGTCTGCGCGCCGAACCCGTCTATCAGCGCCTGTTTCCCGAATCATTCCCGGATGACCCCAATGCCTTCACGGTCGTGAACATCACCAAGGCGATCGCGTCGTTCGAGCGAACGCTGTTATCCGGAGGTTCGTCGTACGACCGCTACCGCACGACGTTGGACGAACGTGCGATTCCGCCGGCGGCCCATCGCGGCCAGGACCTGTTCTTCTCGGATCAGGTGGGATGCTTTCACTGCCATGCCGGCATCAACTTCACGCAGGCCGTCGACTTCGAAAAGAAAGCGCCGACGCCACTCGAGTTCCACAACACCGGGCTGTACAACATCGACGGCAAGGGCGCCTACCCATCGCCCAACACCGGCGTGCATGCGGTGACCGGCGCGGCGTCCGACATGGGCCGCTTTCGCCCGCCGACGCTGCGTAACATCGCGCTCACGGCGCCCTACATGCACGACGGCAGTGTCGCGACGCTCGACGAGGTGCTCTCGTACTACTCCGCCGGCGGTCGCACCATCACCGCGGGTCCGCTGAAGGGCAACGGTGTGACGAGTCCGATGAAGAGTCCCTTCATCAAAGGCTTCGCGCTCTCGCCTGAGGATCGAGCCGACCTGCTCGCGTTTCTCGAGAGTCTGACCGACACGGCGTTCACGACTGACGCGCGCTTCTCCAGCCCCTGGCCAGCCCCTGTCACGCGACAACGCTGATCGCGCACCTGTCGCCGACGCAGGGTGACGCGGTCACGAAGCGTGCGAGGCGCCGTTCGCTGCACGGCGAGCGCCTTCTCCTGCCGCACCTTCGCCCTTCGCTGCAGTGCGCTCGGCATCCAACCAGCCCTCGCGTTCAATCATCGATGCGGCTGTTGGACTGGGAGGCGCATGCGCGCAGGAGTTCCAGCGGCGGGAGACCTCCATGATGAACTGGACATCGTGCGGCCGGTGGCTGTGTGCCTCGGTGATCGTCGCAAGTCAGGCACTGCTGATTCCGTCTGCACGCGCACAGACGCCAACGGCCATCACCGTCGACTTCGATGCGGCAATGACAGGGTTGCGCTTCAATCCGGCCACACTCGACTCGAACCTGGACGCGAACAACACGAGCAACGGCATGCTCGATGCCGATGAGATGGCCCTGGTGGCCGCCGTGCTCGCCAACGCGTCGCTCAACCTGACGTCCACATCCGGCGTGAACGCGACTGCCGTGCGCGCCGCCTTCGAGCAGGCTCGCGCGTCGGTCCGCACCGATCTCAAAGCGCTGCTCGCCACCTATCCGACGGCCGTTGATGTGGCTGCCGGCTACGTGATGCTCGGCAAGGGGTCCTTCGATTCCTACGACAAGATGTCCGCAGGATTTGGTGCGCCGTTGAAGGGCGACTACTCACTCGCGCTTCAGCTCGGACGCTGGCTGGCCTTCGATGGTGACGCCGATGGCGACGGCATCCGTAACGTCGATGAGTACAGAGCGACCATCAGCCAAGGTCGAGCGGCGTTCCTGAAGGCGGCACTCGACCCGACGGTGAAGGCGACCGCCGTGCAATCAACCGCGGCTGCCGCCACGCGACCCGCCGGCAAGAAGGTGCTCGGGATCGTTCTGTATCCCGGCTTTGAAGTGCTCGACGTATTCGGTCCTGTTGAGATGTGGAGCTACGTGCCCGAGTTCCAGGTAGTGATGGTCTCGGAGAAAGGCGGAGCTGTGCGCTCGGCGCAGGGCGTCGACGTGACCTCACAATACTCATTCACAACGGCGCCCCCACTCGACATCCTGATGGTGCCCGGCGGCGTCGGCACCCTCACCGAATTGGGCAACCAGGCGCTGCTCGACTACTTGACTGCCCAGAACGCCAGAACGGAAGTCACCACATCGGTCTGCACGGGCTCTGCGCTTCTGGCGAAGACCGGCATGCTGAAGGGACACAAGGCGACGTCGAACAAGAACTTCTTCACGATGGCGGTCGATCAGGATCCGTCAGTCGACTGGATCGTCAAAGCCCGCTGGGTCGACGATGGGAAGTTCGTGACCTCGTCTGGCGTGTCGGCGGGTACCGACATGGCGCTCGGCCTGGTGATGAAGCTGTTCGGCAAGCCTCGTGCACAGATGCTGGCTCGGAGTCTCGAATACGAGTGGCACGAAGACCCGTCGGTCGACCCATTCGCGCTGAAGGAAGTGCCGAAGCCAACCTCCCGCTGAGGGATCAGAGCGGCCCGGCGTGCGAAGGAATCGCGCATACGTTGAACCAGCCATGCACTTGAGGCATGATTCCCGCCTACCAGGAGGAGTCATGCTACTCAATGGACGGACCGTCCGCTTGTGCATTGCCGGTGTCTTCAGTGTCTCGCTCGCGGCGGCGCAGACCGCAAGCGTCACCGACCTGACCAAGGTCACCTATCGCGACCCGATTAAGAGCCCGTACTTCCAGGGCAGTGTGCTACCGGTCGTCGAGAACTCAACAGGCAACTTCGCACATTACAAGTTCACGCCGAATTCCCGCACGCAGTGGCACATTCACGAGGGTGGCCAGATTCTCTTGTGCGAGGAAGGCATCTGCCGCCATCAGCTCAAGGGCGGTCCGATCATCGAGTTCCGCGCCGGCGAAACGGCCTACGCGCCGCCTGGTGTGGCGCACTGGCAGGGGTCCACGCCGACGACTGCTGGAACACAGTTCAACATTCACCGCGGACAGATCACGTGGCTGAACGACGTGACTGACGCCGAGTACAACGGTCCCGTAGCACCGCACAAATAGCTCCACTCATTCTGGACGCGCGTTGATGCGCGTTATTCACCGCACATCGACAGCCTTCGGCAGCGCGGCCAACTGCCCGCTGCCGAAGGCCTGGCGCTGACTGCACGGCTGTTGGCAGCGAACCTCCACTCCCGCACAATCAGTCTCGCGAGGAACGAGACCGACTCGCCAGGAGCGACACAGCATTCCTCCACGATGTGTTCGCACCAGGATCCTGGTGGTGCTCGGCTCGTTCCTGCCTCGCTTCCCGTCGGCATCCGCGGTGCGCACGCGAATCACCGCAGCGATAGCACCCGCCGCGTTCTTACTGCCAGCTCCCATACATCGGATTCGGCAACAGGAAATACTGGACGCCGAACTGCGCGTACGCCGGCTCGCCCTGCGCGCGGATACCCTGACTGAGTCCGGGGAAGTCGAGGATGTTGTCACCCACGAAGACCACGATGGTGAGCGGTGAGGTGCCAAGCGGCGTTCGGCCTTCAGCCACCGCACGAAACCGCGGATTCTTGTCCGACGGTGTTCCATCGACGCGGCACAGCATCGTGTCGTAGACGAGGGTGTGTTTTGCGAACACCGCTTCGGTGTCTGCGCACACCGACTGCAGGCGATTGGTGACGATGGCGATGCGGCCGCCGAGGGCATGCACACGCGACAGGAACGACGCCACACCGGGCAGCGGAGTCGCCTCGCGGCGTTTCACCCATGCAGCCCAACTCTCCTCGGTGAAGCCGGCATGCGCCTGCGCACGCTCGAGTTGATACTGCGAGTTGTCCAGCACGGTCTCGTCAGCGTCCAGAACGACGGCCCAACTGCCAGCCGGAAGCGTCGCCGACGTGGACTCGACTCGCGCCGTCGCGGCGCGGTAGGTCTCGAGCACGGTGCCGACGTACTCAGCCGATGTGCGGAACCACCGGATGCTGTCGGGCACTGCCGCAGATGCGGGCGCCACGCTTGCGGTG
>Ga0209023_10003221_pt1 | contig 19637 bp, 20 predicted proteins | sample LakOneMetagenome_FD_187468 | JGI IMG/M metagenome (GOLD analysis project Ga0209023, IMG submission 187468) | Freshwater and sediment microbial communities from Lake Erie, Canada (SPAdes) (version 2) | ecosystem: Environmental > Aquatic > Freshwater > Lentic | place: Lake Erie, Canada...
CTTCCCGGCCCTCGCCGACCCCACCTCGTGGACGGCCACCGCCGACACCCTGGCCGTCACGACCGACCGCACCCACGCCGTGGTGGTGATCGCCGTGGCCGCGCCCGACATCGGGCCGCTCCGCTCGCCGTGAGCGGATCCCCGGTGGCGCCCGACTCGGCCGGCACCACCGACCACGTCGCGGTGGTGGCCGACGCCTGGCGAGCCCGCTGGCCCGAGGCCCTGGCCCAGTGGAGCCGCTTCACCCGGCTCCACGAACCCCGCCTCTGCTTGACCGGCGCGGAGGCGGCGGCCGAGGGGCTGCGGGACAGCTTCGCCATGATCCGCATGAACGACCAGTCGGTGGTCATCGACCTGGCCCAGGTGGTCGCCCTCGGCCTGGAGGACCACCCGCTCGAGATCCTGGGCCACGAGATCGGCCACCACGTGCTGTGCCCGGCCAACCTCGGCGACCAGGGCCGGATGGTGGCCCGCATGGGTTGGGCGCTGCCCGGCAAGGAGCACCTCGCCCCGTTCATCGGGAACCTCTACGCCGACCTGCTCATCAACGACCGGCTGCAGCGCGGTCAGGGGCTCACCATGGCGGACGTCTACCGGCGGCTCGGCGCCGACTCGCCCGACCGGATGTGGACGTTCTACCTGCGGACCTACGAGGTGCTCTGGCGCCTCGATCGCGGCACGCTGGCCACCGGGCCGATCGACGCCCGCATCGACAGCGACGCCCAGCTCGGCGCCCGGCTGCTCCGCTCGTACGCCCGGCGCTGGCTCGAGGGCTCGGGCCGCTTCGCGGCGCTCTGCTACCCGTACCTCGAGGACGACGACGGCGCCGACATCCGGCGCATCCTCGCCCCGTTGCGCGATGCCGAGCACGCCGGCGGGGTGCCGTCAGGGCTGGTCGAGATCGAACCGGGAGAGCAGGCGGGAGCGATCCACCCGGCGCTCGACCCGGACCTCTCGGGCGTCTCGCCCTCCGCCCCGGCGCCCCGACCGGTGGGCGCGACCTCTGCACCGGTCGAGCCGGTGGCCCCGCCCGCGCGCGGCGGCCAGTTCCGCGAGCCGTTCGAGTACGGGGCGCTGCTGCGCAGCCTGGGGATCGACCTCGACGACCACGAGGTCGCCATCCGCTACTACCGGGAGCGGGCGATGGACCAGCTGATCCCGTTCCCGACCGTGGCCGTCCCCGCGTCGAACGAGCCGGTGCCCGAGGGGCTCGTCCCGTGGTCGCTCGGCGCCGACCTCGACGACATCGACTGGCTGGAGTCCCTGGCCCGCAGCCCGGTCGTGATCCCCGGCCTCACGACGCTGCAACGGGAGTGGGGGACGAGCGAGGGGACGGATCCCGGCCGGGAGCCGCTCGACCTCGACCTCTACGTCGACTGCTCGGGTTCGATGCCGAACCCCCAGGTCACCGTGTCGTACCTCACGCTGGCCGGCGCCATCGTCGCCCTGTCGGCCCTGCGGGTGGGGGGTCGGGTCCAGGCCACCCTGTGGAGCGGGCCGGGCCAGTACGACACGACGAGCGGCTTCGTCAGCGACGAGCACCAGGTGCTGGCCGTCCTCACCGGCTTCATCGGGGGGAGCACGGCCTTCCCGATCCATGTCCTGCGCGACACGTTCGCCGCCCGCCGCCCGACCGACCGCCCCGCCCACGTGCTGGTCATCTCGGACGACGGGGTGACGACCATGTTCGCCCGCGACGAACGGGGCAACGACGGGTGGGACGTGGCGGCGATGGCCCTCACCCGCGGCCGGGGCGGGGGCACGCTGGTGCTCAACCTCCCGCCGGGCTGGGTCGATCCCGACCTCGAACGGGCGGCGGCCACCGGGTGGGCCGTCGAGCGGGTCCAGACATGGGACCAGCTGGTGGCGTTCGCCCGGGCGTTCAGCCGCCGGACGTTCGTGCAACCCTGAGGTGGGAACACCACGAGGTGTCTCGCGGTTGAGTTGTTGTGCGCGCAACGATCTGCCGCACCGAACCACGGAGGAACTCCATGCCGGCCGTCACCGCTGATCCGCTCACCCTGCCCCGCGTCTCCGGCGCTCCCGCCGCCGTCGATCGACCGGTCCGCACCGTCACCACCGCACCATCCGGCCACGAGGGCGAGGGCTTCCCGGTCCGCCGGGCCTTCGCCGGCCTGACCCACGCCGAGCTCGACCCGTTCGTCCACATGGACCAGATGGGGGAGGTCGAGTACGCCCCCTACGAGCCCAAGGGCACCGCGTGGCACCCCCACCGCGGCTTCGAGACCGTCACCTACATCATCGACGGCCGCTTCCAGCACCAGGACTCCCACGGCGGCGGCGGCCTGATCGAGAACGGCGCCACCCAGTGGATGACCGCGGGCGGCGGCATCCTCCACATCGAGACCCCGCCCGAGGCCCTGGTGGTCAGCGGTGGCCTCTTCCACGGCATCCAGCTCTGGGTCAACCTGCCGGGCAAGGACAAGATGATCTCGCCGGCGTACCAGAACCTCACCGGCGACGAGGTCACGCTGCTGTCCTCGGCCGACGGCGGCGCGCTGCTGCGGGTCATCGCCGGCGACATCGGCGGTCACGCCGGCCCGGGCTCCACCCACACGCCGATCGTGATGGTCCACACGACGGTCTCGCCCGGCGCCCGGGTCACCGTCCCGTGGGACCCGACGTTCAACGCCCTCGCCTACGTACTGGCCGGGTCGGGCACGGTCGGGGTCGAGGGCCAGCCCGTGCACACCGGGCAGCTCGCCCAGTACGGCGCCGGCGACCAGATCACCTTCGCCGCCGACGCCCACCAGGACAGCCACACCCCGAACCTCGAGGTGCTCCTGCTCGGCGGCCAGCCCATCCGCGAACCCGTCGCCCAGTACGGCCCGTTCGTCATGAACACCCGCGCCGAGCTCCAGCAGGCGATGGACGACTTCAACGCCGGCAAGCTCGGCACCATCCCCGCCAACGCCCTTCAGCCCTACCGGCGGAGGTAGTCAGCGCGCGTCGTCGACGAGGTGGGGGAAGACCTTGGCGACCTTCGCGGTGAGGTAGTCGCCGTAGGTACCGGTGAAGGCGTGGACGCTGGTGCGGTCCCAGCGGGTCGCGGCATCGTCGGGGGGCGGCTCGTCGGCCAGGGGGAGCGGGCCCACCTCGGCGTCCCAGCTCGGGTCGAAGAAGAACGGGAACGACAAACGGTCGGCGCTCGTGGTGCGAACCCGGTGGGGGGTCGACCGGTAGCGCCCGCCGGTGATGCGGTCGAGCATGTCGCCGATGTTGCAGACGAACGCACCGGGGATGGCCGGGACGTCGATCCAGCGGTCGCCGTCGCGGACCTGCAACCCGCCCGATGCGTCCTGGGCCAGGATCGTGAGCAGGCCGTAGTCGGTGTGCTCGGCCACCCCCCACCGGTCGGTCACCGCCGGGTCGCCCGGCGGGTAGCGGAAGATGCGGAACAGGACGGTGGGATCCGCGGTCAGGTGCCGCGCGAACCACTGCTCGTCGAGGCCCAGGGCGATCGCGATCTGGGCCATCAGCCGGTGGCCGAGCCGGGTCATCGCGTCGAGCCACCCCAGCACGGCGGGGCGGAGCTCGGCGGGTTCGTCCGGGAACAGGTTGGGTCCGTGCAGGGGGAGTCCGGCGACCACCCGCGGATCGTCGGGCGGGAGCTCGGCCCCGAAGTAGAGGCCCTCCTTGCCATCGGGCACGCCGGACGTGAGCTCGCCGCCGAGCGGGAACCAGCCCCGCCACGCCCGGCCCCCCAACGCCATGGCGACCGTCGCCTTCTCGGCATCGGGTCGGGCGAAGAACGCCCGGGCGGCCGAGTCGAGCCGCTCCTGGAGCGCGGGGTCGACACCGTGGCCGGTGATGACGAAGAAGCCGTTGTGGCGGCAGGCGGCGTCGATCTGCGGCGCCACCTCAGCCGATCGCAGATCGATGATCGGCAGGCGGTCGGCGCTCACGGCTCGGGGTAGAGCAGCTCGGCGCCCAGCGGCTTGAACGACCCGGTGGCCAGCACGGCTCGCAGGGACGAGACGTTCCCCGGCGACACCTGCAGGTACAGCGGCTCGCCGACCGGGATGAGGCGGACCGCGGCGGCGGCGAGCGCCCGACCCATCCCGCGGCCCTGCACCGACGGGTCGACCTCGAACGCCGCCTCCCACCGCCCGGCCAGGCCCCGCCCGATGATCAGGACGCCGTCGCCGCCCGGTGTGGAGAACGTTCGCACCTCGGTCCGGTAGATCAACGATCGGGCCACCCGCACGTGGGTGTGGTCCGAGGGCACCTCGACCAGGTCGGACCCCGGTGGGCCCGGTCGGCCGATGGCGACCAGGACGAGGTCGAGGTTGTCGAACGGCCGGCCCAGCTCCTGGCCCAGCGCGTGGAGGAACGGGGCGGCCACCGGCGCCGACATGTCTCCATGGGCCAGGCGGTCGTGGACCCACGCCGGCTCGACGTCGGCCGCGATCACGTGGTGGTTGGTGAACGCCAGCACGGCGGCCACGGGACCGGGCGCCTGGGGAAGCACCGTGACGGACCCGTCGGCGGGAGGCGGATCGCCGGCCGCGGCCCGCCGCAGGAGATCGGCCAGATCGGTGGTCGGGTCGAGGGCGGCCATGTGCCGCAGACCGTATCGAGCCGACCTCGCCCGGTCGACGCCCGAGTGGCATTGAATCCTGACAAAGCCGGTAGGGTTTCGGCGTTCGACCCCGCACCGGGCCGGGTCGAGGGATGCGATGGAGAGAGCGATGCGCGGTTTCGGCAAGCGGGGCACGACCAGGGTGCTGGTCGCGGGGTTGGTGCTGGTCCTGGCGGCGACGGCCTGCGGGAGCAGCAGCGGGGGGAGCGACGCCGCCACGACCGGGTCGAACGGTTCGTCGACCTCGTGCAAGGTGGCCGACCTGAAGCTGAAGACGGCCGGCAAGCTGACCGTCGGCACCGACTCGCCGGCCTACCCGCCGTGGTTCGAGGACGACAAGCCGGCCAACGGCAAGGGCTTCGAGAGCGCGGTCGCCTACGCCATCGCCGGCCAGCTCGGGTTCGCCCAGGCCGACGTCGTGTGGAAGAAGGATCCGTTCGACAACGTCATCAAGCCCGGCGCCAAGGACTTCGACTTCGACGTGAACCAGGTGTCCATCTCGCCTGACCGGGCCAAGGTCGTGGACTTCAGCACCGGCTACTACGACGTGAACCAGGCCGTCGCCGGCTTCAAGGACTCGGCGGCTACCAAGGCCAAGAAGGTGTCGGACCTCAAGTCGCTCAAGCTCGGCGCCCAGATCGGGACGACCAGCCTCGACTACATCGAGAAGGTCATCAAGCCCACCCAGAAGCCGTTCGTCTACAACGACAACAACGCGGCGAAGGCGGCGCTCAACGCGAAGCAGATCGACGCGGTGGTGCTCGATCTGCCGACCGCGCTGTACGTCACCGCGGCCGAGATCCCGAACACGGTGGTGATCGGCCAGCTCCCGACCACCGGCACCACGCCCGAGCAGTTCGGGGCGGTGTTCCAGAAGGGCAACAGCCTGAAGACCTGCGTCGACCAGGCGCTGGCCGCCCTGAAGAGCGACGGGACGCTGGCCAAGATCAAGGACCAGTACCTGTCCACGGCGGTCGCGCCCACCCTCGCCGACGGGTGACCTCGCCGACTGCGGCTCCGGCGGCCACCAGGCCGCCGGGGCCGACCCGTCGCCAGCTGCTGGAGCGACAGCAGCGGCGGCGGAGCACGGTCATCGCCACCATCAGCACCGTGGTGGTGGTGGCGCTGCTGGTGACCCTGGTCGTCACCTCGAAGGGCTGGCCCGAGGTCCGTCACTCGTTCCTGTCGTGGCGGGACTTCACGCGCTCGTTGGGGCAGGTCGCTCCCGCGTTCTGGCTCAACGTGAAGGTGTTCCTGATCGCCGAGGTGCTGATCCTCGTCTTCTCGCTGCTGCTGGCCCTGGCCCGCAGCAGCCGCTCCGCCGTGCTGTTCCCGGTCCGGATGCTGGCCACCGTCTACGTCGACGTGTTCCGCGGCATCCCGACGCTGCTGGTGCTGTTCCTCCTGGCCTTCGGCGTCCCCGGCCTCCAGCTCCACGGGGTGACCAACAGCCCGGTCTTCTGGGCGACCGTGGCGCTGGTGCTCAGCTACTCGGCCTACGTGTCGGAGGTGTTCCGGGCCGGCATCGACTCGGTGCACGAGAGCCAGCGGGCCGCCGCCCGCTCGCTCGGGCTCACCAACGGGCAGGCGATGCGCCACGTGGTGCTGCCCCAGGCCGTGCGTCGGGTCGTGCCGCCGCTGCTGAACGACTTCATCGCCCTCCAGAAGGAGACGTCGCTGGTGGGCGTGGTCGGCCCGATCGAGGCCGTCCGCCAAGCGCAGATCTACTCGTCGTACTACTTCAACTTCACCAGCTACTTCGCCGCGGCGCTGCTGTTCCTGGCCGTCACCATCCCGTTGACCCGCCTCACCGACTGGCTGCTGCGGCGGCAGCGCCGACGCACGGGTGGGTTCGCCCTCGTATGAGCGCCACCAAGCTGGCCGTCGAGTCGATCTGGAAGTCGTTCGGCGACCACACGGTGCTGGCCGACGTGAGCCTCGACGTCGGCGAGCACGAAGTGGTGTCGCTGATCGGCACCTCCGGTTCGGGCAAATCGACGCTGCTGCGGACGATCAACCTGCTGGAGCCGATCGACGACGGCCGGATCCTGCTCGACGGCACCGACATAACCGAGCCCGGGCTGGACGAGAACGTGATCCGCCGACGCATCGGCATCGTGTTCCAGTCGTTCAACCTGTTCCCGCACCTCAGCGTCTCCCGCAACGTCACCCTCGCCCCTCGCAAGGTGCTGAAGCAGTCGGAGGAGGAGGCGACCGCCAAGGCCGACGAGCTGCTCGAGCGGTTCGGCCTGGCCGACCACCGCGACAAGTACCCCGACCAGCTGAGCGGCGGGCAGCAGCAGCGGGTGGCCATCGTGCGGTCGCTGGCCCTGGCGCCGGAGCTGATGCTGCTCGACGAGGTCACCTCCGCCCTCGACCCAGAACTGGTGGGCGAGGTGCTGGCCATCGTCCGGGAGCTGAAGGGGTCGGGTATGACCATGATCCTGGCCACCCACGAGATGGGCTTCGCCCGCGAGATCTCCGACCGGGTCTGCTTCCTCGACGGCGGTCGCATCGTGGAGGAGGGTCCGCCTGACCGCATCTTCGGGGCTCCCCGGCAGCCGCGCACCCAGCAGTTCCTGCGCCGCATCACCGAGGCGCGACGGCTCTGACGGTCGGGCAAGCTGTCGCCGTGACCGACGACGTGCTGGCCGAGCTGGGCTTCTACACGCTGGCCGGGGCGCCGGAGTCGCCCCGCGAGCTGATCGCCGAGGTGGCGGCGGCCGAGGAGCTGGGCCTCGGATCGGTGTTCATCTCGGAGCGGTTCAACGTGAAGGAGGCGGGGGCGCTGTCAGGCGCGGTGGGTGCGGTGTCGTCCCGCATCCAGGTCGCCACCGCCGCGACCAACCACAACACCCGGCATCCGATGGTCACCGCATCGTTCGCCATGACCATGTCCCGCCTGACCGGCGGCCGGTTCACCCTCGGGCTGGGCCGGGGGATCAAGCCGCTGTTCGACGCCTACGGCATCCCGCAGATCACCACCGCCCAGCTCGAGGACATCGCGGGGATCCTCCGGCGGCTCTGGCACGGCGAGGTGATCTTCGGCCACGACGGCCCGGCGGGGAGGTTCCCCGTCCTGCACCTCGGCGCCGACTTCGACGACGACATCCCGCTGCTGTTGACCGCGTTCGGCCCGAACTCGCTCGACCTCGGCGGCCGGGTGTTCGACGCCGTCGTGCTCCACACCTTCTTCACCGACGAGACCGTGGAGCGCTGCGTGGCCACCGTACGGGCCGGGGCCGAGCGGGCCGGACGCGACCCCGACGCAGTGAAGATCTGGTCGTGCTTCGCGACCGTCGGCGACCACATCGCCGAACCGTTGCGGCTGAAGAAGACGGTCGGGCGGCTCGCCACCTACCTGCAGGGCTACGGCGACCTGATGGTCGAGACGAACCGGTGGGACCCGGCGGTCCTCGCCGCCTTCCGGGCCGACCCGGTGGTGGGCGCGGTACCCGGGGCCATCGACCAGCTCGCCACCACCGAGCAGCTCGAGCACATCGCCACCCTGCTGCCGGCCGAGTGGCTGGCGCCCAGCGCCACCGGCTCACCCGAGCAGTGCGCCGCGGCGGTCCGCCACCAGCTCGACCTCGGGTGCTCCGGCGTCATCCTCCACGGCGCGACACCGACCGAGCTGGCTCCCGTGGTCGCCGCCTACCGCGCCACCGCCTGACCCCGAACCTGTCGCAGTTGCGGTCGCGGGGCGCAACGATCTGCGACGAGTTCGGCTTGTCAGCTCGTAGTCAGACGGCGCAGGAGCCGTCGTCGCAGGAGCCGTCGGCGGTGGTGGCGCCGGCCAGGACCTGGATGGGTTGGGGGTGGGCCTTGGCCCAGGCCCGGTCGAGGACGCTGACCATCACGTCGACCGGCTGCGCGCCGGAGATGCCGAACTTCCCGTCGACCACGAAGAACGGGACGCCGCTGATGCCGAGGTCGGCGGCCTCCTCCTCGTCAGCGCGGACCGCATCGGCGTAGGCGTCGCTGTCGAGCACCGCCCGGGCCTCGTCGGGGTCGAGGCCCGCCTCGGCGGCCATCCGCACCAGGGCGTCGTGGTCGCTGACCAGCTCGCCCTCGGTGAAGTAGCCGAGCATGAACCGCTCCTTCACCGCGTCCTGCACGCCGCGCTCGCCGGCCAGGTGGATCAGCCGGTGGGCGTCGCGGGTGTTGCCCGAGCGGGCACGGTCGAACCGCATCTCGATGCCGTCCTCGGCTGCGACCCGCGTCAGCCGGTCGTTGGCCGCCACCGCCTGGTCGTAGGTCATGCCGTACTTGCGGCTGAGGCGAGCGGCCATGTCGCCCTGGTGCTCGTGCGGTGAGGCCGGATCCAGCTCGAAGGCGTGCCATTCGACCTCGACCTCGTCGCCGTGGGCGAACTCACCGACCGCCGCCTCGAAGCGCCGCTTGCCCACGTAGCACCACGGGCAGATGACGTCGGACCAGATGTCGACCTTCACGAACGTTCCTCCAGGCTGCGCGCGCCCGACCGGGCGCAGGAGGTACAACCGGCTTCCGCGGCCGGATCATCCCGGTCGGCGGGCCAGGGATGATCCGTCAGGCGACGATGGCCTGGGAGACGAGTTGCTTGAGCTCCGAGCGGATCGGGTGGGTGCTCGACGGGAGCAGCTGCGTCATGAACGTGGCGGTCAGCTCCTCGGCCGGGTCGATCCAGAACGTGGTGCTGGCCGCGCCGCCCCAGCCGTACTCGCCGGCCGCGCCCGGGACCTTGCCCTTGATCGGGTCGATGGTCACCGAGAACCCGAGCCCGAACCCGACGCCGTCGAACGTGGTCTCGCTGAACAGGGGACGGCCGAACGCTTCGAGGTCGGCGTTGCCGGGGAGGTGGTTCGATGCCATGTAGGCGAGGGTGCGGGGCCCGATGATCCGCCGACCGTCGAGCTGGCCGCCGCTGCACAACATCGACGCGAACCGCTGGTAGTCGCCCAGGGTCGACACCAGCCCGCCCCCGCCGCCGAGCATGGCCGGCGGGCGCTTGGCCGCCTTGCCGACCTGGTCGAAGCGCACCGAGCCGCGCGCGTGGTCGGTCGGGATGTAGAGCGCGGCCAGCCGACCGTGGTCGGCCTCGGGCACGAAGAAACCGGTGTCGTCCATCCCCAGCGGTTCGAAGATGCGGTCCCGCAGGAACCGGTCGAGCGGCTGCCCTGACAGCACCTCGACCAGCCGGCCGACCACGTCGGTCGACACCGAGTAGTTCCACTCCGTCCCCGGCTCGAACACGAGCGGCAGCGACGCGAACGCCTCGCAGCAGCCGGCCAGGTCGAGGCCCGGCGGGGTGCCGAAGTCGAACCCGGCGGCCCGGTAGGCGGCATCGACCGGGTGGCTGTAGTGGAAGCCGTACGTCAGGCCCGACGTGTGGGTGAGCAGGTGCCAGATCCGCATCTTCTGGGTGGCCGGCCGGGTGACCATGTCGTCGCCCTCGCCGCTCTCGTAGACCTGCAGATCGGCGAACTCCGGCAGGTAGCGGGCGACGGAGTGCTTCAGCTCGAAGCGGCCCTCCTCGTGCAGCAGCATGAGCGCCACTGACGTGATCGGCTTCGACATCGAGTAGATCCGGAAGATGGTGTCGGGCTCGATGGGGAGCTCGGCCTCGCGATCCCGCAACCCGTAGCTGGCGACATGGGCGACCTTTCCGCGCCGGGCCACCGCCAGCGACCACCCGGGCAGGCGACCGTCGTCGACGTACCGGGCGAAGTGCCGGTCGATGCGACCCAGGCGGTGGGCGTCGAGCCCGACCTCCGCCGGCTCGACCTCGGTCTCGATCTTGGCCATCTCGCCACCTCCTCGTGCGTTGCCCGACCGTAGGTCAGGAGCGGATGGTCGGCTCCGTCATCGCAGGTCTCGCCAGCGCCAGGCCGACCCGGCGACCAGCAGCTCGGGGTCACCCGTCCAGAGGGTCGCGTCGTGGGTGATGGCGGTCGCCGCGGCGAAGGCATCGGCATAGGCCATGGGGTGGTCCGCCTTGATGCGGGCGGCGTCGAGCACCAGCGCGGCGCTGGGCAGGTCGGGGGTGAGCACGTCTCGGAGGTCCCGCACCGTCGCCTCAGCGGTCGCATCGCCGGCGGTCCGGCGGATCACGTAGAAGACCTCGCCGAGGTTCATCCAGCTGACCACGGGCCGCTCCGAGCGGAGCAGGCGGGCCACCAGGCCCGATGCCGGCGCCTGGTCCTCCAGGTACCGGATGATCGCCCACGAGTCGAGGACGACCGTCACCGCTCGCGGGCGCGGTCCAGGGCCCGTTCGGCGGCCAGCGCGGCGGTCAGACCCGACCCTGCGAAGCGACCCCGCAACGCGGGCCGGGGTTGGGCGACGCGGAGCGCCAGGTAGTCGTCCTCCCGCCAGAAGCTCACCTCGTCACCGGGCTCGATCCCCAGTGCGTCACGCATCTCCTTCGGTATCACGACCTGTCCCTTCGGCCCGACGCGGTGAGTCATACCGTTCAGTATAACTTGCTTTCGACGTCAGCTCGCCGACGGGAGGTCGAACGCCTTGGCGATGAGCTCGTAGCTGCGGCGGCGGGCGTCGTGGCTGTGGGTGATCGTGACCACGACCGCTTCGTCGGCGCCGAACCCGTCGACCAGCTCCTCCAGCCTCGTGCGCACCGCGGCCGGGCCACCGACGATGGCCCGGTTCTGCTGCCGGACCAGCAGCTCCTGTTCGGCCGGCGAGTACTGGTGGGCCAGCGCTTCCTCCATCGTGGGGATGGCACCGGGCCGGCCGGTGGTCATGAGCCGGAGGCGCCAGAGCCGCATGCTCGCCGCCTGGCGCTCGGCTTCCTCGTCGTCGTCGGCGCACACGACCGTGGTGGCCACCGCGAGGCGCGGCGCGGGGTGCAGGTCGGTCGGCTGGAAGCGGTCGCGGTACGACTCGGCGATCCGCTCGCCCTCGGCCGGGTTGATGAAGTGGGCGAAGCAGAACGGGAGGCCGAGGTGGGCCGCGTAGGCCGCACTGAAGTTGGTCGACCCGAGCAACCAGACCTCGGGGCCGCCGGGTGCCGCCGGCGTCACCTTGATGCGGGAGAACGGGTGGTCGGGCTCGAACCCCCCTTCGAGGAAGCCCAGCAACTCGCCGAGCTGGCGGGGGAACTCGTGCTCGCCCGGCAGCTCGTGCTCGGGGCGCAGCGCCATGGCCGTCAGCTGGTCGCCGCCGGGCGCCCGACCGATGCCGAGGTCGATGCGATCCGGGAACAGCGCGTGCAGCACCCGGAAGTTCTCCGCCACCTTCAACGCGCTGTAGTGCGACAGCATCACCCCACCGCTGCCCACCCGCATGGTCGAGGTGGCCGCGGCGATCTGGCCGATCAGGATCTCGGGGCTGGCCCCGGCCAGGGCCGTGGTGGCGTGGTGCTCGGCCACCCAGTAACGGTGGTAGCCCAGCCGCTCCGCCAGCACGGCGAGGTCGATGCTGTTGCGCAGCGCTTCCGACGCGGTCGACCCCGACGGCACCGGTGACTGGTCGAGGACGCTCAGACGCATGTCGTCAGGGTGCCAGCCCGGCCCGCCGATTCCGACCCGAGGTCGTTGACGCCCGACGGATCGGACTGACACAGTGCGTCGATGACCGAGGAGCCCGGCACCGACGACCACGCCATCCATCGACGGTTCGCGGTGGGGTTGAACAACCAGGTGTACGACGGCATCGCCGCTCTCGGTCCCGACAGCTCACCCCTCGATCAGGAACGGGTGCTGTACGCGGCGTACGCGTCGACGTACCACTGGCTGCAGATCGGCGACGAGGCCAACCACGCGCGCGGGGAGTACCTGATCGCCAAGGCGGCGCTGGCGGTGGGGCGGACCGATGTGGCCCTGCACCACGCGCTGCGCTGCCTCGGCCTGGTCGACGCCCATCCAGAGGTGATGGCCGACTGGGACCGGCCGTTCGCCTACGAGGTGGTGGCCCGGGCGCTGGCCGCCAACGGCGACGAGGCCGGCGCCCGTCGGGCATTGGACGAGGTCGAGCGGCTGACCGCCCTGGTCGCCGATCCGGAGGACCGGGCGGTCATCGAGGACTCGCTTGGCGAGCCCCCCTGGTTCGGCCTGCGCTGACCGTGCCCGCGTGATGATGCCGGCGTGATGCTGCCGGTGTGATGATGCCGGCGTGATTCTGCCGGTGCGATGATGCCGGGATGAAGCGCCGAGGACGGTCGTCCCGCCATCCGTCCCACGAGCTCGTCGCGGTCGTCACCGGCGCGGCCGGAGGGCTCGGCTCGGCGTTGTGCGCGGCGCTGCGCGACGACGGCTACCGGGTGATCGGGGCCGATCTGGCCGGCGCCGATCGCGAGCTCGACGTCCGCGACCCCGACGCCTGCCGCGTGCTCGCGACGGAGGTCCGGCCCGACCTCTGGGTCAACAACGCCGGCATCCTCGCCGCGGGGTCGGCCCTGACGCAGCTCGACGCCGAGATCCGCCGGTGCGTCGAGGTCAACCTGCTCGGCGTGATCCACGGCAGCCGGGCCGCCACCGACGTGATGGTCGAGCGGGGGAGTGGCCACATCCTCAACATCGCCTCCCTGGCCAGCTGGGTCGCGGTGCCGGGCGAGACGGTCTACGCCGCGACCAAGCACGCCGTGCGGGCGTTCTCCGTCGGCCTGGCCGCCGAGCTGCGGGGGACCGGGGTGCGGGTCAAGATCCTCTGCCCCGACGGCATCTGGACGCCGATGCTCCACGACCGCCTCTCCGACCCGGCGGCGGCCATGAGCTTCACCGGGACCCGCCTGCTCAGCGCCGACGAGGTGGCGGCGGCGGCCATGGACCTGCTCGGGTCCAGGAAGGTGCTGGCCTCCGTGCCTCCCAACCGGGGGCTGCAGACCCGCCTGCTCGGCATAGCGCCCGGCTTCTCGCTGAAGGCCGGCCCGCTGTTCGAGCAGGTCGGCAAGCGCAACCAGCGCAAGCTGCGCAAGCGCCCGCCGCCGACCTGAACGCCCACGCTCGTGGGGTCGTCAGGAGGTCAGCTGGTCGCGGAGCTGGCGCTTGAGGATCTTGCCGGCGGGGTTGCGGGGCAGCGGGGCGTCGAGGATCAGCACCTTGGTCGGCACCTTGAACGCGGCCAGCCGCGTGGCGACGTGGCCGGCCAGTTCGTCGGAGGTGAGGGTGGCCCCCGGCTTCAGGAAGACCGCCGCCGACACCTCCTCGCCCAGGCGTTCGTGGGGCACGCCGAACACCGCGGCCTCGTGGACCGCCGGGTGCTCGTAGATGGCGGCCTCGACCTCGGCGGAGTACACGTTCTCGCCGGCCCGCAGGATCATGTCCTTGGCCCGGTCCTCCACGTAGACGAACCCGTCGGCGTCCAGGCGCCCGATGTCGCCGGTGCGCAACCAGCCGTCGACGATCGTCTCGGCCGTGGCGTCGGGCCGGTTCCAGTAGCCGCGGATCAGGTTGGGGCCCTTGAACCAGATCTCGCCGAGCTCACCGACCGGGACCGGCCGGTCCTCGAGGTCGCGGATCTCGACCTGCATGGTCGGCACGGTGCGGCCGGCGCTGGTCGGGTGGGAGAGGTAGTCGATGCCGTTGTTGCCGGGGCCGTAGGCGTTGGTCTCGGTCATGCCGTAGCCGATCGACGGCTTGCCCTTGGCGAAGCTGGACCCGACCCGCTTCACCAGCTCGGGCGGGGCCGGGGCGCCGCCGCCGCCGACGCTGTTGAGGCTCGACGTGTCGAACTCGGCGAAGCGGGGCGACTCCAGCAGGTCCCAGCTCTGGGTGGGGACGCCCACGAAGTTGGTGACCTTCTCCCGCTCGATCAGCTCGAGGGCCCGCTCGGGGTCCCACTTGTACATCATCACCAGCTTGGCCCCGCTGGCCACGCATGAGAGCAGCACCGCCACGCCCCCGGTCACGTGGAACAGCGGCACGATCAGGATGAACGCCGGGTCGTTGCCCGAGAGGTCCTGCTCTTCGGGTCGGCGGATGCGATCGACCGCGCTCCGGCAGGCGAACGCCATCAATGCCTGGATCACCGCGCCATGGGTCGACACCGCGCCCTTCGGCCGGCCGGTCGTGCCCGAGGTGTACAGGATCGTGGCGTCGTCGGTGGCCTGCACCGCCACGGCGGGCATCGGCCGGCCGTCCACCACCACGTCGGTCCAGTGGTCGACGCCGTCCGCCGCCAGGCCCGGCGCCCGCACCGCGATCGTCGACGTGCCCAGCCGGGCGCAGGTCGTGCGGGTCCGCTCGGCCCGTTCGCGGTCGGCCATCAGCACCTTGGCGCCGCAGTCCTCGAGCGCGAAGTCGAGCTCGTCCTCGGTCCACCACGCGTTGAGCGACACCGAGACCGCGCCGATCGAGGTGATCGCCGCGTGGGACACGACCCACTCGGGGTAGTTCCGCATCCCGATGGCCACCCGGTCGCCGAGCACGATCCCGTACCGGTCGACGAGGGTCGCGGCCAGCGCGTCGACCTTGGCCATGAACGCCGCGAAGCTCCAGCGCTCGTCCTCGTAGACGAGGAAGATGGCGTCGCCCCGTGTCCGGCTCGACTCCCACAGCTCGCGCATGCTCGGGGGCGCGTTCGTGAACACGAGCTGCTCGACGCCGTCGATCGTCTTGGTGGTGGTCTCGAAGCGCTCGCCGGGGGCGGTGACCTGGGCGACGACCGCGGCGTAGGTGTCCGCGGGGTCGCGGCTGGCGGGGCTCATCGGGTGCTGGTGTCAGCCGTTCTTCGGGAGGTCGCGGTACGGGGTGCCCTTGGCCGGGCCCGGCTCCTTCGGGAGGCCCAGGACCCGTTCGCCGATGATGTTGTGCTGGACCTCGTCGGTGCCGCCGTAGATGGACGGGCCGGGGGAGAAGAGGGCCAGCTCGGTCACCATGGCCAGGAACGGGTTGCCCGTCGCCTCGTTGAGCTTGGCCCGGGCGTCGTTGTCGTAGGCGTGCAGCGTGCCCATGGGGCCGAGGATGCGCAGCCCCAGATCGCGGGACAGGCGCAGGATGGCGCTCATCGAGAGCTTGGCCAGGTTGCCGGCCCCGGGCATGTCCCTTCCGGCGGCCTTCTCGGCCTTCTGGCGCAGGTTCCCGTAGCGGGCCAGCTCGTTGAGGGTGTGGAGCTTCATGAGCTCCTGGCGGATGGTCGGGTCGCTGATCGATCCGGCGTTCTTGGCCAGCTCGATGAGCAGGGTCTCCGCTCCGCCGAGCATGGCCGTCGGGCCGCCGCCGCCACTCGAGCGGGGGCCGCTCACGAAGTCGCCGGCCCGCCGCTCGAGGTCGCCCACGATGGTGCCCGGCGTGGCCGCCGAGCCGTGGCTGCTGCCGCCGCCGGCGCCGAGTCCGGCCCGCTCGAAGGCCAGCGTGGTGTTGGCCACCGCCCAGCCGTTGCCGAGGCCGCCGATCATCGCGTCGTCGCGCACCCGGGCATCGGTCAGGAACACCTCGTTGAACAGGGCCCGGCCCGTCATCTCCTTGAGCGGGCGCACCTCGACCGCCCCCGGCTGGTGCATGTCCATCGCGAAGTAGCTGATGCCCTGGTGCTTGGGCTGGTCGGGGTCGGTCCGGGCGATGAGCATGCCGAGGTCGGCCACGTGGCCGGCCGACGTCCACACCTTCTGGCCGTTGACGATCCACTCGTCGCCGTCCTTCTCGGCCCGGGTGTTGAGGCCAGCGAGGTCGGAGCCGGCGCCGGGCTCGCTGAACAGCTGGCACCAGCCCTGCCGCCCGGTGACGATGTCGCCCAGGTACTTCTGCTGTTGCTCATCGGTGCCGTGGGTGGCGATCGTCGGGCCGGCCAGCAGCAAGCCGAGCCCGCCGGGGGCGCCGAGCGCTCCGTGCTTCCCGATGGCCTTCTGCACCTTCAGCGTGTCGTCGCGGGACAGGTCGTGGCCGAACCACTGGCTGGGCCACGAGGGCGCCGACCAGCCGGCGTTGCCGAGCCGGTCCCACCACTCGCCCACCGTGAGGTCGGGATCCCAGTTCGTCTCCAGCCAGGCGTTGATCTCCGCCGTGACCTCGTCACCTGCGGTGCCCGAGTTGGCCTGTCGTTCGAGAGGGTCGGTCGTGGAGTCGAGCGTGTCGGTCATCGTGGTCCCCTGGATGATCGGAGGCGGTTGCGCCCAGCCCACACGAACTTGACCCGGCGGTCAAGTGGGACCGCCCCCGTGGGACCGGCCCGTGTCGGAGGTGGCAGGGTGTCGGGGGTGGCAGTCGAGCCGGACGTCGTGGTCGCCGCCCTGCGGGCCGCCTCGGTGGGCCGAGGCGACCTCGTGGGCCTGGCGGTGATGCCGGGCGTCGGGGTCGGGCTGGCCGCCCCCGAGCTCGCGGCGCCGGTCGCGCTCGCGGTCGAAGATCCCGCGGCGGTGGTCGCGATGGTCGAGGACGAGCTGCGGCCCCGGTGGGTGATCTGGTCGGGGGCCACTGCGGCCCGGCTGGTCGAGGCGGGGGTGCGGCTGGCGACGGCGTGGGACGTCGCCGCCGTCCACCGGCTGCTGTTCGGCGGGTGGAAGGCCGAGCCCGACCGGGTGTGGGCCGCGCTCCACGACCTCGACCCGGGGGCCGTTCCGACCCTGCCGCCGCTCGACCTGTTCAGCCAGCCGGCCCACGACGATGCCGCGGCGCTCGTCCGGCCGGTGCGCCCCGACGGCTACCTGGAGCCGCGCTGGGTGCTGGGCGCGGCCGAGGACGACCCGCAGCGGCTGGCCCGGTGGGCCGCGCTGGCCCTCGAGGCCGCAGCCCTGCAGGAGCGGCGGCTGACCGCGCTGCCCGCCCCCGATCGGGCCCGCCGCGCGGTGCGCTCCGAATCGACCGCGGAGCTGCTCTGTGCCGAGCTGTCGGCCGACGGCCTCCCGGTCGACCGGGATGAGGCGGAGGCGGTGATCGCCGGGTTCGTCGGCCCGCGCCCGCGGACCGCGCTCGAGGCGGCGGAACAGCGGGCCGAGCGGGATGCCGCCGTCCTCCGCCTCGCCCCACCGGGGCAGCAAGGGGTGGACCTCCGCAGCCTGCCCCAGGTGAAGTCCCTGCTCCGCCGGGCGGGTGTCGAGGTGCCCGACACCCGCAAGTGGCGGCTGGAAGCCATGCGGGACAGCCACCCCCTGGTCGCCGCCCTGCTCGACTGGCGCAAGGCCGAACGGATCTCGACCACCTTCGGCTACGCCTGGCTCGACGAGCGGCTCGGGGTGGACGGCCGGCTGCGAGGCGAGTGGACCGGCTCGGACGGCGCCGCCGGCCGCATGACCGCCTCGGCCGGCCTCCACAACATGCCGGCCGCCCTCCGCCGTGCGGTCGTCGCGGAGCCCGGGCACGTGTTCGTGCGGGCCGACCTCGGCCAGATCGAGCCCCGGGTCCTCGCCGCGGTCTCGGGCGACCGGGCGTTGGCCGAGGCCACCCAGGAGGACGACCTGTACGCACCGGTCGCCGCCCAGCTCGGGGTGGACCGGGCGACCGCGAAGGTCGCGGTGCTCGGCGCCATGTACGGCCAGACGACCGGCCACGGCGCCCAGGCCCTGCGCGGCCTGCAGGCCGCGTACCCGGTGGCGATGGCGCACCTCGACGAGGCCGACCGAACCGCCCAGGGCGGCTGGGACGTGCGGACCTACGGCGGCCGGCTGGTCCGGATGGGGTTCGGCCCGGCCGGCGAGCTCACCGCGAGCCAGGCCCGGGCCCGCGCCGCCGCCCGCGGCCGCTACGGCCGCAACGCGGTGATCCAGGGGGCGGCGGCGGAGCTCTTCAAGGTGTGGGCGGTCACGGTGCGGGCCCGCGCCGCGCCGCTCGACGCCCGCATCGTGCTGTGCCTCCACGACGAGCTGCTCGTGCACGTCCCGACGGCGCACGGCGATGCGGTGTCGTCCCTGCTCGACGACTGCCTCCAGGAGTCGGCGGCCCGTTGGGCCCCCGACCGCTCGGTGCGCTTCCTCGCCGAGACGAGCGTCATCGGCCGTTGGTCCGACGCCAAGGGCTGAGCCGTCCGCCCGCCGGCGCCGGTCAGCTGTCGATCTGCTGGGCCAGGTAGTTCTCGACGCCGATGATCGAGATGAGGTGCTGCTGGGCCTCGATCCAGTCGAGGTGATCCTCCTCGCCGACGAGGTGGCGGGCCATCAGCTCGCGGGTGCCGTTGTCGCCCTTCTCGACGGCGAGGGCGATGGCCCGGTTGTAGCGCTCGACCGCGGCCGCCTCGACCTCCTTGTCGAGCTGGAACTGCTCGGGCACCGTCTCGCCCACCCGCACCGGGTTGAGGCGCTGCATGTTGGGCACCCCGTCGAGGAAGAGGATCCGCTCGATGATGCGATCGGCGTCCTTCATCTCGTCGATCGACTCGTGCATGGCGTGCTCGGCCAGCTCGGTCAGCCCCCAGTTCGACAGCATCTTCGAGTGGATGAAGTACTGGTTGATGGCCGTGAGCTCGGCCGTCAGCACCTCGTTGAGGATCTCGAGGATGGCTGGGTCGCCTTGCATGGTGTCTCCTGGGGGGTGGGATGCGGCTCGCGTCGATGTAGCGTGGCCGTACGGGGGACCGTAGCGAGCCGATGGTCGGCGAACCGACGCTGGACCAGCTGCGGGCGGGTCAGGCCACCTGCGAGCAGGTCAGCAGCTCGGCGCGTTCGCGCTCGTCGTCGACGACCCAGGCGATGGTCGGCCGGCAGCCACCACATGCGGTGCCGGCTCCGCAGCGCACCATCACCTCGACCACCGAGGACGCGCCGGAGCGGACCTCGGCCCGGATCCGACCGTCGTTCACGGCTTCGCAATGGCAGACGACCATGGATCGTTAGGTTGCCCTACACGGGCGCGAGAGTCAACCCTCTGGCGCCGACCGCCCGATTTCCTGTCGTACCCCCTGCGGAAGCTGTGGCTCGAACATTCGGATCGGGGCGCGAGCCCCCAGCGGAGGAGCAGCAGATGCAGGAGCGAGGGTTCACCCGGGTGGCCGAGCTGATGGCGCAGATGGCGGGCGGGGCCGACGACGGGGGGCGGATCGCCGCGGCGTTCGTCCTGCAACGGGAGTTCGCGCCGGCGCTGCGCAGCGCGGTACGGCGGGCCGCCGCGCTGCGGGGGACCGAGCTCAGCCGGGCCGTGGTCGAGGAGCTGCTGGCCGATGTCGTCCT
>Ga0209023_10003222_pt1 | contig 19635 bp, 20 predicted proteins | sample LakOneMetagenome_FD_187468 | JGI IMG/M metagenome (GOLD analysis project Ga0209023, IMG submission 187468) | Freshwater and sediment microbial communities from Lake Erie, Canada (SPAdes) (version 2) | ecosystem: Environmental > Aquatic > Freshwater > Lentic | place: Lake Erie, Canada...
TTGAAGCCGACTTCGTAGAGCGTCGCCGACGAGGCGTAGCTGGCGATGTGGCCGCCGTATTCGGTGGACTTGCGGTTCGCCGCGACGACCATTGCCATCGCGTTCCAGCGGATCCAGGCTTCGATGCGCCGTTCGAGTTCACGATTGCCGGGATACGCCGGCTCCTTGCCGACGGCGATCGTGTTCACGTAGGCGGTGTTCGGGCTGTACGGCAGGTAGGCGCCCGAACGGCGTGCGTGTTCGACCATGCGATCGATGAGGAAATGCGCGCGCTCGGGGCCTTCCGCCTGCAGCACCGAATCAATCGATTCGAGCCACTCGCGCGTTTCGACCGGATCCAGATCGCCAGGTTCTGTAGGCTCGCTCATGCCAGTATTATACGAACATGCAAGAGCTGACGATACGCCGCCCGGACGATGCCCACCTGCACCTGCGCGACGGCGCGGTGCTCGCCGCAGTGCTGCCGTTCACGGCGCGCCGCTTTGCACGCGCCATCGTGATGCCGAACCTCGCGCCGCCCGTCACGACCACCGCCGCCGCGCTCACCTACCGCGAGCGCATCCGCGCCGCGGTGCCGGCCGGCGCCGAGTTCACGCCGCTGATGACGCTGTACCTGACCGATGTCACGCCGACCGAAGAAATCGACCGCGCCGCCACGAGCGGCGCCGTCATCGGCTGCAAGCTCTACCCCGCCGGCGCGACCACGCATTCGGCGGCAGGCGTCACCGACGTGCGCCGCCTCGATGGTGTCTTCGAACGCATGGCCGAGCGCGGCATCGCGTTGCAGGTGCACGGTGAAGTCACCGACCCGGCGGTGGACATATTCGATCGCGAAGCACGGTTCATCGATAAGGTGCTAGCTCCGCTCGTCGAGCGCCATCGCACGCTGCGCGTCGTGTTCGAGCACGTGACGACGCGCGCCGCCGTGGAGTTCGTGCGCGGCGCGCGCGACGGCGTGGCGGCCACCGTCACGCCGCAGCACCTGCTGCTGAACCGCAATGCACTGTTCCAGGGCGGCATCCGTCCGCACCTGTACTGCCTGCCGGTGCTGAAGCGCGAGTCCGATCGCGAGGCGCTGCGCGACGCCGTCTCGCGCGGCGAGCCGCGTTTTTTCCTGGGCACTGACAGCGCGCCGCATGCGCGGGCATTGAAGGAAGCGGCCTGCGGCTGCGCCGGCATTTTTTCCGCGCATGCCGGCATCGAGCTGTACGCGGAGGCCTTCGAGCAATTCGGCGCGCTGGACCGGCTCGAGGCTTTCGCCTCGCACTTCGGCGCGGACTTCTACCGGCTGCCGCGCAATGTCGGCACGCTGACGCTGCAGCGACGCGCCTGGTCGCCGCCGGCCGCCTATCCGTTGAACCCCGGCGAGCTGGTGCCGATGCGCGCGGGCGAGCACATCGCCTGGGCGGTGCGCGCGTGATGAACGACGCGCCCGAGCGCCGCATGGCGCGGCGCTTCCGCGGGTTCCTGCCCGTCGTCGTCGACGTGGAAACCGGCGGATTCAACAGCGCGCGCGACGCGCTGCTGCAGATCGCGGCCGTCATGATCGAATTCGACGACGGCGGCAGGCTGGTGCGCGGACCGACGCACAGCTATCACGTGAAGCCCTTCGAGGGCGCCAACATCGAGCCGGCCTCGCTCCAGGTCAACAAGATCGATCCCTGGCATCCGCTGCGGCCCGCGATCGACGAGCGCGAAGCGTTGCAACGCGTCTTCAAGGAAGTTCGCGCCGGCATGCAGCGCGCCGGCTGCAAGCGCGCGATCCTCGTTGGCCACAATGCGTGGTTCGACCTGGGCTTCCTCAACGCCGCGCTGGCGCGCACGAACGTGAAACGCAGTCCATTCCATCCGTTCTCGAGCTTCGATACGGCCACGCTGGCGGGCGCCGCGCTGGGGCAGACCGTGCTGGCGAAGGCGGCGACGATCGCGGGACTCGGGTGGGACACCTCGTCGGCGCATTCGGCGAGCTATGACGCCGAGCGCACCGCGGAGTTGTTCTGCTCGGTCTGCAACCAGCTCTCGGGAAGTTTCCAGTGGGCCGAGAATCGCGCGCGCGAACTCGGCTGGCACGAGCCGGCAGGCGATGGCGTCGAGGCGGAACCGGGCGTGGAGCCGGAGCCGACCGGCGGCTCCGACGCCTAGGGCCTGTTCAGGCGGAGGCCGCGAGGATCGCGCCCGCGTCGGTCAACAGCTGCTTCAATTCGCCGCTTCGGTACATCTCCATCGCGATGTCGCAGCCGCCGACGAGCTCGCCCTTCACGTACAGCTGCGGGTAGGTCGGCCAGTTCGAGAGGCGCTTGAGCGCCTCGCGCATCTCCGGGTCATCGAAGATGTTGACGCTGTGGAACTTGGCGCCGAGCTTGCGCAGGGCGCCGGCGGTCTGCGCTGAAAATCCGCACTGCGGAAAATCGGGTGTGCCCTTCATGAACAGCACGACCGGCGCGCTGCTGAGTTCCTTGCTGATTCGCTCGCTGACATCCATGGCTAGTTCACCTCGAGTTGGTTGTTCACCGCACTGACGCCGGCCACGCTGCGCACAGTACGCTCCGCGGCGACGCGTTGCGCGGCGCTGGCGACGTTGCCGCGCAGCGTCACGATGCCAGCGGCGGCGCTGACCGTGATCGGCGCTTGCCGCAACTGCGTGTCGGACCCCAGTCGCGCGCGGACCGTTGAAGCGAGCGTCGCATTGGCCGTGGCCTCGCCTCGGGCGCGGGAATCGGCAACCGTGCCGCTATTGGGCGCGTTGCCGATCACCGCGGCCACGCAGCCACCCAGCAGCAGCGCCGCCGCGGCACTCACCATTGCCAAGACCCTGGCCTTCATCGTGCGGCTCCTGCGCTACCAGCGTTGAATTATGGGGGTCGCTGCCCTATTCTTCAAACGCGACAGGCCCATCCTCACGCTTTGCAGAACAACGACATAACGTCATAACGAGGCTCTCGACATGAACCCACTGAATTCCGTGCGCGGCTCGATCATCACCGGCGCAATCGTCGCGGCGGTCATCACGGTTGCCATCCCGCAAAGCGCGTTCAACGAGATGGGCCTGATCCGTTGGCTGCACATCCTGTCGGGTGTCATGTGGATCGGCCTGCTGTGGTACTTCAACGTCGTGCAGGTGCCCGGGCTGGGTGCCGCGGCAGCCGACAAGGGCGGCCCCGGGGGCGCCGGCATCTCCAAGTACATCGCGCCACGTGCGCTGCTGTGGTTCCGCTGGGCGGCCCTGGCCACGTGGCTGACGGGCGCTGCCTACCTCTTTCGCGGCGCGAATTTCGTCAATGCCTTCACGTTCGGCCATTTCGGCGAGGACATCTACGGGCTTGTCATCGGCACCGGCGCCTGGCTGGGCACGATCATGCTGTTCAATGTCTGGGTACTGATCAACCCGAACCAGATGAAGGTGCTGGGTTTCAAGCCGGCGACCGACGAGGAGAAGGTGCGCGCGCGCCGCGTCGCGCTGCTCGCCTCGCGCACCAATTTCGTGCTGTCGATCCCGATGCTGATGTGCATGGCGGGCGCGACGCACGGACTGCCGTACTGATCCAGGCACGTCGCGAAGCCTGGCTTGGCCGCGCGACTCCCTGGTGACCTGCCCGAGCAGGTGTCCCGCGCGCTGCGCGAGGACATCGGCTCCGGCGATGTGACGGCGCAACTCATTGCCGCCGGGACTCGCGCTCGCGCACGCGTGCTGTGCCGCGAGAGCGCCGTCATCTGCGGCACGGCCTGGTTCGACGAAAGCTTCCGGCAGATCGATGCCGCCGTGAGCGTGCAGTGGCGCGTCGCCGACGGTGGGCGCGTCGCGGTCGATACGGTGCTCTGTGAACTGGAGGGACCGGCGCGCGCGTTGCTCACCGGCGAGCGCACCGCGCTGAATTTCCTGCAGCTGCTGTCGGCCACCGCGACCGCGACGGCGCGCTACGTGCAGGCTGTCGCGGGCACGGCGTGCCGCATCCTCGACACGCGCAAGACGATTCCGGGGCTCCGCACCGCGCAGAAATACGCCGTGCTGTGCGGCGGCGGACAAAACCACCGCATCGGCCTCTTCGACATGGTGCTCATCAAGGAGAACCACATTGCGGCCGCAGGTTCGATTGGCGCGGCCGTCTCGACCGCGCGTGCGCTATCACCCGGCGTGCCTGTCGAGGTGGAAACGGAGAACCTCGACGAAGTGGCCGCCGCCCTCGCCGCGCGCTGCGACGTCATCCTGCTCGATGAATTCACGCTCGATGACCTGAGGCGCGCCGTGGCGCTGAACCGCGCCGCGCCGCATCCGGCGAAGCTCGAAGCCTCGGGCGGCGTCAGCCTCGAGAGCGTCGGCAAGATCGCCGCCACCGGCGTTGATTTCATCTCGGTCGGCGGCCTGACGAAGCACGTGCAGGCCGTCGACCTGTCCATGCGACTGCTGTAGCTGACACGCGCGCCACGGGACAAAGCCCGAAAAGGCTCTCAATCTGGGAGCAGACGTTCAGGCGCTTTCACGCATGATGCGTGTGTCAGCCGGCTTGCTGGAAGCGTTATTTCTTGCGTGCCGGTTTTCGTTGCGCGGCCTTGCGGACGCGCTTGCGAACGGGTTTCCGGGTTGGCTTGCGCGGGCGACCGGCCTTTTTCCTGGCTGGCCGGCGCTTGGCGCTGCGCTGCTTCGCCGCTGCGCGGCGCGCGACCTTCTTGCCTGCCTTTTTCGCGGGTTTTCTCGGCGCGGGCTTCTTCTTCGCCGGTTTCCTGCTGACCGCCTTGCGAACGGCGGGTGTCGCCGCAGCCGGTTGCGCAGCCGCCTTCGGCGCCGCGACCCCGGCGCGCATCGAGTGAACCGCAAACATCGCGTGCTGCGGATCGAAGAACTGCGCGATGCGGCCACCGCCCGGTACATCGACCGGGCCGTGGCAGAGCTGGCCGCCGCCGGCGATCACGGTGCCGGCCGCTTCATCCGCGCTGGCGCAGCTGGCGTATGGGCACCAGGCGGGCGGCATCGGGCGATCGGCCGGAATCGTGTAGGCGCCGCCGAGGTCTTTGCCATCGAGGCTGAAGGTTTGGTAGAAGAATCCGCCGCCCAGGTCCATCGGCGTGCCGAGCTGCCAGCCGAACAACTGCTGGTAGAAGGCGAGCGCAGTCTCGCGCGAGCGCGCAGCGAGTTCGTACCAGGTGAAAGCGGGAGCCGGAGGCGTACCCCCGTCCAGCGGACGAAAGACGCCAAATCGCGAACCCTCCGGATCGGCGAGCAGCGCGGCGCGCCCCACCGCCGGCAGGTCGCGCGGCGGCTCGAGGATGCGCGCGCCGAGCCGCGAAGCCTGCGCAACGATCGCGTCGACATCGCCCGCACCGATGTAGGCGCGCCAATGAGGCACGGTGCCCATTGCACGCGCCTCGGCGGGCAACGGCATGTTGCCGGCCAAGGGCGCACCGTCGTCATTGGTGAACACGAGGTACGGTGATCCGGGGCTGAAGGGACGCGAGTGCCAGCGCAGGACGCGTCCGTAGAAGGCGGCGGCGGCGTTGGCGTCATTGCAGAGCAGCTCGGTCCAGATGAACCGGCCCTGGTAGCTGGGTTGAGCCATGTTGATCCCCGTTCCTGGCGGCTTCGAGGCAACCGACGATAGCGCAAACGCGTATCAGGCGACAGCCGGATGGTTGACCTCAACGGTGACGTGCACGAGTTCGGGGTGCGCGCCCAGCAGGGAACGGAAATAGGCCGGGGTCGCCGGCGGCGCCGCGGTCACGCTCAGGATGCAGGCGTAGCGCCCCTTCCCCACCCGCCACACGTGCAGGTCGTCGAGTTCGGCCGGGAGCGTGGATTCGCGCACCGCCCGGCGAATCCCGGCCACGACGGGCGAGTCCATGTCGGCATCCAGCAGCAACCGGCCGGTCGAGCGCAGCAGCGACACCGCCCAGGCGGCGACGACACCGGAGCCGAGCAGGCCCACGCCCGCATCCAGCCAACCGATGTGCAGGTACTTGCCACCGGCCAGTGCCCCGATCGCCAGCAGCGAGGTCGCGGCGTCGGCCGCGACATGAATATAGGCCGAGCGCAGGTTCAGGTCATCATGGCGGGAAGGCTGCGCGTGTCGATGCGCACGTGAATGCGCGTGCGAATGATCATGCTCGTGCGTGGGCGCATGTCCGTGCGCCGCACCCGACAACAGCCACGCGGACGCCAGGTTGACCACCAGGCCCAACGTCGCGACGAGCAGCGCCTCGTCATAGGCGATCGGCAGCGGCCGGGCGAGCCGCATGACGCATTCGTAACCCATCAGCACGACGACGCCGGCGAGCAGCAGCGCGCTGGTGTATCCGCCCAGCACCTCGATCTTCCATGTGCCGAACGCGAAGCGCACGTCCCGCCGCAGCCGGCGCGCCAGCGCGTACGCAGCGACGGAGAGGCCGAGCGCTATGACGTGCGAGCTCATGTGCCAGCCGTCGGCGAGCAGCGCCATCGAGCCGTACCACCATCCCGCCAGCAGTTCGACCACCATCGTCACGGCCGTCAGGATCACGACCCAGCGCGTACGGCGCTCGGCGAGCGGATCGACCACATCGAAATCGTGCCCGTGTGTCACATGGCCGCAATGATTGTGTTCGTTCATGGTGCGCGAGCGCCGAATGCGGCGTTGAAGCCCTATATACTGCGCGCCACTATAAACCAGCGTCAGCAGGCCCCGGGCTCCCGATCATGCTGCGTGCAAGCCGCACCCATCATTTTGGCTTCCTGCGCGATCTTGTCTCGCGATGGGATGCGCTCGCGTTGCTGGTCGTGCTGGCGCTGGTCGTGTTCCTCGCGGAAGCAAGCCGCGGGCTGTTCGAGCCGCTCTCGAAGCTCGACGCGACGCCGCTGTCGCTCGCTCCGGCGCAGCTGCCGGTCTATGCCGCGCGCACGACGCTGCGCATGTTCGCGGCACTGGCGCTGTCGCTCGCCTTCACGCTGAGCTATGCCACGTGGGCGGCCAAGTCGCCGCGCGCCGCGCGCGTGCTGATTCCGCTGCTCGACATCCTGCAATCGGTCCCGATCCTCGGTTTCATCTCGATCACCGTGGTGTTCTTCATGTCGCTGGTGCCCGGCCGCGTGCTGGGCGCGGAGTTCGCGGCAATCTTCGCCATCTTCACCAGCCAGGCCTGGAACATGGCCTTCAGCTTCTACCAATCGCTCCGCACGGTGCCGATCGAGCTCGAGGAGGCGGCCACCTCGTTCCACCTGACGCCCTGGATGCGCTTCTGGCAGCTGGAGGTGCCCTTCGGGCTGCCGGCGCTGACCTGGAACATGATGATGTCGATGTCCGGCGGATGGTTCTTCGTCGTCGCGGCCGAATCGATCAGTGTCGGGCACACGACGGTTGCGCTGCCCGGCATCGGCTCCTACATCGCGCTCGCGATCGAACAACGGAACCTGCACGCGATCGGGTGGGCGATCACGGCGATGGCGATCGTCATCCTCGTGTACGACCAGCTGATTTTCCGGCCGCTGATCTGCTGGGTGGATCGCTTCCGCGTCGAGGACGAACCGGGCGCCGAACCGCCGCAGTCCTGGGCGCTGACGATGTTGCGCCGCTCGCGGCTGATCAACGGCTTGACGATCTTGTTCTACGCCGTGCTGCGCTGGACCAGTTGGGCCTTGCCGGCGCGCAAACCCGCTCCCAGGCCGCTGCCGGCGAGCCGCAGGCGCCGGTCACGGCTCGCCGAAATCACGTGGATCGGCCTCGCGCTGCTGCTGGCCGCGCTGGCGCTGCGCCATCTCGCGCTGACATTGCTGCTCGAGACGCACCTGGCCGAACTGCGCGAAGTGTTCCTGCTCGGGCTCCTGACGCTGGCGCGCGTCGTCGTGCTGATCGCAATTGCCAGCCTCATCTGGGTGCCAGTCGGGGTCGCAATAGGCTTGCGGCCGCGCGTTGCGCTGGTCGTGCAGCCGATCGCGCAGTTCCTGGCGGCGTTCCCGGCGAATCTCCTGTTTCCGCTCGCGGTCTACCTGATCGTCTCGGGCCGGCTCGATCCCGACTGGTGGCTGAGCCCACTGATGGTGCTGGGAACGCAGTGGTACATCCTGTTCAACGTCATCGCGGGCGCGTCGGCGATGCCGGCCGAACTGCGGCGCGCGGCGCAGAACTTCGGCGTCGGCGGCTGGCTGTGGTGGCGGCGCGTGGCGCTGCCGGGCGTGTTTCCATTCTTCGTGACCGGCGCGATCACCGCTTCGGGCGGCTCATGGAACGCGGCGATCGTCGCCGAGGTGGCGACCTGGGGAAACACGAAGCTCAGCGCGCACGGGCTGGGCGCGTACATTGCGCAGGCGACCAGCGCGGGCGACTATCACCGCATCGTGCTCGGCATCGCGGCGATGAGCCTCTTTGTCGTCACGATCAACCGCTGCTTCTGGCGGCCGCTGTATTACTACGCTGAGCGCCGCTATCGGCTGACCTGATGAGCCCGGACAATATCCAATTGAACAAGCGGCCGCTGTTGCGGGTCACCGACATCGGCAAGTCCTTTCCGATGCCCGATGGCCAGGAACTGCGCGTGCTCGATGGCGTGAACCTCCATCTCGCCGAAGGGCAGATCGTCGGCCTGCTCGGCCGCTCCGGCTCGGGCAAATCGACGCTGCTGCGCCTGATTGCCGGGCTCGCGGAGCCGACGCATGGCGAACTCAACTACATGGGCTCGCCGGTGCAGGGGCCGGCCGCCGGCATTGCGATGGTTTTCCAGAGCTTCGCGCTGTTCCCCTGGTTGACCGTCTACGAAAACGTCGCGCTCGGCCTCGAGGCGCAGCGCATGCCGCGCGCGGAAATCCGCAGTCGCACGCTGGCGGCGATCGACCTGATCGGCCTGGACGGATTCGAGTCCGCGTATCCGCGCGAACTCTCGGGCGGCATGCGCCAGCGCGTCGGCTTCGCCCGCGCGCTGGTCGTGCACCCGAACATCCTGCTGATGGACGAGCCCTTCTCGGCGCTCGATGTGCTGACGGCCGAAACGCTGCGCACCGATTTCCTCGACCTGTGGTCGGAGGGGCGCATGCCGATCAAGGGCGTGATCCTCGTGACGCACAACATCGAGGAGGCGGTGCTGATGTGCGATCGCATCCTGGTGTTCGGCAGCAACCCGGGGCGCGTGCTGTCCGAAATCGACGTGACGCTGCCGCAACCGCGCGACCGGCTCGATCCCTCGTTCCGCGAACTGGTCGAGAAGATCTACGTTGAAATGACGGCGCGTGCGGCCGGCGTGCAGGCCGGCAGCCGCACCGAATTCTTCCCGGGCCAGGGGATCGGCACCGTGCTCCCCACGGTCTCATCGAACGAGCTGTCCGGATTGCTCGAGGCGGTCGCCGCGGCGCCGTACAACGGCTCGGCCGACCTGCCCAAGATCGCCGCCGAACTGCAGATGGACGTCGACGAGCTGTTCCCGGTGGCCGAAACGCTGCAGATGCTGCGCTTCGCCGAACTCGCGGGCGGCGACCTGAAGCTGACCGAGGCGGGCACCGCGTTTTGCAATGCGGCGCAGGACGAGCGCAAGCGCATCTTCGCGCGCCAGCTGCTCACGTATGTGCCACTCGCGGGCCACATCCGGCGCGTGCTCGATGAGCGCACCTCGCATGTCGCGCGCAAGAGCCGCTTCATCGACGAGCTCGAGGATTTCATGACCGAAGACGCGGCCGAGCAGACGATCCGCTCGATCGTCGGCTGGGGCCGCTACGCCGAAGTGTTCGCCTACGAGGACGAGAGCGCGCGCTTCACGCTCGAGAATCCGGCCTGACCGCCATTCAGTCGCGGCCCCAGGCCCCGGTGTGCAGCTGCGAGGCGAACATGACCAGCGCCGTCGAAGCCAGCAGCACCGCCATCGTGATGTTGAAGGCGCGGCGACGCCCGGGACCGGCCAGCAGGCCGATCAGCGCCTGCCCCATCGCCGCCCACACGGCAATGCTCAGCACGTTCACGACGCTCCAGACCGCGATCACTTCCGCCAATCGCACGGGCGACTGCGCGGCAAAAACCGTCACGGATCCGAGCGACAGCGCCCAGGCCTTGGGATTCGAGAACTGGAAAGCCACTGACTGCGCGAAGCCGAATCCGCGGAACGAGCTGGATTCGGCGCTCGCGCTCACCGGACTCGTCGCGAGCCGCCATGAAAGGTACAGCAGGTAGAGCGTGCCGCAGGCCTGCAATGCCAGGCTCCAGCCCGGCTTGGCCAGCAGCACGGCGCCGAGGCCCGTCCCCATCAGTGCGGTCATCACGGCGAAGCCGGTGGGCACGCCCAGCAGGTGCGGCAGCACCGAGCGGAAACCGCGATTGGCGCCCGTCAGCATCGCGATGGTGTTGTTGGGCCCGGGAGTCACCGCCCCGGCCAACGCAAAGATCGTCAACGGCACGAGGCCCTGGGTGCTGGCATTCAGCATGGCCATGCCGCGCGACTAAAGATCGATCAGCTCCACTTCATCGACCGCGATCGGCGCTCCAAAGAAACGACCGCCCACTTCCGCAAAGCGGTGCACTGCGTCGGTTGCCAGGAAGCTGAACCGGGGTGGCATGCCGCCCGGAACGCGCTGCAGGCCGCGCTCGGCCAGCAGTTGCCGCACTTCCTGCGCCGTGGTGGCCGCCGAATCGACCAGTCGCACGCCCGGCCCCGCCGCGGCGGCGATGACCGATTTCAGCGCCGGGAAATGCGTGCAGCCGAGCACGATCGTGTCGGGCGCATGCGGCTGCGCGGCCCGGAGCGGCGCGAGGTAGCGCTCGGCCGCGGCCGTGGCGACCGGCCCGTCGGTCCAGCCCTCTTCCGCCAGCGCGACGAACAGCGCGCAGGCGATGGCCGTCACTTCCGCATCGGGGCGGATGCGCGCGATGGCCTGCGTGTACGCGCCGCCGCGCACCGTGCTCTCGGTGGCGAGCACCGCGATGCGCCCGGTGCGCGTCGCGGCGCAGGCCGCGCGAGCACCGGGCTCGATGACGCCCACGACGGGGAGTTCGGTGTAGCGCTGCTGCAGCGCGGGCAGCGCCGCCGCCGACGCCGTGTTGCAAGCCACGACCAGGCACTTGATGCCGCGTTCGACGAGCTCGTCGGCCGCCTGCAGCGCATAGCGCGCCACCGAGTGCTCGCTCTTCGTGCCATACGGCAGGCGCGCCGTGTCGCCGAGGTAGATGAATGATTCGGCCGGCAGCACGGCGCACAGCGCGCGCAGCACCGTGAGCCCACCGACGCCGGAATCGAATACGCCGATCGGCCGGTGCGGGTCGCCGCGGGAGGGCTCCGTGCCCGGGCTCACGCCGGGGATTCCTGCCGCATCTGCGGAAACAGCAGCACGTCGCGAATCGACGGCGAATCGGTCAGGAACATCACGAGCCGATCGATGCCCAGCCCCAGACCCGCGGTCGGCGGCATGCCGTATTCGAGCGCGCGGATGTAGTCAGCGTCGTAGTGCATCGCCTCGTCATCGCCCGCTTCGTGGCGCGCCACCTGCGCCTTGAAGCGCGCGGCCTGATCCTCGGGATCGTTCAACTCGGAGAATCCGTTGGCCAACTCGCGCCCGCCAATGAAGAACTCGAAGCGATCGGTGAGGAACGGGTCAATATCGTTTGCACGCGACAACGGAGAGACCTCCGCGGGATACGCGCACACGAAGGTCGGATCGATGAGCGTGTGCTCACCGGTCTTCTCGAAGATCTCGATCTGGAGCTTGCCGGCGCCGTCGCCCGCCTTCACCGGAATGCCGAGCCGCTCGCAGGCGGCGCGCAGGTACGGCACGTCGCGCAGGCGCGCGCGTTCGAGTTCAGGATTGCGTTCGACGATCAGGTCTTCCACCGTGACGCGGCGGAACGGCTTGCCGAGGTCGTAGGCGCGGCCCTGGTAGTTCACGATGCGCGTGCCGAGCAGCGAATCGGCCAGGCCATGCAGCAGGCGCTCGATCAGCTCCATCAGCTCCCGGTAGTCGCTGTACGCCCAGTACAGCTCGAGCATCGTGAATTCGGGGTTGTGCTGCGTCGAGAGGCCTTCGTTGCGGAAGTTGCGGTTGATCTCGTAGACCCGCTCGAGCCCGCCCACGATCAGGCGCTTCAGGTACAGCTCGGGCGCGATGCGCAGGTACATCTTCGCATCAAGCGCATTGTGGTGCGTGACGAACGGCCGCGCCGCCGCGCCGCCCGGGATCGGATGCATCATCGGCGTCTCGACCTCGAGGAAATCGAGCGCATCGAGCGCATCGCGCAGGTAACGCACGATCTGCGTGCGCGCGCGGAACACGTTGCGGCTCGGTTCGCTCATGACGAGGTCGACGTACCGCTGCCGATAGCGCGTCTCGGTGTCGGCCAGGCCGTGCCATTTGTCCGGCAACGGGCGCAACGACTTGGCCAGCAGCTGCAATCCCGTCACGCGCACCGAGAGTTCGCCGGTGCGCGTTCGAAACAGCGGGCCGGCCGCACCGAGGATGTCGCCGACGTCATAACCCTTGAAGGCCTCGTACGCAGCGCCGAGCGTATCTTCCTGCAGGAACAGCTGGATCGCGCCGCTCCGGTCGGCGATCTTCGCGAAGCTCGCCTTGCCCATGACGCGCTTGAACATCATGCGTCCGCCGACGCGCACGCGCACCGGATTCGCCTCGAGCCATTGCGCGTCGCGTTCCGCGTAGGTCGCCAACAGGTCGGCCGCCAGCGCGTCACGCCGGAAATCGTTCGGGTACGCGTTGCCGTGCTCGCGCAAGCCGGCCAGCTTGGCTCGCCGCTCGCCGATCAGGTGATTCTCTTCCTCGTTGGTCACAGTCCCGCCTTCAGGCTCGCTTCCATGAATTGATCGAGGTCGCCGTCCAGCACGGCGCCCGTGTTGCCGACCTCGACGTTGGTGCGAAGGTCCTTGATGCGCGACTGGTCGAGCACGTAGGAACGGATCTGGTTGCCCCAGGAAACGTCGGACTTCGAATCCTCGAGCACGCGCGCGGCGGCATTGCGCTTGTTCACCTCGAGCTCGTACAGCTTCGCCTTCAGCATCTTCATCGCGGTCGCCCGGTTCTTGTGCTGGCTGCGCTCGTTCTGGCAGGCCACGACGATGCCGCTGGGCGCGTGCGTGATGCGCACCGCCGATTCGGTCTTGTTGACGTGCTGCCCGCCCGCGCCGCTGGATCGATACACGTCCATGCGCAGGTCGGCCGGGTTGATCTCGATATCGATGTCGTCATCGACCTCGGGGGACACGAACACCGAGGCAAACGAGGTGTGGCGCCGGTTGCCCGAATCGAACGGCGACTTGCGCACCAGCCGATGCACGCCGGTCTCGGTGCGCAACCACCCGTAGGCGTACTCGCCCTTGATCTCGACGGTGGCGGACTTGATGCCGGCGACTTCGCCGGGCTGCGAGTCGATGACTTCGGCGGAGAAGCCGCGCGCCGCGGCCCACTTCAGGTACATGCGCAGCAGCATCTGCGCCCAGTCCTGCGCCTCGGTGCCGCCGGCGCCGGCCTGGATGTCGAGGAAGGCATTGTGCGCATCCATCTCGCCGCGAAACATGCGGCGGAATTCCAGCGCGCGCACGCTCGCTTCGTACTTCGGGCGTTCGCGCTCGATGTCGCCGGCCGTCGATTCGTCGTTCTCGGCCTCGGCCATCTGCAGCAGCTCGAGTGCATCGCGCACCGAGGAGTAGGCCTTGTCCATCTCGGCCAGGTCGTTCGCGAGCCGGGCGCGCTCGCGGCCCAGCTCCTGCGCGCGCTCAGGCTTGTTCCAGATCGCGGGATCTTCCAGTTCCAGGCCGACTTCTTCTAGTCTCTCGCGCTTGAGGTCGTACTCAAAGAAACCCCCTCAAGGAGACGGCGCGCTCCTCGAGATCTTTCAACGTACGCTTGAGTTGTGTGACTTCCATCAGCCCGCTCGCACCCTTAAGACGGCGCGCATGGTAGCACGTGCTCGACGACAAGCTGCAGGCGGCGCTCACCCTGGTAGTCGTTGGTGCCGAGGCGGTACACCAGGCGCACCCGGCCCGACGGCAGCGCAGCGGGCGCCTGCGGATCCACGCTGTTGAAGGCGATCGCTTCGAAACCGCCGCGACCTTCGCGCGCCGCGACCTGGAATTTCAGGTGGCGGCCCGCGAGCACGCGCGGCGTGCCGCGCAGCTCGAACTCACCGTCGAACAGCGGCTCCGGGAACGCCGCGCCCCACGGCCCACCGGCGCGCAGCGCTTCGGCCAGCGGCAGCGCGATGTCGTGGTCGGCCAGTTCGCCGTCGGTTTCGATCGCATCGCTGACCGCGCCGGCGGCCATCGCGCGCGCCACTTCGGTGTCGAATGCGCGCGCGAAACGATCGAGGTTCGCGCGCGGCAGCGACAGGCCCGCGGCCATCGCGTGGCCGCCGAATTTCTCCAGCAGGCCCGGCTCGCGCGTCGCGACGGCCTCGAGCACGTCGCGCACGTGCACGCCGGGCACCGAGCGCGCGGAACCGCGCAACGTGCGTTCATCGGCCAGCGCGAACGCGACGACCGGTCGGCGCAGCTGCTCCTTCATGCGGCCGGCGACGAGGCCGACGACGCCCTGGTGCCAGCTGGCGTCGAACAGGCACACGCCCGCGCGCTGCGTGGCGCCCTCGCCGCTGCGCAGCGCGCGCACGGCAGCGAGCGCCGTCGCCTGCATGTCCGCCTCGATCTCGCGCCGCTGCGAGTTCAACTCGTCGAGCTGCGCCGCCAGGCTCGCGGCTTCGGCCGGATCGTCGGCCAGCAGGCAGCGGATGCCGATCGACATGTCGGTCAGCCGGCCGGCCGCGTTCAGGCGCGGCGCGACGGCGAACCCCAGGTCGGTCGCGACCAGCTCGCTGCGCTCGCGCTTGGCGACGGCGAGCAGCGCGGAAATGCCGGGCACGCAGCGCCCGGCGCGGATGCGCGCCAGCCCCTGCTGCACCAGCACGCGGTTGTTGGCGTCGAGCGGCACGACGTCGGCGACGGTGCCCAGCGCGACCAGGTCGAGCAGGACCGCGATCGAGGGCGCCGAAGCGGGCAATTGGCCCGCGCCTTCCATGAGCCGGCGGAGCGCGGCGCAGACATAGAACGCAACGCCGACGCCGGCGAGCGCGCCGCTGGCGAAGCCGTTGCCCGGCACGTTCGGGTTCACAATGACGTTGGCGTCGGGCAAATCCGCCGCCGGCAGGTGATGGTCGGTGATCAGCACGTCGATGCCGCGCGCGCGCGCCGCGGCGACGCCCGCGTGGCTGGAGATGCCGTTGTCGACGGTGACGATCAGCGTGGGCGCGCGCTCGGCGGCGACGGCGACGATCTCGGGCGTCAAACCGTAGCCGTACTGGAATCGGTTGGGCACCAGGAAATCGACCGAAGCGAAACCGCAGCCGCGCAGCGCGCGCAACACCAGCGCCGTGCTGGTCGCTCCGTCGGCATCGAAATCGCCGATGACCAGCACGCGCCGACGGGCATGGCGCAGCAGCAGCTCCGCCGCCGCCGCCGCACCGCCGAGGCTTCCGACGGGGGCGAGCCGCTCGAGCGACAGGTCGAGGTCCTCGCGCGAGCGCAGGCCGCGCGCCGCGTACACACGCTTGAGCACCGGGTGCAGCGCCTGGCCCAGTGCGGCATCGGCGGCCGGCACATCGCGTCGCTGGATCTTCAGCATCGTCAACTTCATCGCAGCAAAATCTCCCACCAGGGACGGGGCCGGCGCAAGGCCCGCCAGCCGCGCCGCCATCGCCTCAATCGCGGCAGCGTGATCGCACGCTCGCCGGCGAGCAATGTTGCCGTGTCGAGACGCCCCTGTTGCCAATCCAGCAATGTCGGCGCGATCCAGCCGTTCTCCATGCCCCGGAGGGACTCCGCGCGGCCCGCCACGTCGGCGCCGAACACCACCAGTCGCTCAGTGGGCTGTGCCAGTGCGGTGCGCGTGGGTGGCCAGCGCTCGGGCGGCACCCGCACCTCGACGCCGCGCACGCGCGCCAGGCCGTCCAGATAGGCATCTTCGGCCCAGGCTCCGGCGGCGGGGGCCGCACGCAGGGCGCATATCACGGCGCTCGCCCCGCCGCCCCACAGCCACAACGCGTTGGTGGCCAGTTCACCGCGGGCGGCGCGCAAGCGATTGACCGGATGCTCGTGCAACCACATCTCGATCTCGGCGCCGAGCCGACGCAGCGGAGCGCCTTGTGCGCCGGCCGGGAATCCTTCGCGCGGATCCGCGCCCAGCCAGCGGGCCGGATCATCGCTCCGTGCGCCGGCGGGCTCGACGGGCGTTCCACCTGCCAGCAGCATCTCGCGCCGTCCCGTCGCATGCAGCGTATAGCCCGAACCGGCGAACACGCGCGCGAAATCCGCAGCCAATCGATCCTGCGCCTCGCGCTCGAGTTCCAGCAGGCCGGCCGGGTGGAGCCGCACCGTGTCGAGCCCCGCGACGAAATGCACCGGCGTCGCGAGCCACAGCGGTTTTCCCGGTGGCAGGTTCGGCACGGCCGCCGCCGCGACCGAGGCGGGTGTGACCAGCGCTTGCACAGTGTCCGGCGCCAGCGGCGCCTCCAGCGCAAATTCGCGCCACAGCCAATTGCGCCATCCGCCGCGGGCCGGCGCGATGTCGGCGCAGGCCAGCCAACGCTCGAGCGCGGCAAGCCGCGGCAACGCGGCGAACGCCTCGCGATCGAGGCGGGCGGGATAGAAATCGCGCAGCACGAGGATGAGCCGGTTCACGGTGGTATCGTAACGATCATGCGCCTCGTGCTCGACACCGATGCCGAAATTCTCACCGTCCGGCGCTACGCGGCCGGCGAGGTCGACGTCTCCGGCACGCTGCTGCGCGCGCCTTTCATCGTCAGTCCGTCACGGTTGATCGCCGATTGGGGGGTGGCGTCCTTCGCGGCGCTGGATGCCGCCCCACTCGCCGCGCTGCTCGATCTGCAGCCGGCCATCGTGCTGGTGGGGAGCGACGCCATCGATGAACCGCGAAGCCGGAGCCTGCGCCGCACGATCGAGGCGCAGGGCGTCGCGTTCGAATGCATGGGCCTGGGCGCGGCCTGCCGCACCTACAACGTGCTGGCGCAGGAGCGTCGAAACGTGGTCGCGGGTTTATTCCCTTGAGGAATTCGTAGGAAGCGAACCGGGAGAAGACACAGGGCGGAAAGATCGCTCAACCAACCAACTATCCGAAGCTGACAGAATCGAATAATTGTCACTGCCTTGTTTTTGTTTTTCGAACTGTTTTTCTTCTTCTCTGGACTAATCAGCTCTTCCCTTGGTGCCCTGTGTCTTCTCCCGGTGCGCCTGCCCGGTCGAGATAGTGTCGGAGTTTGCCGACAGCTGGAAAGATACTAGCCGCGCGCTTCGATCGTTGACAAGTCGGATAATGATAATTGCGTTTTTTCAACGCCTTACAGCACTTTTTTCAACATAATCCGATGCAGTTAGCCGACGCCGCCCACCAGCGGAACGAAGCTCACGGCGCCCAGCACCTTCTGCTCCAACCCTTCTTCGCGGCGCGTGATGCGGAGCAGCTGCTGCTTGCCCTCGGGACCGGCGGGCACGATGAGGCGGCCTCCCACCGCGAGCTGCGCGGTCAGCTCCTCCGGCACCACCAACGGGGCGGCCGCGACGAGAATGCCGTCGAACGGCGCCTGCGAGCGCCAGCCTTTCGATCCATCGCCCACCTTGAAGCGCACGTTGCGCACGCCGAGTTCCTTGAGCCGCACGCGGGCCCGCTTCTGCAGTCCGTCGATGCGCTCGATCGTGTAGATGCGTTCGACCAGCGGCGCGAGCACGGCGGTCTGATAGCCGCAGCCGGTGCCCACCTCGAGCACGTGCTTGAGCGGCGGTCCGTCGAGCAAGGCCTCGGTCATGCGCGCGACGATGTAGGGCTGGGAGATGGTCTGCCCGAACCCGATCGGCAACGCCGTGTCTTCATAGGCCCGGCTCGCCAGGGCCTCGTCGACGAAGATGTGGCGCGGCAGGTTGCGGATGCGATCGAGCACGGCCAGGTTCTTGATGCCCTGCTCGCGCAGCCGCTGCACGAGCCGATCGCGCGTGCGGAGCGAGGTCATGCCGATGCCTGAAAAACGCGGATCGGTCATGCGAGCTTCACGCCACCGAGCCAGTTTCCGAGTTCGGGCAGCGCGGCGTGGCGCGTCAGGTCGATCGACAACGGCGTGACCGAAACCCAGCCATTCGCCACCGCATCGAAGTCGGTGCCTTCGCCCGAATCGGCGCCAGCGCCCGAAGGCCCGACCCAGTACATCTTCTCGCCCCTCGGATCGCGCACCGGAATTGCAGGCTCCGAGCGGTGGCGGAACCCCAGGCGCGTGGCCTTGATTCCGCGCAGTTCCCCGAGCGGCAGGTCGGGCACGTTGATGTTGAGGATCAGGCGCGGGTCCAGCGGGCGGCCGGCGATTCCCTCCACGATGCTGCGCGCGATCGCCGCCCCGGTCGCGAAATGCCGGCCGCTGCCGCTGTGCGTGCACAGCGATACCGCCAGCGCCGGCAGCCCCAGGAAGCGCCCTTCGATCGCCGCGGCGACGGTGCCGGAATACAGCACGTCATCGCCGAGGTTCGGGCCGTCATTGACGCCGCTGACGACCATGTCGAAGTCGAAGTCGAACAGGCCCGAGACGGCCAGGTGCACGCAATCGGTGGGCGTGCCCGGCACGAAATGCACGCCGGGCTCGGACAGCTTGACCCGCAGCGGCACATCGAGCGTCAGCGAGTTGCTGGCGCCGCTCCGGTTGCGATCGGGCGCGACCACCGTGACATCGGCCATTCCCTGGAGCGCGGCCCGGAGCTTTACGATGCCCTCGGCGCGGTATCCGTCGTCGTTGCTGACCAGTATTTTCATTATTCTTTCGATCGATCCCTAGGACCCCGACGGCGCGCCAATATACTGAAAGCCCGCGCCCGGAGGAATGCGAGTTGACAGGCGACGACGATGACCGCGAGGAATTCCGGCGGGCGATGCGCGGCGTGCGTCCGCTCGCTCGCGCGGAGCGCGCGCCACCCCCGCGGCGGCGTCCGGTGCCGCGTGCGCGCTTCAGCCGCGCCGAGCGCGCCGCGGTGCTGCGCGAAAGCATCGGGCCTCCCGACCCCGCGCTCGACATCCAGCCCGGCGATTCGCTGCAGTTCCGGCAGGCGGGCGTGCCCGAGACCGTGTTGCGGCGCTTGCGGCGTGGCGACTACCGGATCGAATCCGAGATCGACCTGCACGGCCTGACCGTCGTCGAGGCCCGCGCGCAGCTGCGCGAGTTCCTTGCCGCCGCCGCTGCGCGCCGGCTGCGCTGCCTGCGCATCGTGCACGGCAAGGGATTGCGTTCCGGCGCGCGCGGCCCGGTGTTGAAGACGGCCGTCTATGGCCTGCTGCGCCGAATGCAACTCGTGCTGGCCTTCACGTCCGCAGCGATGCGCGATGGCGGCACGGGGGCCACGCTGGTGCTGCTGCGCGACGCGGCTCCCTGACGGGCGCGTTCGCTAGGCATTGTCGATCAGCACGGTGGCCATGCCGACCAGGCCCTCGTTGCGGCCGGTGAACCCCAGGTATTCGGTGGTCGTCGCCTTGACGTTGACTTCGGCCAGCGTGACGCCCAGCAGCGTCGCGATCGAATGACGGATCTGCTCGCGGTGCGGGCCCAGCCGCGGCGCCTGCGCAACCAGCGTCAGGTCGGCATTGACGACGCGCAGCGAACGGCGGGCCAGCATCTCGACGGCGGCGGCGACGAACTGGCGGCTGTCGGCGCC
>Ga0209023_10003223_pt1 | contig 19634 bp, 14 predicted proteins | sample LakOneMetagenome_FD_187468 | JGI IMG/M metagenome (GOLD analysis project Ga0209023, IMG submission 187468) | Freshwater and sediment microbial communities from Lake Erie, Canada (SPAdes) (version 2) | ecosystem: Environmental > Aquatic > Freshwater > Lentic | place: Lake Erie, Canada...
TCTGTCGGACTTACGCGGGCTCTGCAGATTCGAGACCTGGGCCGCGACGAGGTTGAGGTCGGCCTAACCGTCAGCACCGGTCATCCGGCTGACGCCGGACCTGGCGGCTGAAAGATTCGAAAAGAGCGTGTCGAGATCGTGACCGCAGGGCGAGACGACGCCCATGCCGGTAATCACGACCCGTTGATCGGGCTCGTGAGGCAATGGGATCAGCTGGGCTGCGACACGCCGGCTTCGACGAGACGGTCGATCAGGGTTCCCAAATCGCGAAGTGACTTCAGCTGCTTCGCATCATCCTGCTCGATCGTGATGTTGAAGTGCCCTTCGAGCTCGAAGAGAAACTCGAGGTATCCGAGCGAGTCCGCACCGAGCTGCTGGATGGGGGCGTCAGGATCGATCTTCGTGGGATCGCCGCCAAATTGCTGCGCGGCGAGGTCAATCACGGTGTCGAGTGTGTTCACGTCAGGGGCACTCACATGAGTCGGGAACGCGTGTGGCGTCGAAGTCCCGGTTCGGTCATGGGCGCCGGCAGGCGCAGAAACGGATGGGAGATAAACGCCGAACCTGCAGCTTCAGCCGTGAGGGTGCACCAGGCGATGCACCACCCTCTCGTGAAAGCTGAGCCGAGGATGTTATCACAGCGAATCCTGTGGGAGTCCTAAGGAAATCGGTGGTGTCCCGACCGATTCGAAGCTCGAGAATCTGCAGTGATATCCGAGCGGTACGGGCGTCGACGCGTTAGCGATCCCAGCCGCGCCAGGTCATCGCGTAGCGCTCCCGTGTGGCCCGTGCTTCACCGGGGAACACGCCGGCGCGACGTGCCGCTTCCGACGCGCGCGACATCGCCGCGTCGATCGCGGTGGCCGTGCCGACGATGTCGCGGCGAATGGCGGAACAGTCGGCGGACTCGGCGTCGCTATGCGACGACTCCCAGATGCCGAACCAGGCGCGACGTTCCGACGCGGGGAGCGACGTCGAGCCTTGCCGACAGACAGCGGCGTAGCGCTGCCAGTACGCATCGAGTTGATCTGCCTGTGCGGCAAGCGCGCGAACGACGGCGTCGAACTGCGCGCTACCAGCGTCCCGGTCCAGGTCGCGAGTGCCCGACGTCTGGCCGCTCCCAATTCCGCTGAACGGCGGCGCCGCGTCAGTGCTCGAGGACGCGTTGGCAACTGACTCCGCGCCTGCGACCAGGCGAGCGGCGTGCTCGCTGGCGATGGCGAAGCCGAGTGACTCAGCCCCATTCATCTTCGCCGTGGTGATGCCCACGACCATGCCGCGGCTGTTGATCACGGGTCCGCCGCTGTTACCCGGATTGATGGCGGCGTCGGTCTGCAGCAGTGTGAGACCACCAGCGCTTCGCACAGCGCTCACGATGCCGCGCGTGACCGTGCCTTGCAACATGCCAAGTGCGGAGCCAAGCACCATCACGTCTTCACCGACACGCACCGCATCGGTTGACGCAAGCTGCAGCACGCGCAGCGTCGCCGGTGCTGGCTGATCGAGTCGAACGATCGCGAGGTCGGCATCGAGGGCGATGCGGGCGACGGTACCACTGAGCACGTCGCCGGTGAGCAGCCGAACGCGAACTGATGCGTTGTCGCCAACGACGTGATGGTTGGTGACGACGGTGTCGCGCGCAACGAAGAAGCCGGAGCCAGACGCCTGCGCCGACTCAATCGTGACAACACCTGGCATCACCGACTGCAACACGTCTGCGCGCATCATGCTCGCGCCGCGCACAGGTGAGGGGGCGGACGCCGGCGATGATGTGTCTGGCGACGGGGTCGTGCGAGTTGGCGTCTTGAGGTCGGCGTCGCCATAGCGCTTTGCCGTGGACGCAGGCGTGCTCGTGGCTGTTTCGGCGGCCACGGAGGAGAGCGACGGGAACTGCTCCGCCGGAGAGGCCGCGTCGACGGGGATGACCCCGAGTGACAGCGCGGCAGCGATGCACAGGCGCACCGCGAAGGGCGTGCTATTGCGCGCGCCGAAGCACGACGACACCGCAGGACGAAGGCACATCAGCCGTGATATCGGCGCCGACGCACTCCGGGCGCGTTGTCTAGATGGAGAAACGGAGGGTCGAGCGCGGGAGTGCGCAACGATGGCAGCTCATGGCGCCGACCGCTCATGGCCATCGGTGGTCGTCCGTGAACGTCAGTCCCGTACGCGTGTCGTCTCCTGCCAGCGGTAGCCGACGCCGTAGTCTGCGCCTGGTGCTCCCTGGTGTGTATGGATGAATTGCAGCACACCGAGCGTGAGCACCAGTTGCGCGAGCCAGACGCAGCAGAGCAGCGCGCGTCCTCGTCGTTGTCGAAGGAGCAGGCCGGCGAGCCAGATCCACGGAAGGGGATAGAGCACCACGAGGTAGTGTCGGTGGATCATGTGAAGGGTTGCCGTCAGCATCAGTCCGAAGACACCGATGGTTGCCGCTTCGGCGCCAAGCGTCTGGCTCCGGTTGCGAGTAAGGACCGCCAACCCCGTCGCGCGCAGGTCGTGAAGCAGTGCCCAGGTCGGAGGAGCGGCCGCAGCGAGACTGATTGACATCGAAACGAACGCTGCGATCGCCATTAGCCACGTCGAGTGCCCGCGCACGACAGGCGCTGCGAGGAACTCCGCGTAGTGCGTCCCAAGGCTGTAGTTCAGTCCGAAGCCGGCCGCATCGCAGAGCCAGTTCCACCAGAAGGACGGCCAGAAACTCAGTAGATGCCAGTTCAGCAGTCCGATGCGTGTCGTGATGAGAGTCGCGACAGGCGACAGTGATGCTGTCGCTGGCGAACGGAGCCACGCCGCTGCGCCAATGGCGAGCTGGACGAACCATTGCACCAGTCCGATGGAGCCAATGGCAAACCCGCCCGCCCACCATCGCCAGCGGATTGGCGCAGGCGGGTCACCGCCCTGCGGAGCGACCATCGTCCAGATACCGAAGGCCGCGGCCAGGAAGAGACCGCTGATGTGAATCTGGCCGAGCACTGCGCTGAGCAGGCCCCACATGCATGCGCCCCACCGTGTCTCGCGGCGAAACCATCCAATCAGGAACAAGAGAGAGAAAAGCGGCAGCGTGGATTGTGCCCAGAGCTTTCGCTCGAGCAACACGGCGAAGGGACTGACGGCCACCAGTGCCGCACCCCATCGCCAACTGTCGCGTGCATCGGCTTCGACGCCGGTTTCCGAGAAGAGCACGAGCAGGACGAGCGCGGCCACGTTGAGCCACACCACGCGTGCAGTCAGATCGACGGGTGTCATTGGCCGCGACGTCTGGGTCAGGCCGACGAAGACGAGGAGACTCAGTGGCGCGTTCGGGATCGTGATGCCGGAGGGCATGCCCAGCTTCGGCCACGGCTCATCTGCTGGGATGCGGACGGCGTGCGTGAAAGTCCACTGCTCATCGCGCTTGTACTCCATCTCGTCGAGGCGACCGAGGCGAAGCCAGGCTCCGAGTCCGACCGCCGCCAGCAATACGAGCAGTGGCGCTGCGCGTCTGCCGCGAGCGGAGGTCATGAGGGACGAACGAGCGGTGGTCGGGCGGCGATGCGCGTGAGTGTGCGTCAGACCATCGTGCACTGCAAGCTCCTTCGGAGTTGCAAAGATGTCGGGGGTGGGTTCGCGGTGGCGCGGATCACATGCCGGATGTCGAACCGGTGTGGCACAGAGGCGGTGTTGTGGCGTGATCGCGCGGCGCCGTGCCTAACCGCCACACCACCAGGCGTACGTCTTCGTGCGAATCCCGTGAAACCCGTTGCGGCAGCGTCGGCATTCCTCTTGCCGTCTGGTCGTCAGACACAGCTCCGCCCGGCGTCATGCCTGGGCAACGGAGATTCCCGTGGGGAATGCCTGGGTGAGTACGAGAGTCGGTCTTGTTCTGCTGACGTTGTGCGCGTGCGGATGTCAGCGGACGTCGGCGGCCTCAAACGCCGGGGCCAACCGTGGCCGCAACAGCGGTGGTGGCGGTGCGGCTCCCGTCGTCGTCGCCACGGTCACATCGCGAGATGTGCCGGTGGACATCGAAGCCATCGGCAACGTTGAAGCGACCAACACGATTGCCGTCAGGAGTCAGGTGACCGGCACCGTGGTGGCGACACACTTCACGGAAGGCGACCTCGTTCGGGCCGGGCAGGTCCTCTTCACGATCGATACACGCCCCTACCTCGCCGCACTGCATCAGGCAGAAGCGACGCAGACGCGTGACGAAGCGCTCGAGGCGCAGGCCGACGCACAACTCGCGAGAGACCGCGCGCAGGCGACCTACACACGGCTGACCGCCCAGCACAACGCCGAGTTGCTCGAACGCGGCATCGTGTCGAAGGACGCCTACGATCAGGCGACGGCAGCCGCGGATGCGGCAGACGCGCTGGTCAACGCCGATGCGGCGTCAGTGCAGAGCGCGCGGGCGCAACTCGACGCGCAACTCGCAGCCGTCGACAACGCGAAGGTGGCGCTCGGCTACACCGAGATCATCTCGCCGCTCAACGGTCGAAGCGGCGCCATCCTCGTGAAGACGGGGAACCTGGCCACCGCCAATACGACCGAGCTCACGACGATCGCGCAAGTGGAGCCGGTGTATCTGACATTCAGCGTGCCGGCGAGCCGGCTCCCGGCGATTCAGCAAAGCATGCATGGTGCACGGCTGACGGTCACCGCATCTCCCGAAGCCGGCGCCGGCGAGGGCGTGGTCGGCTCGCTGGCCTTCGTCGACAACGCGGTGGATCCCACAACCGACACCATCAAGCTGAAGGCGCAGTTTCCGAACGCCGACGGTCAGCTCTGGCCCGGTGAGTTCGTCCGCGTGGCGCTGCGTCTGGGCATGCTGAACGGTGCCGTGGTGGCGCCCGCGCAGGCCCTGCAGACCGGGCAGAACGGACAGTTTGTATTCGTCGTCACAGCGGACCAGACCGTCGAGCAGCGCGCGGTGACGACAGGCGAGCGCGCCGGTCAGGACGTGGTGGTGCAGTCGGGACTTGCGCCCGGTGAATCGGTCGTGACCGAAGGTCAGCTTCGACTCGAGCCTGGATCGCGCGTGCAGGTGGGCGAAGCCGCTGGTGAGCGTGGCTCTGGCCGCGGAAGCTCGCCGGGTAACAGTGGCAGTGGAGGAGGCCAGCGGCGACAGACGGCGTCGCCAGCGCACTGACGCTGGCATCAGGAGCGCTGCCATGGCCTCTGTCAACCTGTCTGAGGGTTTCATTCGTCGACCGATCGCCACCAGCCTGCTGATGGTGGCTGTGGCGATGTTCGGCGTCATCGCGTACCGGCTGCTGCCCATCAGCGACCTCCCGCAAGTCGACTATCCGACGCTCAACGTCTCGGCGGGACTACCGGGAGGCGACCCCGGCACGATGGCCAGTGCGGTTGCCAGTCCGCTCGAGCGGCAGTTCACGACCATCTCCGGCCTGGACTCGATGACCTCATCGAGTGGCACCGGCAGCGCGAACGTCACGCTGCAGTTCAGTCTCGACCGCGATATCGATAGCGCATCGGTCGATGTCCAGACGGCCATCGCCGAAGTGATGCCGCTCCTGCCTGCCGGGATGCCCGCGCCTCCGTCCTTCCGAAAGAACAATCCCGCCGACCAGCCCATTCTGACGTTGAGTCTGACCTCGAAGACGCTGTCGCTGCCGCAGCTCGACGACTACGCGGAGAACGTGCTGGCGCCACGCATGTCGATGATCTCCGGCGTCTCTCAGGTCATGGTGCAGGGGGCAGCGAAGTACGCGGTGCGCGTGCAGCTCGATCCGGACAAGCTGCGCGCCCAGGGGCTCGGCTTCGACGAGGTGGGGCAAGCCGTGTCGAACTGGAACGTCAACCTGCCGACCGGACAGCTCTTTGGTCCGACGTCGACATTCACGATCAAAGCAGCCGGGCAGTTGATGAATGCGGATCAGTTCAAGCCTCTCGTCGTCACCTATCGCAATGGTGCGCCGGTCCGGCTCGACCAGGTGGCGACCGTCGTCGACAGCATCGAGAACGTCTTCAATGCCTCCTGGCTCTACTCGAAGAACGAGCACGGCACGCCCGAGGCGCAGCGCGCGATCCAGATGCAGGTGATGCGGCAACCCGGCAGCAACACCATCGCTGTTGCTGACGCCGTGCGCCGACTCCTCCCTCAAATGGCGTCGACGATGCCGCCATCCGCGCATCTGACCGTTCGCCAGGACCGCTCGAAGACCATCCGCGCCGCCTTCTCCGACATTCAGATGACGATGCTCGCCACGCTCGCCCTCGTCATCGCCGTCATCTTCGTCTTCCTGCGAAACGGGTCGGCCACCGTTATTCCCGCGCTGGCATTGCCGTTCTCGCTGCTCGGCACGTTCTGCGTGATGCTGCTGCTGCATTTCAGCCTCAACAACCTGTCGATGATGGCGCTCATCCTCTCGGTGGGCTTCGTGGTGGACGACGCCATCGTGATGCTCGAGAACATCGTGCGACACATGGAAGCCGGCCTGTCGCCACTCGAGGCTGCGCTGGTGGGCTCGGAGGAAATCGGGTTCACGATTCTGTCGATGACGATCTCCCTCACCGCGGTCTTCATTCCGATTCTGTTCATGAACGGAATCCTCGGCCGGCTGTTCCGGGAATTCGCGGTGACCATTACGGCGGCGGTCCTGATCTCGGGTGTCGTCTCCATCACGCTGACGCCCATGCTCTGCAGCCGCTTTCTCAAGCACACGGCTGCGCATCGGCACGGGCGCTGCTCGGCGGCCATGGACCGGGGATTCAACGCGGCGCATCGCGCGTATGCACGCTCTCTGGACTGGGTCATCGGGCGGCGCGGGCTTGTGCTCGGTCTCTTCGGGTTGGTGCTGGCGGCAACGCTGGTGATGTTCGTGGTGGTGCCGAAGGGATTCGTGCCCGATCAGGACAACGACTCCATGTTCGTCAACCTGAGAGCGGCGCAGGGCACGTCGTACTACGACATGACGAAGTGGCTGCAGCAGGTGGCTGACGTGGTGGTTCGCAACCCGAATGTGGACACGGTGATGACACAGGTGGGCGGAGGCGGCGCGAGCAACAACGGCAGGATGATGGTGCAACTGCTTCCGCGCGCAGAACGCACGCAGAGCGCGCAGGAGCTCGCGGCGCGGCTGCGTCCGCAACTCGGACGCTTTCCCGGGCTCCGCGCCTTCATCGGGCTACCACCAGCCATTCAGATCGGTGGACGTGGCGGCAACCAGAACTTCTCGGTGATGCTGCAGAGCGCGGATACCGACTCGCTGTATGTCTGGGCACCGAAACTGGAAGCGGCAGTCGTGAAGCTGCCAGAAGTGCTCGACGTCTCGAACGACATGGAGCTGCGCAGCCCTCGCGTGAACCTCCTCATCAACCGCGACCGCGCGGCGGCGCTCGGCTTGACGGCTGCGCAGCTTGAAAGTGCGCTCTATGACGGACTCGGGCCGAAGTGGACGTCAACCATCTACGGGCCGCAGTCGCAGTACCGCGTGCTGACCGAACTCGAGCCGAAGGACCAGTTGAATGCCGACTCGCTGCGCAAGGTGAGCTTCAAGAGCAGTAACGGGACGCTGGTCCCGCTCGAGTCGGTCATCGACTTTCAGCAGACGGTCGGGCCGCAGTCCATCAATCATTCCGGGCAGCTGCCCTCCGTGTCGGTCTCCTTTGGTCTGCGTCCTGGTGTCTCGCTGGGGGACGCCACCGCACACATCCTGCAGGTTGCGCACGACGTGCTGCCGCCGACCATCACCGTGGGCTTCGAAGGGGCTGCGAAGGTGTTTGAGGACTCACTGTCGAATCTGGCCCTGCTCCTGCTCGTGGCGATAGGCGTGGTGTTCATCGTGCTTGGCGCGCTCTACGAGAGCTATGTGCATCCACTCACGATTCTCTCGGGATTGCCGTCGGCCGGCCTCGGCGCGCTGGTCACACTCTGGCTGTTCGGGAACGAGCTGAACGTCTACTCGTTTGTTGGCTTGATCATGCTGATTGGCATCGTCAAGAAGAACGCCATCATGCAGATCGACTTTGCGCTCGATGCTGAACGCCACCATCACCTGACGCCGGCGCAGGCAATCCGCGAAGGCTGCTTGATCCGCTTCCGCCCGATCATGATGACGACGATGGCGGCGCTGCTTGGGGCGCTGCCAATTGCGCTGGGGTACGGCGCCGGGGGCGAGGCGCGGCGGCCGCTTGGTCTGGCCGTGGTCGGCGGTCTGCTGGTGTCGCAGCTCATTACGCTCTACCTCACGCCCGTGGTCTACACCTACATGGCCGGTCTCATGAAGACACGCGTCATCGACGTCGAGGCTACGGAGGTGGCCACGGCATGAACGTCTCCGAAGGATTCATCCGCCGGCCGATTGCTACCAGTCTGCTCATGGCGGCCATCGCGCTGTTCGGCGCGGTCGCCTATCGCTCGCTCGCCATCAGCGATCTGCCGAATGTCGACTTCCCAACGCTGCTGGTGACAGCGCAGTTGCCGGGAGCCAGTCCGGACACGATGGCGTCATCGGTTGCCACGCCGCTCGAGAATCAGTTTTCGATGATCGCGGGGCTGCAGTCGATGACCTCGGTCAACGCACTCGGTTCCACGCAGGTCACCCTCGAATTCGATTTGAACCGGAATCTCGATGGGGCGGCGGTCGATGTGCAGGGCGCCATCACGCAAGCGGCCCGGCTGCTGCCGCAGGGTATGCCAACGCCGCCGACGTTCACGAAGGTCAATCCCGCCGATCAGCCCATCCTGTACCTGGTTGTCACCTCGAAGACGATGCCGCCGTGGACACTGGACGAGTACGCCGAGACACGAATCGCGCAGCGCATCTCCATGATCAGCGGTGTCGCGCAGGTGCAGGTGCTTGGTAGCCAGAAGTACGCGATGCACGCGCAGTTGGACCCGCACGCACTGGCGACACGGCAGATCGGCATCAACGAAGTCGAGACGGCCCTCAAGAACTGGAACGTCAATACGCCGTCGGGCACCATCGTGGGTCCGCACACGGCGTATACGCTGCAGGCGAGCGGACAGCTCACAAACGCCGACGAGTTCAAGTCGATGGTCGTGGCCTATCGCAACGGCGCACCAATCAGGCTCGAGGAACTGGGCACGATCACGGACGGCGTCGAGGACCAGCGCACGGCGTCGTGGTTCTACACGAACACGGAGGCGCAGCGCGCCATCACCCTCGGCATCCAGCGGCAGCCTGGCACCAACACCATCGCGGTGGCCGATGCGGTAAAGGCACTCCTGCCGACGTTCCAGACGGAACTGCCGAGCAGCGTTCATCTGGATGTCCTTTACGACCGGTCGGAGACCATCCGTGAGTCGTACCACGATGTGCAGTTCACCATGGCACTCACCCTGGTGCTGGTGGTGATGGTCATCTTTGCGTTCCTGCGCAACGTGCGAGCCACGATCATTCCGAGCCTGGCGCTGCCGTTCTCCATCATCGGCACCTTTGCCGTGATGTATCTGCTCGGCTACTCGCTCGACAACCTGTCCATGATGGCCCTCATCCTCTCGGTGGGTTTCGTGGTGGACGACGCCATCGTGATGCTGGAGAACATCTACCGGCACATGGAGGGTGGAGAGGAAGCGGTGACCGCCTCGCTGGCGGGCTCGGGTGAAATCGGTTTCACGATCGTGTCGATGACGCTCTCGCTTGCCGCGGTGTTCATCCCGGTCCTGTTCATGGGCGGCGTGCTCGGACGGCTCTTCCGCGAGTTCTCCGTCACCATCTGCGTGGCCATCCTGATATCTGGCGTCGTGTCCGTCACGCTGACGCCGATGCTGTGCAGTCGCTTCCTGAAGCATGTGCACAGCGGAGAGGGCGGGCGTGTTGGTCGCGCTACCGAGCGGGCGTTCGCGGCACTGCTGGCGGCCTACGACCGTAGCTTGCAGGTAGTGCTCCGGCATCGTCCGCTCACTATGGGAGTCTTCGTCGCCGGCCTGGCGGCGACCGCCGCGCTCTTCGTCGTGGTGCCGAAGGGATTCCTGCCGGACCAGGACACTGACCAGATCGCCGTCACGTTCGAGGCGGAGCAGGGCGCGTCGTACGACCGGCTGGTGGCCTATCAGCAGACACTCGCGGAACAGATTCGTCGGAACGGGAACGTGGACGGGCTCGTGTCGACGATTGGCGGCACCGCGGCAGCGACACTCGGTGGACCGAATCTCGGACAGATTGTCGTGCACCTCAAGCCGCGAGGCGAGCGGTCGAAATCGGCGAACGCGATCATCGAGGAACTTCGGCCGCAGGTCGATCGGCTGCCTGGCCTGTTTGTCTATCTGCAGAATCCGCCGACTATCAGGATTGGCGGTCAGGTCAGCAAGAGCCTGTATCAATACACGCTGCAGTCTCCAGACCGCACTGCGCTGTACGCAACCGCGAGGAGCGTGTTGGCCGCGCTGAAGGGCGTGGAGGGTACGTCGGACGTCACGTCAGACCTCGCCGACAACAGCCCGCAGATCGATGTGGACATCGATCGTGACAAGGCGGCGGCGCTGGGCGTCAATGCGAACCAGATCGAGAACGCGTTCTACGACGCCTACGGGCCCAGGTGGGTGTCCACGATCTATGCGCCCGCAAACGAGTACAAGGTGTTGCTCGAACTTGCGCCGCAGTATCAGGCGGACCCGCGCGCCCTGTCGCTGCTGTATTTCAAGGGCAGCACACCCGCGGTCGGCAGCGCGTCCACGACTGGCAGCGGGGGAGCCTCGAGCGCGTCGTTGGGCACCGGGACGGCGGGACAGCTCTCTACAACGGCTGCGGCAATCAACAGCACGCTCGGCGTCGCACCTGCGTCAGGCGTGCAGCCAATCTCGCTCGTGCCGCTCGATACACTTGCGCACGTCGTCGAGACGCGCGGCCCGCAAGCCGTGAATCATGCCGGGCAGCTCGCCGCTGTCACCATCTCCTTCGGGCTCGCCCCTGGCGCCTCGCTCGGGACTGTGGTCGGTCGTGTCAGCGATGTGGTCGCACGCGTCGTGCCGGAAGGTGTGTCGGGGCAGTTCCAGGGCGCGGCGGCCGCATTCGAGAGCTCGCTGTCGAATCTGTCGGTGCTGCTGCTCATCGCGATCATGGTCGTCTACATCGTGCTGGGCATCCTCTACGAGAGCTACATCCATCCGCTGACGATTCTCAGCGGTCTGCCGTCGGCCGGCCTCGGTGCGCTCGCGACGCTCATCCTGTTTCACATGGAGCTGAACATCTATGCCTTCGTCGGCATGATCATGCTCATCGGCATCGTCGAGAAGAACGCCATCATGCAGATTGATTTCGCGCTCGAGGCGGAACGGCGTGGCGCGTCAGCTGACGAGGCGATCTATCAAGGATGCCTCACGCGCTTCCGGCCGATCATGATGACCACCATGGCGGCCTTACTCGGTGCGCTGCCCATCGCGTTTGGCTACGGCGCTGGCGCCGAGGCGCGGCAGCCGCTCGGATTGGCGGTGGTGGGTGGGCTGTTCTTCTCACAGCTGGTCACGCTCTACCTCACGCCCGTTGTCTACACCTACATGGCGGCGCTGCAGCGGAGGCTTGCGAGACGGAGGTCTGACGGCGCCGCGGTCGACGTCGCGCCTGCGCCGTCGAAGGCATAGCGCGCGGCTGCCACCGCCGCGGAATTGGAGGCGCTCCGGGTTGCGCCACCGCCGTGACAGTCGTAGAGTCAGACTTTGCGTGCCGAAAGGACAGACATGTCCCTCCGCGGGTTCGCCGCACCAGCGCTGACCGTCGTTCTCGTCGTTGCGCTGATCGCGTCCGGACGCGGACAAGCGCTCTCGTCGCCGCAGCCCAGGGACAGCCAGGATCGCTGGCCGCCCGCAGGTGTGCATGTGCTGTCGGAGCCGGGCCTCACGCCTCCGGCCGTGACGCACGAAGTCAAGCCGCGTTACACCGAAGCGGCGATGCGGGCCAGGGTGCAGGGCTCGGTCACCCTGGCGGCTGTCATCGAAGCAGACGGCTCGGTCGGTCGTGTCCGCGTCGTGCGCTCGCTGCATTCGGGACTGGACGTTGAGGCGGTGGCGGCCGCGAGACAATGGCAATTCATCCCGGCGAGTCTGAGCGGCACGGCGGTGCCCGTGCTCGTCACAATCGACCTCTCGTTCACGTTGCGCGATGAACCGCCTCCTGCACCGGTGCTCGCGTGGCCGAAGCCATTTCCCGTCTCACTCGTGCCCGTCGAGAACGAAGACGCGTGGATTGTCGATGCCGCACGTGCAGAGACGCTGGAGTTCCACATTGCGCGCCCGCGCAACTGGACGGCCACGGCCGCGCCGGACACGGTTCTTCTCCTTCTCAGTCCCGATCAACGGACCGTCGTCATGGTGGCCAAGCCCCGGCCCAGCGCACGCACCATCGATCAACCCCTGTCAGCGGCTGATCTGGCTGGCCTGGGGCTGACGTTCTCGAAGCCGTCGCCATCCGGCGGAAGGCGGAGCCTGACCGCCGCTGGCCAGGTGCGCACCGCGACCGGATTCTGGGCCTGGTTCGAGGTGCCGACTGCATTCGACACGGCGGCGTCGCCGGAACCGACGGGGCTGCCGCGTCGGTTCGAGGGCCAGACTGACTGGGCGTTTGTGACGACCGTGGGCGGTCAGTTCGTGATGGTCAGTTGTTCGGCGCGGCGCGAGCGCAATCGGTCCGAGACCGACTATGCGGCGGACACGCGTGAGGCTGGAGCTGCGTGCGGTCGCATCATGGAGCGCATGACGATCACGTCCCAGCCGTGAGCCTCCTTCGATCACTATTCTTTGGCGTCGTCGGGGGCGTCGGTGGGCGTGTGCTCTTCGGCCTCGTCACGCCGGTCGTCGCCACCTGGCACGTCAAGGCTGGCGCAGGTATCCTGCGGATTCCGACCCCGGTGCCATTCCTGGCGATCGCCGCCGGGGTCGTGTTCGGTGTGTGGTGGGCGATTCGTCCGAAGTCACACGCACGCTGACGACTCACCCCCGGAACCTGCTCCACCACACATAGTCGTTCGCCTTTCGTAAGTCCTATTGGTTCTGGCGCCACCGCCAAATCCAGATCGCCAGGCCCACTCTCAGGGCGTCCACACGCCTCTATGCCGCCGTTGGCTCATGCCGCGAAACCGGTCCGCCGGCGCCTGCGCGCAAGAACGAGGCACGTTCCGCAATCCAAGAACGAGTGTGCTGCGTAGGCATCAGTAGTTATTGGAACGAATGCGTGGACCGAGAGCGGAAGACGTTCTCACGAAGGAGTGAACATGAAACTCGCAGTAGCCATCGTCGCCGGTGCCGTCGCGTCATTCGCGATGACCGCGCAGGCGCAGTCAATGAACGACGCGCAGATTGCGTCGATTGTCGTGACCGCCAATCAGGTGGACATCGACGCAGGCAAGCTCGCCGCCGATAAGGGCGATTCGAATCAGGTCAAGATGTTCGGCAAGCAGATGGCCACCGACCATGCCGGCGTGAACAAATCCGCCGTCGAACTGGTGACGAAGTTGATGGTGAAGCCCGAGGACAATCCGACGAGTCAGGCCCTGAAGTCAGGCGGCGAGGACAACGTCAAGCATCTGAAGATGCTCAAGGGCAAGGCGTTCGATAAGGCCTACATCGACCACGAAGTCGCCTATCACCAGCAGGTGCTTGACGCAGTCGACAAGACCCTGATTCCCGAAGCGAAGAACGAAGAGTTGAAGGCGCTGCTGGTCAAGGTGCGTCCGGCGTTCGTGTCTCACCTCGAACACGCCAAGATGCTGCAGTCATCGATGTCGATGATGTCCAACGACTAGACAAACGTCTCGCGGTTCCCGGTGCTGTGCCGGGGGCCGCAGTCCGTCGTTACGTGAGTTGACGCTCAGAGGCAGCCGACCGCCAGTCGCTCGCCACATGAGAGCAACTGAGGCTGTCGCGTGCATGGGTCGATGGAACGGCGATTGCCTCTGAGCGCGGCCACGACTCAGTGACTGGCGTCGCACACCGCCGTTCTCCACAGAGTGGCACATGGATGACCTCTCGGGAGTAGCGAGCGACACATGTGAGTCCGAATTGGGTGTCGGGAGCGGCGCGCCTTGTCAGACGAACGCTCTCAATCGAGAGATTGATCGAGTGCGATTCGCATGCACCCGCACGGTGCGAAGGTTCGACAGTGTATCCCCGGCGCGGGGAGGGGAACGCGTCAGCGATCGCTCGCACGAAGACGTGTTTCTGACAGTGTCGGGACAGTTGGACACGGTGACGGATGGGCGCTGAGGCTGCCGCTCGTCTGGTCGGAAGTGTGGCAGAACAACGAGGAGTCAATATGAAGAAGTGGATGTGTGTAGCACTAGCGCTTGTGGCGTTCGTGACGAGCCCTCTGGTCACCCGTGGAAAGGCGTCGAGTCATCGCGAGGCGCCACTCATCAGCCAGGATCCCACCGCTGACAATACCGATGTCTATGCGTTCGTGAGCCCGGACAAGCCAGACACCGTCACGATGCTCGCTAACTACATCCCGCTCGAGCAGCCGGCCGGTGGACCAAACTTTCCCGCCTTTGACGACACAGTGCTCTACGAGATTCACGTCGAGAACAGCGGGGACGGCCAGGAAGACCTGACCTATCAGTTCCGCTTCCGGACGCGGACGCGTAACCCGGACTCGTTCCTGTATGCCACCGGTCCGATTGCATCGCTTGACGATCCCAACTGGAATCGTCCGCAGACCTATTCGGTCACGCTCGTCCGACATGGGCGCGGGCGATCGGATCGGTCGGAAGTGCTCGGCCGCAATCTGCCGACGCCGCCCGACAACATCGGACCTCGCTCCACACCCAACTACGAAGCGCTCGCGACGGCCGCCGTGCAGACCTTGTCAAACGGCGTCACCGTGTTCGCCGGCCAGCGCGACGACCCGTTCTTCGTGGACCTCGGCTCGATCTTCGATCTGGGTGGGCTGCGCCCGTTCAACCCGGCCCATCTGCTCCCGCTGCCGGCGGAGCCTGGCCGCGACGGCGTGGCGCGCTTCAACACACACACCATCGCGCTGCAGTTGCCGATCGCGCAACTCGTTCAGGCGCCGCGCACCACGATTGGCGTTTACGCCAGCGCCAGCCGCTCCCAGATGCGCGTCCTGCGCGGGGGACGAGACGATGATCGCGACGGTGATGACGATCATGACCGCGATGACCGCGACCGGAATGGCTCATACGTCCAGGTGTCTCGCCTGGGAGAGCCGCTGATTAATGAAGTCGTCATCCCGCTCGGACGCAAGGACCGCTGGAACCGAAGCGATCCGAGTGACGACCGTCAGTTTCAGAACTTCTATTTGAACCCCGAATTGGGGCGGCTGGAAAACCTGCTGTATGGCAGCGCCCTGCAACCCGTGGACACCACGAACCGGACAGACCTTGTGGCGATTCTGCTCACCGGCGTCCAGGGTCTGAACTACACCGGCCCGACCAAGGCTGATTTCCTGCGACTCAATACGGCCATTGCGCCGACTGCCGCGTCAGGGGCTGGCAATCGCCTGGGCGTGCTCGCCGGCGACTTCGCTGGTTTCCCCAATGGTCGACGACTGGAAGACGATGTCGTGGACATCGAGCTGCGCGCCGTCGCGCAGGGCTACGGTCCCGTTCTGAACGGCGCACTGGGCCTTCCCGACAAGAGCCCGAACAACCTTGTTGGTGACGGCGTTGATAACAACGACAAGCCCTTCCTGCCGACGTTCCCGTACGTCGCCACGCCGTTCCAGGGCTATCAAGTGCCGTAGCGCGAGGGTGTGAGGAGAGCCGCCGCCATGACCACGCTCACGCAGAACGTGCAACGCGGTGGACGATATCGCGGTGTGGCTGCCGCAGCGATCCTGTTCGTTGGGGTCGTCGTGGCAGCCATGCCACGGACGTTGTCCATGTTTCGCCACGCTGCCTCGGAAGCGCCAGCGCCGGCGCTGATGCCTGGCGTCGGCATGCCTGGCGGCCCGCAAACGTCGGCCGATGGCCTGCAGGGGCGCGTCCGCGAGATGGAGGCGCGACTCCAAACTCAGCCCCGTGATCTGGCTGCGTCGGTGCTGCTGGCGGATGCGCTGCTGCGCGTATCGCGAGCGACAACTGACGCGCGCCCGGCGGGGCGGGCCGCGGAGGTGTTGACGGCGGCGCTGAGCGATGCACCGGGCGCCTACGACGCCCTGCGCCTGCTCGGTGCCATCGATCTGTCGCTGCACCGCTTTCGTGACGCGCTCGACGTCGGTCAGCGCGCTCGCGACCTGCGGCCAGACGATGCGTGGAACTACGGCGTTATTGGAGATGCGCATCTCGAACTCGGTAACTACGACGAAGCGTTTGCCGCCTTCGAGCAGATGATGCAGCGTCGTCCGAACGCCGCGGCGTATGCGCGCGTCGCGTATGCGCGTGAACTGACCGGCGATGTGGAAGGTGCGCTGATCGCGATGGAAACGGCCTTCTCGGCCTCTCCAGTCACCGACCCTGAGGCGCAGGCCTGGTACGCTACGCAGGTCGGTGAGTTGCTGCTTCGCCTCAATCGACTTGACGATGCCGATCGCGAGTTCAGGCGGGCCGTCTTTCTGTACCCGCAGTATCCGCTCGCGCGCGTCGGGTCCGGGAAAGTTCTGGCAGCTCGCGGCGATGCGAAGGGCGCGCTGGCCATCTTCGTGGACCAGCTCTCTCGCACACCGACGCTCGACCTCGCGGCGCGGATTGGTGACTTGCATCGTGCCGATGGACGCACATCCGAGGCCGAGCACTACTACCAACTGGCTGAGGAACTTGCCGGACCCTCCGCGACGCAGACCGAAGCGGCCGTGGCACTCTTTCTCGCTGACCACGACCGAAAGGTGCCCGAGGCGGTGGCCATCGCCGAAGCGGTGGTCAGGAACCGGAGCGACATCGCAAGTGAGCACGCACTGGCATGGGCGTACTTCAAAGCAGGGATGCTGACCAAGGCGTCTGCCGCGATGGACCGTGCGACCCGCACCGGCTCACGCGACCCGCTGTTGTTGGCGCACGCCGCGACGATTCGAGACGCTGAAGCGCGGCGCGCGGCTGCCGCTCAGTGAGTTGATTGGGTCGCATCGCATATGCGACTCAGCAGCAAGGAGCGGCTGGCGCGGTTCGTGTATAAGTTGCATTGTGCCCGCGCGCTCACTTTCCACTCTCGCCGTTCGGACCCGAGAACCTGAGTGGATGGACGAGGCGGACCTCGATCCCGAACAGCATCGCACCGCCTTATCTGGACTGTCCCGCGTGAATGCCGTGTCACTGAGTGTCGCGTCTGTGTGGCGGCCACTTTCGACGCTGATCGACCGGCGTCCCGGCGAAGCCATGAGCGTCATCGACGTGGCGTCCGGAGGTGGTGACGTCGCAGTCGGGTTGGCGGAGCGCGCTCGTCGACGCGGGGCACGCCTCACGAGCGAGGGCTGTGATGTCAGCCCGACTGCTATCCACTACGCGACGTCGAAGGCCCGCAAAAGGGGAGTCGACGTACGTTTTTTCGCCCATGACGTGATTCGCGCACCATTGCCACGCGCCTATGACGTCGTCACCTGTGCGCTGTTCCTGCACCACCTTGACGATCAGACGGCCGTGCGAATGCTGCGCGAGTGGTACGCCGCGGCGCGCCTCATGCTGGTCATCAGCGACTTGAATCGCAGCGTCAGCGGCCTCGGCCTGGCGTGGGTTGGAACGCATCTGTTGAGCGCTTCTCCGATTGTCCACACCGATGCCATGCGCTCCGTGCGCGCGGCGTTCACGGTCGAGGAGCTGCGTGCCCTCGTGCGACGAGCCGGTCTCCCCACCGCACTTACGTCTATTTCTCGCCAGTGGCCGTGTCGTTGGCGCCTGGTCGTCGCCCATGGCGGCAGCGGGGTGGTGCGATGACAGGTTCGACGGATGTCGTCGTGATAGGGGCTGGTCCTGCGGGTGCCACGGCAGCGCTGGGGCTGGCGAGAGCCGGGGCGTCGGTTGTCCTCATCGATAGCGCTCGCTTCCCGAGAACGAAAGTCTGCGGTTGTTGCCTGAATGCGAGGGCGGTCGAACTTGTCAACTCTTTAGGTCTGCGCGACGCGCTCCACGGAATGCAGCCGCATCGCATCGACGCGATTCAACTTGCGACATCCCGCTCGGTGACGAGACTGCCGCTGCCTGGTGGAGCGAGCGTCTCGCGCGTGCAGCTCGATACCCTCATCGTTGACGCGGCGATTGCTGCGGGTGCGCGTTTCATCGATGGGACATGGGCAACTCCGAGTCAGGACAGTGCTGATGCGGCGTCGTGCACGGTGAACCTGCGCGGCGCGCACGATGGTCTGCTCGCGTCCCGGCTGCTCATCCAGGCTGACGGACTGAACCGCAATCCGACGCCGGACGCCGGACGCCGTATGCATGTCGCCGGCAGTTCGCGGATTGGTGTGGGCACAGTGCTGGCGTCGGGAACGCAAGGGCCGTGGTGCGAGCACGCCGTGAACATGGCAGTCGGCGTCGAGGGATACGCCGGAGCCGTCCGCTTCGAGGATGGCCGGTGGAACATTGCCGCCGCGTTGGACCCGGACGCCGTGAAGCGACGCGGCATTGCGGATGTGATCCATTCGCTGCTCGAGAACGTCGGTTGGGACGCGCCCGCTGGCCTGCACACGGCACAGTGGCGCGGCACGCCGCGCCTCACTCAGCGTGCGCCGGCGCTGTCGGCACACCGTCTCTTTCGTATTGGTGACGCGGCCGGCTACGTCGAGCCGTTCACCGGTGAAGGCATTGCGACGGCGCTCGAGATGGGGCAGGGGATCGTGCCGCTCGCTACGCGCGCCCTCGAGCGCTGGGATGCCGGCATGGTCAGCGAGTGGCAGCACACCGGGGAGGCCCTCATGCGTGCGCCACACCGGCGTGCATCAGTGGCCGCCTGGATTCTGCGTCGACCGCGACTAACCGCGGCACTGGCAGAGGTGCTTGCACGCTGCCCGTCCATCGTGCCTGCCGCAACAACCGCATGGACTCGTCACGCAGTCCCCTCGGTCGGAGCGCGTTGATGCGCACGGCAGACGTTATCGGGCTCGGAACAGCGGTTCCTCCATTCCGGGTCACGCAGACCGAGGCGGCGACATTCGCGTCGCGGCTCGCCGGTCACGATCAGCACGAGGCGCGCCGGGTGGCGATGCTGTATCGATGGGCGGGCGTGAAGGGTCGTCACCTGGCCGTGCTCGACCGGGCTCCGCAAGGCGACGAGTCTGCGAGCGACGTGCAGTCCCTTTTTCAGGAGCCGTCCATCGCTGCACCTGACGCAGACCACTCGGCACCTGACGAACCGCGCCACGGTCCCGGCACTGCGGCGCGTATGGCGTTCTATGCCGAGCGAGCGGCTCCTCTCGCGGCCCGTGCCGCACGCGCGGCACTCGATGATGCGAAGACTCCGGCTCGCGACATTACACATCTGGTCACCGTGTCGTGCACCGGATTCGTCGCGCCGGGCATTGACGTCGCGCTCATTCGCGAACTCGATCTGTGTCCATGCGTCGAGCGTGTGCACATCGGGTTCATGGGTTGCCAGGGTGCCCTGAACGGACTGCGCGTAGCCCGGGCGTTGGCGACCACATCTCCATCGGCGCGTGTCCTGCTGACGACGGTGGAGTTGTGCGGGTTGCATTTTCAACACTCGCACGACACGGACCTGATCGTTGCAGACAGTCTCTTCGCCGACGGCGCAGGAGCGGTCGTCGTCTGCGCGAGCCAGGATGAGGACGAGCGCG